>Ga0111538_10002650_pt1 | contig 25081 bp, 27 predicted proteins | sample SoiMethybrSBSTD1_FD_79669 | JGI IMG/M metagenome (GOLD analysis project Ga0111538, IMG submission 79669) | Bulk soil microbial communities from a Populus tree surrounding site in Tennessee, USA - Soil MetaG P. TD hybrid SBSTD1 (version 2)... | ecosystem: Environmental > Terrestrial > Soil >...
CACCCCCTTTCACTTCGACTTAAAATAATATGAATCCGAATGACCCTATTATCCGACCTTCGGCGCATTCGCATCGGAGGCCGGCTCCGCTTTGGTGATATTTTCTATCTCCTGCTCGGCCTCTTTCATCGAGGACTGGAAGTCCTGCTCGACCATTTTGACTTCCTGCTGAATGAGGTTGAGTTCGGGCTCGACGGATTTCCGAAGATCATCCGCGGTTTCCTTTAAGCCTTTGACGGCTTTGCCCACCTGTCGGCCGACTTCGGGCAGTTGTTTGGGACCAAACAAAAGAAAGGCGATGACTAGAATGATGAGAATTTCTCCCGCACCCAAGCCGAACATCTCGAATAAACCCCGTTCTACAATTCATCCGTGTTTGGGTTGGTCGGCGGGCGCCGCATGCGGCTGCGCCTGGGGCTGAACACCGGGCTGTGGTTGCCCGGCCTGAGGAATTTGTTGCGTGTGAGCCGTCGGCTCTTCATTCGGTGTCACATCGACGGCATCCGCCTCGTTTACAGATTTCTTAAAACCTTTAATGGCCTTCCCTAAGCCTTCACCGAGTTGCGGAATCTTCCCCGCGCCGAAAATAATCAGCACGATAATCAAGATCAGGAGGAGTTCCATCCAGCCGAACGACCCGAACATGTGACCTCAATAGCCGGCTTACAATTTCCCCTTTCGATCTACATCGAAAGGGGTAAAGCTTTAAAAACTTGCGTGCACCGTACTAAAAAAAAATAGACGAGTCAAGAAATTTCTTTAAAAAATAAACGGTTCTGGGAATGGGCGCTCACGCCCTGAGAAAATGATGGTAATAGTCTACGGATTGGGCGGGCACTTGCAAGGCGGACTGCATGCTGTAACGATCGTACCCGATCGCCTCCAAATCTTCCGTGGCCGACAAGACTTCCTCTTCCGTCAAATAGGCGATGGTATCGGGAACGCCGTCGGACTTTAACGACTGCAACATATGCTGGAGTGTCGTACGTTTGTCGGGAGACAGATCACCGGAGACAGGGAACTCGATGCGTCGCCGGTACGGACTCTGGTACGTCTTATTCAAGGCACTGATGGTTTGCAGAATCAATTGATCTTGCTCCCAACCTTTTAGCGCATATGAGCGCGGATGCGTGGAGAGCAAATCCATCAGGCTCATGACATTGGTCCCCGTAGAACGCCCTACATATTCTTTTTGAGGCTCGATCTCAGAGACCGTCATGCCAAGATGCTTGGCCACCATTTCAATCAACGCAAAATTCACCATAAAACTGTACTGGCCACCGAATTGCCCATAACAGGGTTTTTCCGGATCGTTGAGCACGGCGAGATCGGCTGTGCCGGCATCGAAGCTGCTCAGCCCGATCGCATCTTCGGCCAGCACCCGCTTAGCTTCCTTGATCGAGGCAAACACGCCAAGATTCACCGGCACTAGAACCTGCTCATCGAGCTTTTTTAAAAACTCGGTGATCGTCTTCCGGTACGGAATGGCCTTCCATTCCGACTTGCGATACTCCTTTTCCCAAATGATATCTTCCAGAAATGTCGGATAGCCGGAGAGAGCTTGCACATTTTTTTCATCGAACGCTTGAACAAACCCTGACCAATCGGCGATCTCCGCATGCCGGGCTTCGGTGAGGTTCGGCCGCAGGAACTCTTCCTCGACCTCACCACCTTTGCGAAGCATCAACTTGGTCGGCAGATCGTTCCATAATTCGTTGCAGAAAATCCGATCGACTGTACCATCTTGTATGGCGGCCAACTGTTCCACATCGGCGCATAAGATCTCGACATGATCCTTATGCGGGTCCAGATCGGGGTGGGCTCTCGCCGCATGAAGACCAGCTTCCTGTTTATCAACCAACACATACCGAACTCGCGGGTACACAAGTCCATCCCGATCAAGCGCTTTCAGATGCGTCAGAAAGCATGCAGCCAGATTGCCGTGCCCGCACCCCCATTCGTGAATGATGAGACGTCCTGTAGGCGCGTTTGTCTCGGCCTGTTTGCGCTTCGCCTTGTCACGCTTTTGTACACGATCATAGTAGTCGGCCGCCAAGGCATGCGCCAGACGATAGTCCGCCGCAGAAAATGTCTGATAGAACTCGCGAAGGCGCCCGCCGCGCAGGCCATAGAAGATACTATTAATATGGGCTTGCCACTCATCGACGGGGCGAAACTCACCGATGAGCTGTGGAAGGGCGTCGGGATTATTGAATACGCTGGCCGAAGTCATCGGGAAAGTGTAACAAACGGAGATGCGGCGTCGCAATACTGATTGTCTGCATCTCCCATCACGTGCGGCTTGCGTCTGCACAGTCCAGTCGTTGACAGCGGAAGGACCGTGCGTGTAACAATCTAACCCATGTCCTGGTACGCTTCGCTAGCAGGCATTCTGGCTTTCATTGTGGCAGGTCCTTTCATTCATGGGATCGGCCAGGCGGATGATGCGCCGATCACGCGCAACGTCCCTATTCCGGATTTTCAGAATCCCAACGACACGAAATCCTATGATTTTGACGCGACTCCTCAAGGCCTCTTTCTCTCGATTCAATTTGCGGAAGGGTTTGAAGATGAAATCGGATACCGCCGATCCAACGAAATCGTTCCCGTCAATCCAACAGAATCGTTTCGCCCCGATTCGTCCGTCTATATGATCTTCAGACTGCACCAACATCTGGAATCGTTCCAGGTGTTCGGCCTGTGCTATCCAGAGGAGGTGGCCGGTCTCGACCCGAGGACGCTTCTCGTGCAAGACACGATGCTGATTGCCTTGGAAGACGAGACAGGATACATCAAATTGGATTCCCCGTCGGGTGTTTGGAAACCCGGACGCTATCGAGTGGAAATTCACGTCGGGTGGCGCGTCAACGAGATCAGTCTGATGGGAACCATGCGGTTCACCGTACAACCGGTCGATCGAGCCGGCTGACTTCGGATGTCACAACACTATAGAGGCGACTGTAGCGAGGAACCCCATGGATGAACCAAACAAACGGCTCATTGCCAAAAAGGAAGAGTGGGCTAAAACCAAACGCGGCCTTTCGGTCGAAGAAGGGGTGATTCAAGATCACCGCCCCCGTGGCAATCGGCTTCCGCCCGGTCAACATCTTGCGAAAGGATGGCCGGTGTTGGATTTGGGCGTGCATCCGACGATCGCGCCCGACGAGTGGCGGTTATCGGTCCACGGAGAAGTCGACCATCCGTTCGTCTGGACTTGGCAAGACTTTCTCGCACAACCACAGGTGCACGACGTGTCGGACTTTCATTGCGTCACGACATGGAGCACGTTCGACAATGCCTGGGAAGGCGTGAGCTTTCGTCACATTATGCAGACTGCAAAACTTCGTTCCGATGTGCAATTCGTCTACTTCATGACCTATGACAACTATTCGACGAATCTGACATTGGAGGCGTGCGACGACGAAGACGTCCTGCTGGTGCACACCTGGAACGGCCAACCGCTCCCCCAAGAGCATGGTGGCCCTGTGCGTATGATCGTCCCGAAACGCTACGCCTGGAAGGGCGCGAAATGGATCAAAGAAATTGTGTTTTTAGATCAGGACCGGAAGGGCTATTGGGAAGTACGCGGCTATTCAAACACCGCTCTGCCGTGGGACGAGGACCGTTACGCGTGAGATGAGGCGCCATCATCGAGTAGGCGACGTACTTTGCGCGAGAGCTCTTTCATGTCGCAAGGTTTCTTAAGAAAATGATCCTCGCCCGGGGGCTGAAGCTGCTGAAAGGCCTGCGGTTCCACATAACCCGACATGTAGAGAATTTGAATGTCCGGCCTGAGGTTGACGATGTGCTCCGCCAAGGCATGGCCTTGCATACCAGGCATGATGATATCCGTGAGGAGCAAGTGAATCTTGTCCGGATATTGGTGACAGAGTTCCACTGCCTCCGCCCCGCTCCCCGCCTCTAACACCGAATAGCCTTCGCTTTTGAGTATCGATCCCAGAAGTTTTCGAACGGACGGATGGTCGTCCACGAGAAGAATTGTCTCGCGCGGTGGGATGACGTCTGTGGCGGCATGACTGCGCGGGAAAGACCTGACATGAGCGTTGGGTATCGTCACCTCTTCCCTCCCAGTTTCACACCTTGCGATGTAAGTATACCTAAGGCTTCTGAAGTTGCCGGTTCGTTTCAAACCGTCCGTCGTCGAGATGTAACCCCGCGGACCGACGATGATGCGGCTGATTTGCAATGGCTAAATGCTTAGCATGGCTACGCAATACCTTTGCCGCGACCAGCATAGTTGTCTTTGCGTGTCGCAACGACTTAGTTTTTTCACCATGATAGCGGCAGCTACCCCGTCAGCAGGACTGCCATCTTTTTTTTAAGAGAGATGCATGCGCAGCCCTCTCCTCTTCTTTCTCCTGCTATGCTTTTATCGGCTACCCGAGTTCTTCACATCAATGCCATGGGATACTCCATAACGATCTGGACGTAGAATGATGCGCCGCTCGTATCAACGCCATGAAGCGGCGAGTTATCAGCCAGAAACAGACAGGCCGTATCTATCCGACTAGGGAATAGGCAATGCAAGTCCTGCTCATCGAAGATAACGAGGACGACGTCTCCTTCATACGAGCGCGGTTGGCGGAGAAGCGCGACATCGCGATCCGCCTTGAACGGACAGACCGGCTCAGTGACGGCCTCAGTCGCCTGGAAAATGGCACGATCGATCTCGTCCTGTTGGATCTCTCCCTGCCCGATAGCCAAGGACTCGACACTTTCAGCCGAATCCATGCCTGTGTGCCGGACGTCCCCATCGTGGTCGTCACCGCGCTCGATGATGAGGCGACCGCCGCGCAGCTCATGCGTATGGGCGCGCAAGACTATTTAGTCAAGGCGCGGCTCAACAGCGATGTGTTGCCCCGCGCCATCCGTCATGCCATCGAACGGAAACAAGCCGAGGCCGAGCTGCGCAAAAGCCAGGTGATGCTGGCCGAAGCCCAGCGCATTGCACACCTCGGCAATTGGGAGTGGGACCTAGCGACTAAGGCCATCCGATGGTCGGCGGAAATGTATCGCATCTTCGGCTTCACCCCCGGTGAATTTGTTGTGACTCATGAATTCCTTTTGAAGTTGGTTCATCCGGAGGATCGATCCGCTCTCAACGAGGCGGTGGACAAGGCGTTGCATCATCGACATCCCTTCAGCAAGGGATACCGCATCATCCGTCCGGATGGCTCCGAACATTTGGTCCACGCCCAAGGAGAGGTGAAATGGGATGAGACAGGCCGGCCGGTTCGAATGGTCGGCACACTGCAAGATATTACCGAGCGTAAACGGGGAGAAGAAGCGCTCCGAGAAAGCGAAGAGCGGACGCGCTTGATCATCGAGACCGCCTTGGATGCCGTCGTCGTCATGGACGTGCAAGGCAGGATCATCGATTGGAATTCACAGGCGCATGCGATCTTCGGCTGGACACGGGACGAAATTTTGGGGCAACAGCTCTCGACGACCATTATCCCTCCGCAGTATCGAGAGGCGCACGAGCGCGGGGTCCGGCATTTTTTGGCGACGGGCGAGGGGCCCGTGCTCAATACACGCATCGAGATCACGGCGGCTCATCGCACCGGCCGTGAATTTCCCATCGAACTCACTATTTCTCCCGTGCGGCGTGGGAACGCGTTGACGTTCAGCGCCTTCATTCGCGACATTACGGAACGCAAACGAGCCGAGATACGACAGGCTACGCAGTTTGCCGTGAGCCGAACCTTGGCGGAATCGGCGACGCTCGACGACGCGGCGGCGCCTCTCTTGGAATCCTTTTGCACCATGATGGGATGGCAACTCGCGGCAATTTGGCTGGTCGATCGCTATAGCAATACGCTCAAGTGCAAGGCCATTTGGCATGCGCCCTCCGTCAATGCCGCGGCATTCATGGAGGCGTGCCGGACGATGAGCTTCACGGCAGGCGTCGGGTTACCCGGCAGAGTGTGGAGTACCGCGGAGGCCGCATGGATCTCCGATGTGCTCACCGATCCGAACTTTCCGCGGGCGCAGGTTGCGAGCGAGGCGGGGCTTCGAGGCGCGCTGGGGTTCATCATACGCGGACGAGAGAATATCCATGGTGTTGTGGAAATTTTCAATCGAGAAGTCCGCGAGCCGGAAAACGAACTGCTGCAGATGATGATGGACATCGGGATTAAGCTTGGCCAATTCGTCGAACGTCAGGAACTTGAGAAGCAATTCCTCCATTCACAAAAAATGGAGGCCGTCGGGCGGCTGGCCAGCGGCATTGCCCACGACTTTAACAATCTTCTCACGGTCATTAACGGCTACAGTGAATTGGCTCTGTCGCGCGACGGGCTCGACCAGCAGCTGAGCTACCATCTCGAGCAGGTCAAGACCTGCGGGGAACGGGCCGCTGTGTTGACGCAGCAACTCCTCGCCTTCAGCCGGCAGCAGATGTTGGAACCGCAAGTGCTCGATCTGAATAAGTTGGCCCACAATATCGAAACGCTCGTGCGCCGGCTTATCGGCGAAGATATTATTTTTACCTGCCGCCTCGACCGAAAAATCCTGCGCGTCAAAGCGGACCCAGGTCAGATCGAACAGGTCATCATGAATCTGGTCGTCAATGCACGCGATGCCATGCCTCGTGGCGGACGACTCATTCTCGAAACAAAAAATGTCGAACTGGACGAATCCTATACCCGACTCCATCGGTACGTGCATCCCGGTCGCTACGTCCTGCTTGCGGTCAGCGACACGGGTTCGGGGATGGACAAGATCACCCAGTCCCGGATCTTCGAGCCGTTTTTTACGACAAAAGGGCCGGGGAAGGGTACAGGTCTGGGATTATCGACGGCCTATGGGATCGTCAAGCAGAGCGGCGGCAGTCTGGAAGTCTATAGCGAAATCAACCGGGGCACGACGTTTAAGATCTATCTACCCGGCATCGTCGAAGCCATCGAGACGTCCAACTCGCTCACCGCGAGTCCTGATGCGCTTCATGGGAAGGAAACCATTCTGTTGGTGGAGGATGAAACCATGGTTCGAGGCCTCGCGCGAGTCATGCTGGAAACCTATGGTTATACTGTCTTGGAAGCGCCGACCGGCGCTGAGGCCCTACGGATCTGCCGGGAGCATATCGGCAGCATCGAGTTAATGGTGACCGACGTCGTGATGCCTGAGATGAGCGGACGCGAGGTCGCGGATCAACTGCGTCAAATCAGACCGACAACGAAAATACTGTACATGTCGGGATTTACCGACGACGCCGTACTGTTGCATGGGGCGCTGTCGGCAGAAGACACGTTCTTACAGAAGCCGTTTACCTCCTCTGCCCTGGCCTCCAAGGTTCGGGGCGCGCTCGACACGTCTACCGGTTCATGATTTAGATGGAATCAGCGGCAACCCTTTTCGCCCGCCTTCTAAACGAATACCGCGAACGACCACGTAGATACAAGGATCGGCCTCTCCCTCCTAAGGCATGGATACGGCATCTTCATCTTTCGATGAATGACACAGGCTTGTGTCTCATTGTTTCACCCCATGTGTTTCAGGCGCGATGGCACTAGAGGTAGCCATTCTACACTTCACTTACATTTTGCCATGTTACATATGCTATTAATGTTGGCCTAAAGTCTGCACAGAGTACCCGCAAGGTTGCACGCGGACACGCAAATACAATAGGGCTCTCTAAGAAAGCGGGGATCATATGTTGACGTGGATCGTAGCTGGAGTTGCCGTTACTTATATCGTCTCGTGGATCTGGCTGTTCGGGTTTGGATTAAACGAACAGCCCGCGCCGGCCGTATCTCAAATGGCGCGTATCGACCGACCCATTCAGTGGTTTCATGAGTTCAGCAATGATAGGACAGAGGTGTCCCGGATAGTAGAAGATGATCGCCGGGTTCCAACTCCCGTATGACTGTCTAAGAATCTGCAAACAACGTGAGTCGCCAATCGGAACAAAAGCGTCAGCTGACGATTGCTCTCAGACTTCGGCACCTTCGAGATCGGTCATGCGCACATTCTCGCCACTACATTCATAATACATCTGCCGATCCTGCCACTCTCATCGAATATCGTCATCTGATCTGCAAGTGACCGTCCGCCCATGATCACATCCCGTTCCACACCACATCCACTCCCTCCATGACATCGAATTATCGTCATTCGAAATCAGTGTGTGCATTCCATGCCGCGGTCATCTGTTGTCACTAAAAAATTAAGCAAACGCCGTCCCGATCCATTGTATGACTTGAAGCCCTCTCGAGTCCTCCGCCACCTAACGATTGCCGTAGCTTGATACCTTATTGCGAATAGCCTGAAAGAATCACATGCCCTGAATGATGAGTCGTGTAATACACTGCTTCATCCTAAACAACTTATTGAGGGCTCGCTTTATCCAGTGGACATTCTCACTGTCCACTTACGGCTCATCGTTGGTTTGGTGGACAGGAAATCTCATCACTCGCTGATATCTACGCTCCTCCAGATCACCTATGTAGCGCCGATGGCGACGGAGGAGAAATTTCTCATCCTCGTGGCCTAGCATGCAATAAACACTTGTACGAGAGCCTGGATTTGTCAGCGGCGAGATGTATCGCAGCGACAAAATGAACACTGGGCCAAATTTTATTAATGTGACGCGCTGGCAAAACGATCTTTGCGCGCAAGAGCATACTCTGGCGAGCAACGCTAAGTTAGCCCAAATAGAAGTTGAAGTGATCAGAACCCCCTTTAGTGTCCACTCCGAATATTAGGTCGGCCTCTGAGGAGAGCAACTCGAATTCATCAATGAGAGATGAAGCATCCTCTGACGTGGATCGCGCTCATGCGCGTCTATCTTCATGAATCGCTCTAGGCATAACACTTATCGATGGAGTAGTTGAATTTCTCCAGCCAAAGGTCAGCCATTTACTGACACGGGATCAAATCCATATTTGAGCAGGAGTTTTTGTATACGGGGACTCGCCATAAAATCGACAAACTCCTCCGCGACACTACGAGACTCCTTCCGACAGGTCCATACAATGGCTTCTCCAAACTGGACTGCCGTATATGTTCCGGCCGGAGTTTCATCGATGATGCGCAGTTGCCAACTGTTGACTGCATCGACGCGATAGACGATTCCTACTTCTGCCTTTCCCGTATGAACCAAATTAACGATATCTTCGCTATGTTGTGCATGGAGAAGGTGGAAACGGCTGCTATACACGGGGTCAAGCTTTGTGAGAGCCCGGGCCGTGATCTCTCCCAAGGCGGACGTCTGAGGATCGCCGAGGGCAATGCGGGTCGCGCGATTTGTCATCACGTCGCGAAAGGACACCGGTGTCGCGAGAGAGTTCGCTGACATGACGAGCACGAGAGAAGTCCTCGCGTAAATTCGAGGTCCGCCATTGAGAGTCATTCCCTTCTTGTGCAATTTCTCGACTTCCTCTACCGCCGCGGGAAGAAACACATCGATCGCAGTGCCCTTTTCAATTTGCCGCCGAAGCGTTTGCGATGGACCATACACGACACGAACCGTCGCACCGTATTCTGTCTCGAACATCGGGATAATTTCCTGGAAGGCCGCCTTCAGGCTTGGAGCCGCGCCAATAATCAGATCTCCAGCCTGAACACATTCCCCCGTCGCAACGATGCCTACAAATCCAGCTACCGCTGCCATTGCCATACTAAATTTACGAATGCCTGTCATTGTGCTCCTCTTGTTCAAGATCATCGGATCGTTATTAGGATTCCAAGTGACGTGAACAGTAGCAGCAACATCAATACCATCCAACGAATCTGCTCGAAGATCGAAGAAGACAGCCTAATCGGCTCATTTTTCACGGATTCTCATACTCTATTTGTTTGACCGAGTACCTATGGTTGGGGAATGTTGTGAGTTTTCGCACACTGCGATCAGCACACAAATGCAAATCCTTCCACAAGAGTCATGTAGTCCTCAAACAACTTCACGCCCAGCTCATTTGTCCCACCGCCACGACTCCTTGAGCATGCGTTTTGCAGTTCCACCGTTTCGTTTCGCGTGGAGGACATCAGCCGTCACCGCCATACCCGTCCATCCGACCGGCTGGAGACATACTGACGGACAGATACCTTGGCAAGTCCTTCTAGAATAAATTCGTAATGTGGGAATTCAAAACTTGGAAGCGATGACAGACAGGCAAATGTCTTTCGGGAGAATTCGCGCATGAACCAAATTGTTCTCATTGCCCTACGAAGGCCCTATACCTTCGTTGTCATGTGCATCCTGATCCTATTGTTGGGCACTAAGACAGTGCTCCACATGCCGACCGACATCTTCCCGAATATCACAATCCCTGTCACCTCCGTGGTCTGGATCTATTCCGGCCTGCTGCCGCAGCAGGTGGAAGGGCGCATCACGTATTTGTTCGAACGCTTTCTGACCTCGACGGTGGAAGGCATCAAGTACATCCATAGCCACTCGTACTTCGGCAGCAGCATCACCAATATTTATCTCCAGGACGGAGTCGACGTGGGCAGGGCCGAAGCGGATATCGTGGGCATTGCGCAGAATGTCGTCAAGGCGCTGCCGCCCGATATTTCCCCGCCCATGGTCATGCGCCTCGCGCCATCCTCCATACCGGTAGCCATGCTCCAAATCAGCTCCGATACGATGACGCCCGCGGAGCTCTATAATCTCGTCTATATGCGAATCCGCCCCCTGCTCGTGACGGTACCGGGGATAGTCCTGCCGCACCCATACGGCGGCCAGGATATGCAGGTCATGGTCAACCTCGATCAGCAGAAGTTGCTCGCCCGCCACCTCACTCCGGCGGACATTCACGATGTCCTCATGAAGCAATACCTCGTGCTGCCGGCCGGCGACATCAAGATCAAGCAGACCGACTGGATCGTCCTGACGAACGCGTCGCCGCTGAATATTGAGCATTTCAACGATATCCCGATCAAGCGAGAAGGCAACGCATTCATCTATCTGCGCGACGTCGCCACGGTGCAGCTCATGGGCCGGGTGCAACAGAACGCAGTGCTGGTGAAGGGCAAACAGACCGTCATCCTCGTCGCCATGAAGAGCACGGAAGCCTCGACCCTCGACGTGGTCGATGGAATCAAGAAGATGATCCCGCGCGCCGAGCAAATCTCTCCGGAAGGCGTGCAGATCAAGCTCCTCGACGACGCCTCGACCTTCGTAAAGGATTCGATCTCCGACGTCTTGCATGAAATGCTGCTGGCCGGTGCGCTGGTCGGCCTCATCGTGCTGTTGTTGCTCGGTTCATGGCGAGCCACAGTCATCGTCTGGACCTCGATCCCGCTCTCGATTATGACTGCAATTATCGGCCTGCATTGGCTCGACGAGACGATCAACGTCATGACCTTGGGCGGGTTAGCGCTGGCCGTCGGCATTCTGGTCGACGACGCGACCGTGATGATCGAGAATATCGATCGCCATCTTGAAATGGGCAAGCCGCTCGAACAGGCCATCATCGACGCCGCCAATCAAATCGTCGTTCCGACGCTCGTCGCCACCCTCTGTATTGCGATCGTCTGGCTCCCACTCTTCGAGCTCGGCGGCGTTGCAGGCTACCTCTTCAAGCCCATGGCGGAGGCGGTCATCATCGCAATGCTCGCCTCCTTCATCCTGTCGCGCACGCTGGTGCCAACCATGGCGAAATATATGATGAGGGGTCACCATGTCGCAGCCGCATGACCATAATAGTAAGGCGGCCGTGGAACCATCGCGGAATGTCTTCGTCCGCTTTCAGAAGGGGTTCGAGCGCGGCTTCAACCGGTTCCGCGCGGGCTATGGTGCGCTGCTCGAACAGGTGATTGCCCGTCGCACTACCTTCGTGACAATTTCATTGGCCATCGCGGTGGGCTCTTTGTCCCTCTTTTTCTTTCTGGGGCGCGATTATTTCCCCGAGATCAGGTCGGGGATCATTACAATGCATATGCGGGCGCCGCTCGGGACGCGCATCGAGGTGTCAGGACGCATTGCCACGCTTGTCTCCAACAGCATCAGTGAGTTGCTGCCCGGTGAGGTCGAAAACGTCGTCAGTAATTGTGGCCTGCCGGTCGGACCGCACAACCTCGCCTTCATTCCGACGCCGACGATCGGCTCACAGGATTGTGACCTGACGATCCTCTTGAAGAATGAAAAGTCGCCGGTGTGGGACTACCGCCGCATCCTACGCAAGGGCTTGCGAGAACGCTATCCGGGCACCGAATTCACGTTCCAGCCGTCCGATCTGACCGCAAAAATTCTCAACTTCGGCGCCCCTGCGCCGATCGATGTGCAGATCAACGGCCCGGACGTGTACCCCAACTACGAGTTCGCCCGCAAATTGCTGGGCAAGTTTCGCGAGGTCCCCGGCGCCGCGGACGTGGTAATCCAGCAGACGATGCGCACGCCGACCCTCATGGTCGAAGGCAACCGGACGTTTGGTCTTGGTGTCGACAAGACTCTGAAGGACGTGGCCGACAATCTCCTCATGACGACCGCCGGGAGCCAACAGGTCGACCAGGTCTATTGGCTCGATCCCAGTACCGGCATGTCATACCTGATCAATGTCTATACCCCGCAGTCGCAGATCAACAGCGTCAATAGTCTCAAGACTATCCCCGTCGATTCATCGGGGAATTCTTCGAACCGAAATGAGATGCAGCTCCTCGGTAATTTGGCCAACATTTCGGCGGAGGGAACACCTGGAGTGGTCACGCACGGGAACATTATGCCGCTCTTCAACATCTATGTCTCCGCCGAAGGGCGCGACCTCGGCGGTGTGCTGACGGACGTCGAAAAGATTACCAAGAGCATGAAGGACGAAATGCCCCGCAGCGCGGCGATCGAGATCCACGGCCAAGCCTCGCTGATGCACGACGCCTACTTCGAGCTGATTTTCGGACTTCTCGCCGCCGTCGCGCTGGTCTATCTGCTGATCGTCGTCAACTTCCAGTCCTGGCTGGATCCCTTCATCATCATTACAGCCTTGCCCGGCGCGCTGGCGGGCATTGCATGGGCGTTGTTCCTGACCCATACGCGGCTTTCGGAGCCTGCGCTGACAGGCGCTATTATGACGATGGGTACGGCAACCGCCAATTCGATCCTCGTCGTCTCCTATGCCCGCGAACGGCTCCAAGAACACGGCGACGCGCTGCGGGCCGCGATCGAAGCCGGAACGACCCGCTTCCGTCCGGTGCTCATGACGGCTTCCGCCATGATCATCGGGATGGTCCCGATGGCAATCGGGTATTCCGCGAATGCGCCGTTGGGTCGCGCCGTCATCGGCGGCTTACTCGTCGCCACCTTGTTCACCCTATTCTTCGTGCCCTGCGTGTACACCATCTTCTACACTCGGCGAACGGCTCGCCAAAAGGTCAATGCATAATGGCTACGATCCTACGTGGAAAGCTTGTGACCATCTCGGCGATCTTGCTGTGCGTGATCTACCTCGGCTATCGGATTTATGACAGCAAAAGCGACGCCGCGTTGCTGCGCGAGCACACGCTCGAAGAGTCCGTCCCCACTGTGGCGGTCATTACACCAAAACCGGGGGCACAGACCGAGACGATTACGCTCCCCGGCAATGTTCAGGCTTGGTTTCAGGCGCCGATCTACGCCCAGGTCTCGGGCTACGTGAAGATGTGGTACAAGGATTACGGCGCGCTGGTCAAGAAGGGCGATGTCCTCGCCGAAATCAACGCGCCGGCGCTCGATGCCCAATATGAGCAGGCCAAAGCGGATCTGCAGTCGGAGCGCGCCAGATATGCCCTCGCCGACATCACCGCGAAGCGCTGGGTGGCGCTGCGCAAAAACCATGCGGTCTCCGAGCAGTCGATCTCGGTGCAAGAAGCCAACGCAAAAGCCGAATTGGCGAAGGTCAGGGCCTCGGAACAAAATGTCAGGAACTTCGAGGCGCTCATTCGCTTTAAAACCATCGTGGCGCCCTATGACGGCGTCGTGATCGACCGCAACATCAACGTTGGTGACTATGTCAATAAGGAAGGCACGATCAGCAGTCCCAATGCGGTCAGCAATCTGTTTACTGTGGCCGACGTCACCATGCTGCGCCTCTTTGTCTCCGTGCCGGAGACTTTCGGGCCTTTCCTCCGCCCGGGCATGACCGCCGACGTGACGGTGCCGCAATTGCCCAATCGTCATTTCACCGCCAAATTCCTGACCGTCGCCCGGGGATTCGACGTGAGCACGCGCACTGTGATCACCGTCTTCACGATCGACAACGAGGACAGAGCCCTCTGGCCAGGCTCCTATGCCAAGGTGGAACTCACGGCGCCGGTCGATAGGCAAATACATACGATTCCGTCCACCGCGCTGGTGTTCCAGGAGCATGGCACGCAAGTAGCCGTAGTGACCAAGGACGACAGAATACACTTACAAGCAATTACCGTTAGTAAACTCTTCGCCAACGCCGTCGAAGTAGCGGAGGGGATTTCCGCGAGCGACCGCATTGTCAATAACCCGAGCGCTGCGTTATTGGAAGGCGACAAGGTGCGCGTTGTCACGCCGGCGTCCGGGTATGACCTCGTCGGGACAGAAGCGCCTACGGCAAAGGAAAAAGCTTCAAAATGAGTCAAGGCTGTTCGTGGCTTGAATCGACTGGGCGGCATCCAACCCCATCGCAGCGACGTCCGCCCCATTTTGGACCAAGAGCCGACTCCGATCGAAGGAGGCTTCAATCGCCGCGAGATCAGGAATAGTGAGAGTGTCATGCAGAAACTTCTCGGTCGATGGTGACACCGCTTCGCCATTACCAACGGTGACATCTTTGCTGCGAGCCATGCCTTGTTTTCTTATTTCCGCAGCCATCATCCTTGCCCATTCTGCCCCGTTTAGATCTTGATCGGCACTCAAGCCCTTCGCCTCTTCGAAGGTATCCTGAATCCCTTCCCCATATTCGAGCATCTTGTGCATCGATTTGGTGGTAGCGTCTTTGCCCGGCAGGTAAGCTTCCAGCCAGCTAATACAGACGCGTCCCCATACACAGCCGTAATATTTCGACTGTGGAGCATCCCAATGATATTGAGATCTCGTTCGATGACGGCATACGACAGCCCGAAGGACCTAAGGCTGCGCCGACAGCACTGCCCACACGTCCGAATCCACAGATAATCGCAACCGCGTCTACCGACTCAGTTTTAGGGGGAACCAACCCCATCGAATGAAGCCGTTGTAACCATGGCACGTGGGTGACCCATGCAGGGACATACCGCACGTGGGCCGCGTTCAGGATGATGGTGATCAGTGAGGCGGCCAGCGTGGCGTTGTACACTTCCGTGCCAATGTGTCCGGCCGTTTGAGCGGCCTGTACGAGCACAAAGGAGAACTCGCCGATCTGGGTGAGACCCGTCCCTACTAAGATGGCCGTCAAGAGCCTGTAACCAAAAACCCGAACGACCATCGTCCAAATAAAACATTTCCCTACCATAAATTAAGACAATTATTGTTCCGAGCAAGGTCAGATTTGCGATGATCACCGTGGGGTCAATGAGCACACCAATCGTCACGAAAAATAGGGCGACGAACACATCGCGCAGGGACAGCAGTCGTGCTAGCGTTTCGTGTGCATAGTCTGATTGGCTGATAATGAGACCGGCCAAGAATGCGCCTAGAGCGAGGGACAGGCCAACCATTTGACTCAGCGCGGCCGTCCCCAGTCCAATGGCGAGGGCCACGAGAAGAAACAGCTCAGAATTCTGCGTGCGGGCCACGCGAGTCATGATGAGGGGAACTACTTTGGCGGCCAAAAGCGCAAAGGGTCCAAGGATCAGAAGCGCTTTGCCCAGTGCCTGGCCGATCAGAAGAACGCGGCCCGGCTCTAGCAACCCAGCGCAGGCAAGAGCACCATCATGGCGACCACGGCTAGATCCTCAACGAGAGTGATCCCGATCATCACGCGCCCATGCCCAGATCGAAGTTCTCCACGATCGATGAGAAGACGAGCCAGCACCATCGTGCTGGCCATTGAGATCACCGCCCCGATCACTATACTTTGGATCGCGCTCCAACCCACCACGCTACCGATGGCCACTGCCAGTCCAATCGACAGCATGATGCCTAGGGGGCCACCAACCAGCGCCACCCATTTCACCTCCATCAGCTCTTTTAAGAAGAACTCAATGCCGATAGAAAACATCAAGAGGACTACGCCAATTTCGGCAAACAGTTCAAAGGTGTGAATATCCAGAATGGCAGGTCCGGGGGTAAACGGACCAATAAAGATGCCGCCGAGTACGTATCCCAAAATCAGCGGCTGCCGGGCGACCCAGGCGAGCCCTCCTTCGAGCACCGCTGCGAGAAAGATATACGCCAGATCACGGAAAAAGACTGGGGTCAGGTGTCATAGGACCTCTTCTAAGAATGTGCACTGCAGAGACATTTAGAGACTCTTTATTGTTGGCACGGCTCCTTCGGCCCCATTCTCCTCGTCGGCACCGTAGCCTATCGCATCGTTACAAAGCTGCTAGATGTCTTCCACAGCGCAAAACTGTAGCAGAAGGGGCCGGTGCCATTGCCCTCGCCGCTGTCCTGCAAGCGAAAACGGGTCATCATGGTAAGAACATCGCGGTGCTGGTATCCGGAGGCAACCTCGAAGTCAATCTGCTGGCGAGAATTATTGAGCAGGGCCTGGTTTGGGACGGAAGACGGTTGCGCCTGCGAGTAAGGCTTCCGGACTATCCCGGGGCATTGGAAGGCCTGGCATCGGTAATTGCCAAGGCACGCGCCAATATCGTGGAGACCTTGTATAACCGCGCTCACTATGGTGTCAGCCTCAACGAAGCTGCGATCGATATCACCATGGAAATTCGTGGACGCGATCATGCATCGGATTTATTGGCTGCACTCACGGGCTCGCGCTATGAATTCAGCGTCGTCGAATAAGCTCCACGTGGCACTTCAGGGGCAAATCTTGCAACAAAGGAGCACAGCGGTGATGGGATGGTGTTCCATGTCTTCTTTATCGGATTATGAGCGGCATAGGAACAGATAGGAAGCTGCTGTTACAGCGGTTAACGCAACCGAGTGGTGCTATCTACTTGGCCCTTACACTGGCCGGGCGGTGAGGGGTGACTTTAGTGGTCGGCTTCGCCGAGTGCCTGGCGCAATAGAATGCGCCGCTTGTCTTATCTTGACTAACGCCTGTGGAAGACATGCAACCATAATATATAACAGGGTGACATAGGTGACTTCCGAAAAGGGTTAAGTACGTAGCGAGTGTACATTGCCCCTTCCCGGCATCAACCTTTTACAGCCTTTGCTCAGACGGTTCGTTATCCCCATTAGTGTTTGTCATCATCGCCGCTATCTGGGACCAGATCGTTCCCTACGTTCACCACGGCACTCCCGAGGCATCTTGGACTACCTAGTGATGAACTCCATCTACCCCTGCGCGGGGGGCGGTAAGGGAGGGAATCTAGGAAGTTCGAAATCTGGTGTATCGTTTAGGACGCGTCCCAAGGCGACATGACGGATCAGTTTTTGGGGTATGCGGGGGGGAAGTTTTGTAAAAGAACGGTTGCATTAGGTTGCGGCGGACGCTCTGAGCTGCGCGATGATACAGGCATCCATCATTCGTGCAGCGTGATTCCAGGCACTTTCTCGTGTGTTTTCTTGCAGAAGCAACTCGAAACCTTTCAGTCAACCGATAGAGCGGGCGCGAGACGGAACACCTGGTGTTTGTTCATTCAGTTCTAAGAGCCTCGGCTGGGGTCGTCTTCTTGAGCCGCTCTTCTCGCCTCGGACTGCTCTTGAAATGCGCTAGGTGTTTTCTAACGCGCCGAACGGCTTCCCACGCTTGCGCTAACATTCGGTACGAGCATTTTAAGGGTTCTCTCAGACGCAGTTAGGAGACGTTTTGACTGGTCTGTTATATATAGCTTCTGTCATCACTGACGCCTCAGGGTTATAAGTTCTCACCAGCAATCTATCCTAGATAGCCCGGACCCACGGAATCCCTGCTACGGTAACCGTGCTTTCAATTCCCGCAATTCTTCTCTCAGCTGCTCGGTCAACTTCTCTAATTCCATCATTTTGAATTCTCGTCCGATCACCGCCTCCTCAAATTGCTCCAATTGGTGGATTTTATCCTGCAAGTCGTTCAATCGCTCGCTCAAAGAGTGGTTCAGCCGATGAACTTCTTCTTCCGCGCGCTTCCGATCCGTGATGTCCTGGGTCACATTCGCGAAGGCCAGCACCTTGCCCGCATCATCTCGAACCGCAGTGATCACTACATGCGCAATAAACAAACGGCCATCCTTGCACCGCTGCGCAACTTCGCCTTCCCATCGCCCGTCGTCGGCTGCTACCTTCATCTCGCGCTCGGGTCGCCCTGCCCGGCGGTCCTCATCTGAATAAAAGGCCGCGAAATGCTGCCCGATCATGTGTTCTGCGGAATAGCCAGTGATGCGTGCCGCCCCTGCATTCCAACACAGAATATGCCCGTCTGGATCTAGCATGACGAGCGCGTAATCCTCCACCGCCTCCACCAACAATCGGAAGCGGGTCTCACTTCTTGCGAGTTCACCTTCAATGCTGGGGGCACGGTTAAATTCCTCGGAGTGGCGAGCATGCTGTGTGTGTACCCCCGACGTCTGCTTTTCACTCATAGGCCAATACTCCTTGGTTGTTTTTTTACTGTTAACATGGAAAAGCACCATCGTCTAGAGGGAGGCCGAGGGGGTGATATGAGCGCGGGAGGGAATATGTGGAAACCGCCGTCAAGCGATGAGCGAGGCTGGACGAAATGCTAGCCAGTACGTGAGAGAGGCAAGCCAGCCATTGGCACTGGCAAAGCGGCCGTTCAGAGCGGAATAGAGTAGACAAGGAAGCCGGTCGTGGAGCGACGAGGGATCGCTAGCCCGCCGATGTGTCCCCTTGGGTTAGGAGGACAGAGCAGAAAAGGAATGTTCAGGCGAGGGCCGGAGGACCGGCCCTCGCGAGCATTAGAGGCGCTCACGCTCTGCGATCATGCGTTGAGAGTGACGTGATTCGCGTTAAAAGTGGAAAGACAATCCCCCGACAATATTATGCACGGAGTAATCGCCCCGCAATCCACCGGCTGCGTTGACCGTATCAAAGTTAAACGTCGCACGGTTATATTTATATTCGCCGAACATGGCGACATGCTCGCTGAAGAAATATCGCACCCCCGCCAGACCATTGAAGCCAGGCACCGCATTATCGGACGAACTATTTGCCCCGCCGATGCCATTCGTATGGGCAAAAAAGAGGCCGAGTCCGGCACCCACATACGGTTGAAGCGGACAGAACGTATCTTCCTCATGCACAGACACATCTGTCGTTGTTCTATGGGACTCTGTTGTCGTCCGTCGGGACGGCTCATTGCGAGATGGACCGCAGGCGAATTTACCGCGTATAATCGCGTTGAACGCGACAGTAGTCACTCGAAGCGAGGCGCCGGGTACAGGAATACCGCCCGGGCCAGTCGACGGTTTCATGTTGGGGCTTGTGTTGAACCCTTCAATTTCGAACCCCAGCCAGTTCAGCCGATCAGGCAGAAAATGACCAATTTTTAACCCGTAAATGCCGGAATCGTTCAACGGAATGCCGCCGGTGGGTTGGCCGAACATCTGGGTATTGGTAAAGCCGCTTCCCCCAAACGTGTAGCCTCCGAAGCCGCCGATATAGGTTTCGTGGGGACGATGGTGTTCTTCGCGTCGAACGAACGCGGGCGGCGCATACACCGCCTGCGCCTCCGCCTCCCTCATGCGTTGTTCTGTCGTGGGTTGTGTCGGAGCGCGTTCATCGGGTGTCGTGGCTTGTGTCGGAGCGCGTCCATCGGGCGTCGTCCCTTCCGTTCCGACTTGCGCTTGGCCGATGTCGGGCAAAAATGTCAGCGAGCATAAAGCCGTTAATACGAGGGTTCCTCGGCGAACCGACCTCCGTCCACTTCGTACGTTCAACTTCATTAAAATTCCCCTTCCTTGTTAAGAACAGTTTCCATGCATGGGGGGACCGTAGCATTCGGGGTCGGCGCTTCACTATCGGTGGCCACATTGAACGCGTGTCCTGTTACGGCTTTTTCAGGGCCCAGCAATAGACGTACGTCAGGCGTCAGCAAGAACGTAGATTGGACATAGGGCATGAGGCGGGGCAATGATTGCATCGCCTAGAAAAATGTGTGGCAAGATCCTTCTCGCTTTTCGACAGGCCTTGGCACTGCTTCCCTCCGGTAGGAGGCTGGAACGTCCTGCCTCGCTTTGCCGCGACGGTGGATCGATGGGCGACCGTGCGACGATGCAGGGATCGATCGATCTCCATCGCGCCCTCGACGCGTTCCAACACCGTGCCGTTTACATGTAACTGAGAAGGTTGGGGGGACTTGACGATTGGACTGTCGGGATTACCTATCGGGCGGAACGCATTTACCACCTATCACTGAAAGGAGGACACCATGGCACTTACATCGGTCGATGTGGATCGTTTACTCCAGGACACGCTTCGTACCATGAACGCTGGGTGGGCACCGCCCTGCAATGCTTACGAGGATGAACATGGGTTTCATATCCAGGTGGCGATCCCGGGCGTGGATCGGCAAGACATGCAGATCCTGTTTGAGGATGGGGTACTGAGGGTCAAAGGCGAACGCAAGGAGCACAGCGTGGATCAGGTCCGTCGGTATTTTGCCCAGGAAATTGGGTGGGGCGGCTTTACCCGATCGTTCCGCCTTCCGTCCTATATCGATCCCGATAAGGTCTCGGCCTCGTACAAGGACGGCGTACTAGTGTTAGGGTTACCGAAGCGGGAAGAAGCCAAACCCCGACGCATTGAAATCAACTAACGGCGGGCGAGGATGTTAGTCAAGCGAGGTGTAACCTGGGGCGAGATGCGTTCCATCCCGCCCCAGTTCATTACTTCCCGGTCCGATGAAGCGACGATCAACACCGCATCGATTATGAACTTGCTCATGAACCGTCGAATCGGCAATATATTATCCCTCAAGAGCGATGCATTGGGCTCGAGAAGGTTGCCCTGCCAGTGTCACGACTGACACCCTAGGGTCTCGCCCGATTATCTAGAAGATCCACGAAGTGTTGAACCCAGCAGGTCAACAGGACTCTCTCCATGAGAGCATCCTTTCTCATTATTGGACGGTTGATTTTCCTTGAGGCACACGGTCGGACATTCATGATGCGCGCTTCATATAGGCGGAAAGCGTCCCAGTCGACAGGGGGTTTTCCTAAACAGCCTGTATTGTATGAATCCAAGCAGGTAAAGATTCTATAGAGGATCAGTAATACAAATGGAAGCCGAGTCCGATCCAGTCGGTGCGTTGGGTAAAAAATTGGCCATTGGGCGAGGGACCGTTGAAGTACTCCACCAACAACTGCACCTTCCGGTCGCCGATACGCGCATTCTCGAATTGAAGCCCCGCCATTAAGGACTGGCCGACTGCCCAGTTCGCCCTCTCGTTGATCTGGAAATCCCCATACGCCACCGGACGAATTTTGCCGTCTAAAAAAGTCTTGGGGCTTGTGAACTCAAGCCCGAATTGGGTCGTGCCGCGTCCGAGAGTACTGGGGTCTCGATCCATGAGTATCCCGCCGCCACCATACACCCGGAGCCACGAGAAGAGCTCATAGGACAATTTAAGATCGATTTCTTCGAAGCTTAAATTGACTCGGTGCACTGGCGTCGGGCTATCGAGAATGAATTCATCTCCTAAATGCGAACTTTGATGATGGATGCGAAGGAAGCCCGAGAACCGACCGGTCCGATAGGTGGTGAGCAGTCCGGCCGTATAATCGGCGTTGACAAGGTCTTTGGACGAGGCATCCATATTGAACGTGCTAAACACGCCCGCCTGGATCGCGATTTCCCATTGGCCGCTCAGAGGAGCCGTATCCCGATAGAGCGCGAACGTTTCTCCGAAGTTAGCCGCCCCAGTTTTAGTCGGTCCGAGCCCGCTGGAGATACTACGGTACGCAATGGAAAAATGAGGCCACCGCGGATCGGCATGGAACGGCGCAAAAAGGAGACCATGAGGGAGAAATTTGGACTCGATCTCAGTCAGTTCTTGCTTGATGGTTTCCGGTGGGGATGAGGCCGGGACGGCAGCAACGGCCGGTCCTTGTCGAATCTCCACTCGTGTCACACCGGGAATCTTTTCCAGCGCTGTTTGCACCTTGGCCTGGTCCACGGTGCCGAGCGACTCAGCATCGACTGTCACAACGCCATCTTGCACCACCACCGATGCCTGGGCGGCTTTGAACTCGTTGTGCAGAACGGCGGCGGCATAGCCAGCAATGTAAGAATCATCCGCGGCGATGGTGTCGGGCCCAGGTCCTGCGCCAAGACAGACCAGGCAGAACGCAACCTGTAGAATGTTTCGCATGATCTGGGCGACAGTTGACGAAACGACAGGCGCTGGATGTCGAGAGGCTAATGAGTGAGTCGTCACAACTGCTTACTTCCTTTCCCTCCCCGGCCCTTGCCTGGAGCTAAGCGCAGGTAGTCACCACCGTTGGCACTCGCTGGAGGTTTTTCCCTCAACGATCCCTAACAGAAAGTTTTACTGTGATTGTTCAATTCCAACAGCCTAACTCTCACTTCGTGTTCTGCATGGTTGCGGCGGCTGGTCAGAGCTATTCTAAGTGCTAAATTCTAAGCAGCGCTGATGGCGTGGCTCTTCTATAGCATCTGGAGAGGCCATGCCGCCATAGTGCAGGTATTTTGAACATCGTGAAACGTCAACCATGCCAGAGTTTCGCAGGCCCAATGGCGTCCTCATCATTGGAAAAGGAGCAGGCGGTACCTCGACCGACCGCTTTGGCCTATGGACCGGTTGTATGGAAGAAAGTCTGAGAGTCTACGAGGGCAGATGAGAAGCATGACTAATTCTTACCTTTGACATTCAATCGTCACAGCAGGGTAGTGCTCCCGATTCGTTTCTCTGACCGTCTATACATACCGGTGGCAGGGTGGGGGCATTCACCAGATTAGTCTCTGCCGGCGCATCGCGCTCGTGCGAAACATGTCCCATTTGTTCCATGGCCAGCTTGTGCACTGCCGCCAGCTGGTGCGCCAGCATTTCTCCAAACTGTTCGTGGTTTGAATGAATAGGGAGGCCCAGAGCTGATAAGCAATCAGCGAATAGGCCATGCCGTCAAACAGCAGCTTTCTAGTCCGAGGCATGTGCATCGCCTGGTTCGGAGCTACCTGTGGCTTCGATCCCATTCCGCCAGTTCCACGGTGATGCCTTCCGGTCCGGAAAGAAAGACCAGCTTTCGGTCATGGAAATCCATGCCCTCGTTCCGGAGTTGGACGCCCTTCGCTTTAAGCCTTGCCACCTCGGCCTCCACGTTGTCTACAGCGAAGCAGACATGGTTGAATCCCAGTTTGGTGAGGTTGCCAATAGCTGGGTCGGGGAGAGGATCTGGGTGGCGGTACTTCAGTAACTGCACCTCCGTTCGCGGTGAGACGTTGGCGAGGACGAGCGTGATGTGGTCAGCCTCGACGCCTTCCACCCCCATGTAGGTCGAGAACTGTGGGCCCGCGATCACAACAGACTTGTCTTCCTTGAACCCCAGCAGGCCGAAAAACTGCTTGGCCGACTCGACATCTCTTACCACAATGGTGACGTGGTCGAAGTGTTTGATCATAGCCCCTGCTCCGTTGCCGGGAGCCTATCGACCCCGGGATCGTACCAAGAGATCCGTACATGAGGATCATCCCGTTTCAGAAGGCCGAAAAGGCGGGCCACGTTAGCGCGATGAATGTCTAGTTTCTCTCCTGTGCTATCGCAGCATAAGACTATGTTCTTAGCCATTCGATTATCACCTCATGTTTCCATTGACGGCCGCATGCTACCACGCTGCTACCAGAACAGCCGAACTTACGATGATCCATCAAGATCATTCCTTTTCCAAAACTGTAATATTTCCTTCTGATGGATCGTCTTGGGTGTCGGTGGGTAGGGTATAGTCGCAACTCATAATCAGCGGTTGAGGCTCTTGATGACTGTCAAACATCGCGGACACCCTCCCGTGGATTGGAGGGAGACGGATTTAAGGGATGTTGGTCGTGAAACCGTGAAAAGAGGGCACGCTGAACGAAGGCGATGAACATGTCTCGATTAATTGGCTTGGGTACAAACGCAAAGGCCCCAGCGTTCAAGGCCTGCCGGCGTTGTTCATCATCCGCGTGCCCCGTCATAACGATGATCCGTGTTAAGGGATAGCAATTTCGGACTTGCTCCACTAATTTCAATCCATTCATCACAGGCATATTCCAGTCGGTGATGAGTACGTCCACCTCAGACGTGGTGGTTAATCCCACGGCCTCGACGCCCGAAAGGCTGGTCATAAGCAAAACATCTGGAAGGTGGAACTCAAGACAACCGACCAACGCCTCCAGAGTATCCCGGTCGTCATCGACCAATAAGATAACCGGCCTATGAACTCCATGCTGAGGAATCATAGCACGTGCCAAGATAGCAACTCCGTTACCGCGCGAGCGTATCTGATTTCGTTTGCTCACAGGATAGCCGGGCTACTCGCTGTGAAGACGACTCCCATGTTAGGTGGTGCGCGTGATCTCCATATCCCGCGTCGTAAACTGACCTGCTCCCCCCAAAGGATCGCTCACCATCTTGAAGGCCAGCACGCAATTTATAGGAAACTGAATGAGCCTCAGTAAGACGGCAGGGAGGACGAGCTCCACCCGCGTCACGTTACGCCCACCTCAAAGAGGAATTTAGAGCCACCTTCCGGAGCGAAGATAATCTCAACTTTCCGGCCGTCAAGCCCTCCCCCTTGATCCGATAATCTAGGCTGCAGGGTCGGGTGTATCCACCGTGTTTCGGGAGCCGTAAAGGGCACTCGACAGACAAATGCATTTGTCCATATTCCTTCGGAGCAGGTTGTCAAGATTGGCGGGGTGGCGGATATCTAGCGCCCGGCGTGAGGTGCCCTGATAACCCTATCCTGCAGGAGGGGGTGACTGGACTGACTGACGTATGGGACCAAAGCTATAGAGTTCGCCCGCGATTCTATTGCAAGGGCCTATGCTCGGGTGGCTTCGTATTCAGTCTTTCTAATAGTTGTTTGGTATCTTGAAGCTGCCTTTTCAGCTTTATCATTTCAAGCTCAC
>Ga0111538_10002651_pt1 | contig 25081 bp, 25 predicted proteins | sample SoiMethybrSBSTD1_FD_79669 | JGI IMG/M metagenome (GOLD analysis project Ga0111538, IMG submission 79669) | Bulk soil microbial communities from a Populus tree surrounding site in Tennessee, USA - Soil MetaG P. TD hybrid SBSTD1 (version 2)... | ecosystem: Environmental > Terrestrial > Soil >...
CCGTCCATCCACAGTAGACGGTCGTGGGGCGGGCCGCGGGCAATCGTCATCCGACGCGCCCGGTGGCACCGCATGGGTCCCCCCGGGCGGCTCGCCGTCGGCGTCGGTGTCGGCATCTGCGCCCGGGCCGGTTGCCGGGTCGGCGGTGCCCGCCGGTTCCTGGTGGCGGCCGCGGGCCGGCCTCACGTGGCAGTGGCAGCTGTCCGGCCCGCTGGACCGGGGCGTGTCCGCCGAGGTCTACGACGTGGACGCCGTCAACACGAGCGCGGAGGACGTGGCGGCGCTGCACGCCGCCGGTCGCAAGGTGATCTGCTACGTCGACGCGGGATCCTACGAACCCGGTCGCCCCGACGCCGGTCGCTTCCCGGCGGCCGTGCTGGGCAAGGAGTTGGACGGCTGGCCGGGTGAGCGGTGGCTCGACGTCAGGCGCTGGGACGTGCTGGAGCCGATCCTGGCGGCACGGTTCGACACGTGCCGGCAGAAGGGGTTCGACGCGGTCGAGCCGGACAACGTCGACGGGTACCAGAACGAGTCGGGTTTCCCGCTGACCGCGTCGGATCAGCTTGTCTTCAACAAGCGGCTCGCGGACCTCGCGCACAAGCGCGGCCTCGCGGTGGGGTTGAAGAACGACATCGACCAGGTGGCGGAGCTGCAGCCGCACTTCGACTTCGCCGTCAACGAGGAGTGCATGCAGTACGACGAGTGCGACCCGCTGCGCGCGTTCGTGGCGGCCGGCAAGCCCGTGTTCCACGTCGAGTACGCACAGGAGAGCGGCGGATTCTGCCCGCGCGCCAAGGCGTTGGGCTTCTCCTCCATGCGCAAGCGCCTCGACCTGGACGCCTGGCGCGAATCCTGTTGAGGGTCACGGCTGCCAACCCGCAGCGAGCAACGCCGCTCGAACCTGGGCCACGACCTCGTCGGGGCGATGCCGGACCGCCCACGACGGGAACCGCAGAACCCGGTCGCCCGGGATCCAGAGGTCGTTCTGCCGCTTCATGTCCGCCCACCAGTGCCGGACGTCCATGTGCTGTGCGCCATCGATCTCGACATGGACCTGCCAGTCGTCGAACAGGGCGTCCAGATAGCGGCGGGACCCGGTGGAGCCGGTTCGCCGAACCTGACACGAAGGGCGGGGCAGCCCGGCGGCCCGGCAGATTCTCAGGAACTCGGCCTCCGGCAGTGAGTGGACGCCGCCGCGCGCGTCGGCGATCGCCTCCCGGATGACGGCACGGCGACGCACCTTCGGCAGCGCGGCAAGCGCCTGCTCGACATCGTCACCGATGACGAGACGCTGCTGGAAGGCGGCTGCCACGATGGCGCGGGCTCGGTCGTCATGGCGGGCCCATCGGGCGGCGTCCACGACCGAGCGCGGGACGCGGACCGCCGGCGGCGACGAGTTCCAGTGCACGTGAGCACGCGTGATGTCGCCGCTCCGGTGCACCACGACGAAGATCGGCGGGTGACGGTGGCGCATCTTCTCGGGTAGGACGACGTGCACGTCACTTTCGGTGAACCCGCGAAGCCCGAGGACCGCGAGCGCCGAGATGCCTCCCAGCGGCGCAGCCCGACCCGCTCCCGCACCGAGCGAGGCGATCCATCGGCGTTGATTTTCGTCGGCGATGGTAAAGCCGTCCGAGCCGACCAGATACACGCCTCGGTGTGCGACCGTCCATCGCTTGCTGGCCAGCCGTTGCCTGACGGCGGCCGGGCCGAGCAGCCGGACGGCCTGGCGCCGGCTGATCACATTGTGCTGCCGGAACAGGAGATGGGTCAGCTCGCTTGCGTTGTCTGGCGGGAGGGCGGGTGCGGCCACGCGAGAAGAGTCTGAAGCCTCCGGCCCCCTCGTGTCACCGATGAGTTGCTGCCTGTGGATAACCGCCTCTCGTTACAGCGGACACTTTTGCCGGCCTGGCAACCAAAAGTGTCCGCTGTGAGGAAGGAGCATTCTCGCGGGGTCAGGCAGGATGTTGGGGTGCTTGCCGACATCGCGCCCGATCCGGAGCCGTCCACCGACAGCATCCTGGTGCTCGGCCTCGTGGGCCTGGTCTGCCTCGTGCTGGTGGCGGCCGCGGTCACCGTGGTCGTGCTCGTCCTCAGGCGGCGGCGCTGACCAGCAGCCCGGCCAGGATCGAGGCGGCGTTGGCGCCAGCGCTCACCACGGCCAGCACCCACATACCGCGTCGCACGGCGAGCCACAGCAGCCCGGCCTCGGCGGCCCACACGAGCACCTCGGCGACGGCGATCCGGCCAACTGGAGGCCGAGAGCCGAGCCACCACCACAGGAGCGGATGGGTAAACAGGTTCACCGCCGCACCGAGCAGCGCCGCCCGTGCGGCCGTGGCGAACCGTAGAGCGGCGAGCGCCGCCGCGTACAGCGGCACCTCGACCGCGAGCGTCACCAGCAGTGCGGCGGGAAAGGACACGCCATGACGGTAGCCGCGCGTCTCACCGGTGGCCTGCTGCTCGCCGTGGCGGCCGCTCTGGCGCTCGCCCTCCGGGCGCCGCTGCCGACCACCGTGCTCGGACTCGTCGCGTTCGGGGTGCTGCACAACGCGCTGGAACTGCGGTACGTGGCCGGCCGGTTCGCCGGCGTGCTGGCCGGCCGGTTCCTCGCACTGCTGGTCGCCCTGGTCAGCGGGATCGTGCTGTGCCGGGTGGCGGCGCTCGTCGTCGGCTCGCCGGCCCGGTACGCGGAGATTCTCATCGGCTACGCCGTCCTCGTCGCCGCGGTGGTGCGCCTACCGCGCTGGCCGCGGATCGCCGGACTGGCGGTACTGGCCCTGGCGGCGTCGGCGTCGCTGTGGTGGCCGGCGTACCACTTCGTTGTGCTGGCGCACCTGCACAACGTCGTCCCGCTGGTGTTCCTGTGGGAATGGGCCCGGCGGCTGCCGACGGTGGCCGCGCGGGCCGGCTTCCGCATCGTGCAGGTCGGCTGGGTGCTCGCGGTGCCGGCGCTGATCCTCGCCGGCGTGGCCGACGCGTGGACCGGCCGGGTCGCGCCGGGCGTCGCTGCCTTCGCCGGCGAGCCGGATCCGGCGCGGGTGCTGGCCGTGAGCGCACCGCCATCCACTGTGGACTCGACGATGGGTGTGCGGTTCCTCGTCGTGTTCGCGTTCCTGCAGACCATGCACTACGTGGTGTGGGTGTGGTTCCTGCCGCGGTACGCGCCGGACGCCACGGCCGCGTTCGAGCGACGGGTTCCTGCGCTGACCGGGCGGCGGGTGTGGGCGCTGGGTATCGCCGGCGGCGCGGTGCTGGCCGTGCTGTTCGTGCTCGACTACGCGGGCGGCCGGTCGGTGTACGCGGCGCTCGCCACGTACCACGCGTACCTCGAGTTCCCGGTGCTGCTCGCGCTGCTCCTCGCGCCGGTGCGGGCGGCCGCGCCGGCGCCGGCGCCGGCATCCCGCGATCTTGGACGCCTGCTATCGCCCCAGCAGCGGTAGACGTCCAAGATCACGGAGGTGGGCCCCGGCGGGTGGCGGCGCGGCGGGGCGGCGGCGCAGCGGGCGGCGGGAGCGGGGGCGGCTAGGACGGCTCGGGCGGGCGGCGTGACTGCTTCGTCTGGGCGCGTCTGCGCTTGGCGTCCAGGCGCCGCTGGACCGCGCCCCGCGACGGCCTGGTGGGGCGGCGCGCGGGTGGGTTGGGCGCGATCGCGGCCGCGACGAGCGCGACCAGCCTGGCCTCGGCGGCGCGCCGGTTGCGCAACTGCTCACGGTGCTCCTGCGCGGTGACCACGAGCACGCCGTCGACGAGGCGGCCGGCCAACCGGTCCAGCGCCCGCGCCTTCATGACCGGCGGCAGCGCCGCGCTGCCGGCGAGGTTCCAGCGCAGCTCGACCCTGGAGTCGGCGGTGTTGACCGACTGGCCGCCCGGCCCGCTGGACCGGGAGAACCGCCACGCCAGTTCGGCGCGGGGGATCGCGATGCTGCCCCGGACGGGGAGATCGTCGGCCGCCATGCCGACCAGCATGCCAGCCGATCTTGGACGTTTGCTATCGCCCCAGCGGCAGTAGACGTCCAAGATCGCGGAGAAGGCGGCGCGGCTCAGGCCAGCGACGGAGGGAAGCCGCCCGTCGCCACGGGGCCCCAGTCGTCGATGGTGACGCGGATCAGGCACTTGCCCTGGCGGACCATCGCCTCCCGGTACTCGTCCCAGTTCGGGTGCTCGCCGGAGATGCACCGGAAGTACTCGACCAGCGGCTCCAGCGCCGCGGGCAGATCGAGCACTTCCGCCTGCCCGTCGACCTGCACGTAAGCGCCGCCGAAGTCGTCGGATAGCACACACATCGACACCCGCGGGTCGCGGCGGGCGTTGCGCGCCTTGGCCCGCTGCGGGTAGGTGGACACCACGATCCGGCCGTCGGCGTCGACGCCGCAGGTCACCGGGGAGAGCTGGGGCCGGCCGTCGGCCCGGGTGGTCACCAGGATGCCGTTGTGGCGCTCGCGGAGGAACGCGAGCAATCCGTCCCGGTCGACCTTGTCTGCCGTGGCAATCTTCATTTCACGAGCCTACGGGGTGCAACCCCGTACCTCCTCGACCACGTCTAGTCTCCTGTGAGGTTCCATGACCGTCTATCTCTGGGGATGGGTGCATGACGCACGGGGTGACCAGGCGTGCTGCGATCGCGGCGGGCGCCGCCACGGCAGCGGTGTTCGCAGTGGCCGATAAGGCAAGTGCCGCACCGGCGGGGCCGGCCGTTCAGGCGCCGGGCCAGCCGCCGGCGATCGAGGCCAACGGACCGAAACGCGTCCAACGGGTCTACGACCGCCAGAAGACCCGCGCCGGTGGCCGCTGGCACTCCCACATCGCGGCGCTGAACCCGGACGGGTCGGCCACCGAGATCGTCGCCGACGACGCCGACTTCGTCATCAACGGCTACAGCGTGCAGAAGCTCGCCGTCGCCACCGCGGTGCTCGACAAGGTCGACCGCGGCGAACTGACCCTCGGCACGCTGACCCCGCTGTCCGCCGACATCATCGCCGGCGGCAGTGGCATCTACCACCTGCACCGCGTCTACGGCGACCAGATCACCGTCGCCAACTTCCTCACCGCGATGCTGCTCGTCTCCGACAACACCGCGGTGCGGCTGTGCGGCCGGTTCGTGCCCGCGCTGGAGCTCAACGAGATCCTCGCCGCCAAGGGCTTCGTGCACACCCGGGTCGAGCCGGTGGCCAACCCGAACCGCTTCTTCCTCGGGGTCACCACGCCGCGCGAGATGCACCAGCTGCTCACCCGGCTGGCGAACAAGACGCTGCTGTCGACGGGCTCGTGCGACTTCCTCCTCAGCATCCTGCGCTGGATCAATGGCTACCACGACGGCGTGCGCCGCGAGATGTCCTCCGACGAGCGCAGCCGCGTCGCCACCAAGTACGGGGCCGACTTCAACACGCTCGGCGGCTCCCGCCACGAGGCCGGCATCATGTTCGGGACCGACGGCGCGCCGGTGCTCACGTACTCGATGTTCTGCGACGCCCATCCGGACCAGAACAACTACGGCGCGACCCATCCCGTGGTGCAGGCGCACTCGGTGATCGGCCGGGTGCTCTTCGACACGATCGCCATCGCGGCGGCGCCGAGTGCCAAATCGCACCACACGGTCCCGAAGTTCCAGCCGTACAAGGGTGACTGAACCAGGGTGGTGCTAGCGCCCGTGCCGGCCGCGTCGACGGCGCGGCAGAATCGGGCGCATGTGGTACGGCGTGCTGGGGCCCACCCAGGTCCGTGCCGGCGGGGGAGAAGAGGTGGCCCTCGGCGGCACGGGCCTGCGAGCCCTGCTGGGGATGCTCGTTGTCGACGCCGGCCGGATCGTCGCCGCCACCCGGCTCATCGACGGCCTGTACGGGGCGAACCCGCCGGCCGGCGCCGCCAACGCGCTGCAGTCGCAGGTGTCGCGGCTGCGGCGCGCGCTCGGCGACCCGGAAACGGTGGAGTTCCACCCCGCCGGCTACCGGCTGGCGGCCGGCCCGGACGACACGGACCTGCACCTGTTCGAGCGGCTCGCGGCGGAAGCCCGGCGGGGGCTTGCGGCCGGCGACCACCGCACCGCCGCCGAGCAACTACGGGTCGCGCTCGAGCTGTGGCGCGGCACCCCGTTCTCCGACGTGGGTGCCGCGCCCTTCGCGCCGGGCCAGGCCGCGCGGCTCGGCGAGCTCCGCCTCGCCATGATCGAGGATCGGGCCGACGCGGAACTGGCGCTCGGTGGGCACGATGCGCTCGCCGCCGAGCTGGCCCCGCTGGTGGCCGCCCACCCGCTGCGGGAGCGGCTGCGCGGCCAGCTGATGCTCGCGCTCGCCGGCGCCGGCCGCCCGGCCGAGGCGCTCGCCACCTTCGAGGAGGGCCGGCGGTTGCTCGCCGAGGAACTGGGCACCGACCCCTCTGCGGCGCTGCGCGCCGTCCACCTGGCGGTGCTACGCGGCGACGCGCCGCAGCGGCCGGCCGCGATTCCCGCAACGATCACCGCGAGTGTCGCCGCGCACCCGCTGCCCGCCCAGCTGACCAGCTTCGTGGGACGCGAGCCGGAGCTTGCCCGGGTGGCCGAGCTGCTCGGCGGCGCGCGGCTGGTCACGCTCATCGGCCCGGGCGGCGCGGGCAAGACCCGGCTGTCGCTGGAGGTCGCCGCCCGCCAGCCCGGCGAGGTGTGCTTCGTGCCGCTGGCGCCGGTCGCCGACGGCGCAGACGTGCCGCGGGCGGTGCTGACCGCCCTGGGCATCCGGGAGCCGGGGCTGCTGCCGACGCCGGACCGGGGTGGCCCGCCGCACACCGGCGCCGCCGATCGGGCGGCGGCGGCGCTGGCCGGGCGGCCCCTGCTGCTCGTGGTGGACAACTGCGAACACGTCGTCGACGACGTCGCCGCGCTGCTCGCCCGGCTGCTCGGCGCGTGTCCGGAGTTGCGGGTGCTGGCCAGCAGCCGGGAGGCGCTCGGGATCACGGGCGAGAGGCTCCGCCCGGTCCCGGCGCTGACCGTGCCGCCGGAGGGCACGCCGCCGGACGAGGCGGCCGACTATCCGGCGGTGCGCCTGTTCACCGACCGGGCCGCGGCGGTCGCGCCGGCGTTCCGGCTGGACGCGGACACCGTGGAGCCGGTGCTGCGGATCTGCCGGGCGCTCGACGGGCTGCCGCTGGCCATCGAGCTGGCCGCCGCCCGGCTGCGGGCGCTGCCCGTCGGCGAGGTGGCGGCCCGGCTCGGCGACGGGGCCGACACCGGCGGAAGCGGCGGCTGCGGTGCCGGTGGCGACCGCTTCGCGCTGCTCTCCCGCGGCAGCCGCACCGCGGAGCCGCGGCACCGGACGCTGCGCGCGGTGGTCGAGTGGAGCTGGGACCTGCTCGACGAGCCGGAGCGGGTGCTGGCCCGGCGGCTGACCGTCTTCGCCGGCGGGGCCACGCTCGCCGACGCCGAGGCGGTCTGCGTCGACAGCGGCGGTCCGGCCGGCGACCGGGCCGACGATGTCGTCGACCTGCTCACCGGCCTGGCCGAGAAGTCGCTGATCGAGGCCGTCGAGGGCGGCCGCCGCTACCGGATGCTGGAGACCGTGCGCGCGTTCGGCGCCGAGCGGCTGGCCGGGGCCGGCGAGGCCGACCGGTTCCGGGCCGCGCACGCGGCGCACTACCTGGCCCTGGCCGAGGAGGCCGAGGACCACCTGGTGCGCGCCGAGCAGCTCGACTGGCTGCGCCGCCTCGACGACGAGTACGACAACCTGCACGCCGCGCTGCGGCACGCACTGCGCACCGACCACGCGCTCGCGCTTCGGCTGATGGCCGCGCTGACGCCGTACTGGTGGCTGCGCGGCGTGCGTGGCACCGCGATCGCGCTGGCCGACGAGCTGATCGGCGAGCTGGGCGTCGAGCCGCCGCCGGGGCTCGCCGAGGAGTACGCCATATGCGTGCTGCACGCTGCGAGCGGCCCGCCGTCGCGCGACCTGCGGGTGCACCTGAAGAACGTGCACGCGTTGATGTCGTTCGCGAACGGCCTGCCCCGGCGCAAGTTCCTCAACGTGTTGTGGGCGATCAACAACGGCCCGCCCGTCGACGACACGACGTACCTCGTCGACACGTACCAGCGGCACGTGGCGCAGCGCGACGAGCCGTGGCTGACCGCACTGATGCACATGGGCATGGCCTACATCCACTGGATCGGCGGCGACCGCACCAGCGCCGCCCGGGAGTTCGACGAGGCGATCGCGGTGCTGCGCGTGATCGGTGAGCGGTGGGGCCTGGCGACGACGCTGTCCGCGTCGGCCGATCTGGCGGACGCGCAGGGCGACTTCGCCCGCGCGGCCGTGCTCACCGACGAGGCGCTGGAGCTGGCGGCCGAGCTGGACGCGCCAGCCGAGGTGGCCGAGTTGCTGTGCCGGCGCGGCGAGCGACTGCTGGCGGCCGGTGCGGTCGACGCAGCGCGGGCCGACTACGAGCGCGGCCTGGCGCTGGCCCGCCGGTCCGGCGGCGCGGAGAACGTGGCGGCAGCGCAGCTCGGGTTGGCGATGCTGGCCCGCCAGGCCGACGGCGACCGGGAGCGGGCCCGGGCGCTGCTCGAGGCCGCGCTGGCCCAGTGCCCGACCGAGGGCTACGGCCCGACGCTGGTCCGCACCGGCATCCTCGTCGAGTACGGCCGGATCGCCGAGCTGGACGGGCACCTGGCCATCGCGGCTGCCTGGTACCGGCAGGGGCTGGACGCCGCGGCGCGCCAGCGCAACGCCTACGCGGGCGCCGAGGCGCTGCACGGCCTGGCCGGGCTGGCGCTGCGGCGCGGCGGACACGCGATCGGAGCGAGCGGCATCAACGCCGCCGAGGAGGCGGCGGTGCTGATGGGCGCCGCCGAGGCGCTGGACAACGGCATGGGCCCGGCCCGGCCGGGGGCGGCGGCGCTGCTCGACGCGATCGCGGCTGAGCTGCCCGCCCCACTACTGGAAGCCGCGCTGGCGCGCGGCCGGGCCATGACCCGTGACGAGGTCCGCGCCTACGTCACGCCGTCGTAGACCTTGATCCCGAATGGGCGCCACAGCACCCATTCGGGACCAGGATCGTGGAATCTACGCGGGCAGGGTCGGGAGGAACCGCGGGGCTCTCCGGGCCTGGGTGGCCGCCTCGAACGCGAACGCCACCGACACGAGCGTCGGCTCGCTCCACCGCGCGCCGAAGAACGACACCCCGAGCGGCAGGGCGCCGAACGCGAACCCGGCCGGCACGCTGACGTTGGGGTATCCGGAAACGGCCGCCGGTGTCGAGGAGCCGATGAAGCCGTCGAAGGTGTCCCCATGCACGTCGGTCACCCACGCCGGCCCGTTGGTCGGCGCCATGATCGCGTCCAGGTGGTTGGCGGCGAGCGCGTCGTCGATCGCCCTGCGGGCCGCGGTGGTGGCCGCCGTGCGCTGGGCCAGGTACGTCGGGTCGGTCAGGTCACCGGTGGTGGCCTGCGCCTGCTCGAAAATCTCCTGGCCGAAGAACGGCATCTCGAGGTCGGCGAACCGCCGGTTGAACTCGATCAGCCCGGCGAGGTCGGCCGGGTGCGGGCCGGGCCGTGCGGCCAGGTACGCGTTGATGTCGTGCTTGAACTCGGTCAACAGGGCCGGGAACTCGTTGGCGTCCACCACGTCCAGGCCCGACAGGGTGATGTTGTCGATCACCGTCGCACCGCGCCTGCGCAGCGCCGCGATGCTCGCGTCCACCACGGCGGTGACGGCGGCGTCGTTGGCCGCGTTGCCGCCGGTCACCCGCATCACGCCGATCCGCTTGCCGCGCAACGCGTTCGGGTTGAGCGAGTCGAGGTAGTCGCGCCGCACGTACGGGCCGGCCGCACCGGTGGCCGGGTCGCGGGCGTCGACGCCCTGGATCACCGAGAGCACGGCCGCCGCGTCGGTCACGCTGCGCGTGATCGGCCCGGCCGTGTCCTGTTGCGCCGAGATCGGGACGACGCCCGCGCGGCTGACCAGGCCGAGGGTTGGCTTGATCCCGACGACGCCGTTGGCGCCGGACGGGCACACGATCGAGCCGTCGGTCTCGGTGCCTATCGTCACGCTCGCCAGGTTCGCGGCGACCGCCGCGGCCGAGCCGCTGCTGGAGCCGCACGGGTTGCGGTCGAGCACGTGCGGGTTGTTGGTCTGCCCGCGGCGCCCGCTCCACCCGCTGGACGAGCTGGTCGACCGGAAGTTGGCCCACTCGGAGAGGTTGGCCTTGCCGAGCAGCACCGCGCCGGCGTCGCGCAGCTTCTTGGCGAGGAACGCGTCGCGCTGCGGGGTGGAGCGCGCCAGCGCGTACGAGCCGGCCGTGGTGTGCTGCCGGTCGGCCGTGTCGACGTTGTCCTTGAGCAGCACGGGCACGCCCTCGAGCGGGCTGCGCGCGCCGTGCCGGCGCCGGTGCAGGTCGCTCGCGGCGGCCTCGCGCAGTGCATCGGGGTTGGTCTCGATCACCGAGTGCAGTTTGCCGTCGATCAGCCGGATGCGGGCCAGGTAGAACGCGGTGAGCCCGGTGGAGCTCAGCCGGTGGGCGCGGAAGGCGCGCTGGAGATCCAGCACTGTCGCCTTGTCCAGGTCGATGCCGCCGAACCGGACAGCGGCGGTGGCCGCGTCGGGCGCCGCGGCCGCGGCCGAGGTGGCCGGCAGCCCGGCCAGGGTGAGAAGGGAGAGGGAGAGGACCGCGAGCAGACGTCTGGGCATCGAACACCTCCGACGGGACGGGTACCAGGTATAGGTCTAGACCTATGCGCCCCGTCTCGCTACCCGCACCGCCAAAACGCGAATGTTCGCACTCTCAGTGATCATCAGGAGGCAATGCGCTACTGTGTCATGCGTCACTTTGGCCCCCCAGGCGACAGGGACGGCGATGATCAGCGAGCAACCTCAGGTTGGCCTGAGGATCGATGCCCTGGGCGACGGTAACCGGCTCAGCGTCGCCGGAACGCTGGACGCGACGACCAGCGCCCACCTGGAGAACGCGCTGCGCCCGCTCCTCGCGACGGGCACCGACGTGCATCTCGACCTGTCCCGGCTTATTTTCGCAGACGTCTCCGGTGCCACCGTGCTGGCGACCTCGGCGCAGCGGCTGCCGGACGGCCGGCGGCTGGTGTTGGAGCGGCCCCCTCGACAACTGCGGCGCATCATCGACCTCTTCTGGCCGGAGGTGCCCTGCATCCAAGTGGTGACGAGATGACTCTGACGACTGATCCCACGACCACCCGCGGCTTCGTCCATCCCGCGCTGTTCTACAGCGGGACCGCCGAGTACCTGGCCGGCTGCGTGCCGTTCGTGCGCGCCGGTCTCACTGCGGGCGAACCGGTGGCGATCGCGGTGCCACCGGAGAACCTGGGGGTGCTGGCCGGCGAGCTCGGCGCCGACGCGGGCCAGGTCCACTTCGTCGACATGACGCAGGTGGGCCGCAACCCCGGCCGGATCATCCCCGGGGTGCTGCGCCCCTTCGCCGACGAGCACCGCGACGGTCGGGTGCGGATCATCGGGGAGCCGATCTGGCCCGGGCGCAGCTCGGTGGAGTACCCGGCCTGCGCCCAGCACGAGGCGCTGATCAACCACGCGTTCGCCGGCCGCGACGTCACGATCCTGTGCCCGTACGACGTCGCGGGCCTCGCCCCGTCGACGGTGCGGGACGCGGCCGTCACCCACCCGGTGCTGATCTCCGGCGACCGGGAGTGGGCGAGCGACGAGTTCCGGCCCGACGACATCGTCGCCCGGTACAACGAGCCGCTGCCCGCGCCGCCGCCCGGCGCGCCGACGCGGCGGTTCGACGTCGACGACCTGCCGGGGCTGCGCCGGTTCGTGATCACCGAGTCGAGCCGGCTGGGCCTTTCCGCCGACCGGCGCGACGATCTCGAGCTGATGGTCAACGAGCTGGCCACCAACGCGGTGCGGCACGGCGGCGGCGCGGGCGTCCTGCGAATCTGGGGCCCCGAGCACACCACTGTCGCGTGCGAGGTCGAAAGCGGCGGCCAGATCGAAGACCCGCTCAGCGGTCGCATCCCGGTGGGCCTCGATGACGACCACGGGCGTGGCCTGCTTCTGATCAACCTGCTCGCCGACCTGGTGCGGGTGCACACCGGCCCGGAGGGCACCACTGTCAGGGTCTACCTGCTGACATAGGCCAGTCGAGGAACGGTTCGCCCAGATGTGCGGTGGCGAGCACGCCCTCGTGCCGGTTCAGCCACGCCTGCCTGGACTCGCGGGCGCGCTCCGGGGCGTCGTCGTGCGCGTACGGCAGCGCCGGGTCGACCAGTTGCACGGCGTGCACGAGCAGGTCGCCGGTCAGCAGGACGGTGTCGGCCAGCAGCACCGACTGGTGCCCGGGTGTGTGGCCGGGCGTCGCGACGACCCGCACGCCGTCCGCGACGTCCAGGTCGCCCTCGGCCGGCACGAGCTGTCCGGTGGCCCGCAGCGGTTCCACCAGCACCCGGTCCAGCGCCGGGTTGAGCCTGCTCACCGCCTCGATGTCGGCGCCCGGCACCAGGTAGCGGGCGGTGCCGAAGTACGGGGCGCCGGCCTCGACCGCCCACCCGACGTGGTCGGTGTGCAGGTGGGTGATGACCACCGTGTCGACGTCGCCGGGGGCCACACCGGCGGCGGCCAACTCGGCGGGCAGGCTGCCGGGCACCGGCGCCCAGGTGCGGGCCGGCGCGTCGAGGCCACCGATGCCCGCGTCGACGAGGAGGGTGCGGCCGCTGTCCAGCCGGACCAGGAAGCACCGGAACCGCAGCCACCAGCCGCCGTCGCGCAGCGCGGCCGGATCGAGTTCGTCCGCGCGCCGCCAGTGCTCGGCGGTGGCCGCGGGGAACGCGTCGGCGCGCGGCGAGAAGAACGGGCCCTCGGCGTCGGTCAGGGCGGCGATGGTGGCGGAACCGATGCGACGGGTCACAGGCACCGTCCGATCGTGCCACCCGGCTGGTTTGATGGGGGCATGCCGCGCCTGGACCTCAGTATCGACGGCGCCGTCGCCACCGTGACGATCACCAATCCGGCCAAGCGCAACGCGATGACGGTCGGGATGTGGCGGGCCCTGCCGCCGCTGCTCGACCGGCTGGCCGCCGACCCTGCCGTGCGCGTCCTCGTGCTCACCGGCGCCGGCGACCACTTCTGCGCCGGAGCCGACCTCACCGACCTGACCGAGCTGCGCGACAACGGTGGCGGCAGCCTCACGACGGTCGCCGAGGGGCGCCTCGCCGCGTTTCCGAAGCCGACGATCGCGCGGATCAGCGGCTACTGCGTCGGCGGCGGGTGCCAGCTCGCCGTCGCCTGCGATCTGCGCTTCGCCGCGGCCGGCGCGCTGATCGGCGTGCCGCCGGCCAAGCTCGGCATCGTGTACCCCGCCGCGACCACCCGCCGGCTGGTCGACCTGATCGGGGCGTCGGCGGCGAAGTTCCTGCTGTTCTCCGCCGACCCCGTCGACGCCGCGCGGGCCGCGGCGATGGGCCTCGTCGACGAGGTGGTGCCGGCGGATGTGCCCGGCGCGCTGGCCGAGCGGGTCGCCGGGTTCGCCGCGACGGTGGCGAGCCGGTCGCAGCTCACCATCGCGGCGGCCAAGGAGATCGTCGCGATGGCGGTGCGGGGTCGCGTCGACCCCGACCGCCTCGCCTACTGGCACCGGCAGGCCGCCGACGGGCCGGACGCCGCCGAGGGCGTGGCCGCGTTCGCCGAGCGCCGCCCCGCGAACTTCACCTGGAGATGGGAGAGCTCATGAACGGCGCCGAGGCCCTGATGCGCACGTTCGTCGACGCGGGCACCGACGTGTGCTTCATGAACCCGGGCACGTCGGAGATGCACTTCGTCGCCGCGCTGGACCGGGTGCCCGAGATGCGCGGCGTACTCACGCTGTTCGAGGGTGTGGCGACCGGGGCCGCCGACGGGTACGGGCGGATCGCCGGGCGGCCCGCGGTCGCCCTGCTGCACCTCGGTCCGGGACTCGGCAACGGGATCGCGAACCTGCACAACGCCCGCCGCGCGCGGACCCCGCTGGTCACCGTCGTCGGCGAGCACGCCACGTTCCACCAGCGCTTCGACGCGCCGCTGCAGAGCGACATCGCCGCGCTCGCCGGGCCGGTGTCCGGCTGGGTGCGCACCGTCGCGGGCGTCGCTGGCGTCGGCGCCGACACCGCCGACGCGATTGCCGCCGCGCGCGGCGGATGCGTCGCGACGCTCATCGTCCCGGCCGACGTCTCCTGGTCTGAGGGCGCGGCCGTCGCGCCGCTTCCGCCGGCGCCGGCACCCTCCACTGTGGACGCCGACCGGGTCGCCGCCGCCGCGAAGGCGCTGCGCTCGTCGAGGGCGGCGCTGCTCCTCGGCGGCGCCGCGCTGCGCGAGCCCGGCCTGCTGGCGGCGGCCCGCGCCGCGGCCGTGACCGGCGCGCGGGTGCTGGGCGAGACGTTCCCCGCCCGGCTCGAGCGCGGCGCCGGCCTGCCGCCGCTGGAACGCATCGCGTACCTGCCGGAGCTGGCCGCACAGCAGCTGGGCGGCCTGGAGACGATCGTGCTCGCCGGTGCGAAGGCACCGGTGACGTTCTTCGGCTACCCCGATACGCCGAGCCAGCCGGCTCCACCCGGCTGCGAGATCCTAGCGTTCGCGGCGCCCGGCGAGGACGTCGTCGGCGCGCTGGCCGCCCTGGCGGCGGAGGTGGGCGCCGGCGGCCGTGTCGATCTCGCGCCGGTCGCCCTCGCACCGGCTGCGCGCCCGGAGGCGCCCACCGGAAGGCTCGATGCCGGCTCGTTCGCGGCCGCCGTCGCGGCCACCCTGCCCGAGGACACGATCGTCGTCGACGAGGCGAACACGTCGGGCGTCGGCGTGCCGGCCGCGACGGCCGGTGCGCCGCGGCACGACCTGCTGGCGCTGACCGGCGGTTCGATCGGCCAGGGCCCGCCGGTCGCGGTGGGCGCGGCGGTCGCGGCGCCCGGGCGTCCGGTGCTGAACCTGCAGGCCGACGGCAGCGCCCTGTACACGCCGCAGGCCTGGTGGACGCAGGCCCGCGAGGGCCTCGACGTGACCACGGTGGTGCTGAACAACCGGTCGTACGCGATCCTGCACTACGAGCTGTCGCGGGTCGGCGCGGCCGGAGATGGGGACCGGGCGCGGGCGATGCTGAACCTGACCGACCCGGTGCCCGACCACGTGTCGCTGGCGCGCGGCATGGGGCTGCCGGCCGAGCGCGCGCAGACGGCGGACGACCTGGTGCGCCTCCTCCGGCAGGCCTACGCCGAGCCGGGCCCGCACCTCATCGAGGCCGTCCTTTAGCGCTCAGAAGTTTCCGAACATGGGGTTGGGCGCGGGCCGGGCGTGGTTGGTGACCGCGTTCTCGATGCGGGCCAGGCGCAGCTTGATCTGGTCGAGTTCGGCGAGGATGGCCTGTTCGCCGGGGTTCGGATCGCCCGCGGCCGAACCACCCGGACCGCCGGGCAGGGCCAGTTGCCTGCCGGCGCCGGGTGCGGACGGCTCCCCGCGCAGCAGGGCGATCTCGTGATAGAGCTCGGAGAGCGTCTGTTCGACCCGGTCGAGGAACGCGTCGACCTCGGCCTCGTCGTAGCCGCGCCGCCCGATCGGCGGCTTGCCGAACGCCGCGTTGCGCACGTCCACCGGGTTGAGCCGGTCCATCCGCGAACCTCCACTCTGCCGGGGCCGATGTTAGTGAATACGTAGGGACTCATGGAATCATCCGCACTGTGCGCAGGATTGAGGGCCCGGTGCTGGTCACTGGCGCGGCCGGGCTCGTCGGCGGGATCGTGGCGGCCGGCCTGCGGAAGAGCTTCGAGCTGCGGCTGACCGATCGTCGGCCCGGCCCCGGCATCGTCGCCGGCGACCTGTGCGACCCTGCGTTCGTCGCGGACGTCGTCGCCGGAACCGGCGCGATCGTGCACCTTGCCGCGAACCCCGACCCCGACGCGGCCTGGGCCGCGCTGCGCGGCCCGAACGCCGACGCGGTGGTCACGGTTCTGGACGCCGCCCGGGACGCCGCTTCCGACAACGCGGCGCCGGCGGTGGTCCTCGCCAGCTCACTGCACACGGTCGGCGGCCACGTCGACGCCGGCCGCACCCGGATCGGCCCGGGCCTGCCGCCGCAACCGTGCTGCCCCTACGGGGCTACGAAAGTGCTCGGCGAGGCGCTGGCACGCGTGTACGCCGACCGGGACGGCCTGTCGGTGCGGTGCCTGCGGCTCGGCGGCGTGCACCGGGTGCCGATGGCCCGCAGCTGGCTCGGCGGCTGGCTGAGCCCCGGCGACGCGGTGCGGCTGGTCGCGGCGGCGCTTACCGCCGACGTCGGGTTCGGCGTCTACCACGGGACGTCGGCCAATTCGGCGGGCACGTTCGACATCGACAGCACCCGCGCCGAGCTGGGATACGAGCCGGTGGACGACGCCGCCCACCACGCCGCGACGGTGCCCGAGGACTCCCACCCCGATCCCAGGCTGCTGCACCGTCACTGACTGCCGGAATCCTGCACTGGGCCCACCCGCCTGGTAGCCAGGCTATGCGCCGGCCGAAGGGCCGCCGCATAGCCGCTGGCCTGCAGCTCGAACAGTTCCCGGTACAGGCCGCCGGCGGCCATCAGCTCGTCGTGGTTTCCGTGCTGCACCACCCGCCCCTCGTGCAGCACGTAGATGTGGTCGGCGTGGCGGACGTTGGCCAGCCGGTGCGTGATCAGCACGACGGTCCGGGCCGGATGTGCCCGCAACTGCTGGAAGATGGCGTGCTCGGCGCGGGCGTCCAGGGCCGACGACGGTTCGTCGCACACCAGCAGCATCGCGTCGCGGTAGAACGAGCGGGCCGAAATCAGCCGCTGCCACTCGCCGCCGGACAGCTCGTGGCCCTTCTTGAACTCCCGGTTCAGCAGCGTGTCGTACCCGAACGGCAGCTTCTCGATCATGTCGTGCGCGGTGGCCGCGCTCGCCGCGTCCACGATGGACGGTCCGTCGCCGGCGCGGTCGTGCCGGCCGATCATCACATTCTGCGCGGCCGTGAACGGGAACTTCCACCAGTCCTGGCTGGTGACCGCGACGTGCGAGGCGAGGCTGGCCCGGTCCAGGTCGGTGACGTCCACGCCGTCCCAGGTGATCGTGCCGGCGCTCGGGTGATACAGGCCCGCGATCAGCTTGGCGAGGCTGGACTTCCCGGACCCGTTCTCGCCGACGAGCGCGATCACCTGTCCCCGTCGCAGGGTGAGGCTCACCCCGTCGACGGCGGGCGCCTCGGTGTCCGGGTAGCGCAGGCTGACGTCGTCGAGTCTGATCTCGTCGAATCCGGTGATCTTCCGGCCGCCGGGAGCCGGCAGGTGCTGTTGCGCACGGTCCAGGAAGCCGCGGTAGTCCCCGTAGTAGAGCGCATCCTCGTACAGGCCGTTCGCCGCGTGGATCGCGGTGTTGAGGCTCATCCGCGCCTGCTGCAACGCGATCAGCGCGGTCAACGCGGCGGCGAGCGGCACCCGCCCGGTGAGCAGCAGCGCGCCCAGCGCGACGTACAACCCGAACGTCGCGAGACCGGCCAGCGTGGAGCCGACCAGCCGGGTGCCCGTCTGCGTGCGCACCAGGTGCAGCTGCGCCCGCATCTCGACGGACATCACCCGCTGGTACTCGGCCAGCAGGAAGCCGCGCATCTGGTACGTGCGCACCTCCATCGCCGTGTGCCGGTTGGCCATCAGCATCCCGAGCATCCACTGCCGGCGGCGGCGGGTGATTCGGCTCAGCAGCGAGACGTACTCGCGCCGGGCGATCTTCAAGGCGGTGACCGCGGCCGGCAGGGCGGCGAGCACGAGACACGGCAGGAGCAACGGCTCGATGACGGTGACCGCGGCGGCCGTGGCGACCACGCCGACCACGCCGGTGGTGAGGTTGACGGTGCTGTCCACGAGGCTCGCCGCTTCGAGCATGCCGCGGTCGCGGGCGCGGTCCATCTCCTCGGCGAACCCGGCGTCGTCGAACGCGCTCAACTCGACGGCCGTGGTCGCCTCGAACAGCCGCTGCTCGACCGCGAAGTTGATCTGCGGCGCCATCCGGGCCTGCGCCCAGCCCGCCGCGATCACCAGGCCGCCCCGGGCCGCCACCGCCACCGCTGCGGTGACGAGGGCCGGCAGCGCGGCGCGGACCCGGTCGGGCGTCGGGCCGGCGGCGAACAGCTCCCGCAGGACACCGGCCGTGGCGAGCAGGCCGAGCGTCGTCATCATCCCGGCGACGAGGTTGAGCCCGATCGCCGCGACGGTGTCCCGCCTGCTGGCGCGCCAGGCCAGCGTCACCGCCTCGCGGACGATCGCCGGCAGGCGCTTGGTGACGGCCCAGAAGCTGGTGTTGGCGAAGAGCTCCGCGTGCTGCATCCAGTCGGCGGCGGCCAGTTCGGGGACCTCGTAGCCGTCGGATTCGGCGCTCGTGGCGCTCGTCGGTTCGGCCCGCATCAGTCCAGCGTATGGAGGCGCGCCGATGCGAAGCACGCGATTACCTCGTACGGGCGACGCTCAGAACTCGAATCCGCCGGGCCGGCCGTTGCGGTCGGCGATGAGCCCGGCGAGCGTGGACACCGCGATCTCGCCCGGCGTGCGCGACCCGATGTTCAGCCCGATCGGCCGGTGCACGCGCTCGATGTCCGTCTCGGCGACGCCGAGGTCGCGCAGCGCGGCGACGTGCGGCGCCGGATGGCGTGGGCTGCCGATCACCCCGACCCACCGGGTGGGCATCGCGAGCGCGTCGCGCAGCATCGGCCCGAGTTCGGCGCGGTGGTGGTCGGCGACCACGATGTCCGTGTCGGGCGAGCCGATCGGATCGGCCCGAACCTCGTCGGCGTTCTTGATCTTTCCCGCCCGGCTCGCATCTGGCTCGACCAGAACCGTGTGGAAACCGACGTCGTGAGCGAAATGAAGCAGGAACTCGGCGACCGGGTTCGCGAAGACCACGACGAGGGTCCGGCTGACGTCCTCATGCGCGGGTGCGTCACCGTGCGCGACGGCACAGGCGTCGACCGGCGTTTCAGTCACGCCTGAAAGCGTAGGCCCCGGCCTCGGATCTTGTCCGAAGAGGTGTTTTCATGTCCGGCTCGTGGCAATATCGTCCACCAGATGAAGAAGCCGGTCTTGTGCGTGGTCGCAACAGTGGCCCTGGTGGTGGCGACGCCCGGAGCCGCGAACGCGGCGACGGCGGGCGCGCCCGGTGCGGGCGACCCCTACTTCCCGCTCGCCGGCAACGGCGGCTACGACACGAAGCACTACTCGTTGGACATCACGTACACGCCCGCGACGAAGGCGTTCGCCGGCGTCACGCAGATCGAGGCGCGGGCGCTGACGTCGCTGTCGAGCTTCAACCTCGACCTGCGGGGCTTCACCGTGCGCTCGGTGAGCGTCGACGGCAAGCCTGCCGCGTTCAGCCGCGACGGCCAGGAACTCACCGTGAAGCCGCGCAAGCGGCTCGACCGCGGCGACAGGTTCACCGTGACGGTCAAGTACGACGGCACCACCGGCCAGCCCGAGGACAACACCGGCGCCCTGTACGGCTGGGTGTCGTTCGACGACGGCGCGTTCGTCGCCAACGAGCCGGAGGGCGCGTCGACCTGGTACCCGGTCAACGACACCCCGAACGACAAGGCGACCTACGACTTCCGCATCACGGTCCCCGACGGCAAGACCGCCGTGGCCAACGGCGAACTGGTGAGCCGGCGTACCCGCAACGGCTGGACGACCTTCGTGTGGAAGGCCACCGACCCGATGGCGAGCTACCTGTCCACCGCGTCGATCGGCGACTACGACCTGCGGTTCAGTCGCGGCCCGAAGGGGCTGCCCATCATCGACGCGGTCGACCGCGACCTGCCGCCGGAGGCCGACGACGCGCTGGCCCGACAGGCCGACATCATCGAATACTTCAACGGTGTCTTCGGCCGCTACCCGTTCACCTCGGCCGGCGCCATCATCGACGACGACGAGGACGCCGGCTACGCGCTGGAGACGCAGACCCGGCCGATCTACTCCGGCGCCCCGGACGAGCTGACGGTCGCGCACGAACTGGCCCACCAGTGGTACGGCAACAGCGTCAGTCCGGAGCTGTGGAAGGACATCTGGCTGAACGAAGGCTTCGCCACCTACGCCGAGTGGCTCTGGGAGGAGCACACCGGCGGCACCACGGCGGCGGCGCAGTTCGACGTGCTGTACGCCCGGCCGGCGTCGAACTCGTTGTGGGCGTTCAAGGTGGCCGACCCCGGCGCGGAGAACCTGTTCGTCGGCGCGGTCTACAACCGTGGCGCGATGACGCTGCAGGCGCTGCGCGAGAAGATCGGCGACCGGGCCTTCTTCGGGACGCTGAAGGCGTGGTACCTGTTGCACCGCAACTCGTCGGCCGGCACGGCCGACTTCATCAGGCTGGCCGAGTTGGCCTCGCACCAGGATCTGGACCCGTTCTTCCAGACCTGGGTGTACACCACCGGAAAGCCCACCTCCTGGTAGACATGTCGGCGTGACGATCCCGCCCGACCTCGCCGGCACCGTGGTTGCCGTGTGGGGGGAGGCGGGTCGCGCCTGGCTGGCCGGTCTGCCCGCCTTGCTCGCCGAGGTCTGCACCGCCTGGGAGTTGGAGCCCGAGCCGGAACCGGCGTTCGAGATGAGCCTGCACTGGGTGGGCCCGGTGACCCGCTCCGACGGATCGGCAGCCGTTCTCAAGGTCGGCGTGCCAGATGACGGGCATCTCGCCGTCGAGGCGGCGGCGCTGCGGGCATACGGCGGCCGCGGCGCCGTGCGCCTGCTCGCGCACGACGGCGCCCGCGGCGCGCACCTGCTGGAGCGCGCCGATCCGGGCACCCCGGCCCGCGCACTGGTTCCGCACGACGATGCCGCGGCGCTCGCGGCGCTGTTGTCCGTGCGGCGCGCGCTGCACGCGGCGCCGGTTCCGCCCGACGGTGTACTGCCGCCGCTTTCGGACCTCGGCCGATCGTTCGACGGCTACCTGCGCAGGTTCCCTTCCGACGGGCCGTTGCCGCGGCGGCTGGTGGTGAGGGCCGGGCGGCTCTTCGGGGAGTTGTGCGCGTCGTCCCCGGAAAGCGTCGTGCTGCACGGCGATCTGCACCACGACAACGTGCTGCTGTCCGGTTCTGCCCGCTGGGTGGCGATCGATCCGCACGGCTGGGTGGGCGATCCCGGCTACGACCTCGGCGCGATCCTCTACAACCCGTTGGCGTTGGACGATCCGGCGATGCTCGACCTGGTGCCGGGCCGGCTGGAGCACATCGTGGCGGAGGCCGGGCTGCCTCGCGACCGGGTGGTGGCGTGGTGCTTCGTGAAGGCGGTGCTCTCCGACGTGTGGAACACCGAGGGATCCGAGCCGGTCAGCGACCCGGCCAGCCGCGCAACGGCGGTGGCCGAGTTGCTGGAACCGTTGCTCTAGCGGAGCTTACGGAAGAACGCCCGGACGTCGCCGACGAGCGTGGCGGGCGCCTCCATCGCCGCGAAGTGGCCGCCGTCCTCGAACTCGGACCAGTGCCCGATCTCGTGGCCCGGGTCGCAGAGCCGCCGCACGATGGGGTCGGCGTCGAACACGGCCCAGCCCTGCGGCGCACCGCCGGGTTCGCCCCAGTCCATCGAGTGCGCGACGTCGTAGAGGAAGTGCGCCGTGGACGCGGCCGTGCGGGTGAACCAGTAGATGCTCACGTTGGTGAGCAACTGGTCGAGGTCGACGGCGTCCTCCGGCAGTTCGGCCCCGCGGTTCGTCCATTCCTTGAACTTCTCGGCGATCCACGCCAGCAGGCCCACCGGCGAGTCGGTCAGCGCGTAGCCGATCGTCTGCGGACGCGTCGACTGGATCCGGATGTAGCCGAGGCCCTCCTCCGGGTGGTGCCGCAACCGGTCGAGGCTGGCGCGTTCGGCGTCGGGCCAGTCGGCCAGCGCGGGGTCGTCGGGCGCGGGCACCGGCGCGATCGCGACGGCCGTCAGCGGGTCGCTGTTGAGATGGACCCCGACGACGTGAGCGGCGTCCCCGCTGCCCGCTTCTCGGCTGCCCAGCGCGCCCGCGACGGCGGACCCGACGTCGCCGCCCTGTGCGCCGTAGCGGTCGTAGCCGAGGCGGCGCATGAGTTCGGCGAACGCGCGAGCCATCCGCGTGGGCACCCACCCGGTCTCGCTGACCGGGGTCGAGAAGCCGTACCCGGGCAGCGACGGGACCACGACGTGGAACGCGTCGGCCGGGTCGCCGCCGTGCGCCCGGGGATCGGTGAGCGGGCCGATCACCTGGAGGAATTCCGCGACCGACCCCGGGTAGCCGTGGTTGAGGATCAGCGGCAGCGCGTCGGGTTCGGGGGAGCGCACGTGCAGGAAGTGGATCGGCTGCCCGTCGATCGTCGTGGTGAACTGCGGGAAGGCGTTGAGCTTCGCCTCCTGGGCGCGCCAGTCGAACCCGTCGCGCCAGCGCTCGACGAGCCGTCGCAGGTAGCTCGTGGGGACCCCGCGCTCCCAGTTGCCGGGCCGGTCGGCCGGGTGCTCGGCGGGCCAGCGGGTGCGGGCGAGGCGGTCGCGCAGGTCGGCCAGGTCGGCGTCGGGGATCGCGATGCGGAACGCGGTGATCTCGTCGTCGGTCATGCCTTCACGCTAGAAGGCATAGCGGAACGGTCCTTTCCTGTATCTCGCTTAGGATCGAGAAATGTTGGAGACGTCGGCCCGCCTGTTGCGGCTGCTCTCGCTGCTGCAGGTCCGTCGCGAGTGGACCGGTCCCGATCTCGCGCGGCGGCTCGGCGTGACGACCCGGACGGTGCGCAACGACGTCAACCGGCTGCGGAACCTGGGCTACCCGGTGCACGCGGCGCGCGGCGTGGCGGGCGGCTACCAGCTCGGCGCCGGTGCGGCCCTGCCGCCGCTGCTGCTCGACGACGAGGAGGCGGTCGCCGTCGCGGTCGGGCTGCGCACGGCGGCGTCGGCCGCCGTCACCGGCATCGAGGAGACGTCGCTGCGCGCGCTGGCCAAGCTCGAACGCCTGCTGCCGGGCCGGTTGCGGCACCGGGTCGCCGCCGTGCAGAGCGGCACGGCCGCGGTGCCGATGTCCGGCCCGACAGTCGACGCGGAGGTGCTCACCACCGTCGCCGCGGCCTGTCGCGACCGGGAGCGGCTGCGCTTCGACTACCGCGACCACCGCGGCGCGGCGACGGTGCGCACCGTGGAGCCGCACCGCCTCGTCGCGTGGGCGCGGCGCTGGTACCTGGTGGGATGGGACGTCGACAAGGGAGACTGGCGCACGTTCCGCGCCGACCGGATCACCCCGCGTGTGCCGACCGGCCCGCGGTTCGAGCCGCGCGACCCGCCCGACGGCGACGTGGTCGCCTACGTGACCCGCACCGTCGGCACGGCCAGCTGGCACTACCGGGCGCGCATCGTCGTGCACGCGCCGGCGGCGGTGGTGCGGGCGCGGATCCCGTTCGGCGTCGGCCAGGTCGAGGAGCTCGACGAGCACAGGTGCGTGTTGTGGGCCGGGTCCGACAACCCGCATGTGCTCGCCCTGTACGTCGGCTGGCTCGACGTCGACTTCGAGGTGACCGAGCCGCCGGAACTCGTCGAGGCGTTCCGGCGACTGGCCGCGCGCTATTCGCGGGCGACCTGATACATCTCGTAGGGCGGGAGCCAGAACGTGCGCGCGCCGTCGAGCGAGTCGACGGCCGACGGGCTGAACAGCCGGACGTAGGTCTCGCCGACGAACTGTTCACAGTGGACGGTGATGGTGGCTTGCGCGGGTGTGGCGTCGGCTGCGGTCAACCGGTGCAGGTGCGTGCCGGGCTGCTGCGGCGTCGCGGAATACCCGTCGTGGCCGGCCACGTCGACAACGATGTGGAGACGGCCCTGCGGCGCGGGTACCTCGACGAGCAGGTGCTCCACGAACAGGTCCGTGTTGGTCACCGTCTCCGTCCAGCTGTCGGTGACCGGGCGGGGGCCAGCACGCGCAACTGCTTGACGGTGTCGGGCGGGTAGCCGGTCGGCTGCCACTGCCCCCAGCTGAAGCCGTGCGCCAGCAGCAGTTCGCGGATCCGGCGCGGTGCGACGATGCCGTACGCGAAGTAGCCGTCGTTGTCGTGGGTGTTCGGGTCGGCGCCGTAGCGGAGCAGGAGCTCCACCATCTCGGCGTTGCCGGCGCCGGCCGCCACGCACAGCGCGTCGGCACCCGTCCAGTTCTCCCGCTCGTTGACGTCCCAGCCCTCGTCCAGGAACCGCTGGACGGCCGCGATGTCGCCGCGGCGCACCGCGTCGCGGACGTCGGAGAAGTCGGGCACGCGTCTACGGTAAGGCGCATGGGTGATCGACTGAACGGCCGGACCGCACTCGTCACCGGCGCCACCAGCGGCATCGGCCGCGCGATCGCGGGTGCGTTCGCGGCGGAGGGCGCACGCGTCGTGCTGACCGGGCGCGACGCAGCGCGCGGCGCGGCCGCGGTGGCGGCTATCCGGGCCGCGGGCGGGACCGCGGACTTCGTGCCGGCCGACCTCAGTTCCGGTGTGACTGCCGCGCGGGAGGTGGCCGCGGCGGCCGGATCTGTTGACGTCCTTGTGAACAACGCGGGCATCTTCCCGTTCGGCCCGACGCCCGCCGTCGCAGAGGAAACTTACGACGACGTGTTCACCGTCAACGTCAAGGTGCCGTTCTTCCTCGTCGCGGCACTGGCACCGGCCATGGTTGAGCGCGGCGGCGGTGCGGTGGTGAACGTCCTGTCGAACATCGTGCACTTCGGCGCGTCCGGCGGTGCGGTGTACGCGGCGAGCAAGGCGGCGCTGCACGCGATGACGGTGGCGTGGGCGGCCGAGTTCGGGCCGCGCGGGGTGCGGGTCAACGCGGTGGCGCCGGGGTTCATCCCCACCGAGGGGATCGGCGGCCCGAGCGCCGAACTCGACGCCATCACGGCCAAGTCGCCGGCCGGGCACCCGGGCGAGCCGGACGACGTCGCACGCGCGGTCCTGTACCTGGCGAGCGACGACGCGCGTTACGTCCACGGGCACGTGTTGACCGTCGACGGCGGCTACAGCACGGTGGCGGGGTCCTGACTACTTCATGGCCGCGACCGCGGCGCTACTTCATGGCCGCTACCGCGGCGCTACTTCATGGCCGCTACCGCGGCGCTACTTCATGGCCGCTACCGCGGCGCTACTTCATGGCCGCTACCGCGGCG
>Ga0111538_10002652_pt1 | contig 25077 bp, 19 predicted proteins | sample SoiMethybrSBSTD1_FD_79669 | JGI IMG/M metagenome (GOLD analysis project Ga0111538, IMG submission 79669) | Bulk soil microbial communities from a Populus tree surrounding site in Tennessee, USA - Soil MetaG P. TD hybrid SBSTD1 (version 2)... | ecosystem: Environmental > Terrestrial > Soil >...
ACCAGGTAGGTTGCCAACGCGCGTAGCTGATATTCCGAATTCGGTTTCAGCTTTGCAATCCTTACGCTATGGAGATAGGGATCCTGCGTAGTAAAGACTATGGTGTCCACTACGACTTCTCGGATCGTGCTCACTTCGTTTGGATTTTCCCAATAGTGAAAAACAAATCCAGTCAAGACGACCGTAGAATCATAATGGATACTCGAGTAAACTTTGTAAATGGATGCTGAATCGTATCGAATTGAATCCACCGTCAAAAAAGGCACCAGCTTAATTGGAAAGGTGAAAACTGACCAATTTGATGCTTCGATATCTTCGATTATTCCGTCAATTTCACTTTCGCTACATGACGTCGTTAAGAATGCCAGGATTAAGATTATAAGGCTAAATAACCGAACCTCTGGTTTTGCAGGAAATTGTGTGTTGTTAAAATGCATATACAAAATATAAAAATGGGTTAATGGGAAATGTTACTTTGAATTCGTCCTTATGGATGAGCCGCGTTTTATGAAAGACTGCAATGGCCTCCAATTTCAACGTTAGTCTTTGCGACAATGGTACAGCAACGCCTGCCTGAAGCGTTGTGAAAACATCTATCAACGATTCCTCAATCTCCCCATTGTGGCCCATGTCATGATGATCATGATCTTTCTTAAACCACATTTTCATATCCTCCCGGCAATGCGTTTCCATTAAGCCGATCCCTGCGTTGAGACGCATTCTGTTTTTCAGTTTCCATTCGCCGTCGATCACGGCCATGGTGAGAAACCAGGGCATGACGTACTTGGGTTCCCTGTCAAACATGAAACGACCGTCGCGTTCGGGGTAGTACACGCTGAGGAATCGGAACAGGAGTCTTTTGTTTTCAGAACCGGCAATAAGTGTGTTGAATTTGATTCCATAAAGCGCCAGAGCACCTGTCGTACCACCGGTAATACCAATAGTAGTTTTATTACTAATTCCGTAGCTGACGTCGGCAATAAAAGCTGGAGGCGGCGTTGCCGTTGAATAGGTAATGATGGCACCGACATTAAATCTACCCTTGGCGGCAAGATTTGGGTCATTGGTAAATTGACTTTCCTGTGCAAGTACAAGCTGAAAACAAAGTACTAGCAAGCAGATAGTTATTGGTTTCATAGGTCACGGGTTTGTTGATATAAATGTGATTGCCGCGCGACCAATAACAAAAGCGACTATCGCTTGAGCCAAAAAAAGGATTTGCAGTTTTTTTTGCGGAGGGGTTACTTACCTCGAATGATAACTCGGGCTGTTGCAAAAAAACGTTCTAATAGAAATACCAGTTGCAAATTTTGCAAATCGGGGTTTTTTAGCGTAAAATGGGTATACCCAAACCTTCTAAACCTATTGACATTGGATACTTCTGTACAGTCGCTCTTCTTTGAGCAGATCCGCAAACGTTTATCACCCCACGTTTCCTTTGTAGATGAATTAGCCGAACTTCTTGACATCAGCCGCGATAGCGCTTACAGAAGAATGCGTGGCGAAACCGTGCTTTCCCTGGATGAGGTAAAGAAGCTAGCCGTAAAATTTAAAATTTCTGTTGACTCCATTATTTCCCCTTCAGCCGACATCGCCCTGTTTCAATACCGGGCAGTTGAAAAAAATAATTTTAAAGGGTGGCTAAAAAACGTCGAGGAAAATTTGTCATTCCTGGCAAATATCCCCAAGGCAGAGCTATGGTATTTCGCGAAGGATACTCCCGTATTTTATTATTTTAATTCACCCCTACTCTCAGCTTTCAAAATGTATTTTTGGATGACGGCTGTGTTACGTAATGATGAGTATCGGAATCAGAAATTTAGTATGTCTAGTGTACCCAATGAGCTCATCGCGCTCGGTCGAAAACTTTACGACTTGTATACTTCGATACCGAGGACCGAAATTTGGAGTGAGGAAACGCTTAATGTAACCCTTCGACAAATAGAATTCTACAATGACTGCGGTTTTTTTGCTGAGCGCTCCTATGGCATTCAATTATGTGACGAATATCTTGAATTAATGAACAACATCCGCTCCTGGGCGGAGATCGGTTATAAAGAAAAAAAGGAAAGCTTTTTCAATTTGTATAAAAATGATCTCGTCATTGCCGATAACACCATCCTCTTCAAAATGGGCGAGAAGCGAACGGTCTTCCTTCCTTACAACACACTCAACATCCTCAGCACATCCCATGAAGTTTTCTGCAAGCAGGCAGATGATTACTTATCGAACCTCGTCACCAAGTCAGATAGGATCAGCACGTCTAACGAAAAGCAACGAAATACTTTCTTTAACCAGATAGAAGAGAAGATCCGCCTTGTTAAAAAGAAACTCCTTTGAAACTGTTCAATATTTTGGCGAGTCATTCGTCCCTGTTTTTTCCATGGGGCTGCTCTTTAATTTTTTCGGAATGAGAAATAAGGCCCTCTCCCGGTGTATAATAAATTCTCTGATAAGCAAGTGGAATCTCGATTCCCTCCTCATCAAAACGATTTTTAATTCTTCGCAACAGTTCTCGTTTGATAATCCATTGTTTCAGCGGTGCAGTCTTTACCAGAATTTTAACGATAATGGAAGAATCTGCAAAGGAATCAACCCCCAATAATTCTGGCTCCCTGATCATGAATTTGCCAAATTCAGGATCCTTCCGCATGGCACGCGCGACCTCCATTATTACTTCCATAACATAATCAACATTTTCCGTGTAAGCAATTTTTACATCGAGCGCCACTTGCGACCAGATGTACCCAAGATTACTCACAATTTTAATTTCACCATGCGGAATAAAGTGGGCAACACCTTCCACATCTCTAAGGATGGTCATTCGTAGTGTGATATCTTCAACGACCCCCGACACATTGTTGATGTTAACGACATTTCCAACGCGATACTGGTTTTCTGAAATAATCATTACGCCCGAAAAATAATCTCTGATCAAACTTTGTGCTCCGAAAGCAATCGCCAGGGAAAATACAGCTGCCCCTCCCAGCAACACGGATACGTTAATACCAAATTCAGATAACAAAGTCAGTACGGCAACAATTAAAATAATTATGGTCATTGCGCTGTGTAACGCGCGACGCAACGTTTCAATCCTTTCCTGCTGCTCCTCTTTAGATTTATAACTTTTAAAACTGAACTTTGGAAGAATTGCTTTAATCATCCAACGGAGCGCCAGATAGGTTAAGAGGAAAATAATCATGAGGAATAAAATACGCGGGCCAGTATTCACGATGAAAGACATTACGCGATGAGGAGCAAGTGGGCTGGTCATGAAATCGAGACGCCGTTTTTTTTTCTCGATATTTTTGCTGGCCTCCCGTACCTTCTCCGCTAATGGTTCTTGCGTTGCGATTAGCCGCGCCATGCGTAATTCCAGATCGTGGGCCAACAAGGAATCTTGTACTCGACGATTTTTCATCCTCGCTGCCAATGGCGCAATTTGACTAAGGGATTTACGGAGGTCGTTTCGTAATGACGCAGCAGAGTCGGATTTCGTGAGTTCTTTTAAGTCATCCTGCATTGATTTAAGGTTTGACTCCCATTTAGACAACAGACCCGATGATTTCCTTGCCAGCGACTTTGCCAGAAACAAGTCATCCTGATTTAAGGCAAGCAATTGCTCCAGGAACAGCCATGTTTTTTTTGAAACTTCAAATCTCGCCTCCAGTACCTGCAGCTCGCGCTCCAGTTCTATAACGGACCAGTTATAATCATCAGCCTCATCTTCTTTACGAGGCTCTGCATTAGCAGCGGTGTCAGTTTTGACATCCGCTTGGTTGAACGATTCTTCTTTTTCTTCGACTGCCTCAGAATCCCGCCAAGCTTTCTGAAGCGTTGCTTCGACTATAGCAAACGTCTCACCTTTCATAAAAAAGCGTAATACCTCCTGCTCCTTCTCAATTTTATGTCCTAAAATTTTTCGCTGGAGTTCCATCGTCCTCCTGCGATCCAGCAAAAAGTCTAAAATATCACGTAGATATTGCCACTGATAATTTATAGAGGCGACGTACTCGCGTGAGACAGATTGCTGTTGAAGGGAATCACGCATCTTATCTATTTCGTAAAATTTCCTGCCTAGTTGTTTGAATAGCGGTTCTAATGTAATGCTGTCCTCCTTGAGGCTTTCAAGTCTGTCTTTGTCTTTTTCAATAATCTGACCAAGGCCAATTAAGAATTCAATATCAGATCTACGATTGTCGCCAATTGTATCCCCCACAACATGTTCGGTGATGGGTTGGGCGGTGCAAACAAAGAAGACCGAAGAATTCAGAATTCCGAGCACAAAAAATATAAACTTCCGAAATGTCATACTAGTATAAATTTATATGCCGTCGTTACCGACGCTTATATAGTTTGTCTCTGCCAGCGCCCGAATAGAAAATTTTTTTAACTGCGTAGTCAGAAAATAAAATCGGGATCTGTTCACCAAAACATAAAGTTCGGCAATTTTAAGGGATAGACCTTAAGCGGTATTGTTAATTTAGTTTCAATTTTATACAGGCGGGCCGTTCCCTGGGCACATATCATGAGGCTATCAATCTCAACGGGCTGTAATAAAAGTACAAAATATAGTAGTCGTCGAAAAATTGCGGTTGGTGTTGCACCATTCGTTCAACAAAATGGTACCAAAGGACTATTTTTTTACACAGCCTTCCTGGGCTAATTGCATCTTGTTTAATTAACTTTTCCAACCAGTAGATGCCAGCTGCTGTCCATCAAACTTTTGAACAATGATCCCAAACCAAAACGGTATTTTGAGCACCGAAGCAACAATACAATCTCACGAAAAAAGCGGGGCCAAACTATTCCCGATCATCGCTTCCGCGTCCATCGGCACGTTAATAGAATTTTATGATCTGATTTTGGCAGTGGTCTTGGCGCCGATTCTTTCGCAATATTTATTTCCTCCTGGTGAGGCAAGGCTTCTCGAAACGTTGGCCATCGTGGTTACTTCCTATTTAATTCGACCCATAGGCGCATTGATCTTTGGAGGGGTTGGCGATGCCAGGGGTCGCAAAAAACCATTCCTGGTTTCGCTGTTGTTAATGGGAAGCGCAACTTTTCTGATCGGTTGTATACCGTCATTCGAAACAATCGGCTGGTTTGCTCCCTTCTCACTTTTACTCCTACGTCTATTGCAAGGGTTAGCGATTAGCGGTGAGTATAGTGCGGCAACTATTTATGTTGCCGAGCATGCACCCGATCATCAAAGGGGGTACTATACCGGCTTTATTCAAGCGACGATTCCGTTGGCGCTGTTGACGTGTTTGAGTGTACTTTTTTTAACGCAAAAAGTTATGACGACTGATGCTTTTAATTCCTATGGATGGCGTTTCCCGTTTCTCCTGAGTGTGATACTTGTTATTCTTGGATACTACATCAGAAGAAAATTAACGGAAACACCTCGATACAAAACGTTGATGGCAGCGGGAAACATCAGTAAAAAGCCCGTGAAAGAGACTTTTACAACAACAGGGAATCTTAAATCGATGCTTCTGATCGTGTTTGGCGGATGTGCTGCGCAAGCGACATTGATGCAAACCACCCATTTTGTCATGATTTTTTACCTTCAGCGAACTGTGTTGCTTTCCTTGGAAACAACGTTATTAATGGTCGCGGCAGCCACGCTTTTGGGATTTCCTTTCTTTCAACTTTTCGGGGCATTGAGCGACAAGGTCGGGCGGAAAATTGTAATGCTAAGTGGGTTGATCCTTAGTGCTCTGTTGGTACCGTTGGCGTTTTATGTTATCCTGAATCAAGGAAATCCAGATCACCTAACCGTCGTTCATACGATCGACAGCGCAACCACGATCAAAATAATATTACTGATTGCGTCTCTGCATATTTGTTGTGCTATGGTGTACGGACCCCTTGGAGCATTTATTCTTGAAGCCTTCCCCACGAGAATCCGGTTTACCAGTATGGGGTTTGTTTATAATGTTGGAAATGGTGTCCTCGGCGGATCGACGACGTTTCTCGCAGAACTGTTAAGAAGCATGGCCATACTCACGGCCACCTTTTCTTTCCTCACTGGCCTACTCTACCCTCTTTTTCTCATTCTTTTAGCGATCGTTATAAATGCTTTTTTTATTCCTGAGACTTATCAGCGAAAGTTATAGCCCCAGATCAGATTCACAAAAGTTAACAACATCAGCAGCCATGCCAAATCTATCAACGTCATCGGAAAACCGTCATCAAGAATATGATAAGGACCACCCATCGCAAGGCAAGCTATTGCGGGAATTAATCATGGGGTTTAGAACGACACAAATTATTGCCACCGCTGCGAAACTCGACTTGGCTGCTCGTCTGGAAAATGGACCTCAAACAGCAACCCAGCTTGCAACTGCAACGAAGACAAATGAAGCCCGGCTTTACCGGTTACTGCGCGCGTTGACAGGTCTCGGAATCCTGGAAAATAACAACGATGCCACATTTAGTCTTGCGCCGCTGGGAGACCTACTCCGCGATGGTGTGTCAGGGTCGTTACGGAATGTCGCCATCTTATATGGAGAACCATGGTTGTGGGAAGCTTATGCCCAGTTACCATACAGTATCGAAAACACCGCGCCTGCTTTTGACCACGCCCATGGCCTTGGATTGTACGACTTCCTAAAACAAAATCCCCCGGCCGCGGAAAAATTTAACAAAGCCATGACCGCCTTTTCGGATCATGAAGCGGAAGCAGTTAAAAAAGCGTATAGTTTTTCGACAGCAAAAACTATCGTCGACATTGGTGGTGGACAAGGTCTTTTTGTTTTGTCTCTGTTGAAGACTCATCCACATCTGTCAGGCGTTGTATTCGATCTCGCGCCTGTCATTAACAGCATCAAAAACCTAAAGGCTAATAATCGTATTAACTACGTCTCCGGAGATTTTTTCCAAAAAGTATATAGCGGAGGAGATGTATATATGCTCAAGAGCGTTTTGCACAATTGGGACGACCAATCGTGTGTGACGATTTTACAAAACTGTCATAGAGCCATGCAGCCCGCTGCCAGGCTGTTGATTATTGAACGTGTTCTGCCCATTGGAAATGAGAAGTCCGAAGCGATTTTATTCGATATTAATATGCTTGTGATGACTGAAGGTCAAGAACGAACGGAAGCAGCGTATAAGAGATTGCTCGAAACATCAGGCTTTATCTTGCATCAAATCATTTGTACCGAATCAGCAGTAAGCATCCTTGAGTGTCTCAGAAAAATCTAGTGCCACTATAACTGGAAGGAATACCGAATTTTAGCTAAATCATGTCAGTTCCTTTAATTCAACTGCACGAATGATTTTAAGGATGTGACTCTTAATGTCTGCCACAAATATCAGAATTTTCATTTGCGGTTCTTGATACAACGATGTGGGTATGTGAATTGGCGCAAAGTTTTCACGGCCTCAGCAATAAATTTAAAATGGGAAATTTCGATACCAAAAATAAACCATTATATTCATTGTACGGTATTGTTGCCTGCCCGTATTCACCAACGCATTTTGACGATGTTTAAATCAATATCTCGGATCGTAAGCAAAACCTTCATACCGTTAACTATTTTCCTATGCTTTTCTTTTGATGCGTGGGCGCAGGGGTCCGAGCCAGATACCGCAAAACATATTACCGCCAAATATGGAAGCAAAGGGTTTGAATTGCAAACGAGGGATAGGCGCTTCTCGCTGGAGATACAAAGCCGTTTACAGTTTCGTTTCGCAACCCCGGATGATCAGAACCCTGTGACTTTCGACGATTTCAGCGAAGAAAAAAAACAAAGTTTCAAAATTAATCGGGCGAGGCTTAAAATAGGTGGCAATGCTTTTCAACCCTGGCTGAAATATTACTGGGAGTATGAGCTTAGCCAGTCAAACTTATTGGATTTCAGGATCATGATGGAAAAATGGGATTGGCTCAGTTTTAAAGTAGGACAATGGAAAGTGGAGTATACGAGAGAGCGCCGTATCAGCAGTGGCGAGCAGCAAATGGTCGATCGCTCCATCATCAACCGACCTTTCACAGTTGACCGCCAACAAGGAGTCGAAGTGTATGGACGTCTGAAAGGGAAAGGCGTTGCAGACTTTAACTATTGGGTCGCCACGTTAACAGGTACGGGCAGGGGAAATGTAAACAACGACGACAACCACCTGATGTATTTTGGAAGACTCCAATGGAATTTCCTGGGACGATATCTTGATTTTGAAGGATCTGATTTGGAGAGGCATGAAATGCCTACCGGTATCGTTGCACTATCCGCAGTGACAAATAGAAGTCCCTACACACGATTTTCACAGGCCGGTGGTGGATACCTGGAGGGTTATGAGAATGGAGAGCCTGGGCAATATCGTGTCAATCAAGCGAACGTGGAAACTGCATTCATGTATAGAGGCTTCAGCTGGCAATCTGAACTGCATTGGAAAGAAATTATCAACAAACTGGATAATAATCAAACGGATGTTTTACGGGGGTACTATGTTCAGGCAGGATATTTTTTCCACGAAGTTATTTCCTGGTGGCCAGCTCCGCTGGAACTTGCCATGCGAAATGCTTTATATCAGCCGAACGCAGAGGCCAGACAAAATAAAGAAAAGGAAACGTCGGTTGCACTCAACTGGTTTTTTAACGGACATAGGAATAAGCTGACCTTCGAAACAAGTTATTTTAACTATGTCAAGTCTGACCTTGACCCCGCTGAAGAGTGGAGGTTCAGATTTCAATGGGATATCTCCTTGTGAGGCTTCAGCAAAACGAGGTCAGAAATTCGAAGATTCTTACCGGCAATTTTTTTTGTTAACAGCTTCCACTATTTCTGATAAATGAGATAACCTAAAGCTTACGATACATGATATAAGCGTTCGTCATTCCGTTTTCTTTATGATTAAAGGCATCGGGTATCTCACCAATAATCTTAAAGCCCAGGTTTTGCCAAAGGTGCACGGCTCTTGTATTGCTCTTGATTACAATGTTGAATTGCATGGCCGTGTACCCAAGCCGCTTGGCCTCTGCTAATGAAAATTCCCCCATCTTCTTGCCAATACCTTTTCCCCATGCCGCTCCAGAAACCATATAGGACCCATTTGCAATATGCGCACCCAGGCCCGGCTGATTGTCTCTAATCATAAAAGTTCCCATTATTTTTTCTTTATCAGTTGCCACATACGTATGTCTATCAGGCGCATACCAATAATTCAACATGGTTCCTTTTGAAGTGTGAGGATCAAACACATAGGTATCACCTTTTGAAATCACTTCCCTGATAATTTCCCAGATTTGATCACTATCTTCTGGCGTTGCGTTTCTAATTTCAATCACGATAAATTTCTATTTTTGTTGGATTTGAGCTTCACCTCTTGCGTTTTTTTTTAGCAAAGTTAATGGCGCGTCGCAACCACCGATGAATCGTAGAACTGTTCAACGGTCACTTTATGGTTTATGTTAAAGGGAATTCGACTTTTTTAATTGGAAAAATTTTTAGATAAGTTGCCGTTCTCCAAACCCACTCCAGCGGGCCATAAGAAAACGTGGCTAACCAAAAATGGCTGAATAAAATCATAACAACAAAAAGCGGTATGGATGCCAGTGTGGCGACTGTAATGGATATTGAATGGTTGATCAGGCCGAAACCATAGCCACACAACAAAATAGTACCGAGTACGGAGTGTAAAACGTAATTCGTCAAGGCCATCTTACCAACGATCGCAAATTGTTTTGCTAACCATTTTATCGAATTCCGATTAAAAAACAAGGCCATGCCTGCTATGTAAGTCAACGTGAGAAATATGCTTTGCCCTTTCATTAAAGGCCGCAAGTATGAATTTAATTCGGCAGAAAACTTTTCCGAACTAATAATAAGGATCGACGATAAGATGGTAAACAACAATGCTATTGCGCCGACACACCTGAACATTAGCCAAAACATTTTTTTGTTGTCATTAAACTGATGAAATAATCTTAGCCTGCCAGACAGTAGTCCCAAAAAAAAGAAACCTAGCATAAACGAAAAACGGCCGCTGTATAAATAATATTGTAGTTTGTATGGATAAGCGCTGATGTTTGCCCTAATGGTATCTAAATAGCTGCCGTTTTTCATGGCATTATAAAATGCGTCGAACGTCGCCGCCGCTGACTGCTCCGCTTCCGGCGTCGCGGGTTGCTGCATTAGATTTATAAGAAGCGATGGTACGTTTAATAACAGTAAAACAGCTATTAGGAAAATAGTCTTATTATTGAGTTTGTTGACAGCGAGTAAAATAAAACCCAAAAAAGCGTAAATGCTCAAGATATCATCGGTCCAATGCAAGTTGTGTAGCACTCCTATTAAACCTAACAACAGAAGTCTCCAGGCGAACCGCCGGTAAAATTTTCCCCTGGTGTCATTGGTGCGGGAGAGCATCAATGAAAAACTCAACCCAAACAAAAAAGAAAACAAAGAATAGAATTTGTCATTCACAAAAAGTCTGACCAAAATTGATACCTCTTCGTCAAGTAGGTTAGTACCCGTGGCATCTCCTAAGAAAAACAAATAATAGCAATGAGAAACGAGAATTCCGAAAACAGCAAATCCTCTTAATGAATCGACTACTTCGATTCGATCGGCTTTCAAGGTTGTTACTACCATCTGTCTTACAGGAAATCTTCTCTAGAATTTATTTTGGAAAGTTCGGATAGATCATCGCGAATGAAAGTAGGGAATTATTTCCGAATTTTCGATTCTTATACGCTTTGTATTACATCTCAAAAGCAACTAGAGCTAACTTCGCATATTTGCATAACATCGACAACAACCTCCCACAGTCTATTCATATCGCAAAACATTCAAAGGATTCATTCGAACGGTTCGCAATGAATATCCTGCTATCAACAAACCCATCGTGATCAAAATTGCAAGATGAACTAACAAGAATGAATAAAATGGGATTTCAATCCGGTATTGAAAATTACTAAGCCATGTCGTCAAAAAATAATAGGCTAAGACGAATGCAAAAGCTCCTGCAATAATAAACTGCCACAAAAAATCTTTGATCAAAAGCATAATTAGATCGACCGATGTTGCCCCATGAACACGCCTGATCCCAATCTCCTGAACCCGCCGCACCAGGCTGACAGACATAAAGGCAATCATACCCGACAGCGTTACAACAATTGTGAGTAGGCTCGCAAGCTTTGATGATTTATAAAGTTGATCCTCTCTCGCATAAAACTGACTTAATTTGTCTTCCATAAAGATGTAGTCAAAAGGTGCGCTCGGGAATACCTCAGCCCAATTCTTCGTCAATCGGGCGAGTGTGCTGTTCCTATCGACATTACTCAAGCTAAGCGAGAGATAACGATAGCTCGACCCATCCCGAATGTGAACCAGGGATAGTGGGGCGATTGATTCAAACAACGAGTTGAAATGGAAGTTTCTGACCACCCCGACTACGGTTAATGGCTTTTCATTTTGGTCATAAATGATTTCACGGCCTATTGCGGATGCCGGGGTCCATCCAAAACTTCTCACTGCCTCCTCATTTAATACAACCCGATGGCTTCTGTAACTTCCTTCCTTATGATGAAAAAAATTTCCGGCAATGACGTCTAAGCTAAAAGTTTGTGCAAAATATTCATCCACCTCCAGCAACGGCATATCTACCTGCCTCCCTTGAGCCGTCCTAAAATTATAACGATTTCCTGCGTTTCCATCTGGGACCTCGTAGGAAATACTGGCGCTTATTACGCCGGAATCCCGTAAAAGGTCCGATCTCACGGCATCTAATTTAGAAATACCTTTTTCGTCCCATTGTCTGGGAACGGAAGTGATGACCAGTACATTCTGCTTCGTATAACCAAGATCATAATCCCGGATAAATTTTAATTGTTGTGCGATAATTACGGCACAGATAAGAACGAAGGAGGCTATGGTTGTCTGAAAACACAACAATGCTTTACGCGTGACTTTACCTTCACCAAATGCCGGCAGTTTTCCTTTCACGGCCTGTACGATTTTAAATCCCGACAACCTAAATGCAGGATAAATACCGGCCAGGCTTCCCGTTAGCAAGGTGAAAATCAAGATCCAAAAGAAAATTGAAGCTTGAATTTCCTGAATGGTGCGTAACGGCCTATCGAGCAAATCCTGGAATGCTGGACGTAATAGGGTGTAAAGCACAAATGATGCTATCATTGCGATCACCGATATCAAGATACTTTCAACGAGAAACTGTATTATAAGCTGCCGCCGTACACCACCAAATAGTTTTCTTAGTCCTATTTCCCTGAGGCGACGCGTCGAACTTGAGATCATAATGATCACAAAATTGGCTACGACGAGCAGCAAAATAAAAATGGCTAATGCCGACAATGTCCGGATCATCTTTAACACTCTTTCATTTCCCCATAGCAAATAATAGTCTGCCAAAGGTTTCAATTCACACTTCAGGCTGTTCTTATATTCTGGTGGTGCGTTCGACGCTACTATTTGCCCGAGAGGTTTTTGTAGATCAGCCGGCGTGACCCCCTTACCTAACTTAATAAGGCTAACCATATATTTAAATCCCCAGTCCTGATCTGCCCCTTGCATAAAATACTTGAGGCTGCTCATTGGTAAAAATATTTCATTGGCCGAAGGATTGCCGGCAAAGTTTACTACAGAATTAGAGGGCATATCTTTCAAGACTCCCGATATCTGAAATGTGGCTTCCTTTCCCCCATTGGTCTGCAGGATTAAGGTTTCTCCAAGTACGTTGGTCCGTCCATAGTACTTTCTCGCTATTGATTCAGACAAAACAATTCCATCATTGCCAAATGGAGACCTTGGATTTCCATGGGCAAGTTTGAAACCAAACATGTCAATAAAAGAAGAGTCTCCGATTTGAAGTTGTTCTTTAAAGACTTTGCCGTTCGCAGACGACATGATTGTGCCGGCGATCGTGTACCGATAACAGTCTTTTATCAGCAAAGGAAATTGTTCTTTCAGCGTGCTCGCCAATGGTCCAAGCGTTGTATAATAAACGCCTATATTTTGCGGTGACCATTCGCTATGAATCACATAGGTACGTTCTACATCTTTGAGACTCTTATTTACCTCTAGCTCGCCGGCCACATATCCCCCGATTAATAGAACAACGGCAATCCCCAGGGCCAGGCCAAAAACATTAATGGACGAATGAAGTTTACTGCTCCAAATGCTTCTGAGTCCACTTCTGAAATAGTTGCGCAGCATACGATACGATCTGTAAATCCGACTTCGCCTCTAAAATTAAGGAGTCTGAATTTAGGCAATTTTAAATTTCTAATCGAACCCGTACGCCATAAACCCTTTGACTATTTTCGAGTATATTATTCGACATTTATGAAAATCCATTTACGGAATGGCTTCATGAGAACCTTAGCGCTACTTGCATGTATCCTCATGGCTTCCTGTAGTGCATTAAAGGAGTCTCCGAAATATCAATTGAGCGACGACGTGTATGAGTACCGCCAGAAGGGCAAGAAATATCAAAAGGTCAATGTTTATGTAAAAGATGACACTATTCGAATTACCTCATTTAACAATCCGGGTCAAGCAGTTTCAACAACGCCTGCGACAGATCAATTATTCCTGAAAAAAAGCTTCGACGTGGATATAATCACCATTCCATTCAAATACAGGCCTGCAGTTTCCACACTGCCCCGACAGCTGACCACGGATTTTAATGGAAATGTATTTCTAGGATATCGGTTTGATCGGTTTCAGATTAAATACAAAGCAACGCCGCTCGGCATCAAAAAAAATTTAATTCACCGCGCTCTTACGCTAGGTGTTTTCGGCGGACTAGGCTCAACGTCAGTGACTCCTTCCACTACCAATGGTTTGACGGCCGATGAGTATGATGGGCTTGTTCTGTCGCGCGGGTTTGCTTTAATGTTCGGACTCAAGACCCTCACTGTGGGATTTGGTGTTGGGTGGGATTCCCTTACCGATCGCGACAAGGATATTTGGATCTATCAAAATAGAGCCTGGTACGGGCTCACATTAGGATTAAATCTTAATTAAACATATATCGCAGCGTAAAAAAATTAGCCAGCGCAGAAACAACGCAATCCCATCCCTTACGAAAACATGGGGAACCTTTAACTGAAACCATGTTAATTTTTACCAAACACTTGCTCCTGCGCGTGCTATATAATTCATCGGTTCCTTATTGTCCAGCGAAATGCCTTTATCAAGAGCGTTTGTAGCAAGATCCCGCTGGCCATTTTTTATCTGTGCCCTTGCCAGGTGATATCACACAATTGAACTCGTGAGGTATTATCATATCATATTTGTAGGCAATGCAAGGGCAACTCCTCCTCACGCGCCAATGTAAAAGACCATGACAGTTTTAACAAACCCTGTCAGCATATAGTTGTTTAAAATTGGTCGATTGCAGTCTCTATTATAGTGTCAATGTGATTTAGTTTGTCTTCATCAGTCATATCTACCTTGATATCCGGGGGAATTCCATCTTCAATGTTATATCCATCCGGGAGCAGACAAACCGAGGAAGAATAATTGACATGAAAACCGTTCGGCAACTCTGAGCCTGCGGGTGCACCGCCCCCACCACCGGTTTGGTCGCCGATCAGCATTATCCCATAAACCCGACATATGGCGGAAAAGTAGTTTGCGGCGCTATAGACCAATCGGTTCGTAAGGACAACAACCTTTTTATCGTATCTTATTTTTTCCATATCGGGTTCCAGATAAACATCGTTGAACGATTCAAAATCATTATGGGCCGGCCCATTCTTGAATGCATGACGATAGATTATCTTTCGATCCTTGATAATTCGTTCTAATATTTTGAAACCATTTGCAGGATCACCACCCTCGTTGCCACGAATGTCTATAATAATGCCTTTCGAATTTTTATAGGTCGTGAAAACATAATCCAACGCATCTTCACCAATGATAGACTGAAACGAACCGTACCGCACATATCCAACGCCCTCTATTTCCTTATGAAGCAGTGGGCCGGTAATTTTATAATCATTACCGAGGTAGTAATACAATATCATTTCGCGTTCAAAGTTGGCAGGATAATCCAGGAACCAGTTCTCATATTTAGAAATATTAAAATCGGAACGAAGATTGACATGGCCATCCCGCAACGTGTTTAGCATGTTAGCCATAACGTTAAATAGCTCCTCGCGCGTCGTGCTGCTGTTTACCTGCGGTCGATAAACATTGTAAACAGAATCCCAATCAACTTTTTTGAAATCGAAGAACGAATACTTTTGATCTACCTCTGACCACAGGAAATCAAAGTTTACGAGCGGATCATTTTTTGGGTCAGCGTCGATGAACACTTCTTCACAGGAAGAAAAGATTATTATTAAAAAAGCCACAGCTAATTTTTTCATACAAATAGATCAAAGGTGAACCAGCAGTGAGAAAACAAATGAATGATAAGCTGACCTTATCGGCACAGTGAACGAGGCTCCATAATATTGCCATTCGTAGGTGAATCCGATCAAATTGGTGCTTCTTATCGGATAGAACAGGGAGTTTCTAAATATAACGCGAACATGGGATCCAAAACTTCGGACGGAAGCACGGTCAAAAGCGTCACCAATAGGATCATTCTCATTCGGTGCAATAAAATTAAATACATTCATGTACGCTGGCCGTGAACCGACTGACACCACCGGAACACTCAGTCGATGATAGTGCCTCAGCCGTTTTTTACCCCAATTGAATTCATGTTGATAAGCCGCGCTAATGCCAAGTGAACTGAAGTAATCATAAATAATAGCACTGTTGTCCAACTGTGGCATAAACCTGAAAGACAAAAGTGTATGGAATGAGCCACCCACGAAAAATGTTCCGTAAGTACTATCTCTTATCAGGTTTGTTTTTCGGAGATGGACATAGTCGAAATCAAGTCTGAATAGGGGCCCCTTCATGGATGGATACTCTTTGGCAGCTTTTGCATGAATATTACTATACTGAAGCGTCAGCCTCAATTCGCTCAGCTTTTTGTTGACCTTCGTTTTTATTGTTCCGATAGCGAGCGTAGGTAAAACCCCCGTATATCGCACAGGAGACATCGCGTCATCTTTGATGACATGACTTGTAAGACCAACACCGAGATCAAGGTGAATCTCTTTTTGACCATGGGCAGGAAATGCCAGGTAAACGAAAATAAAAAATAAACATCTTCTCATAAATCGTTCTTTACATTTTCACAATGATTAACCTCACGTGTCATGGGGGAAATCCGACTTAGCCCCATGGACCGGTTTTAAATCTTCAACAAAAAATTCGATCGTCGGGAGTACTTTCCGATCAGATTGAACAAAAATCTTTTTTAGTTTTTATTAATTATGTGCCGTGATATCGTAATTCGTTTTCCATGGACAACATTATTGAAATCATATCCTGGGTCGGCGCCCTTCAGGGAATATTGTTAGTACTTCTTCTAACGACCCGGGAAAACAATAAAAGTGCAAACAGGCTGCTTGCCTTGTTCATTGTTATTATTACACTGGACTGCCTTGAGCCCATTATCTTTAAAAAGGGCAACACCGGGCCGCTATTCAAGGTTTGGGAATTTCTATGGGGAGGTTTGGTATTTCTTCATGGTCCGTTGCTGTTTCTTTATGTAAAGAAAATGACGACCGGTTCCCCGACCTTTTTAAAGGCCGATCTAAAGCATTATTCGCTTCCTTTACTTTATTATAGCATCCTTCTTACCACGTTTATCATTCCATGGACAGAAAGGGGCATGGATGTGGCGACGGTGGTTATGTATGAACTCTTCTTTTTGCACCTGATGATTTATTCAGCCGCGTCGCTACGTTCCATAAAAAATTATCAGCCATTCGTTCATCAGGCTGATTCAACATCTAACCAAATTGGTCTGCTGTGGTTAAAAATGCTGCTGATCACAACATTATGTTTGTACACCACGTCTTTTGTGACTGCGCAGCTGCAAATAATCGACCCAGAACTTGAGGTAAGGCCATGGAATTTGACAATTCAATTTATGCTGGTTTTCATCATGTACACTATTAGCTATAAATCAATTAGCCAACCTCAAATTTTCTTCCCCCCAAGTCATAATAACAGCAATGGAATTACAAAAGAAAAATACCGTTCCTCGTCCCTTGATCGCGAGAACGCCCATCGTATCCAGGAAAAGCTGAGCACCTATATGAAAGAGAAGAAGCCTTATCTTGATCCTAATCTTTCTTTGGAGACCCTATCGAGGCAAATTGGCGAAAGCCGATATCATGTTTCGCAGGTGATCAATGACAGGTTTAAATTAAAGTTCAGTGATTATGTAAATAATTATAGAGTGGAAGAGTTCAAACTGCTAATGCTGAAGCCAGGAAAGAGAAAACCAACTGTTGAGGCACTTGCACACCTTTCGGGTTTCAATTCAAAAACTTCCTTCCACAATATTTTTAAAAAAATGACGGGCAAGACACCGAGCAAATTTTACAAGGAAACAATTGCTGCAACGAGCAAATAACTAATGGTGGCGCCCGGCTGTTACTTTCGCCGAGACATCCAAGTTGTTATTCGTGTATCTAACGTCGTGAAATAAAAAGCGCCTGCTCCTTACTACCATTAATTCGTTCCGCGGTATGAAAACACCTTTTCAACAAACTTAATTTTAAGGACGGTGTTGTTCTTCGAGAAACACAAACTTCGTGGCAAAATCAGTATCAGCAAAAATGGGTATCAAGGAAGATGCGCGTGCTATCTTTATTAACGCACCACCGGGTGCTGTCAAATCTATTGATCCGCCTAACCTTGATGTTGCTTCAAGTCTGCGGGGTAATTTTGACTACATCCATTTCTTTACCACCAAACAGACGGCGCTTCATAATAAATTTCCAAAATTAAAAGAGCATCTGCATGAAAACGGAATGCTTTGGATCTCATGGCCAAAAGCGCGACAAAAAGAAACGGACCTTACGCTCACAGTGGTTATTAAAATAGGCTATGATTACGGTCTTGTCGAAAGTAAAACGATGAGCATTAACGCTACATGGTCGGCTTTAAAATTTTCGCACCCGAAGAAGGGAAAAATCTATAAGAACAGTTACGGAAAACTTAGAAGCGTAGCTTCTCGAACTTAATGGGTTTGCCGACATTTGAGTTCAACTAAGGCATGCAGATATTATTTGCATGGCGAAATGTGAGTCTCCAGCCTTCATTATCCTTCATCCAAATATCGGTAAATCCGTCGCTTAATAACTTTTCCGAGCAATGGCGAATTGCCAACAGGCACTACTTCACGCCCGATTGCGATGGCCAAACATTCTTTCACGAAAACCCGTTGGTTGTCGAAAAGAAAATTAACGCCGTGACTTGGGAGAATGATTAATTGTGCCTAATCTAGTTTGTTGTTGTTTTGGGCGGGCAAAGTTGTAACGCCAATAAATTTATGCCGGAACGTTACGTATCGAACTCTAAAAAAGGTCTGCGCTCAACGATCATTGGAATTGTCGTGAGCACATTACTTGCCATGATCAAAGGCGTCGGTGGCATTGTGGGAAATTCATACGCACTGGTCGCTGATGCCATCGAATCCACCACGGATATCATTACGTCAGGGATGTTATGGATTGGATTAAGATGGTCTGCAAGGCCGGCGGATCACGATCATCCCTATGGTCATGGAAAGGGTGAAGCGCTCATTTCATTGGGCATTAGTCTCGCCCTGGTGGCAGCCGCCATCACAATCGCAGTAAAAAGTATTCTAAACATCATCACACCTCACAAAACGCCAGCAGCGTTTACATTAATAATTCTCGTAGTGGTGATTATCACAAAGGAATTGCTGTACAGATTTGTTCTTAAGACGAGCAAAGAAATCAGCAGTGGGGCCGTAAAAGCTGATGCATTCCACCATCGCAGCGACGCAATTACTTCCGCAGCAGCATTTATAGGTATTTCTATTGGCCTGATCGGTGGACCAGGATATGAAATCGCGGACGATTATGCCGCCCTCTTCGCGTCCGCAGTCATCATGATCAATGCCTACAGGATTGCCCGACCGGCCATTGGTGAATTACTAGATGAGGAACTTGACCCGAAATTAACAAGTGAAATCAGGACGCTCGCAGAAAAGGTGGACAACGTGAAGGCGATTGAAAAAATCAAGGTTAGAAAAATGGGGGTATTTAAAGTAGCCGACATGCATATCTGGGTTGATCGGCGATTAACCGTTGAAGAAGGGCATAAGATTGCGCACAAAGTAAAAGATGTCATTCAAGAGCAGTATCCATTATTCGCCGACGTTATGATACATATCGAGCCAGCAAAAATTGAAGTTGAGCGATCGCACATCTAACACGATCGTTCAAACAATGGCTTCATTTTGTTCTTCAAGTGATCCGCGAGAAAGGTTATGAAATTGCGGAACACTCCTTGTACGCTACGAAACCGTTTAATCCCATCGCAAAGATAATTTCCTTAATCCTGTGCCAGACGCTCCTCTCAATTCAGCCTGGCTAGCTCTCCAAATAGCTCCTGCCTACCATTTTTTACAAAAAATAGCCACGTGGCAATCGCAATACCTCGGATATAATGGGCGAAGCCTCGGGTCGCAAAAATCGGCGATCGTTTTAACGATCCAAACAGCACCCTCCAACTATTACTGCTTCGAAGATTCCGAACGATCATTGAGAAACAGAAACGTCTTGAATACCCTGACTCCATAAGCCTCAGATAAACATCTGGTATCCAATAAAAAATCATCTTAAATATCCACTTTGGGTCCTTGCCCGCAAATCCAATGTTGGTAGCGTATTCGGTGTAAAGAGGTGGCGTGACAATAAAACTTCCCCGTGCAGCACAGAATGCCATCCAGAAAGTTTGAGAAGCCAGGTTTTTTGCAGAATCCGGCCAAGCTAAAAAGGCCGTTTTGAGCAATTTGGTGCGATATACTGCAGATGAAATGAATGGTACGCCTCCAATCGAAGTCCTCAGAAAATGTTCAAATTCCGAAACACTATTCGTGCTGGGAGAATCAGTTGTGCTCTCAAAAAATCGTTCAGTGACAACCTTGTTGGTACGCATATCACGACCAAAACCATTCAAAAGAATGACCGACAGGTCCGAATGCTCTCTAATCTTTGATAACAAATAGGCGACCGTGCCATTTTGAACTGAATCGGAATCACCAAGCGACCAAACAAATTTTCCATTTGCTTTTCGCAAGCACGATACAATGTTGGCCATCTCGCCAATGTTTTCCTCATTGCTATGGTAGGTGAAGCGAATTTTGGGGGCCAGTGCTGACCTCCACATTTCAAGAATCTCTTGCGTTGTGTCAGTTGAACAGTCATCGCATATTACAATCTCACAATCGTCCTCGTACCCTAAGATCTCTGAGGCAAGCCACGTCAGCTGTCTATCAAGAAGTTCGGCTCGGTTATAGGTTGGAACGGAAATAGTCAGCAACTTAGACATAGCTGTTTGTATTAAGCCAAAATGTACGATATAAATTTAGAAACCTGCTTTTTTCTAAACAATGACTTTCATCATTAAAGTGCCACGACTTATATCGTAAAAATCGAAGTCTATAATACTAATCCTCGCAATCGACCAACTGACCCTACCGGCTAATTGAAATTCCAGTTCATCTTAAGTTGTTCAAAAGCTTTGTTCAACTTAGCAACCTTTCTCATACTAGCATTAAAATCCTCATCAGTGATGATCATTTTCTGCGGCTGTCCTTCTCTAATATATATAAACTGAATTCTGTCAGAATATCGGTTCTTCAAAAAATCTTGCGAACTATCCACCATCGAATGATCAACAATGGTCCTAAGTTGTATTACCTGAGTCACATCTTGCAAAATATCCGCAAACAAATCGAGCACATCAGGATAAAACTTGGCTATCAGTTCGGAAAGAATTTCGGTTTTTGAGGATAAACTCAATTCAGAATTTGTCAAAATACTACTTTCATCCTGGTTAAATTTTGCAAATATTTCGGCTAACCTCGTCTCGAGAGAAATAGAGGCATTGATCAAACGACCCCTGAAATCGGAAGCTTTCTCATAATAAGTGGTCAAGTAAATATTCTCCTCATTGATCAGGTCTTCCTTTGTGATTTTCATGACTATTAAATTTAATATTGTTGGTACCAATAAGAGGACGATTGGGACGACGTGATCACAAATGGCTAAGCGCAGAAAATTCACTCGATCTCCTTGCGTAGCACCTATTACCGCGCCGCATATCTATTTACACGGGGGTGGTTAATTCATCCTGAGGAACTTGTTTTAATGGCTTCGGTGCATCGGGCCGAATATCATATTTCGCGACTCCACCCTCGGTACGTACCTTAGTTATAATCCAGACCGTGTCGGAATCCTGCAGCAGCATCACTTTGTCACCAACCTCGAAGGCAGCTTTATTTGGATCGTTCTCAATGTGCATAGTATTGCGTTTTAATTCATAGTTTCAACACCCAAACTTTTGAAAGGTTATTTTTTTGATAGAATTATGTTGCGGTGCAATCGCAAATGATCCAAAAGCCGATCTAAATCATTTGTACTTCTCGCTTCCTGGTAATACCGCCTCTCCCCAAGGGACATGGTGTAGGAAAAGGACGATATTGAGCCAAGTCCTATCAGGACGAAATGTGAGAAGGCCAAAAAAACATTTCAGCCCCGACGATGCATTTTGCTGCGTCGTTCCCTTTTTTTTCTAAGACCGATTTTTGGTTAAGCGTGGTCGCAGGAAAAACCTTTGCATTTATACCTGAGTTTTAATCGTTCGCCCTGACAAACAAGGACGCAACGCAGCGTTTATACGTGAACCACTTAAGGTTTTGTGTTCGTAGGAAAACCCTGGCCGCTACCTCCAAAGAAAACCTCGATTGTTTTTATTTTTCCGTCGCTAAAGGTAAAATACTCGGTATTTCGGATGATCCTGTTATCACTGGTCACGACATGTATGATAGCAAAAGCTTCGTTGTTGTTTCCCATGATTTTTACGAATTCAAATCTTTGAATGAATGTTGCTTGTGGCCAACATTTTTCCTTAAACTTTTCAATGGGTATATGATCGTCGGGCGCTGCACTGGTAAAAGTAAATCCCTCAGCTAGCTCCCGCTCCACCAAATTCCAGTCTTTTTTTACCCAACCATCAAAATAGTTTTTGATGATCCTTTCATGCATCTGACTCCGATTGCTGTCGTCTTGCTCCTGTCCATAACATGAAAATATTACTGACAGGAAAAGGATAAGAAAGATGTAGGATTTCATACACTAGGGATTGATTGTGTTGCGATTTAGTCTTTCTTTTAAAGACACCGTTGTCTTTGAATTCCGGACGTGCATAACGGATTAATTTGATTCTAGACTTCCGGCCCAACCGGCTGAGCTGACACGTCCCGGCGCCTTCATAATATTTTCCTTTTCTGTTCCATTCTTTTTTAATTACCTTTTCTCCATTGAATCATTGCAACCATGCTGACACAAGAACGGAGAGACGCGCGACCTTTTATCAATGAACTCAAGAGTATCAAAGGTGAAGTGCTTGTCGATGACTATTCGCTGGGTATGTATTCTACCGATGCCAGTTTTTATCAGATCAAACCGCTGGCGGTGGTTCTGCCCCTGGACGAATCAGACGTTAAGAAAACAGTCGAAATAGCCAGGACACATAAATTGCGACTTCTTCCCCGCGGAGGTGGAACAAGTCTGGCCGGTCAAACCGTTGGCGACGGGATCATTGTTGATTTTTCCAAGTATATGAACAAAATTCTGGAGTTCAACGAGAAGGAACGATGGGTAAAGGTGCAGCCTGGGCTTGTCAGGGATGAGCTTAATGAAGAGATGGCAAAATACGGACTACACTTCGCTCCTGACCCCGCGACTTCAAGTCGTGCTAATGTGGGCGGTATGGTTGGCAATAATTCTTCGGGAACAAAAAGTATTTTATATGGAAAGACCGTTGATCATGTTCTCGAAGCGAAAGTTTTACTGGCTGATGGAACAGAACTCTTATTGAAAGAACTGTCGCCGGAAGCGTTTATCGAAAAAACACAAAAGAAAGATCGTGAAGGAGAAATATATCGAAATATTCAAGAGACCGTCGATCAAAATCGGGATGAAATAAAAAAACGCTTCCCGAAAGTAATGCGTCGAGTCGGCGGCTACAATCTTGACGAATTTGTTTACACCGACCGTTGGAACCTGGCAAAACTCCTTACAGGTAGTGAGGGCACTTTGGCGGTGACCCTTGAGGTTAAACTAAATCTGGAGCCGCTTCCAAAGTTTAAATCGGTCGTAGTCGTACATTTTGCGGAGCTGCTAGAGGCTATTCGGGCGGTGCAACCCATGCTCCCGTATAAACCGTCGGCCGTTGAAATCGTAGACCGAACGGTGTTGCACCTTAGCGCAGAGAATCTCTCCACCAAACAGCATTGCCATTTTATTGAGGGCGACCCGGCAGCAATCCTGATCGTGGAATTTTATGGCGATACATCCGAATCTGTATTGGAACGACCTCGAAACATGATTCACGAGTTAAAAAAAATGAATTTTGGTTATGCCTATCCCCTCTTCCCTTCTGGAAAAGAATATGATGACGTGTGGCATCTTCGGAGAAAAGGATTAGGGCTCATGATGGGAATTAAGGGAGAAAAGAAGGCGCTGAGCTTTATTGAAGACGCTGCAATTCCCACGGAAGTGCTACCGGAATATATTGACAAAGTCCTTAAGATCTGCGCGCGTCATAATACAGAGGTATCCATGTATGCGCACGCAAGCGTCGGCGTAATTCACGTTCAGCCGTTGCTGGATTTGAGACAGCAAGAGGATATCGAAAATTTGAAACGCATCACAGACGAAACCTTTGAACTGGTAGTGAAGTATGGTGGGTCATGGAGCGGAGAGCATGGCGATGGACTTGTACGAAGTGCTTACAATGAGCGGTTCTTTGGCCCACAGGTATACCAAGCTTTAAAGCGCGTAAAGAAATTATTTGATCCGGAAAACATTATGAATCCGGGAAAGATTGTGGATGCGCAAACCATTGAGCACAACCTTCGCTATGGTACAGCTTATCATGACAAGGAAGTAAAAGGTACCTTTCAATATCGGGCAGAAAACAGCTTCGGCGAATCGGTCCATATGTGCACCGGTGTTGGTGAATGTCGAAAGATATTAGGAGGAACGATGTGTCCTAGCTTCAAAGCAACCCGTGACGAAGAACATTCCACGCGCGGCAGGGCTAATGCGCTACGCCTGGCCATGTCGGGGCAATTGGACAAAGAAGGCTTGGCAAGCGAACGCCTTCATCAGGTAATGGATCTATGCCTTTCTTGTAAGGCCTGTAAATCAGAATGTCCAAGCAATGTGGACATGGCAAAAATGAAAAGCGATGTATTGCAAATGTACTACGATGAGCATGGACTCACACTCCGCGATCGTCTCATTCGTGATTCGTCTACTGCAGCGTCAAAACTTGCAGGTGCGCTTTCAGGCGTCGTCAACTTCGTGCAGGAAACAAAATTATTCAGGACAATAATGGAGAAGGTTGCAGGCTTCGATCGTCGCAGGGTACTGCCGGAATATGCTCCCGAGCCTTTTTATAAATGGTTTGAGAAAAAGGAAAACAATAATTTCAAGAACCCTCAAAGGAAAGTTGTTCTTTTTGCTGACACTTATCTGAATTTCCATGAACCTAACGTTGGCATCTCTGCCTTGCAGCTCCTCAATTCCTGTGGTTATGAGGTGATATTGGCAAATGTTGGTTGTTGTCAACGCCCAAAAATTTCACACGGCTTTTTGAGGGATGCAAAAATTGAAGGCGCAAAAACAGCTGAGGGCCTCCGAAAATATATCGATCAAGGTTTGACCATTGTTGCATGTGAACCCAGCTGCGCCTCAGCGCTCAACGACGATCTACCGGATCTTATTGAAGATGAAACCCTGGCAGCGCAACTAAAAAAGCACGTTGTGATGATCGACAAATTTCTTGAACATGAAATAAACAGCGGCAGGCTTCAAACAACATTTGAGTCCATTGCCGGTAACATTCTTATTCACGGACATTGCCACCAAAAGGCTTTGTATGGAACACAAGGAATGAAGACGCTGCTCAGTCAGGGCAATCAAAC
>Ga0111538_10002653_pt1 | contig 25060 bp, 16 predicted proteins | sample SoiMethybrSBSTD1_FD_79669 | JGI IMG/M metagenome (GOLD analysis project Ga0111538, IMG submission 79669) | Bulk soil microbial communities from a Populus tree surrounding site in Tennessee, USA - Soil MetaG P. TD hybrid SBSTD1 (version 2)... | ecosystem: Environmental > Terrestrial > Soil >...
AGCTTGAATTGCGCGCCGCGTGTGTACTTGTGCAAGGTGACAGCGATATTCGCCCGAGGCGTAGAGATCCGCGTTGGCGTCGATACCGTCGCAAACATGTGCGACTGCAGCGCCGGCCGCATTGTCGTCCAGGCTTGTTCCTGCTAATGCGGTTTCAACAGCCCTGGCGCGATAGGCTTTGACGCCGACGCCCGTGACGCCAATGCCGGCCGACTTACACGAGCCATCGTCATTCAACGCCAGATGAACAGCGACTCCCACAACCGCGAAACCGGAAGCTGGATGAGGCACCTTCTGATAAGCGTGGCCAAACTTGCCACTCGGCTTCGTGATGCGAACTTCGCGCAGTATCTCACCCGGTTGCAGATCCGTCGTGAGTAGATCGACGAAGAAGTTCTCGGCTTTCACTGTTCGTTCGCCGTTTGGTCCAACGAGCACGAGATCGGCGTCGAGTGCGAGAACTGCAGCCGGCCAGTCACCAGCCGGATCGGAGTGAGCAATGCTGCCGCCAATCGTGCCTTTGTTTCGCACCTGCACGTCGCCAATGCTTTTCGCGCATTCGGGCAGAAGCGGACAAATCTGTTTCAGCAGATCAGACGACTCTAGCTGGTAATGCGTCGTCGTCGCTCCGATCAGAATCTGGTCGCCTTCTTCGCGGATGTATGCGAGTGATTTGATGCGTGCAATGTCGACGAGCAATTGGGGTTGCGCCAGCCGCAGTTTCATCGCCGGAATCAGACTATGACCACCGGCGAGGATCTTCGCACCGTCGAGATCGGTGTTGAGCAGCGCCACAGCCTCATCGAGCGTCGCGGGCGCTTTGTAATCGAATTGTGCGGGAATCATGATCTACTCCTCTTTGAATCCGTCTCCGATCCGCGTTTATCCGCGGCTAATAATTCGCCATACATCCTCAGGCTTCACTGGCATATCCAAGTGCTTGACGCCAAACGGCGCCAATGCATCGACAATCGCACCGACAATGGCGGGTGTGGCGCCAATCGTGCCGGCTTCGCCAACACCTTTCACGCCGAGTGGATTCACGGGCGATGGAGTCTCAGTCCGATCCAATTCAAAATTCGGAATGTGCGACGCGCGTGGAACCGCATAATCCATCAAGGTTCCGGTGATCAGTTGTCCCTGCTCGTCGTATACCACCTCTTCGTACATCGCCTGTCCGATCGACTGCACGATGCCGCCGTGAACCTGACCGTCTACCAGCAGCGGATTGATCACTTTGCCGCAATCGTCGACCGCGACGTATCGCAGGAACTTGATGTCGCCGGTGTCTCGATCGACTTCCACGACACAGATGTGTGTGCCGAATGGGAAAGTGAAGTTCTTCGGTTCGAAAAAGTACGTTGCCGAAAGACCAGGCTCAGTATCGGGCGGCAATTCTTTCGCGATGTGCGCTGCGAGTGCGATGTCCTGAATCGTCAAGCTCGTTTTGCCTTCGGTCTGTGGTTCGGGCAACGCGGCTGCTGGTGCTTCAGCGACGGGTACCACTGGTTCCGACGTGCCGGTTGCGGCTGCTGCAGCCGCAGCTTGAAGTGAATACTTCCCACCCTCAAACGAAACGCGCGTTGCGTCGGCCTGAAGCATGTGCGTCGCGATCTTGTGGGCCTTTTCTTTAAGCTTTTGAATCGCGACATAGACTGCCGTGCCGCCGACCGCGGTTGCGCGACTGCCAAACGTGCCGATGCCATATTGAACAACGCCGGTGTCGCCGTGGATGACGGTCACGTCGTTGATGTTTACGCCGAGTTCATCCGCCGCGATCTGTGCAAACGAAGTTTCCTGTCCCTGGCCGTGGGGCGAGGCTCCAGTTAACACCGTCACTTTGCCGGTCGGTTCAATACGCACCGTCGCGCTTTCCCAACCACCGGCAGGCATCGCCTGCGATGGACCAAGCGCGCAGATTTCGACGTAAGTTGAAACTCCGATCCCGATCAACCGTCCTTCAGCACGCGCTTTCTTCTGCTCCTCGCGGAGCGCGGCGTAATCGATGATCTGTTGTGCCTTGTTAAGAGCAGTTTCGTAGTCGCCACTGTCGTAATCGAGACCAGTGGCGGTATGAAATGGAAACTCGCTCGGCGCCGGGAAGTTTTTGCGGCGCACTTCCGCGGGATCCATGCCTAATTCGGCGGCAACAAGATCAAATACACGCTCCACGACATACGTTGCTTCGGGACGGCCCGCGCCCCGATAAGCGTCGGTGGCCATCTTGTTTGTGAAGCACGCCGTGATATTCATCTGAATGGCGGGGATCTTGTACGCGCCGGAAAGCATCAATCCCGTTAGCGTGGGAATCGCTGGCGTGAGCAATTGGTGGTAAGCGCCCATATCTGCAAAGACGCTGTAGCGCAGCCCAAGCACGGTGCCGTCATTCTTGAACGCGACTTCGATATCGCCAACCTGGCCGCGTCCGTGAATCGTCGCCTGGATGTTTTCTCGTCGCGTTTCGATCCACTTGACGGGTTTTCCGAGTTGCATTGAAATCCAGCCGAGCAGCGCTTCTTCCGAGTAAACATTCAGTTTGGATCCGAAACCACCGCCGACTTCCGGAGTGATCACGCGTAACTTGTTTTCGGGAATTCCGATCATGAGCGCGACCTGCGTGCGCATGAGATGTGGAATCTGGGTAGACGACCAGATCGTCAACTCTTCTTCGCCGGGAAAATAACGCGCGAGCACGCCGCGCGGCTCCATCGCGATGGGAGCGAGTCGCTTGTGCAGCACGCGCTGTTTCACGGTGCGCTCGGCGGCAGCAAACGCCGCATCGATGTCGCCTTCGCCCGACGTCAGCCGGTACGCAATGTTGTCACTGAAGCCGTCGTGAATGACCGGACCACCAGCAGCAGCCGCTTCCACGTCAGTGACGACAGGCAGATCCTCGTAATCAACCATCACGAGGTCGACGGCATCTCGCGCTGCATAGCGATCTTTGGCAACTATTGCCACAACCGGGTGGCCCACAAAGTAGACCTTGTCCTTCGCCAGCACACGATGATCGGGGACCTTTAAATCAGGCAGTGCGCCGGCACACGGCACCGGTCCGATCTTGTCGGCAACATCTTTACCCGTGTAAACAGCGACGACGCCGGGCGCTGCGAGTGCGGCCGAAGTGTCGATGCTGTTTATCTTCGCGTGCGCGTAAATGGAACGAACAAAGGCAACATGAAGCGTGTTCGGCAAAGAGATGTCGTCGACGTAGTGGGCGAGACCGCGAATCAGTCGCGGATCCTCAGTGCGCTTTATTCGCTTACCAACGTAGTTATTTGTCATGGCTGCCCTGCCTTCTTTGCAGCAGCGTATTGCACTGCTTCGATAATGTGCTGGTAGCCGGTGCAGCGACAGAGATTGCCTTCGAGACCGTGACAGATCTCTTCTCGTGAAGGATCGGCGTTTCTGTCAAGCAACTGGGCTGCGGAGACGATCATGCCCGGCGTGCAATAGCCGCATTGCAATCCGTGTTTCTCCCAGAAACCTTCCTGAACCGGATGCAGTTCGCCATTTTTGGCGAGTCCCTCAATCGTCGTTACAGATGCACCATCGGCCTGAATTGCAAATACGGTGCACGACTTCACTGCCTGTCCGTCGAGCATCACGGTGCAAGCGCCGCAGAGGGAAGTCTCGCAGCCGACGTGCGTGCCGGTAAGTTCCAGAACGTCTCTCAGGTAATGAACGAGCAGCATGCGTGGCTCGACCTCATCGGTATGAGAGACACCATTCACGTTCAGATTGATAGCCTTTTTCATGAGCTACCTCACTTTGGAAGAATTGTTTTTAGTGCTTTGTACCTGGTGCTTTGTTTGTCGAACTAAATATATCAGGAAAGAAGAACCAAGTGCCAAGTACAACTAGACAGTTGCCTTATGAATTCGACGCTTCAAACGGTGGATCGTCCGCCGGACCACTTTGAGCTGGGCGTGATCGTGAGCCTCAATCGCCGCTGCTCTCTGCGTCTTTAGTTCACGAATGCGCGCTTTTATGCCGCTCTTATCGATGCCGACGGCCGAGTGATGCTCGTGTTGGATGCCCAACGCCTTGGAGAGCGCTACGACCAGGTGTTCCTTATTCATCTGGGTATAACCCTGCACGGCCTCGTGCTCGATGCCCTTGGCCATCTCGCGTAGCTCTGCCAATGTCTTGTGTCTTAGTTGTTCGAATGTTAACTCCGCCATTGCAGTCTCCTATTCAGTGCTGTTTACTTCGTCAAAAATCTGATCGAGGTGATGCTTTAGATGAACTAAATAATCACGAATGAGATTTTCGAGCGTGGCCGGTTCATTGTCCACGAGCTCCAGCTTGAACGCGATCTCATCCAACGTGTGCGACGAACGCGATTTGGTCAATGCTTCTTCCGGTATCAGGGAAGCTACATGCACGAGGTGCAGATTGTAAGCGCTCCAGAGCTGGATAACGTTGGACCATGGTTCTTCGCTATACTTTTGCGCGCTGATCCATTGGTCCTGATCGTAACCCGGAAAGACAAGGTCGTCAGTGAATTGTGCCCGGACGAATCGTTGATGATTGTTCGCCGCCGAGTCGATCAAATGCCCGAGAATCTCAATCGGCGCCCAGTGATCGGGCAACCTCCGCCGGCGGCTTTGTTCTTCCGGAATATCCTTCAGCCGCGACGTAGCGCTGACGACTAGGTTGCGAAAGTCCTGGAGGAACTGTTCATAGCTATTTGGCGTCGACATCGAATGCTGATAATAGGATCTTCTCGCGCAATGGCGCAAAGGTGCTAGGATAGTGGCGCTTCGAGACCCCCAAACGGAGACCCCCGCACGAATGAAAAAGTTCCTTCGAACCCCGCTGCACGTTATCACATGCTCTTTCCTGGTCCTGGTGTTTGCCTCCGCGAGTGCGGTAGCTCAGGAAGTAGCCGCCTCCAAAGAGAAAGATCTCTATAACCAACTCAAGGCGTTTTCGCTTGCGGGAGGTTCGACGGCGGTCAAGGGCGTCGTACTCAAACGAGGTCGAACACAGATCACGCTGGACGGCACTGTTTATCTCAGTCAGCCACTTGACGGGCATGTTACAGGCGCCGTCTTTCTCGGTGAGGGCAAGTTCGTCGCCGAACCTCCGAATAACGAGTTCGAAAAGGCCAACGTCAAACGCCTTCTCGGCACTCAGGTAATTGAATCCGACTTCAAAACCGCCGTTTTCAGATTTACCGACGACACAGTTCTCCAATTCGGAGAATTAATTACACCTGGAACTGCAAACGATCGCGCACAAAAGCTCGCCCGCGACACTGATGAACGCACATTGCGCGAGACTGGTGCGAACCTCGCCGCCCGCCTGGCTATTTCAATTTTGAATGCAGAGAAACCTGGCTTCTTCTTTGCCGCATTTGATGGCGGCAAGCGTGGCCGGTTTTCTATGCTGCTGGATTATCAGAATCGTATTCCAGTTGCAAACTTCGACATCAATGCGGGAGAAAAAGGACTGCTCTGGAAATATGATTCCGATGAGTACAACGCAGAAATATGGTTGGCATTTTTCTCGGAGGAAGACTACGCGCGCAACACCGTCGAATACTCGGATGCAAACGATCAGATTGATATTCAACATTATCGAATGGAAGCGGACCTGCGTCAGCCTAAGACCCGGCTCCTGCTCAACGCGCACATCGAGGCCGTGCCTAAACAACCAAATATAAGGGCGATAACTTTCCAGCTGGGTGAGAATTTGGGTGAGTATGAGAGTCAACGTCTCAAGAAACAGATGCGCGTGACTTCAGTCAGACGCGGTGAAGTTGAACTTGCAGCCGTACAGGAGGATTGGGAAGGCGGTTTCACAGTCTTTCTGCCGGCCGCTCTGAAGGCCAACGAAAAACTCGAACTCGAGATCAAGCTCGAAGGCGACTTCATGCAGGATATTGGTGGTATCGACTGCTACTATCCTCGTTCTAACGAGACGTGGTATCCACGACATGGCTATCTCGATCGCGCCACATTTGATCTTACGTTCCGGCATCCGAAAAAACTGTTCGTCGCCACTGTGGGCGCACGCGTTACCGAAGAACCTGATCCGGAAGATAAGGACGCGCTCGTCTCCAAATACCAAATGCCGCAGCCGGTTGCTTTGATAACCTTCGCCCTTGGTCCATTCAAACGCTATACCGACTCGATCAAGTGGGAGAAGGGCAATGCTCCAACGCCACTCGAGTTCAACTCACTCCCCGGTAATCTCCGCGCAATCAAGGAAGACTTTATCGTGGCGGAGCTGAATAACTCGGTCAGATACTTCACTGCGCTCTTTGGCGAATACCCGTATCCTTCTTTTGGCGCCGCATATCATCCGTTTGGTTTTGGGCAAGGATTTCCGTCGCTGTTGATGATTCCGTCGACTGACCACGCAAACAAATACACCTACCAGTTTATCGCTCACGAGACTTCGCATCAGTGGTGGGGAAATATCGTTGCGTGGCGTTCTTATCGGGATCAATGGCTCAGTGAGGGTTTCGCTGAGTACTCAGGGATTCTTTATACGGGGTTACGATCCAATCAAGCGGCAAAAAACGATCTGCTTGGGGGTTTGCGATCGTCTCTGAAGGATCCTCCGATCACACCTACCGGACCCGGCAAGGGCCGGCTGGTTGACGTTGGTCCGATCATCCTGGGCCATCGTCTGAACACGACTAAGACACGAGGCGCTTACCAGGTACTCATTTATAACAAGGGTGCTCTCGTGCTGCGCATGCTTCACTTTATGCTGAGCAATCCGGTTACCGGCGAGGGCCAGCCCTTTTTCGACATGATGTCTGACTTTGTCGAGCGTTACCGGAACAAGACGGCCTCGAGTGATGATTTCCGCGCAGTCGCTAACGAACACTTCGCGCGCTCGCCGATCGGCAAGAAATACGGCCTGACGAATTTGAACTGGTTGTTCTACCAGTCTGTTTATGAAACCGAGCTGCCGTCATACGAATTGCAGTACAAGTTTGAGGATCAGCCCGACGGCAAAGTGCTGATGTCAGGCACGATCAGTCAGCAAAACGCGCCCGCTAATTGGGTGATGATTCTGCCGGTAGAAATTTCTTTTGGCGGCAATCAGAGAGCGATGGGGACGGTTTTAGTTGAAGGAGCTTCGAGCCCGTTTCAAATCCGATTGCCGAAGCGCCCCAGTAAGGTCGAACTAGATCCGGATCGTTGGATCTTGTCCGAGAAGGTTTCGACGAAGGGCAACTGATCAAACGATTACAGGATTCTTAACCATCAACGGAACCGAGCAGAGAAGTTGTTCGTTTAGGTGACATGCGTTGGCTGTGGCGTCTTACAAAAGTTTCGGTGGTGCTGGTGGTGACGTTGTTGATACTGGTAGTCACCGGTCTCTCAGACACCCTCGTCTTTTACGCTCGCGTCGCTAAGCTTTACACTCAGTCTCCCGATACTAAAATCGCGATGCCTTTGGAAGATGTCTCCAGGAAGGAGGTCGCCGATACCTGGGGCGCTCCGAGAGGCGTCGGCCGCCAACATGAAGGCCAGGACATCTTTGCGGCAAAGGGCACGCCGATTCTGTCAGCAACCAACGGCTTCATCTACAAGATCGGTGAAAACAACCTCGGTGGGCAGACGGTTTCGGTGATTGGTTCAGGCGGTCGCGTTTACTACTACGCACATCTGGATTCATACGCGAAGGGGATTGCAGTGGGAGATCGTGTTTCGAAGCGAACGGTGCTGGGCTACGTTGGCACAACCGGGAACGCGCAGGGCACACCTCCTCATCTCCATTTCGGTATTTACACGTGGACCGGTGCGATCAATCCACTACCATTGCTCACAGACCGCGTGGCCCCCACAGTGACAACCGTCAAACCAAAAGAAACGAAAGCCAAAGGCACTCTAGTCAGCCGAAAGGCTTAACTAAACCAGCCACGGATTTACGGATTGATTACGGATTAAACTCTGTCCGTGTTGATCTGTTCTTTAGATCCGTGGTATCTGTGTTCCCCAAATCGAAAGATAAGCTGGAAGGAGCCCACGCATGCGAATGCGATCCCGGTATATCCCTGTCTCAATCCTCGTTCTAACTCTAACCACCTGCATATTTATTTTGACCCCGAGATCAGGGGCGACAAGCTCGCCTCAAGATCCCCCAACACCACCAGCCGGAGGAGGCGGTGGCCAGGAACGTCCCGGTCGACCCGACCAAACACCTGAACCCAAACCCTACGAACGTGTGATCACAAAAGACGCGAAGTCCGACGAAGGCATCTTCACGATTCACACGATCAAGGACAAAACTTACTACGAAATCCCGAAGAGCGAACTCGGCAAAGAGTTTCTGTGGGTGAGCCAGATTGCCAAAACCACGCTGGGCGTCGGATATGGCGGACAGGCTGCCGGCAATCGAGTGGTGAAATGGGAGCGTAAAGGCAATCGCATTCTGTTGCGGAATGTGTCCTACGATGTCGTTGCCGATTCAAAGCTCCCTGTTTCGCGCGCGGTCCAGGCGTCCAATAACGACACCATCATCATGGCTTTCAACATCGAGGCAATCGGCAAAGATGATTCGGCCGTGATCGATGTCAGTCGCTTGTTCACCACGGAAGTCACGGAGTTCAGCGCGCGCACACGTTTGCGTGCTCGTGGCTTTGACGCATCGCGCTCCTTCATTGAGAAAACGAAATCGTTCCCGCAAAACATCGAAGTCGAAGTTTCGCAAACCTACACATCTCCGCCGGACGCGAACCCGGGTGGCGGAGGCGGTGGACCACAACCACCAACGCCGCCGAATCCATTCGCACAGGGAATGCGGGCGGGAACGAATGCGACTGTCGTCATGCACTACAGCATGGTTAAGCTGCCTGAGAAGCCCATGATGCCGCGTTTGTTCGATGAGCGTGTCGGGTATTTCTCGGTTCGTAAGATGGACTACGGCGTAGATGAACACCGCGCACCGCAACGCACCTACATCACGCGCTGGCGTCTTGAAAAGAAAGATCCGAACGCCGAACTCTCCGAACCGGTCAAGCCGATTGTTTACTACGTGGATCCGGCGACACCGACCAAATGGATTCCATGGATCAAGAAGGGAATTGAGGACTGGCAGCCCGCTTTTGAAGCCGCCGGCTTCAAGAACGCCATCATCGCAAAGGAAGCACCCTCAAAAACTGAAGACCCTTACTGGGATGCGGAAGACGCGCGCTACTCGGTGATTCGTTATTTACCGTCGACCATCGAGAATGCGTCGGGACCGCACGTCAGCGATCCGCGCACCGGTGAAATTCTCGAGTCGGATATTCAGTACTACCACAACGTGATGAACCTGGCGCGTGATTGGTACTTCCTGCAGGTTGGTCCACTCGATCCGCGTGCTAAAAAACTTCCGCTGCCCGATGACCTCATGGGCCGGCTGGTCGAGTACGTCATCGCGCACGAGGTTGGTCATACGCTCGGCTTCCAGCACAACATGAAAGCAAGCGCGACTTATCCGGCTGAGAAAGTCCGTGATGCGGAATGGCTCAAGACAATGGGTCACACGCCAACGTTGATGGACTATTCACGATTCAACTACGTGGCCCAACCGGAAGATCACATACCGGTTGAGCTGCTGATTCCTGGAATTGGTCCATACGACAAGTGGGCGACTATGTGGGGCTACAAACCGATTCCGGGAGCAAATACTCCGGACGACGAAAAGAAAACACTCGACGACTGGGCGCGATCGCAGGATGCGAAACCATACCTGCGTTTCTCGACTGCTGACGCACGCGGCTCAGATCCGGGCGAAAACACCGAAGCAGTTGGCGATGGTGATGCCGTTGCTTCCACGGCGCTTGGCATCAAGAACCTGAAACGCGTTGCCGATATGTTGCTTCCTGCGACAATGCACCAGGGCGAGCCCTATGACGATCTGGAGGAACTTTACGGTCGTATGTTGGGGCAGTGGGCCACGGAATTGAATCACGTCACCGGCATTGTGGGCGGCTTTAACTCGCAACAGAAACACGCCGGACAGGATGGCGTTCGCTTCGTTATTGTTCCGAAGGAACGGCAAGCAGCCGCCGTACGGTTCCTGAACGAAAATGCGTTTGCGACACCGGCGTGGGCGGTCAAACCCGAGATTCTGCGTCGCATCGAGGCCGCAGGGGCTCTGACCCGAGTGAATGCAGCGCAGGAGCGAATTCTCAACTCGTTGCTGAACAATGCTCGGTTTGACCGGTTAGTGGAGCAGGAAGCGATCGATGGTATGGCGGCGTACAAGCCTGCGGATTTCATGGTCGACGTTCGCCGCGGGATCTGGAGCGAGCTTGAAGGCGGCGGTCCGATCAAGATCGACGTCTACCGGCGTAATCTGCAGAACTCGTACATCGACTTGCTCTCGAACAAGTTGAATGTGCGACCGTCGGTTACGGACGACTATCGTGCATTGATTAAAGCCGAGCTTCGCGATTTGAGTGCGGCAATTGGGACTGCCAGTGCGCGTGCCGGCGATCGACAAACGCGCGCCCACCTTGCGGATGCACGTGATCAGATTGCGAAGGCGCTGGATCCGAAGTTTGCTGCACCGGCGCCGGCGACACCGGCAAATCCGTTTGGGTTTGACGATGAATCCAACTTCGAGACTTTCGATTCACTTGACTGCTGGCCAGACTACGCGATTCGAATCAGGCCACGAAGAGAGTACTAACAGCCACAAAGAGGCACAAAGAGCACAAACGAGTTAGCTGAGCGTTTGTGCTTTTTTGTGTCTTTCGTCGAGAAGGTTGGTCGTGTGATCGGTGACGCTGAGCGGAATTGGATGAGTTATCGGTTGGTTACCTAACTCGCGTGGCGGCGTTACAACCTGATCGATCTGTTGCGGTTCAGACTGCGGGCGAATCAGGAGACCGGCAATGATGTGACCTAAACCGGCAGTCGCTGGTAAAAGACCAAGCAGCCAGATGACCTTCACCACTGGAGCAATTTCAAATGGAACTTGATCTACGATGTGCGGCGGGAGTTTCAGCACCAGTGCGGTCGACAGGAAGTACAGGAAAGTAGTCAGGCCGGCACCGGAAAACAGCGAGACCACACCTTTCGTGATGTGTTGCTCACGTCGTTCGGCCGCAGTTTTCTTTTTTCTAAGATTGAGCCAATGGTGGCGGTTTTTCTGTGACTCCGCCTTGAGGGTATTAACTATTTCCTTGACCTTCGGGATTGGACCCTTCATGTCCGTGCCGCAGGTACGGCAATACTGTACGTTTGCTTTCGCTTCAGCACCGCAGTGTGGGCAATACATATTTGTCGAAACGAGCCGAACGTGCTTTAAGTTCCGCGCTGATCCATAAACAATCGGTACAATCCGTGGCTACTCATTCGTAGCTCAACGCTTCCACGGCATCCTGTCGCGCTGCTCTGAGGGCCGGATAGAGTGCGCCGATACTTCCTCCCAACAACCCCACAGCCAAAGCAATGAGTACCCACCGCGGTTCAATCTCGATTGTCAGGTTCGTGGTTCGTGTAACAACAAGCTGTGCCAACATCGTCAACAACACGCCCGTGATCACGCCGAGCACACTCACGATAATCGCTTCCTGCTCGATCACCCACGCAATCGAAGTCTTGGACATTCCCAGTGACTTGAGAATGCCGATCTGCCGCGTGCGTTCGGTTACGGTGGTATACATCGCGAGCAGTATCACGAGGATACTGATTGCCGCAGCAACGCCCACTACTACGTTGAGAAATACATTCAATGCCGGGACGCCAGATGCGTACAACTCAGGAAGATCGCGCGTGAACAACAATTGATCTTCAGGAAAGCGCTCCAGTATGCGTGCTGCGACTTCGTCCTGTTTGGCCGGGTCGTCACACGCGACGAGAATTGCGGAAGCCCGATTTTCAGCTCCCACCTGTTCCTGCATCGTCTTCAACGGAATCTTGATACGCCCGCCGCCCGGTGGTTCGTAAACACCGACGATCTTGAACGGCCGGTGAAAGAGCTGAACGGTGTCGCCGATGTTGGCCTTGCGATTTCGCTTCCACTCCGGATCGACAATCGCCTCGTCGCCAGATTGCAGTGGGCGACCTTCGCGCATGGTAATTCGCGCAATCTTCGCATACTGGTCGTATTCAATTCCGTCAAGCAATCGCGAGCCAAACCCCGAATCACTGCTGTCCACCGCTTGTCCGATTGGAGTGCTGGCGCGAACACCCGGAATCGTTGCGAGTTCCGCAGCGTGTGACGTCTGAAGCTTGAATTGAGCCCCACCAACAAGACTGATCGAGCCCGAGGCACGAACCATGATCTCTGCGCCGATGTTTGATTCGCGTCGCCCGCGTTCGTGCAGGACGCCGTGAGCAAGACCGACAGTGAAGATGATTAGAAGTACTCCCACTCCTGTGCCAAGTACGCTGACTGCAGTGCGAGCAGGTCGATGAGCTATGTTTGAAAGTACAAGACTATCCATAAGACGTTGTAAGCGCGGGCTGCGATCAAGAAGACGGCGCCATGCGTTGGGAAGCGTGCGCCATGTTAGTACGAGGAGGCCGATAGATGTCCAGACGACGATGGCAGCCTTGCGAACGAGGGCTAACGCAAGACCAGCCGCAGGTGTGAAACCGAGTCCTTTTTGAAGAATGACTTCGGTACCACCTTCGTAAACGCCGATTGTTCCCGGAACAAATGCGAATGCAAAATTGATAACCTTCGTGAGCGACTCGATGATGTAAGCCTGGGCCACCTGCGGTTGAAAGCCCAGCATCTTGAGCGCGAGAAAGACCTCAACAACGCTGGATACGTGCGCCAGCAGATTGCAGACGATCATCAGGAAGAACGCACCCGGATGATGTTTGTAGAAGTCGTAAACTTTCGACTCGAGGTGAAAGATGTGATGGCGTCGTTTGAGAATGACTTTCGGACTCAGTCGCAACTCGCCCAATCTATCTATTAACCACGTAAGCAGCATCACCCGACGCTTTGCAGCAATCGCTGCGATCAGTATCCCCGACGCTGCAATTGCGGCAATAATCAGCAGGACGAGATAGACGCCCGGGGGCAGCGGATAGCGCAACAACATCACCACAGCGCCGCTCAGAATGAAGAACACCACGGACAGGTTGTAGAGCAGATTGTCGACGACGAGTGCAGGGACGCCGTATGTTAGCGGCACTCGTTTTCTGAGTAATGCGACCTTGGTTGCTTCGCCGAGTAGGGGACCGGTAAACGTGAGAAAACTGATAGCTTCGCCGCCGAGTCTGGCAGCGAAAGCATTCCGGAAGCTAATACGACGATGCTCCGCCGGAACAGCAGCACGCATCGACACTGTGCGTAGAACGTGCCTCAGGCCACTTAGACCAAGAATAACGAAGAAGCCGAAACCGATGCGAAGCAACGCATCGAAAAGCGGTTGTACGCCGACGCGATTGATGACGTAAATGAGGAGGCCGAGACCGAGCAGAAAGGCCAGGGCCTGAAGCCAAACGAAAGATCGACGCGAGTTGTTAGTGGTTGGTTCCGGTTCTTCGGCGAGTTCCTCTATTTCACCGGTGGTCCAGTTGTCTGCGAACTCTTCTCTCGAATCAATCAAGGCGCTGCACTCACTCTGTTAACGCCGAAGGCGTTCGCTAATTCCAGCCCAGGGTTCGAGCGTAAGCGAGAACCCTGGGACAGTCATCTAAAAATCCCAATCAACCCTGAAGGGGTTTGGGATTGGCGAACCCTTTCAGGGTTAGCCTCTCTCTTTTTACTGATACCCAGGGTTGTCGCTGCGCTCCAACCCTGGGCTGAAATTAGCCAACGCCTTCGGCGTAATTATCAGAAGCTCATCTAAACTAATCGCGAACCTGTTATCTATCTACTCCGATGGCTGTTGTTTTCTGCCGATCTTGCTGGGTAGGAAACAGCTCTTTTACGATACGTCCGGGAAACTTCCTGAATCCCTTGTCCCACAGTTCAGGTACGGGAGAGCTATCATCGCGTAAATTCCCGGTTAATGCCAACAGCGTTGGCACAAAACTGAGACTGTCGTATGGCGTCTCAATGTTGAAAGCTCGGGGAATATCGGTCTTTGATCCGCCTGAGACCATGAACGTCGAGTGCGTCGAGACGCGGAAAAACGAACCATGATTACCGCCAGGATTGAACCCGCGCACATCGAAGTTCCAGTGATCGTTGGCGACAATCAGCATATCCGCCTCGACCAGCTCACGTTTACGGCGGGCATACTCTCGCATCAAACGCTGGTCCTGACTGAGTCCGGAATTCTCGGTGGACAGCCTTTCAATGTCGTGCCGCGCGAGCTCCTCTTGCAGTCCAACCAGACCATTTGAGTAGTGAGTTTTGTGAAGCGCATTTAGCCATTCGGTGTCGGTATGCCACTCAGTAAGCCAAGCCGTTCGGTCAGCGGTTGGCAGAATCAGGTTTGGGTCTTCAAAGATCTGCAATGGCAAACCCGCCTGCCAACTGACTGGCGTGAACTGCAGGCGACCGCTCGCATCCTGCGTCAGCCCGCTGATCGGCAGATAACGCAGACTCAGCCCGCCATCGGCATTCCGGCGCGAGAGGATCAGCGCCTGACGATTCGCGCCTGCCGTCACCCAGACTACGTCCTCATCAATATCGCGATCGTCTATCAACGGAAGCACGAGATCCCGCGTAAGTCTGGTCGCTATGATATCCACGGGCCGGTTTGTAATGCCGCGCTGAACGTTATTTCTAACCGATACGCCCTGCAGCAGCGAGAAATAATTGACTCGTACGAAGCTCTGTTCGACGTTCAGTGACCCGTCAGGGCTCACCACAAACCCGTTTGGACCAACACCGACAACATAGTTCTGAAGTTCATAGATGGTATTCCGATCGCCCATCGACATCTTCGGAATCACGTCGGTGATCTTTATCTTCGAAGCCGAAAAGGCCTCCGACGGAATCTTAAGAAGGTTTTGCAGCGCGAGGGCATATTCACCATATTCCTTGCGCTCCGTCTGCCAGCGATCGAGCTGGACGTAGATACGCTTCGAAGCGTCATCCAAACCCGCGTCCTGTTGTTCTTTGGTGAACTTCTTCGGCTGGGCTTCCCAGAGTTTGCGCTGTTCGGCGATCGTCCGATCGAGAGCGCCCAGTTCGTTCTGTAACTGCTTCAGATCCTTTTCCCAATCGGCGCGTCTGCGATCGATGACGGCGAAAAACTCGTTCGTAACCGCTTTTTCAGTTTCCTCAGGCAGCTTGCCAGTCTGCAATTCCTTCAAAAGGATGTGCAGCATATTGAGATCGCTGTCGCGCAGGTGCAGGGAAGCGCGTTCGTTGCCGTCGAAGTCGAGCATCGCTGTTGGATAGGTGGTGCTCTCGCCCTTGAGATAGTAAGTGTCGGGCGTCGTCGTGGTGATGAGGGGCACAAGCGGATTCACGCCCTTGATCGCGTAGTCGAGCATCAACCGGCGCTTGGTAATGACGTGATGTCCGCCACCCATGCGAGTGCCAAGTAGTTTGACGAGATTGTAACCCTGACTGTAGACCTTCTGATCGGAATTGATGCCGTGATCGGAAATCAGCACGACAGCGGTTTCGTCAGCGAGCGGACTCTTCTGAATTGCAGTCCAGACCTGACCGATCACTGCGTCCATACGTTGAAGGACGAATAGATGCGACTGATCGTCGTTAACGTGATGAGCGACGTGATCGAAGTCCTCCATCATCAGATCGAGGTAACGATATCTAGGATCGTTCAGGTTCGTGATCAATTCCTTTATAAGTTGTTCGGTGATGGCGCTGCGCATCTCGAAGCCCATGGTCCACTCGTCAAACAACTCCTTCGGAGTCTTCATGAACTTATTTTGCAGACTGTTTTGCAGCGTCGAGTAGCGCGGGTTCCGGAGAAATATTGAGTATGTTGTGTAGCGCTGATTGTGCGCGTAAGCGTCCGACAACATCGGCAGGCCGAGCGAGTCGAGCACTTCAACCGCGCGCATATCGATCCGGCTGCCGTTAATCCCGGCGAGATAGAGGGGAAAGAAATTCAGGTAATCGTACGAATGGATCGTGTAACGATCGAACTCGACATTGCCTTTGATCTGCAGGTGCTGGCCTGTTTCCAGTAGCGACCATGAGGGAGCAGACAGGCTCATACCGCGCACGTAGAAGTTCGAAAGCCTCGAGCCACGCTGATAGAAGATGTAATCGATCCACGGAAGAACACTCTTTCCGGTTTGTGGATCGTGTTGTTTGACGAAACGATCCACGACGTCATACGGCAGTCCGTCACACTTGATGACGACGAGTCGTTTTGTCTGAGCCAGTGAGGAAGTCGCGGTACACAGCAGAAAAAGAATTATGAACGAGCTAAGGCGCAAAACATTAGAGCCTGCATCTCTGCGCCTCAGCGCCACTGCGGAAAAGTTTGCGCTGTGCATGGTGCGGCTATGGCTGGCCGTTAGTAACGGGCGCACCGCTGACGGTTGCCGCAACTGGCTGAACTCGCGGGTTTATTCCGCGAAGATATTCACTGGCCAAATCCCTGAGCGCTTTGTCGACATCGATGTTCTGCGAAATTCGCACCAGCTCGTTCTTCGCTTTCGGATTATGAATTCGCGAGAGACTGTCGAGACAGGCGCGACGCGTTTCATCGTCCCGCGTACGCGAAAAGATCTTCGCGGTGGCTGACGCAGCGTTTCCACCTGCGTCAGAACCGTGCTCGGCGATGAAACGCAACGAACGTCTCACATCTTCGAGGTTGCCGGTGATGTCGATATCGGCAGTCGACCTGGCGATTTGCTGCAGAAACCGTGTGTGATACTGAAGGCGCCGTGCAATATCGAGACGGTCCTCCATGTCATCCGCCAGCTCTTCACGATGCACATACTTTCCGAAACTCAAAACATTCATCAACCGAAAAGCGAACTGTGCTTTGTCACCATGCTCCAACGGCAGCATCTCGGCGCGGCGGTCGCGTTCGAGTTTCGCGGCAAGTCCGTCCGGATCCTTCGCGTACGCAAGCAGCGCCTGGTATTGCTGTGTCGCGATTTTGGCTTCCGCATCCAGATCGTTCTCGAACGGATTGAGCGATATCTTTTCGAGTCGTCCGCTGACTTCGGAGCGTAGCTCAGGCTCCATCGAGTTATTCAAGGCCAGCAGGAGTTTTAGTTGCGAATACGTTTGGAGACGCGACGGCTGATTAACGTCCATTCCGCGACGACCGGTGACAAAGTCATACACCGTGCGGCCGAGAAAGAATGGCAGGTTGCCGAACTTCGAAAGCGAAAGCATGTTTCGCGTGACGTCGTTCAGCACACGACGCGACATCTCGCGCTTCTTTGGATTGTAGCTGTCGCGGAAGTCAACGAGCAGCATCGGAATCTTTGGATTATCGAGCCCATAAAGACCGAGCGGAATCATCTCCACTGCTTCGGCACCCGGCGTTTCGCCGTCAACCGGATGGTTCTCCGAATCGAAATAACGAGTCTCAACGTGGCCTTTCCAGTCGAGCAGTCTCTTGTCGGTCCACGGGTTGGCGATGTTCAGAAAACGTGAGCTGTAACGCGAGCCTTGCAGTTTGACAAGATCGCGTTTAGCGACCCAAAGCAGGGCATGAGTCGCACTTCCGTCCGGCATGAGCAGTGGCTCGAAGTAAAGCGATTCCGATTCGGCTCTTTGACGCAGTAATTCCCAGTTGTGGCCGCGTTCATCGCGCGACTGCGTGGTTTTCCTCGCGTAGTAAGCCTGGAGCTTTGAATCGTCGACAAGTCCGCCAAATGTCTTTTCACTCAGCAGCAGGCGACCCTGGATCGCTCCCATTTCGGCAGGCGTGAAAGCTGACTCGCCTTTAACCGCCTGGTACAGCGCCAGCACCGAGAGTGCGCGAATAATGTGTGAACGGCGATAGTCGCTCGAGTTGCGCCGGTACGAACTGGTCGAGGCCTTGATCGGAGTTCCGTACGGATCGAGCAGAATGCCTTGCAGTGCCGTCCAGAAGATCTTGTCCCAGACTTCGCTTTCAGGCGCTGCGAGATCCATTGCCGGCGGAGGAGTCTTCGAGAAATTCTCGTTGTTTCCGACTCGCGTGTAGAAGAACGGAATTGCTGCTGCCAAACGCTGTTTGGTTGTCGGGCGGGTGTAGGTCAGCGGCCAGACGTAGCGCAGACGATTGTTCTCGGCGATGTTGTCGCCCAGAGTGTCGCGCAGAATAGACACGAGCGGAACCCACTTGTCGTTTTCAGTAGACTCGATGCCGGCGAGTCGCGCGTGAACGGTGATTAGCTCAGCGCCGCCCGGGATTTCGACACGCTCCAATCGCAGTATCTGAGAGAGCGCCGTAGCGGGGTCGTTTTCTTCAGATGCTGGAGCGTTTGGCCCCTGGGCCTTGCTGATGGTTGTGAGTAATGGCGAGACAACGAGCAGAAAAGCAAATAACAAGCTCGCCCTCAGGTGCCAGTGCCTACGGCTTTGGAACGTCATCCTTTTCCTGAACACTCAAAAATTCTGGCAGATGGGGAGTTTGTGCTGCACTAAAACGATCTGATTGAACAGTTCCTCGAACAACTTCAAGGGCTCGAACTTTGTTTGCAATACCTATGCCCGGCATCGGGCACAAAACCAATATACATTACTATAGGTCCGCCTGGACCGATTTTGTGGCGTTGCTATGACACGTTATGCATTGTAACAAGCCACTAGATGCTTCAAACCACAAAAAAGTTAACGCCAATATACCTGTGGCGTTTTGGCGCCCCGTGGCTTCGACGTTTATGAAGACGATTCTGTTGGTTGAGGTGTTAACGAGTTCCGCCAGCATGACCCGGAGTTTGACCAGCACTTTCGCCGTCCTTTGCTTCTGGCGCTTCCCAGCCATTGCGTTCGAGGAGGGGTATCCCGAAACGAATCGGAACGGCAAAATTTGAGGCCTGGTTTTCAGTGAAGACTGCGAAATTGACACCGATTACTCGCCCCGATGGACCAAACAGCGGCGCACCTGAACCGCCTTCAGCAGTTCGTGCGTCGTATACGATCCGTCGCACATCGAGATCGGTAATGCTGCCCTGAGTAGTGAGTGGCTGAATTCGTTTTGTTTCCGCGAGATATGCGAGTTGGGCCATCGGCGTCCCATATCGTTGCTGAATCCCTCTCGACTCTGCATCGTCCAAAAGAGCCAGGAGTCGATCCGGACCAGACGGATAACCCATCATCACGACTGTTTTGCCGACGGCAACTGCATCCGGATCGGTTTCCAACGGCAGGATCGGAATCGTCTCCGGAATTTCCGGAATGTCGAGACTAACGACCGCAAGGTCATCTCGGTTCGCAGCGCCTTTGAACTTTAGTGGAATGGCTTGTTGAATGTTTGGAAAATACGCGATCAGTTTTCGTAGGCGCGGTTGAGCATTTATTCCACCAGTGATGCTTTGCGCGCGTTCGTCTGCAATCCATGGCTGAGCAATGTGACGATTCGTCAACACGTAGCCCTGGCCGATATGAAATCCAGTGCCGACAAATTCGTACTCCGCAATCGCCGCGTTGCCTTCAGGCGTTAATGCGTCGGGGGCACCGCTCTGAACTGCGCTGCCGCTGTCGTTCAACTGTGCTTCGGCGTATCGGAGTGGCCGGCCTGTTCCCGCCTCGACGTAGTAAAAAGAACCGGCGATCAGGCAAACACCGCTGCCGTAATCGCTGCGGAGCTTCACCGCCAGCGAAAGACTGTTCTGCAACTGCTTGGTTGACTGGTCGATGTTTCCGATCTGCTCATTGGTTTTGGAAACCTGATCTTTCATCTGACCGAGTTGTTTACCTTGCTCGTCGATGAGACGGCGGCTGCGCTGCAGCTCTTTGTACATCGCGAACCCGAGATAGAGCATGCCGCCGACCAGCGCGATTGCGATGCCGAGTGCAACCAACTTCGTACTCGGATTAATCTCGCGCACGAGTTCGCGGGTGAACTCACGGAGGAAGACTTTCGCGTCGTCGCGCCGCGCAGTCGCCGCAGATTCGATGGCAGCGGCCTCGATAAAAGGCGCCACGTGTGTTTCCCGAGAAGGCTGCGGAACAACGGCCGGCAGATCGCGAACGGGGTAGAAGTGCAACACGACATCCGAGTCGCCAATGCGCAACTCGTCGCCATCGCGTATCTCGTTTCCCGAGTTGACGGGCTGTCCGTTCAGGGTTAGCGCCTGCGCGGGATCGAAATCACTGACGCGATAGGAGCCGTTTTTTCGGCTCAACTCGAGCAATACGGTGTTTGCAGCGGTCTTTGGAAGGCCGGAAGAGCGGAGCCGCAAGTCACAGCTTTCAGAGGCTCCAATGCGAACGCTATCGTCAGAGAGGATTTCGGTATGCCGGTCGTCGCCCGAGGAGATGTGGATAACCAGGCCGGTTGACATAAACAGTTACAACGCCAGACGTCGATCACTAATGACCGGTTCGTTCCGGCCGTACTCGACGGGCCTATTCTACAGAGAAGCGTGAAAAAGTACGAGTGAAAACGTATGCGCTTTTTGTGCCTTTTATGGCAAAGCTGTTAGCATGCGTGATGTGGAATTCATCGAAGACTGCGATCGTTTAGTTGAGCTTGCGCCCATTGCGGCGGCGTCCATCCAGTATCACGTGTTCGTGTGCACGGGGAAGTCTTGTTCGGCGAATGAGAGTGCTGAAGTTAGAAACGCTTTCGAACGTGAGCTGAAAGCGCGAAAGTTGCAGTATGGGAAAGAAAAGAAGGGTTGTAATCCGAATGGGTCAGTGGTGCTGACTGAGTGCGCGTCAGTTGGCTTTTGTGCCGTAGGTGCGGCTGTGATGGTCTATCCGGATGGTGTTTGGTACGCGCAGGTGCGCCCGTCTGACGTTCCTGAGATTGTTGAAGAGCATATCGTTAATGGACGGCCTGTCGAAAGGTTGGCACTGTTGAGGGTTCCACGAAAGCCTGAATGGGAAGGTAAATAAATAGACAGGATTTACAAGATGTAACAGGATTTACATGTTAATCCTGAACAATCCTGTAAATCCTGTCTAACTATTCTCTGGCTTCCAACGGAGCACCGGTTTGCGCGCTGCCGTCGCTTCGTCGAGACGACCGATCCGGGTGTTGTGAGGGGCGTTCAGGACCAACTCAGGATTTTCCATCGCCTCGACGGCGATCGATTTCATCGCTTCGACAAATTGATCGAGCTCCTGACGGCCTACTGATTCCGTCGGTTCGATGAGCATTGCCCCCTGAACGATCAGCGGAAAGTAGATCGTCATCGGATGGAATCCGTAGTCGATGAGTCGCTTGGCAATGTCGAGCGTGTGTACGCCCTTCCGGGATTGCTTCTTGTCGGTGAAAACGACTTCGTGCATTGGTGAACCCGCGAACGGCTTGTCGTACGTCTCAACCAACCCTGCCGCTACGTAACGCGCATTCAATACCGCCGCTTCCGTCGCTTCACGCAAACCATCGTTGCCGTGAGTCAGAGTGTAAGAAAGAGCACGCAACATCATGCCGTAGTTTCCGAAAAACGCTTTCACGCGTCCGATCGACTTAGGCTGATTGAAGTCGAGCCGATAACTGGAATCGCCGGATTTGACGATTCGCGGCACCGGCAGAAAGGGCTCAAGTTCTTTTGTACAGCAACACGGACCACAGCCTGGTCCACCGCCGCCATGCGGAGTGGAGAAAGTCTTGTGCAGATTAAGATGGATGACATCGACGCCCATGTCGCCCGGGCGCGCAACGCCGACGAGGGCGTTCATGTTTGCGCCATCCATGTAGACGAGTCCACCGGCTTCGTGAACGATTTCGCAGATCTGTTTGATGTTGCGTTCGAAGAGACCGAGCGTGTTTGGGTTCGTCAACATGAGACCCGCCACCTCGCCGTGGGCACAGAGTTCGCGCAGGTGGTCCAGGTCTGTCAAACCTTCGGCTGTCGAGCGGATGGTTTTGACTGAAAAGCCCGAGAGATGTGCCGAGGCCGGATTGGTTCCGTGAGCAGAGTCGGGAATCAACATTGTGCGCCGATGCGACGCGGCGGCGCCATCGCGCGCATCGAGAAACGCGCGGATGATCATGATCCCCGTCATCTCACCATGCGCACCAGCGGCTGGTTGTAGTGAAATTCCCGGCAAACCGGTGATTTCCGCAAGGTGTTGCTGAAGTTCGTAAATCACCTGCAGCGCGCCCTGAGCGTCCTGCTCGTCAGTCAAAGGGTGAAGATTTGCGAATCCCGCGATCCTCGCGACGCGTTCGTTGAGCCGCGAGTTGTACTTCATCGTGCAGGAGCCTAACGGGTACATACCGATGTCGATCGAGTAGTTCCAGGTCGACATGCGAACGAAGTGACGAATGACGTCCACTTCGCTTACTTCGGGCATGCCTTCGAGATCGTCCTCGCGACGAAACTCGGCCGGAATATTCAATTCGACTTCATCAACATCGAGCGCCGGCAGCCGGTAGCCGATACGCCCCGTTTGCGAACGCTCGAAGATGAGGTGCTCATTTGGGCTGATGTGACTGGTGACTTTTGTAATCGTCATGGAAACTAAACTGTTGCTAATCCCTCGACTAGTGCGTCGATCTGTTCGCGACTATTCGTCTCGGTGACGCAAACCAGAAAATCGTTAGGTCGATCCGGCATCAGCCGCGACAAGGCGATACCGCCCTCGATTCCTTTTTCTTTGCCGAGACGCGCAAGCAAATCCACTGCATTTCCGGGCGCCCGCACCACGAACTCATTGAAATAAGGACCGGAAAAGGGAAGTGAATAGCCGTTGAGTTTTGAAATCGCGCGCGCGGTAAACGCGGCTTTCTTCGCGCACTGCTGTGCGACTTCCTGAACACCGCGACGGCCCATCGTTTCGAGATACACAGTCGCCGCGAGGGCAATCAACCCTTCATTGGTGCAGATGTTTGACGTCGCCTTCTCACGTCGTATGTGTTGTTCGCGGGTCGCAAGCGTCAGCACAAAACCTCGCCGGCCCTGCTTATCGTAAGCTTCTCCCACAAGCCGGCCGGGAATTTGCCGCGCGTATTTGTCTCGCGTCGCAAACAGTCCGACATATGGCCCACCAAACGATAGCGGCACACCAAACGACTGTCCTTCCGCCACAACGATGTCTGCCCCACACGCCCCCGGTGATTTCAACAATCCGAGCGACATCGCTTCAGTAATAGCAACAACCAGCAAAGCGCCTTTTGCGTGGGCGGCGTCGGCGAGTGCCGCGAGGTCCTCGACGCAGCCAAAGAAGTTTGGCGACTGGACCACGAGCGCTGCGGTTGTGTCGTCTATCGCTTCAGCCAGCGCGTGCGACGACTGTCCCGTCTTTTCGTCAAACTCAACGAGGTCGAGATGAATGCCGGCATGCTGGACGTAAGTTCTGACTACTTCGAGATACTGCGGGTGCCCGGCAGTCGAGGCCACGACCTTCGACCGTTTCGTCACACGTTCTGCCATCAACACGGCTTCCGCGAGTGCAGTCGAGCCGTCATACATCGACGCATTCGCCACGTCCATACCCGTCAACTGGCAAACGAGTGTTTGAAATTCGAAAATCGTTTGCAGTGTTCCCTGCGAAATCTCGGGCTGGTAAGGTGTGTATGCGGTGAAAAACTCTGAACGCGAAAGAATGTGATCGACTATGGTCGGAATGTAATGGGAATACGCGCCGCCGCCGAGGAAACTGATGCGACGGGCACCCGCATTGCGTGCGCCCATTTGTTCGAATCTGTCGAGTAACTCTATTTCTGAGAGTGCCGCGGGAGTGTTGAGCGGTCTTTGTAAACGCAGATCTTGAGGAATTGAATCGAACAGTTCTTCGGCCGATCCGAGCCCGATTGCCTCCAGCATTTCGATGCGCTCTTCCGGCGAATTAGGAATGTAGCGCAAGATTATTCGCTCTCAGCTTTCGTAAAGTCTTCGTATTCGGCGGCCGTAAGCAGGCTGTCAACTTCGCCGGAGTTCGACATTTTGACGCGGATCATCCAGCCTCCGCCGTACGGATCCGAATTGACTGTTTCGGGTTCGTCTGCCAGCGCTTCATTGATTTTTGCGACGGTGCCCGCGACCGGAGTGAAGACCTCAGAGACTGCTTTCACCGATTCGACCGAACCAAACGATTCATTCGCTGCAAATTCTTCGCCCGCCTTTGGCAACTCGACATACACCACGTCGCCCAATGAGTTTTGGGCGTAGTCGGTGATGCCGATGATGGCCTCATTACCGTCAACTCTCACCCATTCATGGTCTTTACTGTAGTGCAGGTCTTCCGGAACGTTCGCCATGGATCCTCCATCTATCCTGTCAATCTTGATTAATGCTGCAAATCCTGTCTCTACTTCGCCCTCTTGTAAAAGGGCGCCTTAACAACTTGCGCGCCCACAAGCTTCCCGCGCACGTCGATCTGTATCTCCTGACCCACATTTGCAACTTCGATCGGGAGATACGCAAAGCCAATATTCTTCTTCAGAAACGGCGCCGGACTTCCTGAGGTGACTGTCCCAACTCGCTCACCTGCCACAACGACGTCCTGGTGATCGCGCGCGATCCCACGCTCTATTACTTCAAACCCGGCGAGCTTGCGCTTTAAGCCTTCCGCCTTCTGACGCGCAAGCGCTTCGCGGCCGATGAAGTCGCCTTTATCCAGTTTGCAGATCCAGCCGAGATTGGCTTCGAGCAACGTCGTGCTTTCGTCGAGCTCGTTACCGTAGAGCGCCATACCCGCTTCAAGCCTCAGCGTATTTCGAGCAGCGAGACCGCACGGCAACACGCCTGTAGGCGTATCAGTCTTTCCGGCGTCGAGAATCTTATTCCAGAGCTGCTCTGCGCGATCCGGCGGTGCATAAACTTCAAAGCCGTCTTCACCGGTATACCCGGTCCGCGAAATGATTCCCGCAACGCCGTCGATGTTGCCGCGAGTGAAGTGGTAATACCTGAGCTCGCTGAGTGGCACGTCGGTCAGTGTTTGCAGAATCGTCTGTGCGTCCGGACCTTGCAGCGCCATCTGGCAGTAATCGGCGCTGACGTTGTTCAACTCAACTGACTCGCCCGAATGATTCGACTTGATCCACTCCCAGTCTTTGTCGGTAGTACTCGCATTGACGACGAGCAGCAGGTGATCAGCAGCCAGTCGATAAACAACGAGGTCGTCGATCACGGTTCCTTCGGGC
>Ga0111538_10002656_pt1 | contig 25042 bp, 19 predicted proteins | sample SoiMethybrSBSTD1_FD_79669 | JGI IMG/M metagenome (GOLD analysis project Ga0111538, IMG submission 79669) | Bulk soil microbial communities from a Populus tree surrounding site in Tennessee, USA - Soil MetaG P. TD hybrid SBSTD1 (version 2)... | ecosystem: Environmental > Terrestrial > Soil >...
CGGGCATCCGCTCCACGCCCGAGCCGGCGGTGCTGCAGGCGGCGCTCGAGGATTTCTACGTCAAGTACACGCTCCTGGTCTGCCTCGAGCACCAGGAGAACCGTCCACGCACGCTGCACCAGCTGCACGCCCACATCCAGGATCTGTTCAATCAGTACGGCGTGCAGATCATGTCGCCGAACTACGTGCTCGACCCGGAGGCGCCGAAGATCGTCGCCCGCAAGGACTGGTTCGCCGCGCCGGCGCGGCCCGAGCCGATCGAATCGGGCGTCTGAACACGGCGGCTCGGCGCGTCGCTGGCCGGGTCGCGCATCCTGGAAGGAAATGACATGGCGAACATCGCAATTCATGGTTTCGGTCGCATCGGGCGGTCCCTGATGCGGATGGCACTCGAGGACGACTTGTTCGTGCCCGTGTCGATCTCCGACATCAAAGATGTCTCGACGCTGGCAGCGCTCTTCGAAGTCGACTCCAACTACGGCCGCTGGCCCGAGGCCGTGACGACGAAGGACAGCCGGTTCATCATCGGCGGCCGCGAGATCCCCTACTTCGACTCGATCAAGGCGCTGCCGAACTGGAAGGCCCTCGGCGTCGATCTGGTGATCGATTGTACGGGCCGGGCCAGCACGCGTGCCGGCGCCCAGGCCCATCTCGATGCCGGTGCGAAGCGCGTGCTCGTGAGCGCGCCGAGCAAGAAGCGGGAAGACTGCGACGCCGTGCTGCTGCCGGGGATCAACCTCGACACGTTCGACCCGGAGAAACACCGGATCGTCAGCATGGCGAGTTGCACGACCAACGCGCTGGCCCCGGTGGTCAAGGTGGTGATCGAGAACTTCGGCATCAAGTACGGCCTGTTCTCGACCATCCATGCCTACACCAATACCCAGGCGCTGACCGATCAGCCGATGAACGATCGCCGCGATTCGTGGGCCGCGACCGAGAACATCATCCCCTCGTCTTCGGGCGCCGCTCGCGCGCTCGCTTTCATCTGGAAGGGCCTGAACATCTCGGGCAAAGCCTACCGCGTCCCCACCCGGACGGGCAGCATCGCCGAGTTGAACCTCCTGACCGAGCGTCCTGTGACCGTCGAAGCGGTCAACGACGCGTTTCGAAAGGCGGCTGCGGTTCCACCCCTCAAGGGCGTGATGTCCGTGCTGGAAGACGAGTGGGCGTCGTCTCGCATCGTCGGCGATCCGCACTCGTCGATCGTCGATCTACCGCTGACGGCAATCCAGGGCGAATTGCTATCGGTCGCTGCCTGGTATGACAACGAGATGGGTTATGCGACCCGCCTGGCTGAAACGGCGGCGCGGATCGCGGCCGGATCAGCCATCTCGAAGACGCAGGAAGTTGGCGTCTGAGGCTTCGACGGCAAGGGTGCGCGCGGGGTGACACGTTCGTCGATCGTGGTCCTGGCGGCGGTGCTCGTGCGGTCCGCCGTCGCGATTCCAATCGCCTCAGCACAGGAAATCCGGCTGCAGGCGGCGCGGGCGACGGCGCCCGGCTCCGGCGAGGTGGGCGACGCACAGCCCGACGCGCCCGCGGCCGATCGCTCCCCGTGGCTGCTGGTGCCGCTCGTCTCGTCGAACCCGAAGCTCGGCACGTCAGTCGGCGGACTCGGCGCGTACGCCAGGGCGTTCGATGCCGGCAGCCCCGTGTCGCTGATCGGCGGGATGTATCAGTACTCGTCGACCGAGTCGAGCATCGGCGCCGCCTTCGCCCGAACGTCGTTCAGTGCCGACCACCACCGCATCACAGCCATCGCGGTGTTCGGATTGGTCAGGAACGACTATCAGGATTACCTCGGCACGGGACAGCCGCTGAAGACGGACGACCACCTCAAAACGGTGGCGGCGCGCTATCAATACCGCATCGGCGGCGACTGGTTCGTTGGCGCGCAGGCGAACGCCGCGAACTATCAAGTGCTCGGCGCGACGCCCGAAGACGACCTCGTGCTCGAAACACTGGGGGTTCGCGGGTTCTCGTCGGCCGCCCTCGGTGCCGTCGTGATGCACGATTCGCGCGACAACCTCGACATGCCAGCCAGCGGCTGGTACGCAAACCTGAACAACCTGGCCTACCGGGAAGCGTTCGGCGGGTCGAGCAGTTTCGACGCCTACCGCGTTGACGCCAAGACGTTCCTGAAGCACGGCGGCAGGCATGTCCTTGCATTCCGGCAGTTCAACTGGCTGACCGACGATGCCCCGTCGGGCGGCCAGGCCACGGTTATCCTGCGGGGTTATAAACTCGGCCAGTACCTCGCGCCGTACATGTCGTCGTTCGAGGCGGAGGAGCGGCTGTTGTTCGGCCGCCGCTGGGGCGCGACGTTGTTCGGTGGAGTCGCCGCCCTCTACGGCAGCAGCTCACCCCCGCTGGAACGCCAGTACTACCCGACCTGGGGTCTCGGTCTTCAATTCATCGTCAAGCCGGCGCAACACATGCTCGCCAACCTCGAATACGCGCAAGGCGTCGAGGACAACCACGGCCTGTACCTGAAGTTCGGATATGGGTGGTGACGTCGACTGCGGTCCGAGCGCCGCGGTCACGGCCGGTACATGATCGCTTCGATACTTCGGCGGACGCTCTTCGGACGCCGCTCGCGCGCCAGATTCATGGCGTACGCCCTGGTCGCGACGCTGACGGCGATGGCCAGCGAGATCTTCCTGATGTCTCGTAACGGCGGATAGAGCGACCCCTGATCGAGGTCGCCCGGTCGAACCAGATCCGCGAGCGTGTGGGCCGCGGCCAGGAACAGCTCGTCGGGCAGCGTGCGGGCGCGGCACGACACGGCGCCCAGGCCGATGCCGGGAAAGACGTAGGCGTTGTTTCCCTGCGCGGGCCGCAACACCCTGCCCTCATAGGTGACCGGTTCAAACGGGCTGCCGGTCGCGACGATCGCGCGCCCGCCGCTCCACGAATAGGCCTGTTCGGGCGTGCACTCGGCCTGCGATGTCGGGTTCGACAGCGCGAAGATCACCGGCCGATCGTTGATCGCGCTCATCCGCTCGATCACCGACCGCGTGAACGTCCCCGGCGCGCCGGTCGCGCCGACGAGCACGTGCGGCCGGATGGCGTCGATCGCGTCGACGAAGCCGAGCGGGGGGAAGTCGTGTGCGTACGGGCCATGGTGCTCCATCAGATCCGTGCGCGTTTTCACCACCAGCCCGTTGACGTCGACGAACCAGAGACGCCGCCGCGCCTCAGGCAGGCTGAGCCCTTCGTCGACGAACGCGGCCGTCATCAGATCGGCGATGCCGGTGGCCGCCGAACCGGCGCCGAGAAACATGATCCGCAGGTTCCTGAACGGGATGCCGGTGATTCGCGTGGAGGAATAGACGCCCGCGAGCGCGACCGCCGCCGTGCCCTGGATGTCGTCGTTGAAGCAGAGCACGCTCTCCTTGTACTTGTTCAGCAGCGCGTACGCGTTCGGCGTCAGGAAGTCCTCGAACTGGATCAGCGCATCGGGATAGCGCGACTGCACGGCAGCCACGAACTCGTCGACCAGGTCGAAATAGGCGCTCCCCTCCAGCCGCCTCCCCGGATATCCGAGGTACAGCACGTCGTTGCGCAGCTCCTCGTTGTTGGTGCCGACGTCGAGCGTCACCGGCAGACAGATCTGCGGGTCGACGCCTGCACATGCGGAGTACAGCGCCAGCTTGCCGACGGGAATGCCCATGCCGTTGGCGCCCAGGTCCCCCAGGCCGAGGATCCGCTGCCCGTCGGTGACGACGATGACGCGAATGTCTTTGGCGGGCCAGTTGGCCAGGATGCGGCGGATCTGGCCGCGATCGTCCGGCGTGATGAAGAAGCCTTTCGGCTCCCTGACGATATGCGAGAGCTCCCGGCAGGCCTGGCCGACCGTCGGCGTGTAGATGAGCGGCAGGATCCGATCGACGTGCTCGATCACCGTCTGGTAGAACAACCGCTCGTTCCGCTCCTGCAGCGACGACAACAGCACATAGCGATCGATGTCGCGCGGCAGCCGCTCCAGGTTCGCCATCACCCGGTCGACCATCTGCCGCTGGGTGGAGACACGATGCGGGAGCAGTCCCCTCAGGCCCAGACGGTCCCGTTCCTTCCGCCCGAAGACAAGCGATCGATTGAGCGCCTTGTCGCGAAGGACGTCGAAGCCGCGCTTCATGGTGTTCGCATCGCGTGGACGATCGCCACGACGACCGGCCCCCAGACGGTGAGCAGAATGTTGCCGATGGCGTAGGGCACGGTGTAGGCGAGCGACCCGACGTTGCTGCCGCTCGCTTCGCGCAGCGCGTTCAACCCGGGTGTGCACGTCTGCGCGCCCGCCAGGCCGCCGAGCGTGATCAGCGGGCTCATCTTCAGGACGTACCGTGCGGCGATCGTCCCGGCCGCGAGCGGCAGCGTCGTGACGATCATCCCGGCGACGAGAATGCGGGCGAAATAGGCGCTGCCGCTCACGCGATACGCCTCGACGGCGTGAGGCCCGGCGTGCAGGCCGACCACCGCGATGAAGACAATCAGGCCGATATCCATCAGCAGGCGCTGCGCCGGCTCCGGGATGGCGCCGAAGACGGGATAGCGGCTCCGCGCCCAGCCCGCGACCAGCCCGACGACCAGGATCGAACCGGCGGTGCCGAGCCCGAGCGTGACACCGGCTGCGGTCACCTTCAGCAGTCCCAGAAGCATGCCGGCGCAGATGCCGCCGGCGAGAAACGTCAGGTCGGTCGCCGACAGGTCGCGCTCGACGAACCCGATACAGGCGGCCGCGCGTTCGACGTCGTCTGGAGCGCCGGTGATGTGCAGGATGTCGCCGCGCTCCACCACCGTCCACGGCTCGTGCGGGACGAGTTCGGGACCTCGCCGCAGCGACTCGAGATAGACGCCGCGCGTTCGTCGATCGCGTGCGAGCTCGCCGATCGTTTTCCCATTCACTTCGGCGCTGGTGACGACCACCGCCGCCGCCTTCACCGGCACCGACAGCAGGACAGGGTCGTCGATCTCCGGCCCGATGTCGCGCTCGGCGAGGAGGAAGCCCGCGCGGCGCGCGGAGACGACGACCCGATCGCCGCCTTGCAGCATCAGGTCGGGAGTGGATTTCAGCAGCTGCTCACCCCGCTGCACACGATGGACGGTCAACCGCGCGTCGGCATAGCGCTCTTCCAGGGCCGCGACGGTAGACGCGCCAACCTGCGCGTTCTCGATCGCGTGCGCCCGCAGGCTGTAGTGAGCGGCGGAAAAGATCTGCCCGCGCGCCCCGCCTCCGGCGAGCTCCTCTTCGAGCGCCTTCGCCTCGCGTTTGAGGTCCGCGCGCAGCATCTTCGGACCGAGCCAGGTGAGAAACAGGATCAGCCCGAGGTCGCCGAACCCGTAGGTGATCGCGTCAGCCAGCGGCGCGTTGGCGATCAGCCTCGCCTTGAGTTCGTCCGGGATCGGCAACTCGGCGATCGCGCTGAGCCCGGTGCCGAGCGCGGCCGACTGCGTCATCCCGCCGGACAGCAGGCCGACGGCCACGCCTTCGTCGAAGCCCCACACCGCGGTCACGCCAATCACCGCCGCCAGCCCGGTGACGGCGACGACGGCCGCCAGCGCGATCTGCGGCATCGCGTCCGACTTCAGGCTGCCGAAGAACTGCGGGCCGACCGAGTAGCCGATGGAGAACAGAAACAAGTAGAAGAAGGCCCACCGCAGCAGTTCGGGCAGCTGCGGCTCCGCCAGGATGCCGACGACAATGCCGGCAATGAGCGTTCCCACCACGGACCCGAAGCCGACGCTCTTGAAATGGAAGCGGCCGATGATCGTCCCGAGGAGAATGCTGACGAACAGGCACAGCGCCGGGAATCCGTGGAGAAATGCCGCGAGCCCTTCCATCATGAATTCTGGAGCCGTGCCCCCTCAGCCGCGCGCAATCGCCGCCGGACCGCGCCAGTGTCGTCAGTGGGCGAGCGGAATCTTGGACGTGAACATGACCTGGTGCGCCAGCGACAGCCGCCGGTCGATCTGCATCACGCGCACGGCCAGCTTCGTGTTCAGCGCCTTCTGAAACTCGCCGAGCCATTTCTGGCGGAGCGCCGCCATCCGCGCGTCGCGATCCAGGTGCGCGTGCGCCAGGCCGAGCGCGCCCGCGTCGTCGAGCGTGTCGAAGTTCTCGATGAAGCGCTGGATGCCGCGCAGCTGCTCGTCCATGATCACGTTCTGTTCTTTCTGGTACGCCTCGTACGCGGGCCAGAACTTCGCCGCCTGCTCGCTGGTCAGCGTCAGGTTCTTCGCCATGATGTCGGCGCGCTCGCCCTGCAGATCCGAGCGGACCGCGACCAGCACCTCCTCGATCGACGTGGCAGCCGTGCTCACGGTCCGGACCTGCTGGGCCGCCGTCCATGCCACCGCCGACACGCTCAAGACGCACACACCCGCACCGAGCAGAAGAATGTTGCGCACAGGTTCCTCCGGTTGCCCAGGCGACAGAGCAGATGCCGTGCCCGCCGACGCTGGCGGGAACCTGGTTGGAAGTCGCGCAAACGACAGGGTTTGTGCCTTCGGAATGGACGTCTGATGGCGCCGCACCTCCATCCACTCGGAGATGCGCTCCACTCTGTCGGGCTAGCCTGACAGGGTGTCGCGCGGTGAGACAGCGCCAGCCGGCGGCTTCAGGACCCAGGTGTAGGTCGTCAGCACGAGCACGCCGCCGGCGAGGCGCCACGACGCGGTCATTCAGAATTGCACCGAGAGACCGGTGATGATCGTGGTTTGCCTGAGGGGCGAGCTGACCGGACGTTCCGTGCGGCTCCGGCCGCCGCTGCCGAAGAGGCGCAGCCGCGTGCCCAACAGGATGTCGAACTCGCCGCCGACCGTGTCGGAGGGCAGCGTCGCCAGGTCCACCAGGTTCCGGATTTCACGGCTGAACCCGTGGCTGTATACGAGACCTGCGTAGCTGGTGCCGTCGCTGCCGAAGTAGCGGCGAAAGCCGCCGTGGTAGGAGGTCGAGTTCAGAGGCCCTTCGCGTGGCACGTAGTACACCTTTCCCGTGAACATCCAGCTGCGCAGGTATTTCGTCAGCGTCCCGACGTAGATCTGCGTGCTGGTGTCGAACTCGAGCTGGCGCGCGCCAGCGGACACCTCGAGTCCCCAGCCGAGCGACTGATACAGATCGAAGGCGAACCGGCGTTTCGGATAGAGCGTGGCGTCGGTGGCGAATCCCGCGTTGAGGAAGGCATAGGTGCCGGGCCTGAAGCGTGGATAGAACTCGATCTCCATCAGCTGATCGTCCATGTCGAATCGCGACGCGCCGCTGCCGCGGACGATCAGCGAGCCGACCGGTGTCCGGCGCGTGACGTACAGCGCCACCTCGTGCCACGGCTCGGTGCCGTCATCGAACGAGTCGACCCGGTAGCTGGTCGTGGCCCACCAGGGACGGACGGCCGCCTCGAGCCGTTCGCGCACCGCGCGCGCGGTCGCATTGCCCGGGTTGGCCGCGAGGATCTGCGTGGCTTGCGCCAGGGCCTCGGTGGAACGGCCCGACCAGTACTCGACATTCATCAGGGCGACGCGCGCATCGGTGTACCCCGGCGCCTGCGTCAACACCTGCTGGAGAACGCGGCGCGCCTCGTCGTATCGGCCTTCCCACGAGAGCACCAGGCCGTAGAGCAGCCTCGCGTCGCCGTCGCGCGGTGTCTCGGCAAGGCGCGCTTCCAGCATCGTCAGCGCGTCCGCGCGGTGTCCCGAGGCGGCCGCCGCGCGCGCCTTCACCAGCACGTCGTCCTGGCCGGCAGCGGCACGCACCGAGGCGATGACGATGAACGCCACCACGGGAAGGGAGCGCCGGCGTGCTAGACCGGCGTTTTCTGACCTTCGAAGACGCGCCGCTTCATCAATCCCCATTCGCCTCTCCTGGTCATGGTCCGCACCGTCCCGACGGACGACCACCAGGAATTGAGCTGCCGATAGCCGCAATTCTCGAGGATCGCGGCCGCGACCAGCAGGCCGAGGTCGCTGCCGCCCATGTACCGTCTCGTCAAGACATCGTTCAGGAACACCGCGACGAGGGTCGCGGCGACGCCGAAGAGCACCGAGACGGCCATCAGCAGCCAGAAGTGAGTCCAGTCGAGCCAGCCGGTGATCGCCGCCGCGGCGGTGATGGCGTACCCGGTGATCTCGAACAGCGGCCCGATGCCCTCGAAGAAGATCACGTAGGGAAGCGCGCCGACGCCCACCAGGCCGAAGCGCGCGTTGCCGATCATGCGGCGACGGCGCCAGAGCACCTGGAGCAGCCCGCGGCGCCACCGAAGGCGCTGCGCCCGCAGCGACGCCCAATCCTCGGGCACTTGGGTCGAACAGAGCGGAGACGGATCGAAGACGATCCGGTAGGGCTGGCGTCGTGCCCGGTAATACGCGTGCAGGCGAACGGTGACGTCCATGTCTTCGCCGATCGCCGTCCGATCGTATCCGCCGACGGCGATCATCGCGTCGCGACGAAACAGGCCGAAGGCGCCGGAAATCAGCGTCAGGGCATTCAGCGATCCGCAGGTGACCCGGAACAGCAGGAAGGTCCGCATGTACTCCACGACCTGGAACCGCGCCAGCCAGCTGCGGGGCAGCATGACGGCGGTGATCCGGCCGGACTGCATGCGGCAGCCGTTGGCAATGGCGATGTATCCTCCTACCGCCACCGTCGCCGGGTCTTCCAGGAACGGCAGCACCGCGCGTCTCAACGCCGCCGGATCGATGATGGTATCGGCGTCGATCGTCAGGACCAGCACGCCGGCGGCGGCATTGATGCCCGCATTGATCGCATCGGCCTTGCCGCCATTCTCCTTGTCGATCACCACCAGCGCCGGTTCGACCATCGATCGGTAGATGCCGCGCACCCTCTCGCTGGCCAGCGGCTGGGCGAACGCCACCGGTGCAGCCAGCAGGTGAAACGTGGCCTGCAGCACGTCCAGGGTGTCGTCCGCCGAGCCGTCGTTGACGACCACGATTTCGCGGGGCTCGTAATCGAGCGCCAGCAGCGCCCGCACGCTTTCCACGATCGTCAGCGCCTCGTTATGGGCAGGGACGATCACGGATACGAAAGGAGCCGCCGCGACGCGAGCGGTGAGGGCGACGTCCCGGCGAGTACGCGTCCGGACGTACTTGCCGATGAACATGCCGGAGACGAGACCCATCAGGATCTGCGATCCGTTGAAGAGCACGAAGTACCAGGCGACCGCGAGGGAAAACGCAATCAGGGCGGCCTGCCAGATGTGCGTCAACATCGGGCGGTCATTTCCCAGAGTGCCTGCCGTGCGAGCTCGCCCGCCAGATCCGGACGTGATGCCGCGGCCTGCAGCGCCGCCATTCCGCCGTCACGCATCGTTTTCAACGAATGCGCGGCCTGCACGGCGACCGGCCACCGATCGTCGAGATGCTGCGCGAGCTGGACGGCGATGTCGCCGGGACCGGCCCAGTCGTGCAGCGCGAAGGCCGCCATCGCCCGCACCGTGACATCGTCGGCTTCCAGCCCCTCGAGCGCCAGCGGCGCAGCGTGCCGGTCGAGCCCGATGTGCCCGAGCGCTTCGAAGGCGGCGGCGCGGACCTTGACGTCCGGGTCCAGCGTCCAAAGCGACAGCGTCGGCAGCGATCGCGCCGTGCCGCAGATCCGCAGCGCCCGGGCGTAGTTCAGGCGGTTCGCGGCATCCACGCCGGCCATCTGCAGCAGCGATGGCTCGATCTCGGGCCCGAATGCGGCAATCGCCGCGAAGCGGCGGCCGCGGTGGAGCGACTCGTCATGCAGCCGGACGACGACCGCCATCACCGCCTGCGGATCCCCCAGGTCGGCGATCGAGTCGAGCGCCGCGGCACGAACCTCGGCATGGTCGTCGTCGAGCGCGGCGACGATCGCGGCCGTGCGGTTCTCGATCTGAAACAGCCCCAGCGCGCGCACCGCAAGCGCGCGCCGCGGCCACCAGTAGCTGTTCACCCAGCGGTCGGCGACCTCGACCAGCGACATCGCCTGGAAGATCGTGCGCGCGCGGGCGACGCGCTGACGATCGCGATCGTCGTACAACGGTCTGACCAGCATCCAGGCGATGGCAATGCGATCTCGCCGTGGGCTGTTCGCCAGCTGTTGGACCGCGGCCTCGTCGCCGTCGAGGGCGCGCCGTGCGACCGGCTCGTAGCGGCGGTCGATGCGCCGGCGTCGCGCCTCGTTGCAGGCGAACAGCGCCCGTTCGAAGACGACGGCGGCGGCATTCAGGAGCGCGAGAAACACGCCCAGCCAGGCCGTCTGGATCGCGAAGCGGTGGAACTCGACGAGCGACGAGTCAATGGCAGACACGATCGAGCCGTACTCCGGTCACAACCGGTCTCGAGGTCTCAATAGCCCGGCCGGCGGATGCCGAGCTTGCTCATCATCGACTGCAGCGTGGTCCGCTTCAGCCCGAGCCGCGCCGCGGCGCCGGCGGGACCGCCGACCACGCCTCCCGACTCGCGCAGCGCGCGAATGATGCTCTCCCGTTCGACCTCTTCCAGCGTCGGCGACGGGGCGGCCGGCGGCAGCGCCACCAGCTGCGGCCGCGGCCTGCGTTGCAGCAGGTCGTCGGGCAGCTGCAGCGTCGGGCCCCTGGAGAGAATCACGGCGCGTTCGATCACGTTCTCGAGCTCGCGGATGTTGCCCGGCCAGTGCCAGTCGCGCAGCGCCTGCAGCACCGGCGGGGGAATCGACGGCTCGCTGCGGCGCATGCGGCGGGCGTGCCGCGCGACGAAGTGGCGCGCGAGTGCGGGGATATCATCCGCGCGCGCCGACAGCGGCGGAATCCGGATCGGGAAGACGTTGAGCCGGTAGAACAGGTCGCGGCGGAACGATTCCTCTTCGACCATCGCATCGAGGTCGCGATTGGTGGCGGCGATGACCCGGACGTCGACCCGGCGCGTCCGCGTGCTGCCGAGCCGCTCGAACTCGCGCTCCTGCAGGACGCGCAGGAGCTTCGGCTGGATCTCGCCGGGAATATCGCCGACCTCGTCGAGAAACAGCGTGCCGCCGTCGGCGACTTCCAGGCGGCCGATCCGGCTGGTGGTGGCGCTGGTGAACGCGCCTTTCTCGTAACCGAACAGCTCACTCTCGAACAGGCTGGTGGGCAGCGCTGCGCCGCTGAAGCGGACGAATACCCGGCGATGGCGCGGACTCAGCCGGTGGATGGCACGCGCGATCAACTCCTTGCCGGTGCCGGTCTCGCCGAGCAGCAGCACCGTGGCGTCGGTGGGCGCCACCGTCTCGACCTCCTGGAGCACACGCTTCAGGGCCGTGCCGCCGCCGATGATCTCGTCGAACTTGTGCTCGAGCTCGATTTCCCGCTCGAGATACTGGTTCTCTTCCAGCAGGTGGTCGCGACGCTCCTCGATCGCCTGGTAGGCGATGGCGTTGTCGACCGCGATGCCGATCTGCACCGACATCTGCAGCATCAGATCGATCGCGTCCTTCGCGAACGCGCTGCGGTCGGCGCTGGCCACGTTCAACGTGCCGATGACCCCGTGGCGCGACACCAGCGGCAGACAGCAGAGCCGCTGCATCTCGTCGCTCCCGAGCGCCTGTCGTCCGGCCGGGTCGAACGCCTCGATCTCTGCGCGGTCGAAGACGCTCGGCAGCCGGCGCTGAAACGTCACTCCCGCGGGTGAACGATCGACGGGCCAGACCAGATCGTGACTGCTGATGCCGCGCTTGACGTCGTAGGTGTGGCGCAGCCGCAGGCCGCGTTGAGCGTCGTCGTAGATCGCGACGCTGACGTACTCATGCCGGACGACGCGGTTGAGGACGTCCGAAACGGCGCGCAGCAGCGTCGCGTGGTCGAGCTCGGATACGAGCAGGTTGTTGACCTGGAGCAGCAGGTCCAGCCGATCGCGCTCGCCCCGCAGCTCGCGCTCGAACCGCCTCGCCTGATCGAAGTTGAGGGCGTTGTCGAGCGCCACCGCGACGTGTGATGCCACCTGTTCCATGAACACAATCGCGTCGGGTGGATAGTCGCTGGCGTCCGAGGCGCCGAAGCTGAGGACGCCGAGCCGGCCATGCGCCGTCGTCAACGGCAGCCAGCTGGTGACGGTTCGCCCGAGGGCGCGGATGTACTCGAGTGCGGGGACCAGCGGAACGTCGCGCTCCAGCGGAATCACGGTCGCTCGCTGCGTCTGCCAGACGATCGCGGCGGGCCCGCCGGCCGCCACCGGCATCCGCAGCACCCCCGGCAGCGGCAGGTCCGCCGGTTCCAGCACGTACAGCTGCATCTCGTCGGTCGCCGGGTCGTGCAGGACGACGGCGAGGTAGTCGAACGGCACGACGCTGTGCAGGTGAGCAGCGAGCGCGTGGATCAGATCGGCGAGCGATTTGTGGAGCGCCAGCGCTTTCGAGACCCGTAGCAGCGCCTCGTAGCGGGCGACCACGCCGACTGGATTCAGCCGGTAAACGCCGTCTGCAAACGAGTGCGCCTCCATCATCACCATTGCCTCGTCGATCCTCTGGCGTCAGTAGTCTTCGAACAGCCGCTGCAGCTCCACCGGCGTTCGCGGCCTGGTCAGCGCCAGCCGCAGCAGCACGCGCGCCTTCTGCGGGTTCAGGTCCAGGGACGCGACCAATCCCAGCTTGTCGTCGTCGACTTCGACGTTGCGCCCGACGCGCCCGGTGGCGACGCGCGACGCGCGCACGCAGACGATGCCGTTCTTCGCGTGCCTGGCCAGCGCGTGCAACGCCGCATCCGACAGGTTGCCGTTGCCGACGCCGGCAACGACCACGCCTTTCGCGCCCGCCGCCACGGCTGCGTCGACCAGCGCGCCGTCCATGTTCTCGTGCGCCATGACGATGTCGACCCGCGGCAGCGTGGTGATGCCGTCAAGCGAGAACTCCGAGTCGGTGGTATGACGGCCGACCGGGCCGCGGTAGAACTCCGGCACGCCGTAGGTGACGGTGCCGATCAGGCCCGAGAGCGGAGACAGGAACGTCTGCACGGCGGTGGTACTGGTCTTGGTCAGCGACGAGGCGCCGTGGATCCAGTCGTTGACCACCACCAGCACGCCGCGCCCGGCGGCGTTCGGGCTCGCCGCCACCGCCACCGCGTTGTAGTAGTTGAGCGGGCCGTCGGCGGACAGGGCCGTCGACGGGCGCATCGCCGCCGTCAGGACGACCGGCTTCTTCGAGCGGACGACGAGGTTGAGGAAGTACGCGGTCTCTTCGATCGTGTCGGTGCCGTGGGTGATGACGACCCCGCTCACGTCGGCCATCGCGGTCAGCTGGTTGACCCGGCGGGCCAGCTTCAGCCAGACCTCGTCGTTCATGTCCTGCGACCCGATGTTCGAGATCTGCTCGCCGCGAAGCGTCGCCAGCTTCCTGGCCTGCGGCACCGCGGCGAGCAGCTGCTCGACGCCGACCTGGCCGGAGGTGTAGGCGGCCTGCACGTCGCTGGCCGCGGCGCCGGCAATCGTGCCGCCGGTCGCGAGAACAACCACCGTCGGCTGCGCCGCAGGCGCCGACGTATTGTGCTGATCCCCCGCGGCGAACGCCGCACAGACGAGGACAAGAATCAGTGCGAATAGCGGCGCGCCGAAGCTTCGTTTCCACATCGTCGACCTCGTTCCTTTCCGAGTGAGCTCAATCGCGGCGTTTGCGCGTCCTCCCCGAGTCGTCGTGTCAGCGCGCGACCAGCAGCAGCCACGGCGTGCCGATTGCGAGATACACCAGCATCGTGAACGCCGTCGTCAGCGCGCCGAGGCGATAGAGGTCGCGCTGCGACAGGAAACCGCTGCCGGCAAACAGCAGGTTCGCGCTCGATCCCTGAGGCGTGATTGCCGAGAAATAGTTGGTGGCGAACAACAGCTGAAACGCGAGCGGCGCGGCCGGGACGCCGAGCTTGACGCCGACGTCGAGGAACACGCCGAACAACGCCAGCAGATGCGCCGTCTGGCTGACGAACGCGTAATGGAGCAGCACGTAACTGGCGACGAGGACGATCCCGGCGGCGGCCGGTGGCAGCCCGCCCATTGCGCCGGCCAGGCGATGGCCGACGAGTCCCATGAAGCCGAGCTCGTTCAACTGGGCGCTCAGCGTGTAGAGCACGGCGAACCAGATGAAGGTCGCCAGCACGTCGCCTTCCCTGGCGATGTCGTCGAGCGTCAGGACGCCCGAGGCGAGGAGCAGCCCGAGGCCGAGAAACGCGACCGCGGTCGAGTCGAGGCGCAGCGTCGCTGCAGACGCCCACAGCGCCACCATGCCGACAAACGCGCCGAGCACGACCTTCTCGTCGCGGCGAAGCGGACCGAGCGCGTCGAGCGCGCGACGCGCCGCTGCGGGTGCTTCCGGCGTCGCCTTCACTTCCGGACCGATCACCCAGTAGAGGAGGGTTGGCATCAGGACCATCGCCGCCAGCGTCGGTACGGACGCGGCCACCAACCAGCTCGCGAATCCGATCTCGACGCCGAAGGTCCTGGCCACTTCCGATCCCAACGGGTTGGCGGCCATTGCCGTCAGCCACAGGGCCGACGAGAGGCTCAGGCTGGCCATGCCCGAAAACATCAGGAAGGCGCCCAGCCGCTGGCGGGCGCCGCCGGCATCCGCCCCGGCGGCCGCGGCGAGTGCCGCGGTGAGCGGATAGATGACGCCCGACCGCGCAGTGTTGCTCGGGAACGCGGGGGCGATCAGGGCATCGACGAGGAAGATGCTGTAGGACAGACCGCGAGTCGAGCGGCCGAACAACCAGACGATCACGTGGCCGATGCGCGCGCTCAGTCCACACTTGCTCACGGCGCGAGCGATCAAGAACGCGAGGACGATGAGCAGGATGGTGGCATTGCCAAACCCCGCGTACGCTTTCGCCGGCGGGACCAGGCCGGTGAGGACGACCGAGGCGACCGCGATGACCGAGGCGGTGAGAATCGGAAACGCGTTGAGGATCACCGACCCGATGGCGCCGCTGAACACAGCGAAGAGGCGCCAGGCTTCGACCGTCAGCCCGTCCGGCGGCGGCGACCGCCACAGCGCCAGCACGGCCACGCCGATCGCGAGGCGCGTCATGCGCGGCCGGTCGCCCCACCAGCGCTCCCTCGGGCGGGCGGCCCTCGTCTCTGCCGGACTCTCGATGACTGCCGGGACGGTCATGGCGACGCCCCGGTTCGTCGGACGCGGCCGCGCAGGTCCACCGTCTGACCGTGGACCGTGCCGTCTTCCTCCTCGACGACGAACTTCCAGGTGAGCTCGTAGTCGCCGGTCAAACCGGCGTAGACGCCGGTGCCGCCGGTGATCGTGCCGACGATGTGTCGTTCGGTCAGCACCGGCTCGCCGCCGAGCACGCTGAACACCTGGTCGCCGCGACCATCGGTCCAGACGGCGCGCCCGACGGTGGCGCCGCTGCCGTCATCGAAGCCGATGGCCTCGCCGTGGAAGCCGCGGCCGAGTGCGGCGGCGTTGGTCAGGACGACGGAGCCGCGCAGTTCGACGATCGAGGCTGACCGGTGCCCTTCGGTTGCCATGGTGTGCCGCCGACCCGTCGCCGACCAGGCGCCGCCAAACGGGCGCCATTCTTCAGCCGCCGTCTGTGCGTGCGGCTGCAGCGGCGCGCCGGTCGTCGACGCCAGGAGCACGGCGAGTGTCGGCGCCAGCGCGAGCGCCCGCGTCAGCGCCGATGCGACTGGTCCGATGCGCATCACGCCGGCGGGCGGCCTTGCCCGGTCATCGCCAGGGGATCGAGCACGGCGGCGATCTGCTGATCGGAGAGGATCCCTTTCTCGCGAATGAGCTCGAGGATGCCCCGGCCGGTTCGCGCGGCTTCCTCCGCCAGCTCCGTCGATCGCTCGTAGCCGATCACCGGGTTCAGCGCGGTGACGGTGCCGATGCTGGAGTCGACGTAATGGCGGCACACGTCGGGGTTGGCGGTGATGCCGTCGACGCAGTTGACGCGCAGCGTCCGCGCGGCGTTGATGAACATCGTCTGCGCCTCGAAGATGCAGGCGGCGATCACCGGCTCGAACACGTTCAGCTGCAGCTGCCCGGCCTCGGCCGCCATCGTGATCGTCTGGTCGCTGCCGATGACACGGAAGCAGACCATGTTGACGACCTCGGCCACGACCGGATTGACCTTGCCCGGCATGATCGACGAGCCCGGTTGCCTGGGCGGCAGGTTGATCTCGTGGAGCCCGCACCGCGGCCCCGAGGAGAGCAGCCGCAGATCGTTGCAGACCTTGGAGAGCTTGATCGCCAGGCTCTTCAGGCAGGAGGAATAGAGGACGAACGCCTGCGTGTCCTGGGTCGCTTCGATCAGGTCGGCGGCGAGGTAGATCGGCAGCTCGCTGACCGTGGCGAGATGCCGCACGCACGCCGCCGCGTATCCCGGGGGCGCGTTCAGCCCCGTGCCGATCGCGGTCGCGCCCATGTTGACCTCGCACAACACGCGCTGGACCAGGTCGAGGGCACGGACTTCGCCGGCCAGCGTCTCACCGAAGGCGGAGAATTCCTGGCCCAGGGTCATCGGTACCGCGTCCTGGAGCTGGGTCCGGCCCATTTTCACGATCGGCGCGAATTCGCGTCCTTTGGCGCGGAACGACGCAATCAGCTCGTTGATGGCCGCGATCAGACGGCGGTTGCCGAGCGCCATCCCGATGTGCAGCGCGCTCGGATAGGCATCGTTGGTCGATTGCGAGGCGTTGACGTGATCGTGCGGGTCGCAGTGCTGGTACTCGCCTTTCTTGTGCCCCATCAGCTCGAGCGCGCGGTTGGCAATCACCTCGTTGGCGTTCATGTTGGTCGAGGTGCCGGCGCCGCCCTGCAGGACATCGAGCCGGAACTCGTCGTGAAGGCGGCCGTCGATGATCTCGCGGCACGCACCCTCGATGCCGCGCAGCACCGCCGCCGGGAGCTGGCCGCACTCGGCGTTGGCGCGCGCGGCGGCGACCTTCACCATCGCCAGCGCCCTGATCAGATCGGGGTAGAGGCGGATCTCGACGCCGGACATGGTGAAGTTCTCCAGGCCGCGCGCGGTCTGCACGCCGTAATAGGCGTCTGCCGGCACCGGCATCTCGCCGAGCAGATCCCGCTCGAGCCGCATGGGTTGACCCGACATGGGCATATACCTCGTGACGACGAATGCCGACGCCTACGGCTGGATCGAGACGGCGGCGCTCAAGGTGAACTGCAACCGCGTTTCCGCGGGGAGGGTGAGATGGGCCGTGCCCTGGCTGGCGACCACGGCGCCGGTGGCGGCGCCGGCAGCCGCGCCGATCGCCGCCCCGGTGCCGCCGCCGGCGATGCCGCCGATGACCGCGCCCAGGCCGGCCCCGGCACCGACCTTGCGCCCCGTCTTCTTGCCTTCGCCGGCGCTCTTCGACTCGACCTGGGCCGTCACGATGTCGTAGCGTCGCCCGCCGAATGCGATCGAATTCGCCTTCAGCGTGATCGCGTCCGAGCCCTTCATCTTGCCGGCCTGCTCGACCTTGACGGCCTGCACGATCACCGCGGCGCCGCGGGGCAATACCACGGCGCCGCCCATCATCACCGGGTCGTCGAGCAGTGACTTGAAGGTCGCGCCGGCCTGCGTCGCATCGGCGTCAATCGCCTGCGTCAGGCGCACGTTCAGCACCGTGCCGTGCGGGATCGTGATCGGTGCGGGCGCCCGCGCCGGATCGGGCGCGGGTGGCGGGGGCGCCTTGCGCGGCGAGAAGTCCACCGAGGCGATGTCGCCCAGTGGAACCTCGGCGAGCGAGCCGTTGGCCAGCAGGAGGCGCACGCTCTTCACGTCCGCGCTGACGAACGAACCGTCGACCATCTGGCCGGAGCGCAGCTTCACGCGATCGGCGAGCAGCGTGGCGCTGGAGAACATCATCGCCGTGGCGGCGGCGGCAAACAACGGCTTGAGCTCTCTGGAATTCATCATCGGTCCCCCGTCACCTGACGATCGGCAGCGACGACGCAATCTGCAGATCGAGCAGCAGCAGGATCTGGTTTTCCACCTGAAGAAAGCGCGCCGCGGTTTTCGGCGACAGCGCCGACTGCAGCCGGTCGTAGTAGGTGCTCTTGAGCGCGTTGCGCCGCGCCTCGAGGTCGAGGACGGCGCGCGCGAGCTTGTCGGCGGTCTGGTCGGTCATCTGCTCGTAGGCATCGACGTACTGCTGAATCAGCGCCATCCGGGCATCGTTGCCCTTCGCCAGCTCGACCTCGTACTCACGGTAAATCGGCCAGAACTTCGCATCCTCCGCCTCGGTGAACTGCATCACGTCGGTGATGATTGCGACCTTGCGAGAACGGATGTCCGCGCGCAGCAGCTCCGTGTAGGCGCGCAGATTGAGGTCGCGCGTGTCGGCGGTTGCCGCCGCCTCTTGCGCGCCGGCGGATGGCGCGGCCGCGAGGCAGGCGAGCAGGAGCGCCGGCAGACCAGCTAGGCATTTCATCAAGGTGTCCTCCGCGATGGGCCGGTCTTCCCGGCCTCACCGCTCAGTGCCGAGTCACGGCGCGAACCGGACTTCTTCGACGAAATCCAGGCCGCGCGTGCCACCGGGTAGCGCGAACTCCACGTGCGGTGGCGCGGTGGCGTCATCAATCAGCGTCGCGAGCCCGACGAAGCCGCTCGACGCGAGCCGCCGGCGCAAATCCTCCTCCGTCTCCCATTCCTCGACGTAGCGCATCGTCCCCTGTTCCTTCAAGCCGGTCGAGACGAAGCAGCCGAGACAGCCGTGGGTGCTGCGCGCATCCGCCATTACCGAGTGCAGCGCGATCGTGATGGTTCGCGCCTGACCTAGTGGGACCGACCACTCAACGGTCATTCGAATCCGCGCCACGCTTGTTTCTCCTCTCCACGAGGCGGTCGCCGTGCTGAAGGATGAACTCCCGGATGAGCGAGCAGGTCACATGCCATGTGCGCCGATCCGGCGACCGCTGCGGCATTTGTGGCGGATTACGAATCGCAGCCAGGGTTTGAACCGTCCCCGGCCGCTCGATCGCGGGCGTCAATCTCCAGCCGGCTGGAGCCGCCCCGAAATGTCGGAAATTGTCTGTCGAGGCGTGCGACCGGCTCAGGAGATGCGCTTGCGGATGATTCCCAGCTTCGCCATCCGGCTCTCGAGCGTCGTCGGCTTGAGCCCGAGCCGTTCGGCGGCGCCGCCCGAACCACGCACCCGCCAGTTCGTGCTTTCGAGCACGCTGCGGATGTGGTCGACTTCGAGGGCGACCAGCGTCATCGCCGACTGCGGCATCGGCCGCATCGTGGCGCGGGGCACCGGCACGACCAGCTGAGGGCCGGTGGCGAGAATCACCGCGCGTTCGATCACGTTGCGCAGCTCGCGCACGTTGCCCGGCCAGGGGTAGGTCTGCAAGCCCCTCAGGCTCTCCTTCGAGATACCTTCGATATTCTTGCCGAAGAGCCGCGAGAACTCGTCGATGAAGGCCCACACCAGACCGGCGACGTCCTCGACCCGCTCGCGCAGTGGCGGCACGACGACGGGGAAGACATTGAGTCGATAAAAGAGATCCTCGCGAAACGTGTTGTCGAGTACCGCGCGCTCGAGGTCCCGGTTGGTCGCGGCGATGATTCGGACGTCGACCTTGATCGGTTGCGGATTGCCCAGCCGCTCAATCACCCGCTCCTGCAGCACTCGCAGCAGTTTCACCTGCATCTCCGGCTGGAGCTCGCCGATCTCATCAAGGAACAGCGTCGATTCGTTCGCCGCCTCGAACCGCCCGACCTGGCGCGAGAGCGCGCCGGTATAGGCGCCGCGCTCGCGCCCGAACAACTCGCTTTCGATCAGCGCGCTCGGGATGGCCGCACAGCTGACGCGGATCATCTGGCGATGGTGGCGGGGGCTGAGGTCGTGGATCGCCTGCGCAAACAGCTCTTTGCCGGTGCCGGTTTCGCCGAGCAGCAGCACCGTGGCCGGCGTCGGCGCGACCTGCTCGATCTGGGCGAGCGCGCGCCTCGCCGCCGGGCTGTCGCCAACGATCGGCTGCGGCACACGGAGCGTCTTGACCTGGCGGCGCAGCTCGCTGCTCTCCTCGTTGACGTGCGTGCGCAGCTGCCGGATCTCGCCGAGCGCCTTCTCGAACGCCATCTGGCTGACTTTCCGTGCCAGCGCCTGGCTGATGACGCCGGCGACGAGCCGCAGGCGCTCGACGATCGCCGCCGGCCACTCGCGCTCGCTGGTGGACGAGCCGAAGGTGAGGGCGCCGAGCACGTCGCCGCCGGTGCCGTCGAGCACCAGCGGCACGGCGGCGCCGGAACGCGGCCCGCGCTGGCGAAGCGTTTCGCGATCGACTGGATCGGAAAGGTCGTCGACCTTCGCGTACGACACGCTCTCCCCGGCTTGCAGCCGCGAGATGATGCCCGGGATCGACGCCGCTATCACCGGCTCGGGCGCGGACGCCGAGGCGGCGATCCAGTAGTGCGTGGCGACGCACACCGGCTCGTCGGCCTGCTTGCGCCAGAGCGTGGCGCGATCGAGTTGCAGCGCGTCCGCAATCTGGCGCAGGCCGTCGACGATCGCGGCGTCCACGTCCTGGTGCTCGATGCCGACGAGCCGCGCGGCGATGTCCGCGATCAGCCGGTGAAAGCCCAGCTGCTCGTCGGTGATGGCGGCCAGCCGCGCCTCGAGGTTGAGCCGTTCGGTGATGTCGACGACCGATGCGACGACACACCGAGAGTCGCCTTCGGTGACGAGGTGCAGGCTGACGTCGAGCGGTACCAGCGCGCCGTCCTTGCGCAGCCCGGCGACGCGGCGGTTCTCCGCCAATGCCCTGTCGTCCGGGTTGGCCCAGACGTCTTCCACGTCGTGGGCGTGAGCCGCGTGCTCTGACGGCGGCAGCAGGTCGTCGAGCCGCCGGCCGAGGAGTTCGCCCGGGCCATAGGCGAAGAGCGCGTCGGCGGCGGCATTCGAGAACACGATCGCGCCGTCGCTGCCGAACGCGATCGTTCCGTGCGCGGCTCCCTTCAGATCGCCGTGCGCCGCGGGAAACACGTCGTAACCTCGAGGGTCACGCAAAATCGAAGACATAAGCGCTCTTGAACCGCGGGCCGCCGGGCCCGCGAGCCGCTTGTTCGGGGTGGCTCATTCATATACCTGCATCGGCGCCGAAACGATGCTGCGTGATCTGACAGGAGCCTCCTGTCAGGCGTCGCAGCGTCGCTCGCGCCCGTGACCGATCACTGATTGTCAGTACTCAGGTCGCCACCGATCGTGGAAGCAATGTTCTCACCCGATCCCGGCGCTCGGACGTGCGGCGCGTGCAGACGCCGCATGCGTGCCGATCATCTTCGAGTCATCGATTCACGCCGCGTGCTGCACCGGCGCGCCCTGGCGTCGATCGGCAGCGGCGGACCGCGCCGACACTCGCGGTCCACTCATTCGGGCTGCCTCCGACATGTCGGATGTTCGGCGCGGTGCGCGGCGCGCGCCGCGCGGACCACGCGCGCCGCGACCGCAGAAAACAGGCGACGCCGGCGCGCGATCGGGCGCTCGCCCGTGCTTGGCATCCTCGATGCTGAGACGAAATGTCGGCGGCGTGCGGCGGCAACCGCGGCACGCGAATCCATCCAATCAAGAGGAGGCGGAGGCCATGCGGAAAGTACTGGCAGCGTTGTTTCTCGTGTTGATCGTAGCCGCGCCAACCTGGGCGCAGGATGACCGCAAAGTTGGCGTCAATTTCGGTGCCGGTTGGGCGTTTCCCACCTCCGGTTTCAAGGACTCTTTCAACACCGGCTGGAACGGCGGTCTTGGCCTGACGTTCAAGGTCAAGCCCGAAATCGGCATTCAGGCCGAGTACATGTACGACTGGATGGGCGGTCCTGACAAGACGATCGGCCTCAGTCCAACGCCGTTCGCCGTCGGCACCGGCAGTGGCATCCTCGAGAGCAACCATCACATGCACACCGGGACATTCAATATCGTCTACACGCCGATGGCGGCGACGCAGCGTGACCGGATGATTGGCGGCTATCTCCTGGCGGGGCCGGGCGTCTACCACCGCACGGTGCAGATCACCTCGCCGAGTGTTGGCTACACGACGTTCTGCGATCCGTACTGGTATGTCTGCTATCCGACGCTGGTCGAGGTCGATCGCATCGTCGGCGATCGATCATCCACCGACTTCGGCATGAACTTCGGCGGCGGCATCACCTTCGGGCACGACGCGAAGTTCTACGTCGAGATGCGCTACCACTATGTGTGGGGCCCGGAGGTCTCGAAGGTCAACCCGCTGTCCACCGAACCGACGACCAGTTCCTCGACCAGCGCGTCGTACTTCCCGCTGACCTTCGGGTTCCGGTGGTAAGTGTTCGCCGCCGCGCCTCTGGCGCGGCGGCCGTCCCGCAGATCGGGGAACTGTGATGACCGCACGACCAGGCCTGGCGCGGCGCCGGATCACAGCCGCTGTCGTCGCCCTCGCGATCGCTCTGTCCCCGGCGGCCGGCGGCCTGCTCGCGCAGGCGCCGGCTGCGCCGGCGCCGGCACCTCCAGTGCCGCACGACCTCGGATGGCCGCGAGCGTACGAGACCGCGACCAAGGCGCAGCTGACCATTCACCAGCCGCAGGTGGCCAGCTGGGACAACCGCCAGCACATGGTCGCCTACGCGGCGGTGTCGTACCTCGCCCCGGGCGCCGCCACGCCGGCTCTCGGTACGGTGAAGCTCGAGTCAGCGACCACCGTCTCGTTCGAGGAGCGGCTCGTCCACTTTCAATCGCTCCGCATCGCCGAGACGAACTTCCCGAAGCTCTCACGCGAGCAGGTTCAGGACCTGCTCGCGGTGATCGAGCGCGGCATCCCCGACGAGGAGCGCATCATCGCCCTCGATCGCGTCCTCGCCAACGTCGACAAGAGCCAGATCTTCCCGCGCAACGTCACCGGCGTGAAGGCCGATCCGCCGACGATCTTCTTCAGCACGCAACCGGCGGTGCTGGTCGGCTTCGACGGCGAGCCGATCTGGAGCCCGATCAAGGACAACGATCTCAAGTTCGCGGTGAACACGAACTGGGACGTGTTCCGGCACGATCCGTCGAACCAGTACTACCTGCGCAACGAGCGCATCTGGCTGAAGGCGGCCGACCTCAAGGGGCCGTGGTCGCCGACGCGGCAGCTGCCGGACAGCTTTGCGAAGCTCCCGGCCGACGACAACTGGAAGGACGTCAAGGCGGCGCTGCCCGGCGCCGCGCCCGAGGGCAAGCTGCCGACGATCTTCGTCAGCACGAGGCCTTCGGAGCTGATTGTCCTGAACGGCGCCCCGTCGTACCTGCTGGTCGCCGGCACCAGCCTGTTGTGGGTGAACAACACCGAGAGCGACCTGTTCAGGCTGCGCAAGGACGGCCCGGTGTACTTCCTCGTCGCCGGCCGCTGGTTCTCGGCCCCCGACTTCAACGGGCCATGGACCTTCGCCACGCCGAACCTGCCGCCAGAGTTCAAGAAGATCTCGCTCGAGCATCCGCGTTCGCGCGTGCTGGCGTCGGTGCCCGGCACGCCGCAGGCGGCCGAGGGCGTGCTGCTGGCGCAGATTCCGCAGACCGCGCGGGTCAACCCGAAGGAATTGAAAGCGCCCGACGTCGTCTACCAGGGCAACCCGAACTTCGAACCGATCGCCGAGACGAGCGTGGCGCGAGCCGTCAACACCGACAAAGACATCATCAAGGTCGGCGACCTGTACTACATGTGCTTCCAGGGCGTGTGGTTCACGTCGCGGAGCGCGAATGGCCCGTGGCAGGTGACCGAGTCGGTGCCGAAGGAAATCTACGAGATCCCCCCGAGCTCGCCGGCGCACAACGTGACCTACGTCACCGTCGTCGAGGACGACGACGATGACGAGTGGGTCACCTTCGCGGCCGTCGCCGGCTATACCGGCATGATGGTCGGCTGGGGCTGCGCGGTCTGGGGCACCGGTTGGTACTATCCGCCGTACGTCGGCTACGGCGGTTTCTATCCCGTCTACTATCCCTTCTATCCGACCTACGGATACGGCGCCTGGTACAACCCGTGGACCGGCGGCTACGGCCGGGGCGCAGCGGTGTACGGGCCGTACGGCGGCGCCGGTGTCGGCGCGCGCTACAACCCGTCCACGGGCGTGTATTCCCGCGGCGCCGTCGCGTGGGGACCCGGGGGCGCGCGCGGAGCGGCCTCCGCCTACAACCCGCGCACCGGTGCATACGGACGCACGCAGCAGGGTTCGGGCGTGTACGGGAGCTGGGGGACGACCTCGGTGCAGCGCGGCAATCAGTGGGCGCAGACGGCACGCGTCACCAACCGCGCCACCGGCACGACGACGCGCGCGACGCGCGGCAGCGGCGGCGGTGGGGCGATCACGCGCACCGGGCCGCAGGGCAGCGGCGGCGTGGTGCGAACCGGCAGCGGCGACATGTACGCCGGGCGCGACGGCAACGTCTACCGGCGCCAGGATGGCAGCTGGCAGAAGTACGACGGCGGATCGTGGGGCGCGGCCGAGAGGCCGACTCCTCGCGACAGCGCGACGGCGACGGCGGGCACGTCCGGGCGCACGCCCTCGTCCGCGGACACCGTCGGCCAGCTGAATCGCGATCAGGCCGCGCGGACCGAAGGCGCCACGCGCACGCGCGACTACAGCAGCTCGCGCGACAGCAGCAGCAGCAGCAGCCGCGCGTCGGGCAGCTACCGTCCGAGCTCCGGCTCGCGCGGCGGCGGCGGCATGCGCGCCGGCGGCGGCCGGCGCCGATAGCGCGGAGTCGAGGTCACGGGATGAAAACGACTGAACAAGGGGCATGGCTGCGGTGTGGGCCCGGCCGTGCGGCGGTTGCGACGATCGTCGCGCTTCTTGCCGCTGTTCCCGCGGGGGCGCAGCAAGGCGAGCCAGAATCGCGAGCCGCCGAACTCGAGCAGGCGCAGGCCGAGAAGGCCAAGGATCTGAAGCCGTATGTGCCGAACAAGGCGGAGAAGTACCTGAACTACGCGGAGACGATGCTGACGACCGGGATGAATTTTCATCCCTACTTCGAGAGCGCCTATTCGGGCGGCGGCTTCACGCTCGGCGCCGGGTACATCAAGCCGGTCAGCGCCTACAACTTCGTCGACGTCAGAGGGAGCTTCACGCCCAGCGGCTACAAGCGCATCGAAGCCGAATTCGTC
>Ga0111538_10002658_pt1 | contig 25032 bp, 19 predicted proteins | sample SoiMethybrSBSTD1_FD_79669 | JGI IMG/M metagenome (GOLD analysis project Ga0111538, IMG submission 79669) | Bulk soil microbial communities from a Populus tree surrounding site in Tennessee, USA - Soil MetaG P. TD hybrid SBSTD1 (version 2)... | ecosystem: Environmental > Terrestrial > Soil >...
CGCGTCCGAACCCGTGGCGGCTCATCACGACACGGCTGCGAAACTGCGTGTCGTCGGCGTAGCTGCGCACCAGCGCGCGGCAGTCGTCTTCCGGCAGCAGGCGGGCGATCGTCGCGCAGCCGTGCGCGTCGAGGCTGGCCTCAATCGCCGGCCAGTCGAGCGCGCCAACGCGTTCGGCCGCCGGCGCCATCACGCTGCGCAAGGCTGGATCGTTCATGCCCGAACTCTATCGCGTGCTCGGAGGCAGCCGCACTCCGGATCTTGCTGCCGAAACACGGCGTGCAAGTCTGAAGTTCGAAGTCAGAAGTCGGGCTGATTCAGGCGTAAGTGATTACACCCACTTCGGACTTCCTACTTCAGACTTTCACGGTCGCTCTAGAACTCCCAGCCGGCGGCCGCCAGGAGCTTCCGCGCAGCCGGGGTGCCGACGGCACGGACGAACGCGCGCGCGGCGTCGGGCGAGACGGCGCCGGTCATCACGATCGCGTCGTAGGCGGTCCTGGTCTGGACGGCGGCCGGCAGCGGCCCTACCAGCATCGCGCCCTGGGATTCACCGAACTTGATCTCGCTGGTCATCGTGAAGCCGAGCTCGTTGGTGCGCGCCGCGCCGAGGCGCTGCATCACGGCCGCGCCGGTCGGCACGCGGACGATCTTCGCCTTGATCGTGCCGGCGATGCCCATGTCGGCCAGCATCTTCTCGACGAACACCGCCGAGGCGCCCTGCGTGATCACCACGGCATCGGCCTGCAGGATCGACGCCTTCAAGGTGTCAGCGGTCGACAGGTCGGGCCGCTTGCCCGTGCGCGGCATCGCGACGCCGATGCCAATCCTGCCGACCGGCGCGCGCGTCGCCGCCATCGCCTTGCCCTCCTTGATCGCCTGGTCGACGCCGGCCACCGACGCGATCAGCACGTCTGGTGTTTCGCCGGCGGCCAGGCGCCTGGCGATGTTCTGCGAGGTGTCGAACTGAATCGCCACCTGGTGGCCGGTTTCGCGCTCGAACTTTTTCGCGACCTCGTCGAGCGGCCCCTGCGTCGCGCCGCTGGCGAGCGTTGAGATCCGGTCGGCGCCCAGCGGCACGCTGAAAGCGAGCAGCATGGCAACGGCAAGAGATTTCATGGGGACACGGTACACGATCGGGCGGCCGCGCTAAAGCACCGCCCCGCGTACGGCGCAGCGATGAAGCACCGCCCTGCATACGGCGGTGCGTGATAATGAGGAGATGATCGGCGAGACGCTGGCGCACTACCGCGTCGTCGAGCTGCTCGGCTCCGGCGGCATGGGCGAGGTCTATCGCGCCGAAGACCTGCGGCTGCGCCGCGACGTCGCGCTCAAGACGCTGCACGCCGGCGCCCTCGAGGCCGACACCACGCAGCGGCTGCTCGATGAGGCGCGCGCCGCTTCTGCGTTCAATCATCCCAACATCGCCGTGATCTACGAGGCAGGCGAGGTCGAGCACGACGGCCGCCGCATCGGCTACATCGCGATGGAGTACGTCGAGGGGATGACCGTCGCCGCGCTGGCGCAGGCCGGCCCGCTCGATCTCGATCGCATTCTCGACATCGTCGAACCGGTGGCCGGCGCGCTGACCGAAGCGCACGAGCGCGGCCTGGTCCACCGCGACCTCAAGCCGGCCAACGTGATGGTGACGCCGGCCGGCCGGGTCAAGGTGCTCGACTTCGGCGTCGCGCAGCGGCGCGATGTCCGGATGGCGGCGCCCGACGAGGCGACGCGAACCATCGACCTGGCGTCGGGGCTCGCCGTCTTCGTCGGCACGCTGCCCTACGTCGCCCCCGAACAGGCGACCGGGCGCGAGGTCGACGGCCGCGCCGACATGTTCTCGCTCGGCGTCATGCTCTACGAGCTGGTCTGCCGCCGGCGGCCGTTTGCCGGCAGCAACGCGGCGCAGATCCTCGAAGCGATGCTGCGCGAAGAGGTGCCGCCGTTTCCCGACCTGCAGCGCGACCCCCGGCTGCCCCAGCTCGAGCTGCTGGTCCGGCGCATGCTGGCCCGCGATCCGCACAACCGCTTCGCCAGCCTGGCCGACGTCCGCGATGCTCTTTCGATCATTCGCGCCGGCGGCCGCGCCGCGATCGTCGAATCGGGCCGCGACGCGAACAGCCTCGCCGTCGCCGGCTTCGTCAACATCTCCGGCAGCCCCGAAGACGACTGGCTGGGCGCCGGCATCTCGGAGACGCTCACCGCCGAGGCCGGGCAGCTCGAAGGGGTCTCGGTGATCCCGCGCGAGCGGGTGTCCGAAATCATCAAGACGCTCGGCCAGCAGACCGGCGAGCGCGGCGAGGCGGCGCTGCTCCAGGCGGGCCGCGAGCTGCGGGCGCGGTGGATCGTCAGCGGCGCCTTCCAGCGATCGGGCGAGGCGGTGCGGGTCACGGCGTCAGTCACGGAAGTCGCCACCGGGCAGCTGGTCGGCACGGCACGCGTCGACGGCCGGCTGCAGGCAGTGTTCGAGCTGCAGGATCGGCTGATGCGCGAGCTCGCGCGCACGCTGCGCGGCGCCGCCGCGCCCTCCCGGGCGGCGGGGCCCGAAACGGCGATCGTCGAGGCCTACGAAGCGTTCTCGCGCGGGCTGCTGAACCGCCGCGCCGAGACCTTCGAGTCGCTCGATCGCGCGGTCTGGCTGTTCGAGCGCGCGGTCACCGTCGACCCGGCGTACGCGCGGGCGCACATCGAGCTCGGCGTGTCGTACGCGACCAAGGCCAGTTATCTCTCGCTGCCGGATCTGCGGCAGCGGGCGGTCGCCAGCTTCCGGCGCGCGCTCGAGCTGCAGCCGGAATCGGCCCGCGCCTGGCGCGAGCTGGGGGCCGTGCTGGTCGAAATGGGCGAGGTGCCCGAAGGAATGGCGGCCATCCGGCGCTCACTCGCGATCGACCCGGACGAGGCCAGCGCCTGCGCAGCGATGGGACGGGCGCTCTTCATCGCCCGCGCGCAGTTCGCCGAAGCGACGGCGTGGTACGCGCGCGCACTCGAACGCAATCCAAAAGGGGGCTGGTACGCGCTGCAGCTCGCCCACTGCGCCGCGCTGACGCGCGATTTCGAGGTCGGCGAGCACGCCGCGCGACAGGCGGTGCAGCTTCAGGAAGCCTTTCTTTCCGGCCGCGAGGGGCTGTTCATCGCCGGCGGCTATATTCGCGCCGGCCATCTCGCGGCGCTGCAGGGGCGGCACGAGCAGGCGATCGCCTACTTCGATCAGGAGATTGATTTTCTCGTGCGCACCGAGCACGCGCTGCGCAGCCGCATCCTCGTCGAGCTGAATGCGCGGCTCGGCGCCGCGTACCTGCAGATCGGCGAAACCCGCAAGGCCGCAGCGGTCTTCGACGTCGCCCTCGAAAGCTTCGACCGCCGCGTGCGGCTCGGCGCCGACGACTCGTTCACCCGCTACTACGCGGCGGCGATTCACGCGCTCCGCGGCGACACCGAGCCGGCGCTGGCCTTCCTCGAGCGCGCGCTCGTCCAGCATCGCGCGTTCAACGCGGCGCGGGCGCGGATCGAGCCGGAGTTCGATCCGATTCGCAGCGACGTCCGCTTTCAGCATCTCGTCGAGGGTTAGGCGCGTGTTCGCCGCAGGTGCCGGTTTGCATGGCACGAACGTCCTACGGGTAATCCCTGAGCGAAGAAACCGAGGATGAGCTAGGACGCCCCCGCGAAGAGCGGCGACCGCGTCGCTGGCCTGCGCGTTTTTGAGCGCTGAAATTTCAGTTGATGGTGATCGGAAAGTTCAGTTGATGGTGACGGGAAAGATCGAGCTGACGCGCGTGCGGGCCGGCCAGTCGAGCGGATCCGCGAGCGCCGCCGCCGCCGCAGCCGGGATCACCGGCGCCGGCGCCAGACCGCCGTCGCTCGAGAGCAGCTCCACCAGCGCGTCGCGATGATATTCCGCCAGCTGCTTCGCGCCTTCGCCGTAGAACGCGACGACACATCGGCCATCGACGGCCACTCGCCACACGTCGTCGTCGTTCGCGGGACGCATGATTTCGACGATAGCTGCCATTGATTCTCCCGAGACTCGCTCGTCTCTCCTGCACATTGCGATCTCAGTCGTCATCAAGGGTGGAGATGCCCGCGAAAAAATATAGGAGGCAGGGAAAAGCGCGAAACAAACGAGATGCGCGCTCACGCTCGAAGCATCTCAGATACGTGCTTCGGAAACGCATTACGCTTCACGAAAGCGAGACGACGACTTTCGTTGCCTCCCGTCGCCGCGCGCGGATCCGCGCGGCGCGCTCTTTCCGCCGCATCAGCGGACCTTTGCCGTCGATTTCGAGAGCTCGCGCGCGAGGAATGTTGGAACGGCAGACGTCTTGCTCCATGAAAAACCAGTCTGCAGTTCGCCGCCCGTTAACCGGTACGCTAAGCCCCCCAGCGACCCTCTCCGTTCGGCAAGAGGGGTAAGTGCACGCGACAAATCGCGCATTTACCCCTGACCCTCCTCGCCGGGATTTGCGACGAAGCGGTAGCCGACGCCGCGAATGGTCTGCAGGTGCCGCGGGTTCGACGGTTCATCCTCGATGTAGCGGCGCAGGCGGACGATGAAGTTGTCGATAGCGCGCGTATCTGTGTCTTCGTGTACGCTCCACACCTTCTCGAGGATGGCTTTACGCGCCACCGGCTGCCCTTCATGCGCCACCAGATAGCGCAGCAGCGCCGCCTCCATCAGCGTCAGCGGCATCTTCTTCTCGCCGACGCGCACTTCCAGCTGTTCGAAGTCGATGCTGCGATCGCGAAACGAGAACTGCGAGGTGACAGGAGCTGACTGTTCAGCTGCTTCTTGTCGAAACCATTCGTGGCGGCGCAGCAGGCCGTTCACGCGCGAGAGAAGAATCGGCAGCTCGAACGGCTTGGCCAGATAATCGTCTGCCCCCGCGCCGAATCCGCGCAGCACGTCTTCCGATCGCCCGCGCGCGGTCAGCATCAGCACCGGCACGAAGCGCCGCGTCTTTCGCAGTTCCGCGACCACGCCGAAGCCGTCGATGCCCGGCAGCATGACGTCGAGGATGACCAGGTGGTAGCGCCCCGGTTCCGCCTTCAGCCGGGCCAGCGCGTCCTCGCCGTTGTCGATGACGTCCACCTCGTGCTGTTCCGCCTCGAGGTTGTAGCGCAGGCCGTCGGCCAGGTGCTGCTCGTCTTCGACGACGAGGATGCGGCTCATTGCTGCGCCACGACCGGCAGGTGCACGGTGAAGGTGCTGCCGTGGCCGGGCCCTTCGCTCTCGGCGAAGACCTTGCCGCCATGGCGCGCCACCACCGAGCGGACGATGAACAGGCCGAGGCCGGTGCCCTTGATCCGCATCGTGCCCGGGACGCGGTAGAAGCGCCGGAAGATCCGCTTGCGCTCCGACGGCAGGATGCCGACGCCGTGATCGCGCACCCGCAGCGTCGCGCGCTCCGCCTCGGTCTGCTCGAGCTCGACGTGGATGCGCACCTCGGGGCCGGAATACTTCACCGCGTTGTCGACCAGGTTCGAGACCACTGCCTTCAGCTCGTCTTCGTCGCCCAGCACGCAGGTGCGGCTGCCGTTGGGCGACGCGTCGCGATAGCTGATCGCGTCGGCGGCGAGGTGGTAGCGGGTGCGCGCCAGCGCGATGCATTCCTCCACCAGCGCCCTCAGATCGACCTCGGCGTAGCCGCCGCGCCGCACCCGCGCGCCCAGCTGCGCGGCGCGAAGCACCTGCTCGATGGTTCCGAGCAGCCGATCGCTGTCCTCGAGCATCGCGCGGTAGAAATCCTGCCGGCGCGCATCGTCCACCTGCCGGTTCTGCAGCGTCTGCAGATACAGCTTCATCGACGCCACCGGCGTCTTCAGCTCGTGGGTGACGGCGTTGATGAACGCCTCGTGTTGCTCGTTGCGCCGGATCTCGCGCACGAGAAAGATGGTGTTGAGTACGACGCCCGTGATGATCAGGGGAAAGACGAGCAGGCCCGCGACCAGCAGGCCTGCCTGACGCCAGCTGACGATGACCCAGCCGACGTTGAGCGCGAGGGCGCCGCCGACGAGGGCGACGCCGAGGAGGATGAAGGCGACTGACTTCCGGCGCCCGCCAGACCTCATGCCTTCATTGTAGTGTCGGCGTCCGGCGGCTTGTAGTGTCCGCCTTCGAGGCGGAGGGTCGCGATCAGGCCGCGATTTCGCGCGCCGGCGCCGACTGGACCTTCGCGGCCCGGATGTCCCACACCAGGCCCAGCGCCCGCAGCGCCTTGAGCTCGAGCCAGGTGATGTCGAACTCGTACCACGCCAGCCCGTGCCGGGCCGACGTCGGATGCGCGTGATGGTTGTTGTGCCACCCCTCGCCGAAGGTCAGCATCGCCACCCACCAGACGTTGCGCGAATCGTCGCGGGTCGCGAACCGGCGCTTGCCCCAGAGGTGCGTCGCCGAGTTGACCAGCCAGGTCGAGTGCAGGCCGACGACGACGCGGAGGAAAATCGCCCAGTTCACCAGCGGCCAGCCGCCGACCGCGAGCAGCCCGAGGCCGACAATCGTCAGCGGCACCCAGTGATAGGTCGACAGCCAGCGGTAGAACGGATCCTTCGCCAGGTCGGGCGCGTACCGCGACATCCGCGCGGTGTCGTTATGCTGCGCATCGCCGAACAGGATCCAGCCGATGTGCGCCCAGAATGCGCTGACCCGCGGGGTGTGCGGATCCTCGGCCTGGTCGGAGTGCTGATGGTGGACGCGGTGCGTCGCCACCCAGAAAATCGGTCCCCCCTCGAGCGTCAGCGTGCCGCAGACGGCGAGAAAATACTCGAACAGCCGGTAGGTCTTGAACCCCCGGTGCGTATGCAGCCGGTGGTACCCCATGCTGATGCCGAGCCCGATCGAAACCCAGTAGAGCGCCGCGGCGACGAGCAGGTTCATCCAGCTGAAAGACCAGAAGGCGGCCACCGCCTGAACGTGAAACCAGACCAGGACGATGCAGGTCACGATGCTCAACTTGCTATAGCGCGACCGGAACGAATGAAGAACGACGCTACTCATCTACACTCCTGATTTTGCGCGCGGGGGGGTCTGCTAGTACGTTATCGAACATCAAGTCAGCCGACTGTAAGAGTTCCGTAATAGTTCGGGAGAGACATGGAAGACAAGGTCGCAGGCTTCAAAGCGGCGGTGGTGCAGGCGGCGCCGGTGGCGTTCGATCGTGACCGGACTCTCGCAAAAGTGCACAGTCTGGCAGCCGATGCGGCGCGTCAGGGGGCGCGGCTGGTGGTGTTCCCGGAGGCGTTCGTCTCCGCCTACCCGCGCGGGCTGGATTTCGGCGCCGTCGTCGGCTCGCGCACCGACGAGGGGCGCGAAGATTTCCGCCGCTACTGGGAAAGCAGCGTCGACATCCCCGGACCGGCGATCGACGCGCTCGCGCGCACGGCGCGAACCTTCGGCATCTACCTCGTCGCCGGCGTCGTCGAGCGTGACCGCGGCACGCTGTACTGCACAGTCGTGTTTTTCGCGCCCGACGGCGCGTATCTCGGCAAACACCGCAAGGTGATGCCGACCGCGTCCGAGCGCCTGGTGTGGGGATTCGGCGACGGGTCGACCTTACCGGTGTTCGACACGCCGCTCGGCCGGCTCGGCGCGGTGATCTGCTGGGAGAACTACCTGCCGTTGATGCGCGCGGCGATGTACGCGAAAGGGATCGAGCTCTATTGCGCGCCGACTGCGGATCCGCGCGACAGCTGGATCGCGTCGATGCGGCACATCGCCGTCGAAGGACGCTGCTTCGTGCTGTCGTGCAACCAGTTCAACCGGCGCGGCGACTTCCCTGCCGACTACCGCACGCGCTTCGGCAACGATCCGGACACGATCGTCACGCGGGGCGGCAGCTGCATCGTCGACCCGTTCGGCAACTTCCTCGCCGGGCCGAACACCGAAGGCGAGGCGATTCTGGTGGCCGACATCGACCCGGCGCAGATCATCCGCGGCAAGTTCGATCTCGACGTTGTCGGGCACTACGCGCGGCCCGACATCTTCCAGCTGCACGTCGACGAGCGGGCGAAGCAGCCGGTGACAGTCCACGGCGAAGTCGAAGTTCCAATCGAACGGACGTGAGATCGCGTAAAATTCGGGAGAAAGCGAGGTCACTCCATGCGCGCACGCGTCATCACGCTGTCGGCAACCGCCGCCGCGGTGGCCGCCGGTTTGTTCATCGCGTCGGCGGACATCTCGGGCCAGGCGCCCGCGCCGGCAAAGAAGCCGGCCGCCGCCGGCGGCATCCCCCGGATGCCCGACGGCAAGCCCGACCTGCAGGGCACCTACGACATCGGCACGCTGACGCCGCTGCAGCGCGCGGCCGGGACGCCGCTGGTGATGGCGGACGAAGACGCCGCGAAACTCGAGGGGCAGGCCGCCTCGCGCAGCGAGAAGCTGAACGCGGCGATCGACGGCAACCGCGCCGCGCCGCCGAGCGGCGGCGACGGCTCGCCCGGCCCGTACGGGAACGTCGGCGGCTACAACAATTTCTGGCTCGATCCCGGGACGCGCTACACGGTGGTGGACGGCAAGCGGCGCGCGTCGCTGATCGTCGATCCGCCGGACGGCCGCGTGCCGGAGCTGACGCCGGACGCGAAGCTGCGCCCGACGCGCGGCGGCTACAACAGCCGGCCGACGTCCGACCAGGCGGCGCGCGAAGACGATCCGGGCTTCGAGGGAGGCGAGGCCTACAACGATCCGGAACTGCGCCCGCTCGCCGAGCGCTGCCTGCTGGGATTCAGCTCGACGTCGGGGCCGCCGATGCTGCCGACCTACTTCTACAACAACCTGCACCAGATCGTGCAGACGCCCGACCGGGTGATGATCCTGACCGAGATGGTCCACGACGCGCGCGTCGTCCGCATCGGCGGCACGCACCTGCCGAAGACGATGAAGCGCTGGCTGGGCGACTCGATCGGCCGCTGGGAGGGCGACACGCTGGTGGTCGAGACGACCAACTTCACCGACAACACGCGCTTCATGGGATCGACCGGCGACCTCAAGGTCACCGAGCGCTTCACCCGTGTCGACGCCAAAACGCTGCGCTATCAGTTCACGGTGGAAGATCCCAAGACATGGACGCGGCCGTGGACGGCCGAGTACACCTGGCCGCTGACGAGCGATCTGCTCTACGAATACGCGTGCCACGAGGGCAACTACGCGCTGGGCAACATCCTGCGCGGGGCGCGGCTCAAGGAGAAAAACGACGAGGCGAAGAAAACGGGCAAGCAGCCCTAGCGGCCCCCAGTTTGCAGCCGGCTTAGCCGTCAATTTCTAGGAGGATGAATGGCTAAGCTGGCTCGCGACGTGATGACGACTAACCCTGCCTGCTGCACTCCGCAGACGCCTCTCGACCAGGTCGCCAAGCTCATGGTTCAGCACGACTGTGGCGAGATTCCCGTCATCGACCCGGGCGAACATGTCGTCGGCGTCGTCACCGACCGCGACATCGTCACCCGGGTGATCGCGAAGGACAAGAACCCGCTCGCCTACACCGCCGAGAGCGCGATGTCCGACCCGGCGATCACGGTGCCCACCGACGCCCCGCTCAACGAGGTGCTGGCGACGATGGAGAAGCACCAGATCCGGCGCGTGCCGGTGATCAACGAGCAGGGATGCTGCGCCGGGATGATCTCGCAGAGCGACCTGGCTTGGTCGGCGAAAGAGAAGGACGTCGCCGAGCTGGTCCGCGAAGTCTCGCGCGAAACCGGCGCACCCTCTCGATAGGCGGCTGCGCGCGACCCACGCGTCGACGCCGCCAGGCGTCGACGCGCTAGGCGAGAATGTCGTGAATGACGTTGCCTGAGACGTCGGTCAGGCGGAAGTCGCGGCCGCTGTAGCGGTAGGTCAGCTTCGTGTGATCGATCCCCATCAGGTGGAGGATGGTCGCGTGCAGGTCGTGGACGTGCACCGGCTTGTCGACTGCCTTGAAGCCGAAGTCGTCGGTGGCGCCGTAGACCATGCCCCCCTTGATGCCGCCGCCAGCCAGCCACGTCGTGAAGCCGAACGGGTTGTGGTCGCGCCCGTTCTGCGACATGCCGGCGCCGCCGCCGACCTCCATCACCGGCGTCCGCCCGAACTCCGAGCCGCAGACGACGATCGTGTCCTTGAACAGGCCGCGCGACTTGAGGTCCTTGATCACCGCGGCGAACGGCTGGTCTGAATCCTTGGCGTTCTTGCGATGCGCCTGGATGTCGGCGTGGGCGTCCCACGGATCGCCTTTGGCGTAGTAGACCTGCACCATCCGCACGCCGCGCTCGACCAGGCGGACCGCCATCAGGCAGCCGCGCGCGGTGCTCCCCGCCCCGTACAGCTTCAGCGTCGCCTCGCTCTCCTTGCGGATGTCGAAGACCTCCGGCGCCTCGGTCTGCATCCGGTAGGCGGTCTCCATCGACTGGATCGCCGCCTCGAGCTTCGGATCGCGAACCGCCTCGCGCTCCATCTGCGCGCGGTTCAGCGAGGCCAGCAGGTCGAGCTCGCGGCGCTGCTCGGTGAGCGTAAACTTGTCGTTGTGGATATAGGAGATGAGCGTCTTCGGATCGAAGTCCTTGCCGACCAGCGCCTCGGCCTGCTTCTCCACCTTGTCGGCGATGAAGGTGCCCTGGTGCACCGCCGGCAGGAAGGCGCTGTTCCACAGCGGCGGCCCGACCGTGGTCGGCACGTCCGGGCACAGCACGACGTAGCCGGGCAGGTTCTTGTTGTCGGTGCCGAGGCCGTAGGTGAGCCAGGAGCCGAGCGACGGCCGGCCCACCTGGGTGTGGCCGGTGTTCATCATCAGCATCGACGGCTCGTGGTTCGGGATGTCGGTGTGCATCGACCGGATGAAGCAGATGTCGTCGACGCATTCACCGACGTGCGGGAAGAGCTCGCTGACCTCGATGCCCGCCCTGCCGTATTTCTTGAAGGTGAAAGGCGACCGCATCAGCGCGCCGGTCTTGCGCTCGGTGGCAATCGCGCCGCCGGGCAGCGGCTGCCCGTGGTACTTGTCGAGCATCGGCTTCGGATCGAAGCTGTCGACCTGCGACAACCCGCCGTTCATGAACAGGAAGATGACGCGCTTGGCGCGCGCCGGGTGATCGAGGCGCCGCGGGTCGAGCGCGCCGTCCTGCCCGAACGGCCCGGCCGCGCGGGCGATCGATTCGCCGACCATGCTGGCGAACGCCAGCATGCCGAAGCCGTTGCCGATGCGGCAGAGCGCGTCGCGCCGGGTGATCGGCTGCCGCGGTTTATGAGGTGCCATCTGGTTATTCCACGAACAGGAACTCGTTCGAGCTGAGCAGAATCTTCATGTAGCGGCCGAGCGGCGTCGGCGGCAGCAGCTTCTTCTCGTCGTCTTTCTTCGCTGCGCCCGGCAGCACGCCGGCCATCATCCCGGCCTCTTCTTTGTCCGGCGCATCAGGCTTGTCGTCTTCGTCGACCGCCGGCTTCTTCTTCGCCGGCTCGGCGTCCTTCGACTTCCCGTCCTTCGCCGCGCCGGACTCTTTCACCGCCCTGCGCTCCTCGTACGCCTTCATCGGCTCGGCCGTCAGGAACGCGACGCCGGCTTTCACCTCGGCGTCCGACGGCGCGCGGCCGAAGATCACGCGATACGCCTTGCGGATCCGCGCGGCGTTGTCCGGCTCGGCCTCGACCAGCCGCGCCACGCGCTCACCCTGCTGCTGCATGAAATCGCTGTTCATGAAGAACAGCCGCTGCAGCGGCACGCTGGTGGTGAAGCGTTTCTCGGCCGACAGGTTCGGGCTCGGAAAGTCGAAGAGCTGCAGGTAGTCGTCGAGCCTGTAGCGGCTCACCTTGCCGTAGACCGTGCGGCGATCGGCCAGCGGCGTCAGCGGAATCGACGGCCCGCCGGCCTTGGCGTCGAGCGCGCCGGCGACGAAGAGCAGCGAATCGCGGATCTGCTCCGCGGTCATGCGCCGCCGCTCGACGCGCCAGTACAGCCGGTTGCCCGAATCCTTCTCGAAGTTGGCCGTATTGTTGTCGGCGCTCGACTGGTAGACGGCGCTGAGCATTATCTGGCGGTGCAGCGCCTTGGTCGACAGCTTCTCGTCGATGAACCGCTGCGCCAGGTAATCCAGCAGCTCGGGGTGCGTCGGCCGCTCGCCGGCGACGCCGAAGTTGCTCGGCGTATCGACCAGGCCGGTGCCGAAATGCTGCTTCCAGATGCGGTTGACGAAGACGCGCATCGCCAACGGCGTGCGCAGGATCGCGTCGGCCAGCTCGAGGCGGCCGCTTCCCTTCGAGAAGGACGACGGCTCGGCGTCCGAGAGGATGCTCAGGAAGTGTCGCGGCACTTCCGGACCGAGGTTGTACGGGCTCCCGCGCCGGCTCACCTTGAGGTTGACCGGCTTGTCGGCGTCGCCGACGCCGTGGACGAACGGATACTTCGGCGGCTGCGCCTTGCGCAGCGCCTCGACGTCGCTGCGCAGCGCCTCGATGTAGCGGCGGCGGTCGGCGCTCAGCTGCCGCTCGAGCCCCCATTTGCGGAAGACCAGCAGGCCGGGCTTGAGGCTGTCGAAGGCCTGCGCCGGGTCGTAGCCCTCCTGCAGATCGCGAACGAAGACGTCGGTCCACAGGCTGTTGCGGTCGACCGGCAGGCTCTTGAGCTCGAGGCCGCAGTTCGGGCAGAAGTCGTCGTTGGTGACGAAATCGCTCGGCAGCTTGCCCGGCTCCTTCTTCTTCGTCCCGGTCAGCGCCTTGGCGATGATGATGTCGTTCTCGTCCTTGATCTCCTTCTTCTCGAACATCACGTCGAGGAGGAGCGCCTGGAACTCGTCGGCGAGCTTCTTCGCTTCTGCGGCGCTGCCGCCGCCCTTGATCATCTCCTGCCACGCCTTCAGGTAGGGATAGAAGCGCGGCGGCTTGGCGAGGAACTTGATCCAGCGATCGAACAGCTCGTAATCGAGCTTCTCGGAGTCGACGACCTTGGCCATCTCCTCCTTCGGCTCGCCGGTGACCTTCCACGCCGCGGCCATGTACTTCGACGCCTGCAGCGCCAGCGTCTCGGCCAGCTGCGTCGACTCGATCTTCTGGAACTCGTCGAGCAGCTTCTCCTTCTTCTCGATCTTCTTGTCGTTCTGGTCGTACTCCGCGACGACGTCCTTCGGCGCCAGCGGGTACTCGCGGTACGACGTATTGAGGAAGACGCCGGCGAGCGAGTAGTAGTCGGCCGTCGGAATGGCGTCGTACTTGTGATCGTGGCAGCGTGCGCAGCCGACCGTCAGCCCGAGGAAGCCGCGCGAGACGACGTCGACGCGATCGTGGCGCTCGTCGGCCCGCGTCACTTCGACCGCCCCGTTGTCGTAGTACCACGGGCCGAGGCCGAGGAACCCGAGCGCCGGCAGCGTGCGCGCCCGCGCGTCCTCGTCCGGCAGCAGATCGCCGGCGAGCTGCGCCCGCACGAACTGGTCGTACGGCATGTCGTCGTTGAACGCCTTGATCACCCAGTCGCGATAGAGATAGGCGTTGGGATACGGGTTGAGTCCGCGTCCCTTCGGGTCGAGCGAGCGGTAGTCGTCCTCGCCGTAGCGGGCGACGTCGAGCCACATTCGCCCCCACGCCTCGCCGTAGCGCGGCGACGCGAGCAGCCGATCGACCACCTTGGCGAACGCCTCCGGCGAATCGTCCTTCTCGAAGGCGTCGATCTCGTCGGGGGTCGGCGGCAGGCCGGTGAGATCGAGCGTGGCGCGGCGGATCAGCGTGCGCTTGTCCGCGGCACGAACCGGCGTCAGTCCTTCCTTCTCGAGCCGCGCGAGGATGAAGCGATCGATGTCGCTCTTCGCCCATGAGGCGTGCGACACAGCCGGCGCCGGCGCGTGCGCGAGCGGCTGGAACGACCAGAACGCACGCTGCTCCGGCTTGATCACATAGGCGGGCGCGGCCGCCGGCGCGGCGGCCTTCTCGGGCGCCGCGACGCTCGCGGCTGCCGTTGCGGAGGCATTGAACCATGGCGCGCCGGCGCGCACCCAGTCGGTGAGCGCGTCGATCTCGTCGGGCCGCAGCCGGCCGCCCTTCGGCATCTTCAGCTTCTCGCTGATCTGCCGGACGGCCTGGATGATCAGGCTGTTCTCCGGATCGCCGGGCACCAGCGCCGCGCCCGAGCGGCCGCCCTTCAGCAGCCCCTCGCGCGAGTCGAGGCGCAGCCCGCCCATCCGCTCGTCCGCATGGCAGTCATAGCAGTTGGCTGCGAGGATCGGACGAACGTGTGTTTCGAAGAATTCCGGCGAGCCCGCCGCTGGCGCTGCGACCGACGCCGGCGGCTGCGGGGCCTGTGATGCCTCGCTTCCGACTTGAAGTGCCAGCGGCAGCGCGGCCAGCAGCATCCAGGGGAAGCAGATGCTACGTCGAACACCCATCAGGGGATATTATGCACGGTCGAGATGGTGAAAATCTGTTCAGCGCTCCTGCTCGCCGCGCTGGCTCTACAGCCGAAGCCGGCGCCGCGCCCGGGCGTCAAAACCCCCGGAATCCGCGTCCCAATCGAGCGGTTGAAGCCGGAGGCGGTCTTTCCGGTGCCAGGCACCCCCGACTGGCTGGCGATCGACGAAGCGGTCTGGGTCTCGAATAAACCGAAAGACACCGTGTCGCGCCTCGATCCCAAAACCAACACCGTCACAGCCACGGTTCAGGTGGGGAAGGCGCCGTGCTCGGGCGTGGCCGCAGGGTTCGGCAGCCTGTGGGTTCCCAACTGCGGCGATCAGACGCTGTCGCGTGTCGATCTGAAGACCAACGCCGTCACCGCCACGATCAAGACGACGATTGGCAATTCGGAGGGGGGCATCGCCGCCGGCGCCGGCAGCGTCTGGTTGATGACCGACGCGAAGGGCACGCTCGCGCGCTTCGACCCCGCCACCAACCGCGTCGTCGCCGAGATCTACGTCGCGTCGGGCTCATACGGCCTCACCTATGGCGAGGATGCCGTCTGGGTGACGAGCACCGAGCACAGCACGGTCGCGCGCGTCGATCCACACACCAATCTTGTCGTCGAGACCATTGCGGTCGGCAAATCGCCGCGCTTCATCGCCGCCGGGGGCGGCGCCGTGTGGACGCTCAACCAGGGCGACGGCAGCGTCTCGCGCATCGACCCGAAGACCAACAAGGTGGTGGCGACGATCGAGGTCGGCGTGCCCGGCCCGGGCGGCGAGATCGCGTTCGGCGAAGGGTCGGTCTGGGTGACGGCGTTCGAGTTCCCGCTGTCGCGCATCGATCCGTCGCGCAACGTTGTCGTGCAGCAATTCGCCGGCCCGGGAGGCGACGCGGTTCGCGTGGGCCTCGGGTCGGTCTGGCTCTCCAACCTCCAGGCGGGCAACGTCTGGCGGCTCGATCCCCGGCGCATCGAAGCGACCCTCCCCGAATAGGTGCCCCATGCCGATCTACGACTTCCACTGCCGCGGGTGCAGCCACGAGTTCGAGGCGCTGGTCCGCGCGCACGACACCGAGCCGACGCGGTGCCCCCAGTGCCACGGCACTGACATCGAGCGGCAGATCTCGACCTTCGCCGTCAACACCGCGGAGAAGCGCGCGGCGGCCGTGAAGCAATCGCGCGAGCGGCAGATCAAGGCGAACAAGGAGAAGCTGGTCGCCGACGAGGAATATCGCAAGGAGCACGAAGGACACTAATCATTGCGGATTGCGGATTGCGGATTGCGGACTGACAGGGGTAATTGATGGCCGAGATGCACGAGATCGACTACAAGATCTTCGGCGACGACATGCAGTTCGTCGAAGTGGAGCTGGATCCGAACGAAGCGACCGTCGCCGAGGCCGGCGGCATGATGTACATGGACGACGGCGTCGAGATGGAGACGATTTTCGGCGACGGCTCGAAGCAGCAGGGCAGCGGCCTGATGGGAGCGCTGCTCGGCGCCGGCAAGCGGTTGCTGACCGGCGAGTCGCTGTTCATGACGGTGTTCATGAACCGCAGCACCCAGAAGCGGCGGGTCGCGTTCGGCGCGCCCTATCCGGGGAAGATCATCGCCATCCACCTCGCCGAGATCGGCGGCGAGCTGATCGCGCAGAAGGATTCGTTCCTCGCCGCGGCGAAGGGCGTGTCGATCGGCATCGCCTTTCAGCGGCGGCTCGGCGTCGGCCTGTTCGGCGGCGAGGGGTTCATCATGCAGCGGCTGCAGGGCGACGGCTGGGCCTTCGTTCACGCCGGCGGCACGCTGCACGAGCGGACGCTGGCGGCCGGTGAAATGATCCGCGTCGACACCGGCTGCATCGTCGGCTTCCAGCCGTCGGTCGGCTACGAGATCGAGTACGTCGGCAAGATCAAGTCGGCGCTGTTCGGCGGCGAGGGGCTGTTCTTCGCGACGCTGCGCGGGCCGGGCAAGGTGTGGCTGCAGTCGCTGCCGCTCAGCCGGATGGCGAACCGGATCATCGCCGCGGTGCCGGGCGTTGCGCGCGGCGGGCGCGAGGAGGGATCGATCCTCGGCGGCCTGGGTGCGCTCCTGGACGGCGACAACAGCTAAGCAGGGAATGTAGTGTCCGGCTTTAGCCGGACCTCGAGGTCCGCCTGAAGGCGGACACTACAGCTGGTCGGTGAATGCCTCGATGACGGACCAGTACGTGTGCGGATCAGGCGGCGCGGCGTCGTTGTGATCGGCGCCACGGATGGTCACGAACTGCTTCGGCGCGGCGATGCGCTCGAACAGCGCCTCGCCGTTTGCAAACGGGATCACGCGGTCGCGGTCGCCGTGCATCACCAGCACCGGCACACGCACCTCGTCCAGCCAGCGCGCGGTGGGAAAGCGATACGACGCGAACAGGCTGAGCAGCGCCATCGGCGGCGACGCGCGCAGCAGCGAGCGCGCGTCGACGAACCCCGACTCGAGGATCAACCCGGCAGGCGCGTGCTTCGACGCCGCATACGCCGCCATCGTCGTGCCGAGCGACCGCCCCCAGTAGACGAGCGGCGCCTGTACCGCTCCTTCCCACGCCCAGCCGAGCGCGGCATCGACATCGCGGTAGAGCCCCTGCTCGCTGGGCCGGCCGGTACTCTCGCCGTATCCGCGGTAGTCGAAAGCGTGGACGGCGTAGCCGCGGCGATGGATGCCGGCGAGGATCGGCGCCCACACCGATAGGTTGCCGCCGTTGCCGTGGAAGTAGAGGATCCGCGCCCGCGGCGACGCGTGCGGCATCGACCAGCCGCGGAGCGTCACGCCGCCGGGCGCGGTCAGCGCAATCCGCTCGAAGGCAATGCCGAAATCTCCGGGAGTGGTGGTCTCGCCGCGGGAGGGAAAGAACGCGAAGCGCGACTCGATCGCGCGCACGAAGATGGCGAGCGCGGCAATGACGGCGAGCGAGACGACGATGATCTTGATCACCCAACAGCGGCCGCGCGCTACTGGAATTTCAGCGGCGCCGCGGCGCGGAGCGCGTCGCGGCTTTCCGGCCCCCGGCCGGCAGCTCGAAGATGTGGATCGACTGGCTCTTCTTGCGGCAGCGTTTCGGTTCGCCCGGCTTGGCCGCGTCGGACACGGCGACAAACTTCGTCGGCGACAGCCAGGCGATCCCCTCGACGGCGCAGTAGAGGCGCTTGCCCTTGCCGGTCCGCGGCATATCGTAGACGCGGCCCGGGCCGGCGATCGTCCAGTCGCGCGGGCGCAGGACGCCCAGCCACAGCTGCGAGGTCTGCTGCGACACGACCGCGACGCGGTTGCCGCGCAGATCGATCGCCGAGTAGTCCTCGAATGCGGCGCGGCGCGGCAGCTTGATCCGCGCCGCCGATCGCCAGCCGCCGGCGCGCTTCTCCAGCACGTGGATGCGGCCGCCGCCAGGCTTCCGGCCCTTGCGGCCGCTGCGGCACCGGTTGCCTTCACAGAGCGCGAGCAGGTAGTCGCGGCCGCTGCGGCGCACGACGCTGAGCCCCTCGAAGCCGCGGTTGCGCTTCGCGAACGGCACGTCGACCCAGAGCCGCGTCAGAGAGCGGCCGGATCGATCGCACTCCTCGATTTCCGCCCGGTAGGTGCCGTCAGGGTGTTTCTGGGCTTCGACCAGGAGGTAGAAGCGCTGGCGGGCGGCGCTGTAGGCGATGTCCTCGTAGCCCTCGCCGCGTCTCATCGGACCATGCCAGCCGTGCCTGGACGAGGCGGGATCGAGGCCGCGATCGATGCGGGCGATGCGCCGGAAGTTGTCGAAGATGACGAAGAAATCGCGGCCCCTGGCGACGACGCCGCTCGCTTCGAGCACGGCATCCTTGCCAGGGGCGCCAACGAGATCAGCGAGGCGCCGCTCTGCGATCACCGCGAGCTGGGGCGGCGAGTGGCGGCTCAATCAACAGGACACGCACTTGTGGTTGTTCTTCGAGCCGAGCTTCTCGAGCAGCGCGACCGCCTCGGGGAACGGCTGGATGCGCTGCACCGGCCCGTTGGCCATGTCGGCGGTGGTGCGCCCCTCGCGCGACACCGCCTGCACGTTGGCGCCCTTCGAGACCAGGTACTGAATCATCTCGACGTCGCCGCGCGCCGCGGCGTGATGCAGCGCGGTGTTGCCCTCGTGGTCGTACTCGTTGACGTCGACGTGCAGCTCCTCGATCAAATACTTGACCGCGGCGAGCATGCCGCTGGGCGCGAAGCGATGCGAGTTGGCGGCGAAGCCCTCGCCGTAGCCGACGCCGGCGGCCGCCTGCAGCGGCGTCACCGCGGGACCGCCGACCGGCACCGGCGGCAGCCCGGATACGTCCTTCACTTCGCGATCGACGTCGCCGAAGCGCCCGCGGCCGGCGATCTTCTTGGTGCGGATGCCGGGGTCGGCGCCGTAGGAGACGAGCAGCTTCATCGCTTCGACGTCGCTGGCGTAGGCGGCGCGCCAGAACGCGGTGGCGCCGGTTTCGTCGACGCCCGACAGGTCGAAGCTGTAGCCCGAGTACCACACCTTCTTGTTCAGGCGGACGTTCGGATCGGCGCCCTTCTCGAGCAGCACCTTCATCAGATCGAGGTAGGTCGCCTTCTGATTCAGCTGCGCCTTGGGCTGCGGGTAGAGCGACTTCGGCGCCCATTCGCAGTTCAGCGCGGCGTAGAGCGGCGTGGCGTTGTTCTCGGCGGCGGCCTGCGCGTCGGCGCCTTTCTCGAGCAGCATCAAGGCGAGGTCGAAGTGGCCGTTGATGGTGGCGATGAGCAGCGGGCTGGTGCGATCGCCGGCGCTCGGCTGGTTGACGTTGGCGCCTGCGTCGAGCAGCACCTTGACCGCGTCGACATGCCCCTCGCGCGCGGCCAGCAGCAGCGGCGTCAGGCCGCCCTGCGCCGCCACCAGCTCGTTCAACTGGTAATTGCGATCGACGCCGGGCGTCTGCGGCCCGCGGCCGCGGCCGCCTCCACCCTGCGCGGCCGGCGCCGGCGCCGGGCCGCTGCGCCCGCCCTGCGGCGGCTCGCCGGGCGGCGGCGGGTTGCCGGTGGTGAACTCGCGCAGCGCCGCCGGATCCTTGCTGAGCGCGGCGAGGTCGGTGACCTTCGACGTCGCCGTGAGATCGGCGCCGCGCTTCGCCAGCAACTGCAGCACGTCGGCACGGTTCGAGGCCGCCGCGAACATCGCCGGGGTCAGCTGGCGGACCGATTCCTTCGCGTTGACGTCGGCGCCGCCGTCGACGAGCGCGGTTACCGCGTCGAGGTTGCCGGAAGCGGCGGCGAACATCAGCGGCGTCGTGCCATTGGAGGTCGGCGCGTTGACCTCGGCGCCGGCCTTGACCAGCGGTGCGATTACCGACGCGCTGCCGTTACGGGCCGCCAGCAGCAGTGGCGTGTAGGCGCCAATGCGCGTCGTCGCCCGGACGTTCGCGCCGGCGTAGAGCAGCGTCTGCGTGAGCTCGGCGTCGTTCTTCATCGCCGCCCAGTGCAGCGCCGTCATCCCGTCGCCCTGCGCGCCGTTGACGTCGGCGGCCTGCTTGAGGAGCGCCTTCACCGCCTCGCGGTTGCCCTGCATTGCGGCATCGGCGACCGGCGCGTTCGGCGCCGCCTGAAGCAGCGCCGACATCGCCAGCGCCGCCAGCCCGCCGCGCATCACATTTTTTCGAAACATCGGTGTCCCTGCCTGGCAGCCCTGAAGGGCTGCGCTACCCGCATCCGTAGGGGCCGAGCTTGCTCGGCCCCTCGGCTCCCCCCTACGCCTTGTCGGTCGAGACCGGAGCGGCCCCATTCAGATCGAGCTCGCCGGTGCTGTCGCCGAAGCTCTGAACGTCGTCGAGCCCGAGCTTGTGCGCGATGGTCAGCATCGCGTTGGCCAGCGGCGTGCCTTCGGCCGCCTTGATGTGCAGGTTGCCGCGCAGCGATCCGCCGGCATGGCCGGCGACGAACAGCGGCACGCGCTTGTGGTTGTGCACGTTCGAGTCGCCCATCGGCGAGCCGTAGATGACCACCGAGTTGTCGAGCAGCGTGCCGTCGCCGTCGGGCGTGTTCCGCAGCTTCTCGAGGAAGTAGGGAACCATGCTGACGTGGTACTTGTTGATCTTGGCGAAGTCGAGGATCTTTTCATCCTTCTCCTGGTGGTGCGACGCCGAGTGGAACGCGCCCTTGAAGCCGCTATCGGGGTAGACGCGGTTGCTCGCATCGCGTCCGAGCTTGAACGCGAAGACGCGGGTGATGTCCGAGGCGAACGCCAGCGCCTGCAGGTCGAACATCAGCTTGACGTGCTCGGAGAACGAGTCGGGCACGCCGATCGGCGCCCCGGGCAGCTCGCGCTGCTCGCCGCTGCTGTTGAACGCTTCCACCCGCTGGATCCGCCGCTCGATCTCGCGCACGTCGTCGAGGTAGTCGGCCAGGCGCGCGCGGTCGGCGGCGCCCAGGTCCTTCTTCAGCCGATCGATCGAGGTGCCGAGCCAGTCGAGGATGCTGCGATCCTCGGCGCGCCGCTCCTTGCGCTCGGCCGGCGTCGCGCCGACGCCGAACAGCTGGTCGAAGATGACGCGCGGGTCGCGCACCATCGGCAGCGGATCCTCCGGCGACGCCCAGCTGATCGAATCGGTGTAGGCGCAGGAATAGCCGTACGAGCACCCGCCCGCCTGATCGACGTTCTCGATGCACAGCTGCAGCGACGGGATCGGCGTGTCCTGGCCGTACTTCTTCGCGAAGATCTGATCGATCGAGATGCCGGCGTGCAGGTCCGACCCCTGCGTCTGCTTCGGGTGCGACTGGGTCAGGAACACCGCGCTCGAACGGAAGTGATCGCCGCCGATCTCCGGCGCGGTGAACGCCTCCGCGTTTCGTACGTCGGTGTTGCTGACGATGGTGAGGGCGTCGCGGAACGGTTCGAGCGGGCTGAGGATGGTCTGCGACAGGTCGAAGCCGCTGCCGACCGCCTCGGGCGCCCACAGGTTCTTCTTCAACCCGAACGGCGTGCTGCCGGCCGACCCGTGCACCATCTCGATGGCGACGAAGCGGACCTTCTTGCCGGCCGCCGCCGCGGCAAACGCCTTCCGCGCGGGCATCATCGCCTCGAGCAGCGGCAGCGCCACGGTGGCGCCGACCCCCTTGAGGACCGCCCGGCGGGACACGTGCTTGTTGGTGATGTACATTCCGCTCTCCTCTACCGTGCGCTCGAGTTCGACCGCTTCGCCGTATCGGCGGCGGCGACATCCGTGTTCAGTGGCTGTGGCGTTTCGACGTTCGCCATCCGGAACGCCGCGCTGTTGACGACGCCGAGGATGAAGGCCGACATCCGGTCGTTGTGCTTCGCGGCGTCGCCGATGATGGCGCGAATCGCCGGCATGTCGGTGTACTCGACCCGCCGGCCGAGGGCGTAGGTCATCAGGTTCTCGGTGAAGCTCAGGAGGAAGACGTCGCTGTGCTTCACGAGCGCCTGGCGCAGCCCGGCGGGGCCGTCCATCTTGGTGCCGTCGTAGAGATCGCCGACCGAATCGACCGGCACCTCGTTGTCCTTGATCCGCCACGCGCCCGTGGCGTCGAAGTTCTCCAGTGCCAGCCCGAGCGGATCGATGACGCGGTGGCACGAGGTGCACGCCGGGTTCTTGCGGTGCTCCTCCATCCGCTCGCGCGTCGTCAGCATCTTGCCGCCGATCGCCGCCTTGATGTCGTCGAGCAGCGGCACGTTCGGAGGAGGAGGCGGCGGCGGCGAGCCGAGCAGCACCTCCATCACCCACTTGCCGCGCTGCACCGGCGAGGTGCGATCGGCGACCGACGTGAGCGTCAGGATGCTGCCGTGGCCGAAGATGCCGCGGCGATACTCGGGCGTCTGCACGCGGCGGAAGCCGTTGCCGGTGACGTTCGGGATGTTGTAGTGCTTCGCCAGCCGCTCGTTCACGAACGTGTAATCAGCCGTGAGCAGGTCGAGGATCGGCCGATCCTCCCGCACCAGGCTGTCGAAGAACAGCTCCGTCTCGCGCTGCATGGCCTGCGCGAGCGTGTCGTCGTACTGCGGGAACAGCAGGTAGTCCGGGTGGATCTTCTCGAGGTCCTGCAGCCGCAGCCACTGCCCGGCAAACCGCGTCGACAGCGCTTCCGAGCGGCGGTCGGCGAGCATGCGGCGCACCTGCTTCTCGACGCCGCCCGGCGTGCGAAGCGTGCCGCCGCCCGCAGCCTTGATCAGCTCGGCGTCGGGCACGGTGCCCCACAGAAAGAACGACAGGCGCGACGCGAGATCCTGATCGCTGATGCGATAGGTGTGCGACGCCTTCACCAGTTTCGCGTCCGTCGGCGCCTGCTCGAGGCGGAAGAGGAAGCGCGGGCTGACCAGGATGGACTGCAGCGCCATCCGGATGCCGCTCTCGAAGTCGCCCTTCTTGCGACCCTGGTCGAAGAACTGCAGCGCGTCCTGGACGTCGTCGGGTGTCGCCGCGCCCCGGTACGCCTGCGTCGTCAGGCGCTTGACGATCTCGGCAGCGCAGGTCTCCTCCTCGCGCGCGTTGGTCGGACGGCAGGTGAAGATCATCCGCCGGCTCACCGTGTCCGACACGCCGGTGACCGTCGACGGCCCGAGCACGGTCATGTCGCGCATGTGCGGCAGCGCCGTGACGCCGAAGCTGATGTTGACGTCGGCGAGCGTATTCTCGAGCGGCACCAGGAGATCGTCGAGCGGGCCATCGAAGCGCTGGATGAAGGCGGCGGTCACGCGCTGCGGCCCGGCGGCGATGTGAATCGGCGGCGTCTTGATCTCGAGGCTGTTCTTCGGATCGGTTTCGCTCATCCGGACGTTGAGATCGAGCAGCGCCGCGCGCTCGCCGTTGATCGACACCTCGACCTGCTCCTTGACGTCGAGCGTGGCCATCGACGTGCGGCCGTAGATGCCGCCGAGCGGCTCGTTGTGCATCGACATCTTGATGACGTAGTCGCCATCAGCCGGGAAGTTGTGCACCACCGAGATGCCGCCGCGCGTGCCCATCGGCGCCCCGTCGACCTGCCGCATCTGCGAGAGCGTGCGGCCGATCTTGTAGGTGACCGAGGTCGGGCTGGCGTTGCGGTCGCCGACCGCGAGGCGGCTGATCTGGCTGGCCGCGCGCAGGTAGCTCTCCATCAGCGTCGGCGAGAAGTTCTGGACATCGGCGACGTTGTCGAAGCCCTTGCTGATGGTGTCGGGCGGCAGGAAGGCGGTGACGTCGACGTCGAGGCCGACCAGATCGCGCACCGCGCGCTGGTACTCGGCGCGGTTCAGACGCTGGAACGGACGCCAGCCCGGGTTCGGGTTGAGCGCCGCCGTTGCGTCGATCTTGTGTTCGAGCGTGTCGATGAACGCCTTGATGAGGTCGGGCTCCGGCCGGCGCGCGTTGGGCGGCGGCATCATGCCGGTGCGCAGCTTGCGGATCATCTTCTCCGCGATCTCGCCGTGCTCGTCGATCTTCGCGGCGTCGAAGGCGGCGAGGGTCAGCCCGCCGGCCTTGCCGCGCTCGCTGTGGCAGCCGGCGCAGTACTGCTTCACCAGCTGGTTCTGGGCGTCGACGGCGAGTCCGGCGGGCGCGGCGTTGGGTTTCGTCGACGGCGATGCGGCTTTGCGCGCGACCGATGCGGGTTGCGCCGACGCGGGCGAGGGCGCCGGTTTCGGCGCCTGCGCGCCGCTCGAGGACGAGGCCTGCTCAGCCGACGGACCGACGCCCAGAAGTGCCGCCGCCGCGACTGCAACCGCCAGCTTTTTCATGCTTTTTTGCCCCGATTCGGGATCCTGTGGTGCGGTTCGATCCGCCTCCCAAAGTATAGGGCCGGACAGCGCCTAAGTGATGCACTTTGTCGTCGCTATTTGTCAGCGGTTGTCACTCACGTTTTCGGCGTTAACCGAAGCTCAGGCTCGGGTTTAGGCGCCCCCGCGGAAACCGTTTGACGCGCCGGCCCGGCGGCGGCGGCCAGGTCGATGAGCGCCTGGTTCATGTCCAGCGCGAATGCCGCCTGCCGGCTGCTGCCCCATGGGTAGCTGGGTGGATCGGGCGCGCCAGACTGGCCGCGGATCGTCGCCCAGACAGCCTGATCCTGTGGCGCCGGATCGAGCACCGCGTTCGCGAACTGGTCGAGGTTCACCTCGAGCGCGGCCAGGTACGAGCGGTAGCGCACCCAGGCATGGTTGTTCCAGTTGAACTCGTCGTTCAGCTTGATGCCGGCGCGACGGCCGCGCTCGCTCAACCGCGCGATCTCGTCCGCCGCCATGTCGAGGTTCAGCCCGCCTTCGTCGGGGCGCTGCGAGATGTGGACGATGCGGTTGCGGTAGCCGGGCATGCGCGACTCCATGTTGTCGCGCCAGTTCTGCATCGTGTCGCCGATCGCGGTGAAGAACCCGACCAGCTGCTTCCCGCTCGATCCGCCGTCGAAGCGGTTCCACGATGGCTGCAGCCCCTGGCCGTTGCTGCTCGGCAGCCAGACGAACTCGGCCTCGTCGAGGTGATCCGGGTGCGGCGACTTCAGGTTCATCCCGAAGGTCGGCCAGCGCGGCAGGGGGCTGTCGAAGAAGCGCAGCGGGAAGTTGCTCGAGATGCCGCCGTCGGAAAACCAGCAGCGCTCCGCGATCGGAGCATGGGAGCGCGCTCCCGCAGGGGCGGAGCTTGCTCCGCCCCCCGCCGCGGTCGGCGGCGCGTCGCCGCGCCGCGCATTCATCGTCCGCGAGAAATCGACCGCCCACAACGGCACCGC
>Ga0111538_10002659_pt1 | contig 25029 bp, 32 predicted proteins | sample SoiMethybrSBSTD1_FD_79669 | JGI IMG/M metagenome (GOLD analysis project Ga0111538, IMG submission 79669) | Bulk soil microbial communities from a Populus tree surrounding site in Tennessee, USA - Soil MetaG P. TD hybrid SBSTD1 (version 2)... | ecosystem: Environmental > Terrestrial > Soil >...
GGTCCCCGCCCCCGCGCACGTTTTCGCGAAAAAGGCCAGATCCGGCCCGTAAAATGGGCTCGAAAATGGCCTAAATTTCGCGAAAACAGGCCCAAAATCGCGAATTCGCGAAAACAGGCCCGAAAACCGCGGTTATCAGGGGGTTGTGACCCGATTGTTAGGGGGTCGTATGCGGGACACGGATCGGTTAACGGGTCGGATCGTCGTATGCGCCCCGACGACCCTACCCGCGTTTTTTGTAGACGATTTACACGGGGTGTGCACATTTTGCGGAACGCGCGTCCGGTTTCGTCCGTACACGCCGTCACCCCGTGTACTCGTGTGTCTCGGCTGTTTTCTCGTCCGCGCGGAACCGGGCGAAACATGCGCGATCCTGGGCGAAGCGATCGACGAGCTAGCCGCGAGCGCGCCCGACGTCCCGAAATGCTGAGGACCGATGATCCATTACCACGGGCTACCGATCACGCCAGATACGGCCGCGGAAGTCGCGATCCGCGCGGGGCATGCGTTCGTTTCGTTCGCCCACCCGCAACAATTGGGGCTCGCGGTCGCCGCTTGCCAATCTTTCGGGGTCGACAATGGCGCGTTTTCCGCTTGGCGGAAAGGGCACGCGATTACGGACTGGGCCGAATATTACGCGTTCGCGTCGTCGTGTAAGCGTCATCCGTCGTGCGATTTTGCGGTCATCCCCGACGTGATCGACGGAGACGAAGCGGCCAACGATGTACTCCTGGCCGAATGGCCGTTACCCCGTTGGTTTGGGGCGCCCGTCTGGCATTTACACGAATCAATGGCCCGACTGGAACGGCTCGCGCGGGATTGGCCGCGGGTCTGTTTAGGAAGCTCCGGCGATTACGCGCAAATCGGTACGGCTCGTTGGTGGGACCGCATGAATAAAGCCATGCGTACGATCTGTGACGACGCGGGGCAACCCGCTTGCCGCTTGCATGGGCTCCGAATGCTCGACCCCTACGTATTCGGCAAATTTCCGTTTGCGTCGGCCGATTCGACAAACATCGGCCGGAACATCGGGATCGATAGCCGATGGATCGGCCCGTACGCGCCCCCGACGAAGGAAGCTCGTACGCAAGCGTTGCGCGCGCGGATCGAATCGGCCAATGCGCCCGCCGCGTACGATTTTCTCCCGGTACAGGAGCGATTCTAAAATGCCGTTCGCGTCCGCGGAGCGACGACGAGCCTATCAACGCGCGTACTATCGGCCGTATCGGCTGGCGCGTCGTCGCCAGTATCGCGCGGCGAACAAATGCGGATTTTGCGGCGGGCCCGCGGTTCGTTTCTGGGCTTGTACTCGTTGCCGCGTCAAGTCGGCCGATCGGAAGCGAAGGGGAGCTAGCCATGCGTAACGCCGATTCGCCGTTGTACGCGGTCGACATGTTGATCCGGCCGACTGCCGGGGGCGCGCTCGTCCGGCTATCGGGCAATTTAGCCGCGACCGCGATCCAACCCCCCGATCCGATTGATCCCCCGACCCCGTCCGGCGACCTGGGGCTAACGCTGATTCGACAAATCGCGTTGCCGTCGCTCGATATGCAATTCACTTACGGGGACGTGACCGGGCGAATCGTCAACGACCGCGTCCGGATCCTGATGACGGGGAGCGAATCCGTCTCGCGCTCCCCGGTGTACGAAATCGAGATTACCGACGAGCCGATCGCGACGCATGTTCAGACCTGGGCCGATCCGTACCACGGGAAGCGGGGTACGTGGGTCGTCGTTGCGGATCTCGCGGCGACCGCGTCCGCGCTCTGGGCCGAACACAAGCGGCGACGCGCTCCCGACTGGTACGCGGCCGCGGCCTTTTGGCAAACGCTGGCCGACAAGGCGAAAAAAGACGGGCTCGACGACGCGTCGTATACCTGGGTCGATTTCGCGACCGCCTCGACTCCCGCTTTAAACGGCGGGCATTATTTCCATGCGGGGACCGGGATTCTGTACGTCACGTACGCCGATTCGTACAACGTGAGCGGGCGCCCCGATTGGAATTTCGTGGGGCTCCGCTTGCATGACAACGGGACGACGGAGTGTTACGGCCCGTTCCGGTTTCGTGTCGTTGACGGAGACGGGACCGTCAAGTACGGCCCGCGCGCAATACATTTTTTGCGCGAACATCCGGAAACCGGCGATCTACTCGGGGCCGCAATGCTGACATCGGGCAACGTCGGTTGTCCCTGGGGGCCCAATCTTTTCCGCGCGGCCGCGGCGAAATGGCCCACGGCCGCGAGCCCATGCGGGCCCGATCCCGCGCTCGACGTAATTTGCGATACGCGGTACCTGTACGGCTATTACATGGGGACCGCGATCGATCCCATGACCGGGATCGCGGCGGGGGACGTGCGATCGTTCCGTCGAATCCGCGACGGCTACCAATTTGAACCGTCGTCGACAACACAAGCGAATTTCGTTAACCCCGCCGCATATGCGGGGGTCGGATCTTGGACGGATAACGATTCGCTTGGCGGATTCTGCCCGCTCGACGATCGCGTGTTGTTTTTCGGCGGGGTCGCGGGCTCCCCCAATCAAGATCCAATGTCGCCGCAAGCGGCCCACGTCTGGTACGCGACGAGCAACAACGCGTACAAGTGTACCCACGGGTTCGACGCGGTCCCTGGCGGGATTACCGGCCCCGTCTGTACGGCCCGCTTCCCTTGGGCGACGGGCTATACGTGGGCCGTACTTGACGCGGTCAAACGCGGCGAAATCCGCGACTGGCAAGCGGCCCCGATCGTCGAGGACAATCTCGAAACGAAACACGGGATCACGACGGCCCCGGTTGACGCGGTCGGATGCGCCAAAATGATCGCGTCTGGGTTTTTTGATCCGCGGACGCGTCGACTCTACACGGTCGCGCAAGGGGCTGACCGCGGTATGACGTACTTTGGATTGATCTCCGCGTATTTGCACGAATGGCAAGCGGCATAATGGGTAATTGGAATTCGGGCCGACGTCCCCAACCGACCGCGCTCAAGGTACTTCGCGGCAACCCTGGGAAGCGTCCGCTAAATCTCGACGAGCCCACGATCCCCGCGGCCGATCCCTCATTCGACAACCCGCCCGCCGAAATTGCGGACGACGTCGGGGCCGCAACCGAATGGCGACGGGTCGCGCCGATCCTTCGGGCCGCGGGGCTCGTGAGCGCGACAGAGCGCGCCGCATTGACCGCGCTCTGTCAGCAATGGTCCCGATACCTGGCCGCTCACGCGCAAGTGATCGCCCTGGGTATGTGTATCGAGACGACGAAGGCCGTTCCGATCCCGAATCCGTACTTGCTCGTCGCGGATCGCGCGCTCACGCATTGCTCGCGGCTATGGTCAGAGCTTGGGCTAACCCCTTCGGGCCGCGCGCGCGCGCGAAAACTCCCGTCGTCGTCCCCAGACGGGAAGAAACCGTCGAAATGGTCGGGGCTCCTGACATGAAACGCGACGAAGTACTAATCGGTCAACGCGTGACCGTGAATTTTCCGAACCGGGCCGGGGAAATCGCAACGGTCACACGACGCGCGCTAGAGAATCGCAATTGTTATTACGTCGTATTCGACGACGGAATAACCCAACGGTACAACGCGTTTTGGCTTGAACCGGCGCCGACCGATAAAGGGCGGGCGCCATGAAAATCGAGCAACAGCCCGCAATGGAACCGAAATTACGTGTCTTATCGCTCGGGGCGGGCGTCCAAAGTACGACGCTCGCGCTCATGGCGGCGGCGGGCGAAATCGGCCCAATGCCAGACGCGGCGATTTTTGCGGATACCCAGTGGGAACCCGTCGCCGTGTATGAACAATTGCAATGGCTCCAGACACCGGGGCTCTTACCCTTTCCGATCGTGATCGCGACGGTGGGCAATATCAAAACGGGCATTATCGAACGCCGGAACACAACCGGCGGAAGTTACGCGGCGGTCCCGTGGTATACCCGCAATCCAGACGGGACACCGGGGATCGGTCGGCGCCAGTGCACGAACGAATACAAACTTACGCCAATCATGCGGGCGATCCGTGAATTACTACACGTTGGCCGCAAATCGTACATTCGCAAGGGCACGGTTGAAGTCTGGATCGGGATCTCCCGCGACGAAGTGACCCGCATGAAGCCCGCCCGACAAGCTTGGATGATCAATCGCTGGCCGCTTGTCGAATTAGGCAAAAGCCGCCGAGATTGTCTCGCGTGGTTACAAGCGCGCGGGTATCACGAGCCCCCGCGGAGCGCGTGTATCGGCTGTCCGTTTCACAGCGATCAAGCATGGATCGATATGCGCGAGCACAGGCCCGCCGAATTTGCCGATGCGATCGCGGTCGACGCGGCCTTACGTCAAGACAAATCGCGCGGGATCAAAGAATTTATGCACGACGCGCGGATCCCACTTGCGGACGCGATTCGGCTCGTCGAGCGCGAACGACGCCAGCAACCCAATCTGTTTGAAAACGAATGCGTTGGGATATGTGGTGTCTAAGGGCCCGCCATGAAATCGACGAACGGCCCCGCGCGCAAAATCGAGATCATTAACAAGCTCACGCATACGAAGGGGCCATTCGCGGGGGAGTCGTTTAATCTCCGTCCCTGGCAACAGCACAAAATCATCCGGCCCCTATTTAAAATCGACCGCGCCACGGGCAAGCGGAAGCATCGTATGTGCCTGTTAATGATCCCGCGCAAAAACGGCAAAACGGAATTGATTGCCGCGCTTGCGATCGACGGGCTGTTATTCGACGGGGAAATCGGCGCCGAAGTGTACTCCGCGGCCGCGGACAAGGATCAAGCGGCCCTAGCGTTTAACGTCGCGGCGCAAATGATCCGCAACGACGCGGAGTTATCGGCGCGTTGCGACATTCTCGACTCGCAAAAACGAATCGTCGATCACAAAACCGGGTCGTTCTATCGCGCGATTTCCGCCGAAGCGTACTCAAAACACGGGTTTAATGCGTCCCGCGTCCTATACGACGAATTACACGCCGCTCCGAACCGCGAATTATGGGACGTGCTCACGTCGTCAACGGGCGCGCGCGCGCAACCGCTCACGGTCGCGATTTCGACCGCTGGCTATGACCGGCATTCGATCCTGTACGAGCTATACGCGCATGCGAAAAAGGTTGCCGAGAATCCCGCGCTCGACCCGTCGTTTCTGCCGATTATTTTTGAAGCCCCAGTAGACGCGGATTGGACTGACGAAAAAATCTGGCGCGCGGCGAATCCCGCGCTCGGGGATTTCCGATCGCTTGACGAAATGCGGACGGCATGCGCGCGCGCTCGGGAAATCCCAGCACAAGAAAACACGTTTCGTCGGTTGTATCTGAACCAATGGACCGAACAAGCGTCTCGTTGGTTATCGCTCGCGTCATGGGACGCATGCAAAGCGCCGATCGATCGGATCAATCTCGCGGGCCGACGTTGCTTTATCGGGTTGGACCTGTCGAGCACGACCGATCTAACGGCCGCGGTCGCCGTCTTTCCGGACGGGGACGGGTTCGACGTCCTCCCGCATTTTTTTATCCCAGCGGAGCGCATACTCCAACGTGTGACCCGCGACCGCGTCCCCTATGACCAATGGCAACGCGACGGACTGGTAACGGCGACCCCTGGCGCCGAAGTCGATTACGACTATGTCCGAAATCTACTCAAGACCTGGGACGACGAGTATGACGTCCGCGTACTCGCGTACGACCCGTGGAACGCGACCGATCTAATCCAGCGGCTCGAAAAACAAGACGGTTTTACGTGCGTCAAAATGCGACAGGGGTTCGCGACGCTGTCCGCGCCAAGCAAATCGCTGGAAGTCGCGATCCTGTCAAGGCGGCTCCGTCATGACGGTAACGCGGTACTTCGCTGGAATATCGCGAACATGTCGGTTGAAAGCGACGCGGCGGGGAACATTAAACCGTCGAAAGAATTATCGACGGAGAAAATCGACGGGGGGTACGCGCTCATTATGGCGATCGACGCAATGGAGCGACACGACCATACCCCCGGGCCGAAGTACCAAATGATCATCATGGGTTAATGACATGGCGAATCGACCCGGGCGCCCCCCGCTTGATCGTTTCGATAAGTCCGTCGTCGTGTCCCTGGCAATGCCGGGGCGCGTCTTTGACGACGTGTACCGGCGCGCACGTCTGGAACGGTTGACGGTCCCAGAAATCATCCGGCGGTCGTTGCGTAATTCTGCGAATAAAAAAATACAAATTACCGATAGTTAACCGGCGGGCGCGACACTTGCCCGCGTCGTGATCCATCGCGCGCATGCGGTTCTAAGTGTCAAGTCGGCCGACGTGGCGACGCGTCGTATTTCCGGAACCGCGACAACCCCAGCGGCCGATCGCGCGGGCGATACGCTGGATCCCCTGGGCGCGACGTTTACCAATCCGATACCGTTGCTCTGGCACCACGACAAGGAACGGCCGATCGGGCTCGCGACCCTACATCAACCAACCCTGGCCGGAATTACTTTCGACGCGACGATCCCGTTTGTCACTGAGCCCGGGCCGCTCCGCGATCGTATCGAGGAAGCTTGGCAGTCGCTCAAGGCGGGGTTGATCACGGGCGTATCGGTCGGGTACCGCGTGCTTGACGGCGGTATGAAAGTTTTAAAAAACGGCGGGCGCCGATTTACACAAACGGAAATTTGCGAAGTGTCGTTAGTCACGGTCCCCGCGAATATGCACGCCACGATCGACGTCATTAAATCGCTCGATACCGCGTATCTGGCCGCGTCTGGCCGCAATCTTTCCGGCGATTCGGAACGAGCCCCGGTTAGTGCGCGAAGGATCGCGCCCGCCATGACAGCACAAGAAAAGATCCAGAATTTCGAGAATACCCGCGCGGCGAAAATCGCCCGGATGTCGACGATTATGGACGCGTCGACTGATTCGACGCTCCCCGACAATCTCCGAGAAGAATACGACGAACTATCGCTCGACGTGAAAGGGATCGACGATCACTTAGTCCGCGCGCGCGAGCTTGAAAAACTCCAGACCGCGAGCGCGACGCGGATCGTTCCGGGCACGGGCGCCCCCGCGCGGATCCCGGTTGTGTCCGTCAAGTCGAATGTCCCCCCGGGGACCGCGTTTGTCCGGGCCGCATGCGCCAAGCTCGTCTGTAACGGCAATCTGCACGAAGCGGCCGAGTACGCCAAGCGTTGGGACGCGACGACGCCCGAAGTCGCGTTGTACTTGAAAGCGGCAATCGCGCCCGGAACCGTGACGGACGCGACCTGGGCGGGCCCGCTCGTGAATCAGAACATTGCGGCCGATTTTCTGGAATTGCTCCGGCCCGCGACCATTCTCGGCAAAGTCCCCGGGCTTCGGACGGTCCCGTTTAATTGCAAAGTCCCATCGCAAACGGCGGGCGGGACGTACGGCTGGGTCGGGGAAGCGAAACCGAAACCGGTAACGAAGCTCGCATTCGCGGCGGAAACGCTCAGTATCGCGAAAGCGGCCGGGATCATTGTCCTGACCGAAGAATTGGTCCGGCTATCGAATCCGTCCGCCGAAGCCCTTGTCCGGGCCGACATGATCGCGGGGATCGCGCAATTTCTCGATTCGCAATTTATCGATCCCGCGGTCGCGGCGGTAGCGGGCGTCAACCCCGCATCGATCACGAATGGCGCCCCCACGGCCGCGGCGACAACGAATCCCATGGCCGACATCATCGGCCTGATAAACCACTTCGTCACGAACAACATTCCCGTTGACGGGGTCACGTTTATCATGTCGGCCGCGAATGCCCTGGCGTTGTCGTTCCGATCGAATCTCGACGGGTCGCCCCAGTACCCCGGGGTCACGATTAACGGCGGGACGTACAAGGGGTTGACGTTTGTAACCAGCCAAGCGGCCGGTACCAACGTGATCGCGCTCCAACCGTCGTTGATTCTGTACGCCGACGAAGGCGGGGTCACGATCGACGCGTCGCGGGAAGCGTCGTTGCAAATGGACTCGGCGCCGATGTCGCCCGCGGACGCGACGACCGTGTACGTATCGCTCTGGCAGACCAATTGCGTCGGGCTCCGCGCGGAGCGGTTCGTTAATTGGAAACGCGTGGGCGTTTCGGTCAAGTACCTGACCGCGACCGCATGGCCCGCCCCGACGGGCGTTGCGGGCGAATCGGCGGCGCCCCAGTCCGCGCCCCACGCGCGTTAGTTTCTCGGCCGCGGGGCGCGTCGAGTCGGACGCGCCCCGCGGGGATCGGCCCTGGGCCCCAATGCAGTTAGAAATTTTCGGGTTGGAACTAATCGCCCGCAAAGCGGCCGCGAATCTCCGTCCGATCGATTCGCCTTCGGGCCGCGGGGGTTGGTACCCGATTATCCGCGAGCCCAACACGGGCGCATGGCAACAAAACGCGGAAATTACGGGGAGTACGGCCCTGTCGTACTTCGCCGTATTCGCATGCGTGACATTGATCGCGGCCGATATCGCCAAGCTCGCGTTACGGCTCATGCGACAAGACGACGAAGGGGTCTGGAACGAAACCACGAACCCCGCGTACTCCCCCGTGTTGCGGAAACCCAACCGGTACCAGACGACGCAAAAATTTATCGAGCAATGGATCACGTCGAAACTGGTACACGGCAACACGTACGTCTTGAAAGAGCGCGATAACCGCGGGCTCGTCAAAGCGTTGTACGTGCTGGATCCGACGAAAGTTTGCCCGCTCGTCGCGGCCGATGGGGCGGTCTATTACGAACTTCGCCGCAATGACCTGGCGGGGCTCGACGCGGGCGCGACCGCAAACGGGGTCACGGTCCCCGCGTCAGAAATCATTCACGACCTGATGATCGCGTTGTTTCACCCCCTCGTCGGGGTGACGCCCTTGTACGCATGCGGACTATCGGCCCTGCAGGGGATCACGATCCAAACGACGTCGAGCAAATTTTTCGCGGGCGGGGCGAACCCTGGCGGGGTTCTAACGGCGCCCGGGGCAATCGGGGACGATACCGCCAAGCGGCTCAAAGAATACTGGGATACGAATTTTACGGGCGCGAATATAGGCAAAGTGGCGGTCCTAGGCGACGGGCTGAAGTATGAAGCCATGACCGTGAACGCGGCTGACGCTCAACTAATCGAACAATTGCGTTGGACCGCGGAAACCATATGCGCGTGCTTTCACGTCCCCGCTTTTATGATCGGGGTCGGCCCGCCCCCGCCGTTTTCCAGCGTCGAGCCCATGCAACAGCAGTACTACTCGCAATGTATTCAGAGCTTGATCACGTCGTGCGAATCGTCGCTCGACGAAGGGCTTGGGATCGGCGGGACACAGTACGGAACCGAATTCGATATCGACGACCTGATTTATATGGACACGTCGACCAAAACGAAAGCGGCCGCGGACGCGATCGGGGCGGGGGCCATGTCGCCCAACGAAGCCCGTAACAAGTACTTCGGGCTCGGGAGCGTCAAGGGGGGCAATACCCCGTACATGCAACAACAGAATTATTCGCTGGCCGCGCTCGACGAGCGCGACAAGAATTCGCCGCTCGTCGTCCAACCGGCCCCCGCGCCCGCCGCGCTCCCCGCCCCGGCGACGACGCCCGCGGCCGACGAGCCCGCCGCGGAAACGAAAGCGACCCCCTGGGCCGCGGTCGCGCTCGCGTTGCTTCGGAAAGATTGGGGGGAAATCTCCGATGTCGTCTGACGCTCCCGCGACCGCGGCCGCGCTCGACGGGCCCGCGCTCGTTGTTGAAGCCGTCGAGATAGCCGTTAGATCGGCCCTGGCGCCCGTCGTGGCACGGCTACGCGCGGTCGAAACGGCCGCGGCCGACGTTGGACCCGTCCGGGCCCGCGTTGACGTCCTAGAAGCCCTGGCGCCCGTTCCGGGCCCCGCGGGGCCCCCGGGCGCGGACGGGCTCGGGTTCGACGATGCGACCGTCGAGCATGACGGCGAACGGACAATCACGATTACCTGGGCGCGCGGAGACGCGCGCGTCGAGCGGGCGTTTAAAGTCCCCGTCATGCTCTATCGGGGCGTACATGTTGCCGGGAAACTGTACGAGCGGGGCGACGTCGTGACGCTCGGGGGGTCGCTCTGGCATGCGAACGCGGACACGACGACGCGGCCCGGGGACGGGGCGACCGCTTGGACGCTCGCGGTCAAACGCGGACGGGACGGTGCACGGTGACTGTCTGGACCCCGACCGATCCCGTACTCGTGACCCTGGCGACCGCCAAGCAACATTTACGCGTGTACGACGACGCCCACGACCCCGATATCACGCAAAAGCTCGCGGCCGCGAGCGCGTCGATCCGCGATTACTTAAAAGACCGTAACGATCCGCTTTGGACCGATACGACCGCGCCCCCCTGGATTGGGCAGTCCGTTCTGTTGTTGCTCGCGCATTTGTACGAACACCGGGGCGACGAATTCGGGGGGGCGCAAGACAACGACGCGCGGGTCTGGGAAGCGATCGCGAATCTCTGTCGACGCTCCCGCGATCCCGCGCTCGCGTGACCTATGGCGATCGGGTCGTACCGTCACGTCGTGAAATTTCAGACCCCGACGACCGTACCAGACGGGGACGGCGGGACGATCGAAACCTGGGCGGATTTGCTCCCGCTCTGGGGTGTCAGCGTCCAACCCGCGTCGATTCGCGATTTGGAGCGGCGAACGGCCGGAACGATTGTCGCGGCCGCGACCCACGTGATTATCGGGCCCTATCGGTCGGACGTCGGGGTTGACGATCGCATGATGTTTGACGGGCGAACATTTCGGATCAGCGGGGTTAAAAACGTCGACGAGCGCAAAATCACAATGGAACTATTCGCGGTCGAAACGGTGTAGCCATGCCCAACAAATTGAAATTGTCGGGATTTTCTGAACTACAACGCGACCTGTCGACGCTCCCGATTGATCTCCGCGCTCAGTCCGCGCCGATCGTGACCCAGCATGCCCGCCGCGCGGCCGAACTACTCAGGGCTACGTATCCCGTCGTGACGGGCGCGCTACGGGCGGGCGTGAAACTGATCGAGCGCGTCCCGCGCGGGGTTGCCGTTTTGTATACGGTCACGTCGAGCGCGGCCCACGCGCACTTGTACGAATTCGGAACGAGCAAAACGAGCCCGCGGGCGACGTTTCTCCCGATTACAGAGCGCGAGCGTCGCCAGTCGACGACCGCGGTCGCGGACGTCGTGACCCGCGCGGGGTTGAAAGTGACAGGGGCCCGTGATTAACGCCAGCGAAATCGAGCGCGCATTGATCGGCAAGCTCGCGAGCGATCCGCAATTGGCCGCGCTCATGCCGGACGGGGTCTATTGGGATCTGGCGACCCTGGGATCGGAAAAGTTCGTCATCGTCACGTTGTCGACAAGTCGGGGATTGGCCGAATTTCACGACGTCGACACGTTTCGGACGTTTGTGTATTTGGTTAAGGCCGTGGCCCTGGGGACCGATAGCGACCCGATCGCGCCCGCCGCGGAACGGATCCAAGCCCTGTTAGATCACGGCGACATCACTTTCCCCGCGGCCGCGGGTTGCTCGCTCATGCTGTTGCGTTGGGTCGATCGCGTCCGGTATACGGAAACGGCCGCGGGGGAAACGTGGCAACACCGGGGCGCCCGGTACGAAATCACGGTCACACCACTGTAGGGGGATCAATGGCTCGACGACATGGCAGTAAAGGATCAGTAGAAATGGACCCGACCGGGGGATCGACCCCCGTTGTCGTCGCGTCGCTAAATCAGTGGTCTATCGACCTGGGACGCGACCGCGCGGACGCAACGTGCTTCGGGGATCTGAACAAAGTGTACGTACAAGGGCTCCCGAATATCGAAGGCGAAATCGGCGGGATCTGGGACGAAGCCGCATCGCAGGTACTTTTCGGCGTTGCCCTGGGCGACGTCGCCGCGTACCTGAAGCTCGTCCCGTCAACGCTGGCGCCCACGTATTTCTTTTCCGGGCTCGCGTATGTCGACGCGGGGATCGACGTCAGTGTGGACGGAGCGATCGAAGTGTCGGGATCGTTCGCGGCCGCGGGCCCCTGGGCCATGGATCCCGCGGCCCCGTAATCGGGCGTCGTCGTGCAGCGGGGGATCCGGGGCGGGGCCGCGTCGATCAAGTGGGCGTATTTCACGGCCGCGGCCGTACACGGCTACATGGTCACGCACGACAAAGACGTACGCGTCTGGACCGTCACTGGGACGTTTGTTCCGGGGCTCGTTGACGCGTTCAAAATCGCGCAACGGCCGTTGTTTTTCGTCGCCCCGCTCAAACGCGGCGCATGGCGTTGGGAAATTCAGACGTTAACCCGTCTCGACGGGGGGCGATTTATTGCCACGTTGGGACCGATGACTATGGACGATCACAATGGGCTCGCGCGTCCGACGACCCGAAATTGACACGTTAGAAATTTCCGGGGGCGATACGCTCACGGTCAAACGGTATCTGACCGCGGGGGAATTTCGGCAATTGATCCGCGGGGCAATCCGGCCCGTGACCATTGACGCGGCAGCCGCGGCGAACGGGCACGGGCAAAATACCGTGTTTGAAATCGACCCGACCGAAGTAGGACTAGCGACGGTCGTGGCGTACTTGCTCGATTGGACGTTTACGGATTTCGACGGGCGCCCGCTCGTGATTCGCGATCAACCCCCCGCGGTCGTCCGGGCCGCGCTCGACGCGATCGACGCGGCATCGTACGCCGAAGTCCAGCGGGCGATCCAATCACACGATACGGCGGTACGGGGGTTCCTTGCGGCCGAAAAAAAAGCGATACCTGGCGCAACGACGCCCGAACCGACCTAGCGATTTGTCGGGTCATGGGTTGGACGCTTGACGACGTGTGGAATTTGCCAATGCACTATTACGAGTTTCTCGTCGAGGAATTAAACCGGGAAGCGGCGAAAGCGGGGCATTAACCCATGCCCTTAAACGCGAATTTCCTGGCCGATTTCTCGTCGTTTCTCGGGGAAACCGCCAAAAGCATTACCGCCACGAAAGAATTTCAAACGGCCGCGGCCGCGGTCGGCCCCGCGGTCGATCAATCGCTCGCGCAAGCGGGCAAAGCGGCCGAAGGGGCGGGCGGGCATGCGTCAAAAGCCATGGCGGACGCGCTCGAACTTGGGAAGCAAATCGGAAAGTCGCTTAAAACCGTTGCCAGCGATATCACGGGATTTGTCAGCGGGTATATCAACGAATTTGCCGAAGCGGAGCAAGCGACGGCCCGACTCGAAACCGCGCTAAAAAATGCGGGACAGACGGCCCCGGGCGTCGCGAAGCAGTACGGCGAAATTGCGAAAGAGATCCAAAACATTAGCGCGTTTTCGAGCGGCGCGATCACGAACGCCCAGATCATCCTGACGACGCTCGGGGGGATCAAGCCCGACAATATCCGCGATACGTTGATCGCCGTAACGGAACTGGCCCGGGGCATGGCGGGGCAGGGCATGACGCTTGAATCGGCCGCGATCCTTGTCGCGAAAGCGGCCGCGAGCGACGGCGAATCCCTGGGCAAATTGAAAACGATTCTGGGCGAAGCGTACAAACCGGGAATGGATTTCGCGCAAATCATGGAAGCGATCATGACGAAATTCTCGGGGCAAAACGCCGCGTACATTGCCACGACCGCGGGCCATATCGAATCGCTCAAAAATTCCATGTCCGATATCAACGAGAAAATCGGCCAAGTGTTCGCGGAAAATCTCAAAACGATCTTCGATTGGTTTCAACAATTACCGGAAGGGATCCAGACGTTTTCGATTGCGATCGTCGGGTTTGGGACCGCGCTCGCGCCCGTACTCGTGTCAGTGTCGTCGCTGATCAAGATCCTGCAGGGGCTCGGGCTCGCGTCGCTCTGGGGCGCGATTAGCGCGGGGTTTACCGTCGTGATCGATGCGATCGTCGCGTTCCTGTCATTTATCGGTCCCGTGGGTTGGCTGATTCTCGGGGTTGGCGCGCTCGTCGCGGCCCTGTGGGTCTACTGGGACGAAATCAAAGCGGGCTTTAAATGGATTTGGGAACAAATTACCGCGATCACGACGGATATCGTCACCGCGGTATCGAAGCTCTATTACGGGATCAAGTATTGGTTACAAGACAAGCTCGCGGAAGTGTTTGAGTTTGCCGCAACACAGGGCCCGCAAAGCATCGTTGACGGGTTCAAGCGGGCCGCTCAGTTGATCGTGGGGTTTTCGATCGTGCCCGATATGGTCGACGCGATCGGCCGCGAATTCGGGCGACTGGATCGCGTCATGGTCGACCCCGCATGGGCCGCGGCCGACGAAGCGACCGCCGCATTTGCCGGGATTGGCGATGCGGCCTTGCCCACGCTCGCGGCGGGAGCGGGGCGCGCGGGCGGGCCGACGACGATCACGGTCAATATGTCGGGCATGCTCGGGACGGACGACCCGCAAACGCGCTCCCTGGTGTCTGACCTCGTGTCCAACGCGGTTATGCAGGGCATGCGGGGCGGGCGATTGCTCGGGACCGCGTGATAGCCATGGCGGCGGATCCTTCGGCGGTCATTATCTGGATTGGCGACACTGACGTAACGCAATTTGCGCGCGTGGGTCGCGTCCGGATCGATGATCTCTTAAACGACGCGCCCAACACGGCCGCGTTGACGGTCGTTCTGGCGCCCCGGATCGCGGCCCCGCAAACGGGCCCGTTTGCCCGCCATGCGTTCGACGCGGGCGCGTTTAATACGAACGACAATCGCGGGCCCGTGATTTATCCCCCGACCGTCAACGTCGGCGCCCGGATTCTCATGTGGGTCAACGGGGGCGCCGATCAAATTTTCGGCGGGGAAATTACCGCCCGCGAGCAATACGCCGAATTCGATCAACCCCAACACGTCCGGCTCGACCTGACGTGTATCGATTTCACGCGCGCGCTCAACCGGCGCAAGGTCGTCAAGGAATACGGGCAACAGAGCGCGACCGCGATCGTCCTCGACGTGATCGCTCTGTACGCGCCCTGGATTTCGACCGCCAACGTACAAGCGGGGCTCGGGACGATTACCGGGGGGATTACGTTTACGTTTGAGGAAGTGTCGCGGGCCCTGTCGCGGATCGCGGAGAAAATCGGCGCGTATTGGTACGTCGATTACAGCGGCAGTCTACATTTTTTCATTGGGACCGAAGCGGGCCCCGCTCCCGCCCCGATCGTGCCCGGGGGTCGATTTTCGGATCTCAAAATCACGGCCGACCTGTCGCAAGTCCGGACGCGGATCATTATCGAGGGGGACGGCGGGACTGCGGTATTGACGTTGCCCGCGGGCGACGCGATAACGCCAATCAGTCAGACGACCCCGTTTAATCCCGCGGGGGGCATGGCGAAGATCGGCCCCGCGCGCGTCACGTACACGGGGATCCATGCGGGGGGCATTGGGGGCCCGAAAACGAACACAACCGGCCCCGTCTCGGGCGGAACCCCAGATACGCCCGGGGGCCCGCCCCCCGCCCCCCCTGGCGCCCCGACCGTTGCGGTCGCGAGCGCGACAACGACGGGGAAGCTATCGGGCGGGCCGTACTACTACGCGGTCACGTTTGAACTATCGGACGGCTCGCGCTCTGACCTGGGCGCCGCGGCGGGCCCCGTCACGATCACGGGAGCGGGCGCGCCCCCCTTGACGACGGCCGCGCTCATGTCGCCACAAGCGAAGGGGCCGATCGCGGTCGGGGTCGCTTCAGTGTATGCAACGTCGTTTGTCGCGGCGAATGGCGACGAGACGGCCGCGACCCAATTTACCCCAGGGGGCGGGACCGTGACCGGGCGCCCAGTCGCGGATCCGCCCGCGACGATCGGGATTTCGACGATCCCGGGGGCGGGCACGATCGCGCCCGGGTACTACGATTACGCGGTCACGTTTCTGACGCCCGCGGGCGAAACGCTGCCCGCGTTTTTCCGCAACGTGTTTATCTCGGCCGCGAGCGCGAATCGGATCACGTTGCCCACGTCGAGCGACGGGCGGATCGTGGGGCGCCGAATCTACCGATCCAGCGTCGCGGCAACGGTCAACACGACCACGCTTCCCTGGCACCACGTTATCGACATTGCCGGGAATGCCACGGCCGTCTCGACATATGACGACACGGTCCCTGACAATCTCCTGGCGACGCTCAACTATCCCGCCGTCACGAGCGCGACGGACGTGGGCGAAGCGGCGACCGTCAATGTCCCGACGTCGACCGATCCGCGCGTCGCTCGACGACGACTCTATCGACAAGACGGGCTCGGGCAATCTCGGTTTATTGCCGAGATCCCCGATAACACGACGACGCTCTATAACGACGTCGTTGTGAGCGGTGGGGGCAATTTGGCCCCGTCCGTCAATCACATTACAAGCGGCGCGGTTAACATTTCTAATATCGCGATCGGGCCCGCGGGCACGGTTCGACGTCGTGTGTTTCGGACGACCGCGGGCGGATCGCAGTACCGCGAGCTTGTGACGCTGGCGAATAACACGACGACGACGTACCTCGATACGGAAAGCGATTCGACGCTCGGGGGCGCCCCGCTCCCGCCGCAAGGCACGCCCGCGACCCCTGGGACCGCGGGCACGATCCCGCCGACGCCCGCGGGGGCCGCGTTGCTCCAAGTCCTAAGCGTGACGGGCTTCCCGTCGTCGGGTTGGGCGATCGTCGAATCGCTCCTGATTCGGTACACGGGGACATATGCCGCGGACGTGTTTTATTTGACGGGGATCCCCGCGTCCGGCCCTGGCGCGATTACGGCCGAAATCCCGCCCGGTACGGTCGTGACCCTAAGCCCCGCGCTCGTCGGCGTTTCGCCAGTCGTCCCCGTGACCCTGGGCGACGCGGTCCAATTGATCGCGCAAGTCGACGACGTACCGGCCCAAGCGGCCCTGGCCGCGCTCGAAGGGGGGGACGGGATCATCGAGCACTACATACAGGATCGACGACTGAGCGAAGCGGGCGCCCGCGCGCGCGGGCTCGCGGAGCTTGCGTTATTTAAAACCGTCGAGACGCAATTGTCATACACGACGCACGACGTCAATACGCGGAGCGGGAAAACGGTACATGTCGACATGCCCGCCCCGACGAGTCTGACCGGGGATTTCCTAATTCAGCGGGTCACGATCGACGACGTATCGATCGCGGCGAATTGGTTTCCGCGACGACACGTCCAAGCGTCGACAACGCGGTTTAGTTTCGACGACGTACTGAACCGGATCCTATTGGAGCAAAGTTAGGTCATGGCAAACGTCACAAAGCATCGTTTCGCGAGCGCGAAAGCGGACGGGGCCGATCTAACGCAAGTCCAACCGTCCAATTGGAACGACGGACACCAATTTATCGGGGGCGCCGCGGGGGACGTACTCACGCGCGATCCGACGGATGCAAATTTCGGCGCCGTCTGGACCGCGGGGGCGGGCGGAAAATTTATCAATAACAGCGGGACCGGCAACCTGGGCGAATGGCTCCCCGCGGGCTTTGACTCCGCGACGCGCGTGATTTTCTGGGACGGGACCGCCGCGGCAACGATCCCCGGATTAAAGGGCGGGGTCAACGGGCAAATCGTGACGGTCAAAAACAATAGTCCCAACGGATCGATCGCGTCGTTTCCTAACCGATCCGCGAGCGCGGCGCAAGCGTACCAATTCGCGAATTTCGCGACGAGCGGCCCGACCGAAATTGCCACGAACGGATCAATAACCTGGGTCAATATCGGGGGCTTCGGCTGGTACTTGCTCGCTCACGAGCAAGGCGCATGGATTACGCCCGCGTTTAACGCGGCCGACTATTACGGGATCGCGCCGCTCACCTGGACCGTCACTGCTGGAGCCGTTGTGCAAGCGGGCTATCGGTTGACGGGCCGGACGTTACAGTATGCGTTCCACGTTGACAGTACGACGGTCGGCGGATCCCCTGGGCCCTGGCTTCGGCGGAAAGTCCCGGGCGGATTTACGCTGTCGGGTAAAACGCATGCGGGGATCCACGGGTTCGCCAATGCAGGGGTCGGCGGGGCGGGATTGCTCATGCACGAGACAACGACCGATATCTCGTTTTTCCACGACCCCGCCGCACTTACGACATGGGCGATCGGGAGCTTGACGTTACGTGTGTCGGCCGGGGTTGAAGTCCAGTAAACAGAAACGAGGGTCCGTTATGAGCGTCGGATTACCGGTCACGAAAAGCGAAATCGATTCGCGCGCGGGGGACATTGCGCGCGCGTTTCAACGGCAATTTGAGGACGTCGCAACGATGCAAGGGTACCTGACCGCGACGACCGAAGCGGATCTAGTCGCGCTCGGGTACACGACGGACGAAGTCGCGTCGCTCAAAACCGCGTACGCCGACCTGGCGCAATTGGGGCGGATTTGGGCCGGGGCCGAACCGCTCGCGGCCGCGAAAGATTTTCGCGTCTTTGTTTCGCGTCTCTGGGGGATCGGCGCGTTTTGACGCGTCGAGGGGGTACCAATGGTCCGACTGATTTTGCTCGTGTTCGCGCTCGTGTGCTTTGCCCTGGCCGCGCTCCCGATCACGCAACCCTATCAGGGCCGGTTGACGGCCGCGGGGCTCGCGTTTTTGGCCGCGAGCATGATCCCCTGGCCGACGTAAAACGCGCGTCACTTTCGCCTCAAAAATAGGCGGAAATAGGCGTCATGGGGCGGTAACATGGGGCGGTAAAACCGATAAAGCGTTTAAACGCTAGTAGTTAGGGATTCGGACGCGGCCCTCCTAAGGCGGGGGTCGGGGGTCCGAATCCCCCCGGGCGCGCCATTAGAATCAACAACTTACGGGGATCGTGGTCACGCGCTACCGCCCCGACCCCTAATTAGAAATACTCAAAAATAGGCGGAAATACGCAAAGTCAAATTACGTGGGGCGGTAACTGGGGCGGTAACTAAGGCGAAAGTCTAGATCCGATCGATAAATCGGGCGATCACACGTCGCCCGATTTGCGTCTCGATGACGACGCGGCCGTACCGCTCCAGCACACGGATCGCTTTGGCGTACGCGGTCAATTGCAACGAATCGAGTCGCCCGTCCGCGTCCCCGCAAGCCTGCGCGAGCGCGTCCGCGAGCGCGTCAAGGATCTCCGCGATTTCAAATTCCCTGGGCACGGGATCGATCCTGCCATAACGGCCGTACACGCGACGGGCCCGCGCGGATCGGGTGTCCGCGCGGGCCCTGGCCGTTGACCCCGTCTCCAACCGCCGTTACGGGGTCACGGTTTCTCGTCCGATTTTTCGATCAACATCAGGAGCATTTCCCGCTCGCGGTCAAGCTCCGCGAGTCGGACGCGGGCGCCAATGACCGCGAGCGCGGCCAGCGACGCTTTCGCCCGCGCGCGTTTCCATGCGATCGGCTCGGGGCCCGCCGCGGCAACGTGACCATTCGCGGCCGCGACCGCGGCCCGCTTTTTAGCGTATACGGCCTTCATTGCCGCGCTGATCCGTTTCCGACTTGCCGCGTCGTGTTTTGTGTATTTCTTGTTCCGTTTCCGCTTCGCCGCGGTTCGTTTGACCATGGCGATCACGCGCTCGCGGTTTTCCGGTTTCTGTGTCCAATGCACAAGGGCTCCTGACCTGGGCGGGGTTGACGGCCGCGGTCATGCCGACCGCGGGTATTTGAGTTTGACGGTCGACGGGATTTCCATGTCGAGATCCGGGCCGCGGGTCCCGACGTACTGAGGGGGCTTCAGCCCGAAATGGGCGTACAGCGTTTGTTCCATGAGCCACGACGCCGACTCGCCGCGCGCGGCCGCGATCATTTGGATCGCGTGCTTGATATGCGGCGGGAGCGCGCCCCCGAAATTGACGCGGCGAAGCCCCGATCGCAACCTGGGCGCGATATGTCTGGGCTTGTGATCTGGATCCGGTTTCATGCTCCCCCCATCGTTAGGACACGGTACGAACGAGCCGAAGGCGCCGTGCTACCTTCGGCGGGGGGAGCGTCGAAACTGTCGCATACGTCGCGGCCGCTTTGGTAATCGCGTCGCTGACGCGCTCGGAGACGGCGCCTTTCGTATAGCGTTTCGTCATGTCGAGCGTTGCATGCTGTAAAAGTTCCGCCACGGCCCGGATATCGCCGGTCTGGCGGTACATTTCCGATCCGAAACTGTGTCGCAAATCGTACGGATGGCAGCGGGGCGGAAGGTTATCTAATTCTTCGAGCCACGACCGATCGCCCGTGTCCTCAGCGTGACGCGCGGCCGCTTTCATCGCGCGCGCGATCCCGACCCGCCACGTTTTGCCCATGCTGGAATTTGAATAGGGGAGCCCGAACAACCCCGCCGCGGCGAAATCGCGGAACGCGTCGACCGCGGGCGGGACAAGCGCAACCCATGACCCGACGACCCCTTTTCCCTTCCGTCGTCGCGACAAGTAGACGCGCGCCCGTTTCAGATCCAAATGGCGCGATTGGATCCGTTGGAGCGTCGCGGGCGGGATCCCCGTCCAAGCGATCACGCGTAAGCGGATCTGCGTAACGCTGACGGTCGGCCGCGTCCCGCCGCGCTCCGCGCGCCCGTGCCCGGGCAGCGAATCGAGAATCAGCCGAACCGCGCGTACCGGTACTTCGCGTACTTCCTGCTCGGGCTCGGGAAGGAATTTGATTTTGTCAGTCGGGGCGGGCGCGTCGACCCCGTCAAGCCCGTGAAACAGTTTCCGCAAGCGGGACAGACGTTTGTTGACGCTCGCGGCCGCGGCCCCCGCGTCGATCCATCGCGCGATTTGCGACACGAGATCCAGACGGGTGATCTGGGCGCGCGCTTTGGCGCCCACGGGCGCATCGATCCAATGCTGAAGTACCCACCCGCTTTCCGTTTTGTACTTCCCCTCGGGCAGCGTCGCCAGATAGACGGGGATATCGGACGCGAGCGTCCCCAATGCGGCCGCGGCGGGCCGGTCCAGAATGAGATCCTTTTTCGCGCCATGTTGCGCGGCGATCATTTTGGCGACGTCGGTTCCCAGTGGGAATTTGAGGTATTTGCGTTGTTGCGTCCCGTCGCGCGAGCCCCCGATACGGACTTCCGCGACGAGCTGATTTCCCTGGCGATAAATTCCTGGGGCGATCGGGATCTTCGTTGTCTGCCGTGGCATTGTCGTTGCTTCCCTGGTCTGTCATTCGGCGCGTAATCGGTCGCGTCGAGCCCATATAACAACGGGCGTGCTTAATTCTAGCTAATTTTGAACACGAAATTTGACTCTTTTTCACGAAAGGAATACAACGTCTCGCGTCGTCGTTGTCGTCGTTTCTGTTGGCGTTGCCGGAATACGCACCGTTTGAACCGATCCCACGAAATACCGCGACCCCCGCCGCGGGTAAGGTTTCGAGGACAGACACGAAGGGCTTTCACCCATGAAGTCGCCCGCCGTGACCGATCTATCGTCGTTGCCCGTCATCCTGACAATCAGGGAAATTGCCGCAATCTACCGAATCAGTCTCGCGACGATTCGGCGGGGGCTCCAGAATGGGACGTTTTCGCCCCGCCCCTGGGACCGCTACCCGTACCGTTGGCGTCGTGACGACGTTGACGCGGATTTGAAGCTCCGTCGCAAGGAACAACCCCACAAGCCCCACGGGTTCGCCTCGACGCGCGCCCGTCGTCCCCCGGCTAAAGCGACGCTCCCCAACCGATCGACGCGTACAGCGTCATAGGGCCCGTCTGGCGGTAGTTCCGGGGGTCGATCGTGAAATGGTTTCAATTGGACGCGGACGCGCCAGAAGATCCGAAGATCCGGGCCGTCGTCCGGGCCCTGGGCGTCGAGGGATTCGGCGGGCTCGTCGGGTTGTGGTGTCACGTCGCCAAACACGGGCGGAAGCCCGGACAAGCGATCGATTCGCGGGGCGCCCCGCTACCGATCGATGATCTCGTCGCCGCGACGGGACTGACCCCGGACCAATTCGACAAATTGATCGACGTCTGTACCCGCTCGGGACATTTCAAGCGGGACGTCTGGCAAATGTACCGCGGGATCTGGATCCCCGCCATGGAACGACGCGCCGATCGGTACGCGCAACGGATCGCGCGGTCGAGTCAATTACAAATCGATTGGAGCGGGCAATCGTGACCGCGCGTTCCACGGGGAACACTTGTACGCACAAGGTACGCACGGGGTACGCACAACGTGCGTTACGTGTGCCTCTACAAGACAGTACAAGACAAGACAAAGATCCCGAAGATCGCGCCGAAAAACTGTGGAAAACCGCGCGCGGGTCAATGATCGCAAGTAGTTAGGCTGTGGAAAAGCCTGTGGAAAGGGTTTTTATGATGTCGACGACGCGATCGGTTTTGATCCTGCTATTCGGGCTCGCGGTCGCCGCATGCGATATCACGATCACAGCCCCGACGATTACCAACACGCTCAGTAACGACGTCAAGGTCACGAACGATTCGCACGACGTGATCAATTTCAACCCGACACTCCCGACGACCCCGACCAATCCGACGACCCCCGGGGTCGATAACACGTTGCCGTTACCGGCTGACGCGCAAGCGACCGCGACCGCGGTCGCCAATTCGGCCGCGGGCCAACTGTACCTGGCGCATAGCTGCCAAGATCGCGACGGGGTCAACGCTTGGCAATTCATGGATGCGATCGTGACCGCGCTCAAGGCTCGCGATACGCGATGGGGCTATCTCTGTAAAAACGGCAATTGCGCGGACATTTCCAAAGACGTGATCGCGTACCGCGCCACGAACGACAATACCGGCGTCTGGGGAGTCGACATTATCGGCAGTCACTGTGCCGTCCCGCCCGATCGCTCGACGTTTACCTGGAATGTCCTGGGCTTCGATCCCGTGGCGGTCTGGAAAGAATCGCGCCAGTAGTCCCATGGCTTTGTACTGGACAGATCAGCCCATGAAATCGGCGCGCGCGCTCTGGACAACGGCCCTGGGCGGGAAAATCGTTGCCCCGCGGACGAAGTACAACGCGCAACCAACGACGATCGACGGCATTTGGTTCGCGTCGCGGAAGGAAGCACGGCGATACGCGGAATTGCGCTTACTGGAAAAAGCGGGCGCGATCCGAAATCTGGAATTGCAACCCCGCTTTCCGATCATGGTCGCGGAGCTATGGCACGACGGCCCGCCGTGCTTTGTGCATTGCGGGGTCTATACCGCGGATTTCCGGTACCTCGACGTCGAGCGGGCCGCGGTCGTCGTCGAGGATACGAAAAGCGACGCGACGAAAACCGAAGCGTACCGTTTGCGAAAGCGTCTCATTGAAGCCATGTACGGGATCAAAATCTCGGAAGTCTGAAAGGGGCTCGTATGACGCCCGGGGAAATGATCGAATTTCGTCTGAACCAAAAGCGTTGCATTAAATGCGGGATACATTCCGCGCTCGTTTGGCCCTATCACTGCGACGGGTGTTTAAAAGCGATCGACCGCGAGCAAAAACTTAAACGTCAACGACAAGACGACGACGACGAGCGCGGGACAAAGAAACCCGCGGCGGTCTGACCTGACCTGTTATGCCCTGGGTATATTGCGCGGAGCCCGGATGTAGCGCGCTCGTTGTGCGCGGACGTTGCCCGACGCATGCGCGCGCGGTCGACTTGGCGCGCGGGTCGCGGCAATCGCGCGGCTACACAAATCGCTGGGCCCGTCGCTCGACACTCTTTCGCGCTCGCTATCCGCTCTGCGGCATGCGGCCAGATTGTCGCCCGCCCGTAATGTCGCGTTGTTACGACGAGAACCGGCCGACGCTCGCGGACGTCGTCGATCACGTCGTCCCGCATAAGGGCGATCAAGCTCTGTTCTGGGACGAACTACGTAATTGGCAGTCGCTCTGCTCTGCCTGTCATTCGCGGAAGTCGAGCGCGGGGCTCTAATCATGAAAGTAAGCGGGTCTACTTTTTATGATTCGGAATTGTTGCCAGCACTGAAAAACTATATTGCCCTGATCAATGCAGGGCCATACGTCGCGCAAATTGTGCACGTTTCTAGTACGTTGACCGATTTTAGGATCGGACGCTTACGTGAGCGTTTGTCCCTACCAGTGGAGCCGTCGTCAGTAATTGAAAGTCCCTGGGCTTTTGCTATCTCGTTTGAGCATCGCGCGCGTTTTGGTTCCGGTTGGTTGCACGGTTGGACACTGACAGAGGAAGACTGTCACGCTCGACGCTCGCATTGGATGCAACAAGACGGGGAGCGGCGAGAGATCACGAACATGGCGATTGATGAGGAAGATCCCAACGAATGCCGGGGTTGTGGGTCAAGTGATCTCGCTTGGAACGGGTTACGTTGGTGGTGCAACAATTGCGGATCGCGCGTCGATCGAATCGCAGTGTACCGGCGAATTATTGGCAATTTCTATAACTACAGTGGTGTCAACGACCGCGTACCTGTCGCGCCGTTTAACGATCATTGGTACGCGGAAACGACAGCCCTGTATCGCGTTCCGGCTTCGCTGAATTGGCCGCACGGGCGCATACGCCCACGCGTTCGCTACATTTCAGACGGGAAACCTAGACGACGATGGGCGAAACGGGCGCCGAAATCGAGCGCGGGACTATAACCATATGGCTTCGTTGTCCGTCGTGTCGCTTTGTCTGGCATGCGGCAACGATTCGCCCGGGCTATTGGTGGGCCGTGGGCGTCACACCGGAACGGATCGCGGGGCAATGCTATTGCGCGCGTTGTGACCATGCCCCGCCCCTGGAGATAGTCGGCAATGAAGAACCCACACAACGTCGACTCGACTTCTAACCGCGAGCGGTACCGCCCGGGCGATCGCGTCTGGTATGTGATTTCCGGGGTCGACGGTTCCCCCCCGCTCTGGGTTGCGGCCGTCGTCGTGCGGGCGACGCGCTCGCGGGTCAGCATTAGGGCCGCGGTCGGACGGTCCCAGACGCGCCACGTCAGCCCCGCCCGTCTGACGATGACCCTCCCCCCGGCCGACGTGACCGCCATTCTCTATCTGACTGGCGAAGCGTCGACCTGGGCGCGACGGGCGCCCCGACGTCGGGATCGGAAACGGCCCGATTTGCACAAGGGCAGAACTACCCGAATTGCCCCCCCGCGCGAGCGCGACCCAGAGCCCGAGTGGAACGATGGCCGAATTGCATTCGACCCCCGGGGGGGTATGCGAAATCGTGCCAAGAATGACTCTGGGGAC
>Ga0111538_10002661_pt1 | contig 25025 bp, 24 predicted proteins | sample SoiMethybrSBSTD1_FD_79669 | JGI IMG/M metagenome (GOLD analysis project Ga0111538, IMG submission 79669) | Bulk soil microbial communities from a Populus tree surrounding site in Tennessee, USA - Soil MetaG P. TD hybrid SBSTD1 (version 2)... | ecosystem: Environmental > Terrestrial > Soil >...
GCTGCTGAACCGCGCGGTGCCGCAGCCCTACGAGCCGTTCGGCATCTGGCTCATCGACCAGTGGCGGCAGATCGGCGTCACGGCCAAGCACGACACGCGCGAGACGTCGGCCTGGTTCCAGGCTCTGCGCAACGGCGACTTCGAGGTTGCCGTCACCGCGCCGTGCAACTCGATCGTGGAGCCGGACCTCGACATCCACTGGTTCCTCACGACCTCACCGGTGAACTACGGCAAGCACAAGGACACCGTGATGGACGATCTCTACTCACGGCAGTCGCGCTCGATCGATCCCGAGGAGCGCCGGCGACTGCTGCGGCAGTTCGAGAAGCGCCTCTACGACGAGGAAGTGCACTTCATCATGGGCTTCCAGTGGCACCGCATCGTGCCCCACAGCGCGAAGGTCCGGGGCTGGACCATCATGCCGAGCCACTTCCTCAACCAGACGCTCGACACGGTCTGGCTGGCGGAGTAGCGCGGCCGATTCACGAACGGCCCGCGGCAACCCGGCCGGGTCCTGTCGCCGGGGGCCCTGCGCGCAGCCGGCTCCGTCACCCGTTCGCCTGAATCGCCGCTCTTCGAGCGGCGCACAGGACGAAGGGGTCCCACTACGCCGGCTGCGCGCAGGGCCCCCGGCGCCACCCGGCCGGGTTGCCGCGAGCCGTTCGTGAATCGGCCGCGCTAGGGGGCGGACGACTCCTTCTCGCACGCGGCGAGCCGGGCCGCCAGGAAGGCGCGCTCCGGCCCGTTGTCGGCGAGATCGAGCGCCCGGCGGTACTCGGCCGCCGCTTCCGTCCAGCGGCCGAGCCGGCGCAGGAAATCCGCGCGGGCCGCGGGGAGCAAGTGATACGCCCGTAGCGCCGCGGCGTCGATCTGGTCGAGCGCGGCAAGGCCTGCCGCGGGGCCGTGCCCGAGGCCGATGGCCACCGCGCGGTTGAGCGCGATCACCGGGGAGGGTGTGGCCACCATCAGCGCGTCGTAGAGGACGACGATGCGCGGCCAGTCCGTCGCTTCCCAGGAGCCGGCGCGCGCGTGGCACGCGGCGACGGCGGCCTGGAGCTGGTAAGGTCCCGCCCGGTCGATCGGGCCTGCGTGATCGAGACCGGCGAGGCCGCGCGCGATCCGGTCCGGATTCCAGCGCGCACGATCCTGATCGGCGAGCAGAACGAGCTGCCCGTCGGCGTCGGTTCGTGTCGCCGCGCGGGAGGCCTGCAGCTCCATCAACGCCAGCAGCCCCAGCACCTCGGCCTCGTCCGGTATCAGCTCAGCGAGCATGCCGCCCAGACGAATGGCCTCCTCGCACAGCTCGTGGCGAACGAGCGCCTCACCCGCGTGGGCGGCGTAGCCCTCGTTGAAGATCAGGTAGATCACCGCGAGCACCGCCGGAAGACGCTCGGGCAGCTCGTTCGCCTCAGGCACCTCGTACGGCAGCTCGCGGTCGCGGATCGTCCGCTTGGCCCGCACCAGGCGCTGGGCGATCGTCGGCTCCGGGACCAGGAAGGCGCGCGCGATCTCGGTGGTCGACAGCCCGCCCACCAGCCGCAGCGTGAGCGCGACGCGGCTCTCGGCCGGCAGCCCGGGATGGCAGCAGGTGAAGATCAGCCGGAGCCGGTCGTCAGTGACGGCCTCGGGATCGGTCACGTCGGGCACGTCGTCAGGCGCGTCCAGCGAGGACTCGTAGGCGACCGCGTCGGCGCGGGCCTCCGCCCGCCGGCTCCGGCGGAGATGATCGAGCGCTCGCCGCCGCGCCGTCGTGAGGAGCCAGGCGCCCGGCCGAATGGGTATCCCGACCGCGGGCCAGCTGGTGAGCGCCTGGGCGAAGGCCTCCTGGACGAGCTCCTCCGCCGTGTCGATGTCGCGCACCATGCGCAGCACGGAGGCCACGACCCGTGCGTACTCCAGGCGGAAGGCGTCCGTGATGCGCGCCTCGAAGGCGGCGTCGGGTGTCTGCCCGTGGGCGCTGGATCCCACGAGCAGACATGGTACGCGAACCTACATCTCCCAGACGGGGACGACGTCGATGAAGCCGCCTTCCAGGAGCGGGATCTTCTTTCCCCACTCCACGGCCTCCTCCTTCGTCGCCGCCTCGATGAGGTAGAAGCCGCCCAGCGCCTCCTTGGTCTCGGCGAAGGGCCCGTCCATGACCTGACGGTGGCCGGCCTTGACGCGGATGCGGCTGGCGTCGGTGTCCGGGCGCAGGCGCTCGCCCACGACCATCTTGCCGGACGCGTGCAGCTCTTGGCCGAACCGCATGTGGCCCTGGATGATGCCGTCCATCTGGGCCTGGGTCGGCGGGGGCGCGTTCTTGTCGTCGGAGCCGATCAGCAGCACGTAGCGCATGGTGCCTCCTTCGGCGGATTGTCAGCCTCTCACCCCATACGACGCCGGTGGGGGGCCGAAATCGACAGCCCCGCGGGGTCGGCCGTATAATCCGCGCGCGACGGCCCCGCGGCAAGGCCGGGACCCCGGGAGGACGGTGACCATGGCGCTTCAGACCCGACCGCTGCAGTCGTGCTTCGGCGTCGAGCTCGTGGGCGTGGATGTGCGGAAGGTCGACGATGCGATGTTCGCCGAGATCGTCGCGTCGTTCGAGGAGCACTCGGTCTTGCTCTTCCGCGGTCAGCAGATCGGCGACGAGGAGCAGATCGCCTTCACCCGCCGTTTCGGCCCCCTGGAGACGACGATCCGCACGATCAACTCGGTGGCCAAGGTCGCGCCCGAGATCTCGTACCTCGCCAACGTCGACGCCGAGGACCAGTTGATCCCCAGAGGGGACAAGCGCAACCTCTTCAACGCCGGCAACCAGATGTGGCACAGCGACAGCTCCTTCAAGCGCGTGCCGGCGCATGCCTCGCTGCTCGCGGCCCGCGAAGTGCCGCCCGAGGGCGGCGAGACGGAGTTCGCCAGCATGCGGGTGGGTTACGAGCGCCTGCCGGAGGCGACGAAGCAGTTCCTCGAGGGCAAGGTGGCCATCCACAGCTTCGTCTACTCGCGCGGGCTGGTCAGCGACGGGCTCATGCCGCCCGACCACGCCGCGCAGGTGCCGCCCGTGCCGCAGGCGCTGGTGCGGGCCAACCCGCGCAACGGCCGCAAGGCCTTCTTCGTGGGCTCGCACGCCTGCGAGATCGTCGGCATGCCGACCGACGAAGCGCGTGCGCTGCTTCGCCGGCTCCTCGATCTCGCCACCGAGCCCGACGTCGTCTACACGCACCGGTGGCGGCCGGGCGACATGGTCATGTGGGACAACCGCTGTGTGCTGCACCGCGGCCGTCCGTGGGACGAGACCATCTACCGTCGGGTCATGCATCGCACGACGGTCGCCGGCGACGGGCCCACGGCGCCCGACGTTGCGGAGGCGACCGTGAGCCCCGCGCGCGAGAGCGACGTGGCCTGGAGCCGCGCACAGCTCGCCGCAGTCTGAGAGAGAGCCTCATGCCCAAGATCTGGCGCTTGTACAGCGGTGCGGATGGGAAATCGCACGTCGCGGAGCTCCCGCTGGAGATGAAGCCGTTCAAGGATATCGAAGGTGCCTGGGGTGAGGCGACGCCATCCCAGCCGGCCAATGGCATCAGCTTCCGCGTCGCCCCACCCGGCTACGTGCTCGGCTGGCACTGCGCACCGCGACGCCTGTACTCCATCTCGCTCGCCGGCATGGCCGAGGTCGAGGTGGGCGATGGCACCGTGGTGCGCGTCGGTCCCGGCGACGTCGTGCTGGCCGAAGACCTCACCGGCCAGGGCCACATCACCCGCGTCGTGGGTGACCAGCCGCGCTTCTACGCCGTCGTGCCGCTGGTGTAGCCCGGGCGGAAGCGTTTCCCGCCGACGGGGCTAGTACCCGCCGATGATCTTCGCGGCCTCGCCGGTGAGGCGGACGATGTGCAGGCCCGTGCCGGCGCGATCCGCGAGGTAGACGAGGCCCCGCTCGTCGGCCTCGACGTTGTTGGTCTGGATCGCGACCTTGCAGGTGCGGGTGCCGTTCTGCACGCAGCGCTCGGCGGTGCGCTCGGTGGTGGACGGGATGTAGAAGCCGGCCTCGCGCGGCGCGTAGGGGTCGCGGATGTCGACCGCGCGCACGCCGCCGTTGAAGTAGGCGACGAAGACCATCTTGCGATAGAAGATCGGCGCGAACGATTCGCTGCTCGAGTGCGGGCCGAAGCGTCCGCCCCGGCGGCAGAAGTTGCCCTTGGACTCGGACACCTGGTAGGTGGCGACGGAGAACGGTCGGGTCTCGGTGGTGATGTCCACCATGAACGTGGCGTGGCGGAACTCGCGACACTCGTTGGCGATCGACTCCGACACCAGCACGACGAAGTCGCGTGTCTGCCCCTTGGTGTTCGATGCCCAGTCGGCGATCTTCATGGCCAGGACCGGGAACGCCGTGTGACCGCCCCAGTTGGGTGACATGTAGAGCCGGCTGATCTCGGGCGCGTTGAGGTTCGCCGCGGTGGGCTCCTTGGGACCGCCGAGCAGCTTCTGGCGGTCGACGATCTGCAGCACGCCGTCGGTGCTGGTGCCGTACGCGAAATACACGCGGTTGCCCAGCACGATGGGTCCGTGTGCGCCGGGCGGGACGGGGCCCGGCGCGGTCGAGCCCGGCTCCTGGCCGGCCAGACCGAAGTCGCGGACGAAGACCGGCTTGGCGGGATCGCTGAGGTCGTAGATCTTGGTCATCCGCCCCGTGCGCCAGCCCGAGGCCCCGACCTGCAACGGCTCGGTTTTGGCAAGATCGCCGGAGATCAGGTAGGCGATGCCGGTGTCGCACTCCCACCAGTTCTTGTGCGTCGAGGTGAGTCCCGTGACCACGGTGGCGGCCTTGGTCGGCTTCGCCGGATCACTGACGTCCCAGACCTCGTGGCCGGAGCCCGACACGGCGTTGCCGATGGTCCGCAAGAGATAGGTCCGCCCGCGCCGATCGCACACGCGCGCCATCTGCGCGCCGCCCTGCTCGGGCCCGCCGGGCGCGCCCGGGATGTGCGCCAGGTAGCGCGGCCGCGCCGGATCGGTCGCGTCCACGATCGACGTGCCGTTGTCCTCCTCGCTGCCGGTCAGCGGATTGCGCGCGCGTCCGCCGTGGTGACCGACGTAGGCGATGACGCGACCGCCCTGCGCGTGGATGGTGGGCTGGTAGGCCGAGCGGCCCTGCAGGTCGTCGTGGCCGACCAGCTCCATGTCGTGGGCTTCGGCGCCGTGACCGCGCGCCGGCGCCTGCGAGAACGCGAGCCCGGCCGCCAGGAGCGTGAGGGCGAGGGCGGGCAGGATCCACACGAGCGGTCGTCTCAGCGATGCCATGAGTCCCTCCCGCACGAGTCGAAACGATCTAGCCGGGCAGCTCCCCGAACAGCTCCGGGCCCCACGCCCGGTGCGTCACCGCGTCGGCTCGCAGGAAGCGGAAGCCGGCGATCAGCGCGAAGTGCTCGTCGATGTCGGTGTCGCCGATGTGATAGTACGCCGCCGCCTCGAAGCGCGCCTTGACGTCGTCGAGCCGGTGCTTGAGCACGGTGAACGCGGGCGCGATGGCGTGGCGTTTCCACATCTCGACCTGAAAGCTGACCGGGCGGTCCGAGCAGCTGCCGATCAGATAGCCGAGCTGCTGCGCGTGCCGGACCAGCGCGATGGAGATGATCCCGGGCGGGTCACCGACCTCCAGCGTGCCGTCGATGTCGAAGCTGACGAGCCTCACGCCGGTCACGGGCGCCTCGCGCGCGGTGACCACGGCGTGCCGTGGCGCCGGCGCGGCGCTTCGGCGAACGTCAATTCGTGGACGACGGTCTCGATCACTTGACGGGGCCTCGAACTCGGCAATAATTCCCGCGGAGGATCCCCATGTCAACCCGCTCGGCCACGCTCGCGGTGGCGCTCGCATGTCTCGTGCTGGGCAGCCCCGTGACCCCGGCCGTCGCCGCGCCGGAGGGCGAGATGACGTGGGCGGTGCACGTCTCGCTGGCCCCCACGTGGTTCGATCCGGCCGAGACGGCGTCGGTCATCACGCCGTTCATGATGCTCTATGCGCTGCACGACGCGATGGTGAAACCGATGCCCGGCAACCCCATGACGCCGAGCCTGGCCGAGTCGTGGAGCGTGTCGAAGGACGGGCTCGCTTACGACTTCATCCTCCGCAAGGGCGTGAAGTTCCACAACGGCGACCCCGTCACCGCCGAGGACGTGAAGTTCTCGCTGGAGCGCTACCGCGGCGGCGCGGCCACCACGCTGAAGGAGCGGGTGGCGGGCGTGGACGTCGTCGATCCGCTGCACGTGCGCATCCGCCTCAAGAAGCCGTGGCCGGACTTCATGACCTTCTACGGCACGCCGGCCACGGGGGCGGCCTGGATCGTGCCCAAGCGCTACGTGGAACGGGTGGGGGAGGACGGCTTCAAGAAGGCGCCGGTGGGCGCCGGCCCCTACCGCTTCGTGTCGTTCACGCCAGGGATCGAGCTGGTGCTGGAGGCCAACGAGAGCTACTGGCGGAAGACGCCGAACGTGAAGCGGCTCATCTTCCGCTCGGTGCCCGACGACACGACGCGTCTGGCCATGCTCAAGCGCGGCGAGGCCGACATCGCCTACTCCATCCGCGGCCCGCTGGCCGAGGAGCTGAAGCGGACGTCCGGCCTCACGCTCAAGCCCACCTCACCGACCTTCACCGAGTGGCTGACGTTCACCGAGCAGTGGGATCCGAAATCGCCGTGGGCCGACAAACGGGTGCGGCTGGCCGCGGCGCTGGCGATCGATCGCCAGGCGCTCAACGAGTCCGAGTACCTCGGTTACGCCAAGGTGAGCTCCAGCATCATCCCGCACGCGTTCCAGTTCTACTGGCCGGCGCCGCCGTTCGGCCACGATCCCGCGCGGGCCAAGGCGTTGCTGGCCGAGGCCGGCTATCCGAAGGGCTTCGATGCCGGCGAGATCACGACCGACGCCGTGTACGCGGCGACGGCCGAGGCGGTGATCAACAACTTCCTGGGCGTGGGCATTCGTGCCAAGCTCCGGCCGCTGGAGCGGGCCGCCTTCTACAAGGGCGACACCGAGAAGAGCTTCAAGAAGCTGGTCCGGCCCGGGAGCGCGGCGCCCGGCAACGCGGCCACCCGCATGGAGGCGTTCGTGATCACGGGCGGCATCCGCTCCTACGGCGGCTATCCGGACATCGATGGACTGTTCCGCGAGCAGGAGGTCGAGCTCGACCTCAAGAAACGCGAGGTGCTGCTGCACCGCATCCAGCAGCTCATGCACGAGCGCGTGATGTTCGTCCCGATCGTCGAGCCGGCATTCATCAGCGGCGTCGGCCCCCGCGTCGCCGACTCCGCCTTCGGCTCCATCACCGGCCACTCGTTCTCGTACCCGTACGAAGACATCCGGCTGAAGTCATCCCGCTAGATCTCGAGAATCGCGGCGCCGCCACGCCGCCGGAGGCCGTGGCTCGCCGGCGCGCCAGCATGGCTCGCCTGTCGCCGTAACTCGCTCCGGGCCCGGCTCGCTCGCCCCCCATCCCCCAGGGGCTAGGGTGCCGGCTGTCGAATCGTTGGCGACTCGCTCGCCGGGCCCTCCGCTCGTAACGGCGACGACGGCTCGCCATGATGGCACACCGGCGAGCCACGGCCTCCGCCGGCGCGTCGTCGCCGCGATTCCCGAGATCTGCAGCCGGCGTCAATCGGTGATGGAGCGGTAGATCTCGACCTCGGCGGCGCCTTCGGTCAGGCCTTCTTTCTCTCTCCGCTCGCGGTAGGCGGCGAGGTGCGGGGCCTTGCGGTGCAGGTCGAAAGCGGCGTCGTCCTTGTACTGTTCGTAGAAGATGAACATGTCGGGATCTTTGGTCGAGCGGTGAGGGCGGTAGATCAGGCAACCGGGCTCGGCCTTGCGCACGGCGGCTACCTGCTCCTTCAGTAGCGCAGCCAGCGCGTCGCCCTTGCCCTTTGCGGCGCGGATCTTCGCAACGACGGTCAGCACGTCAGCCATGGCTCTTGCTCTCCTTGTGGGTAGCGCTTGGGCATCAGCTCTCGGGCGGCGACGCCACGACGTCTTCGTAGCGATGCCGCTTGGTGATGAGCTTCGAGTGCTGGAAGACGTCGAGGGCGACCTCGAAGGCGGGCCGCGTGATCTCGACGTGCGGCGTCCAGCAGCCGAGCTTCTGGTAGTAGGCGATGGTGGCGGTCAGCACGGCGCGATCGATCTCGGGGAAGAACGCGGCCTCGGTGTTGGCGACGGTGTCGGCCGGCGTGCTGATCAGCCAGGTGCGCGCCTTGCGATAGGCGCGCATGAAGCGCCGGGCCATATCCGTGCGGAGCCACTCGCGGGTGGCCGCCAGGCTCGAGAAGGCGACGGCACCGATTGCCTCGCCGACCGAGGCCACCACGTGACCGACCTTGTCGTGCTCCAGCTGCTGCGGGGCCGGGCCCTGCTGGTGGATGTAGTCGCCGTCGCCCTTGCGGAACGCGCCGTCCATCTGCCCGGCGGGGACGTCGACCGCCTGGACCGCGGCGTAGTCCAGACCCCGCTTGTGACAGGCGTACTTGAACATCGCCAGCGGCTGTCCGCCGTGATCGGCGAGCACGCGCTTGCCCCGCAGCTTGTCCCACGTGAAGTTGGGGTCGGGCGCCCGGCCGGTGAGGAAGAAACCGTCCTTCTCGTTGATCTGCGCAAAGTGCACGGCCGGAGGCGTCTGGCCCTTTTCCAGTGGCCCGAAGCCTTGCGACGGCGCCGACTGGCAGACGTGCACGCTGCCGTTCTGCAGCCCGGCGATCGCCGAGGTCCCGGCGGGGGCGATCGAGTGCTTCGCCCGGAGGCCCTCCTGGTCGAGGAAGCCGGCGGCGATGGTCGCGATCAGCGGCGAGTAGAACGCGGAGAAGCGGGTGAACTGGATGCTGATGTCGTCGCTCACGAGAGTCTCCCATCTGCGACGGCCACGTCGGAGGGTGCCCGCTCATGCGGGTCCCCCGAGACCGTCGTGCGTTGCATGAGGCGTTGATGGCGCGTGGTGTCGAACGGTGTGGCACGGTGAAGCACACAGCGATTGTCCCAGACGATCAGATCGTCGGCTTGCCACTCATGGCGATAGCAGAACTGCGGCTGGGTGACGTGAGCCAGCAGCGTCTTCAGCAGCGCCCGACCTTCCTCGACGGGCAGCCCCTCCAGGTGGGAGGCGTGCGCGCCGAGAAAGAGGCCCGGCCGGCCATTCATCGGATTCGCCCGCACGAGCGGGTGGCACACGGGCGGGTACTCGGCGCGCTCCTTGGCGGTGAAGAATCCCGGCCGGACCTGGTCGCGCGACCAGGAGAAGTCGTGGACGACCATGGCGGTCGCGGCCCTGCGCTTCAGCTCGTCGGGCAGGCTGGGGTAGGCGGCGCGGGCGCTGGCGAACTCGGTGGCGCCGCCCGCGGGTGGCACGAGACGGGCCGAGAGCAGCGAGCAGAGCGACGGCACCGGCTTGAACGAGCTGTCGCTGTGCCAGAGCATGTTGGCGAGCTGATAGATCATCCGCCGATCGTCCGGCGGGATCACCTCGCCCGTCTTGATGTCGAGGTTCGACTGACGCGCGAAGGGGGTCCCGGCCGCGGGATTCATGCTCCGGGTGACCTCGAGCGAGCCGAAGCGGTGGCTGAAGACCACCTGGCTCTCGTCGGTCAGTGGCTGGCCCCGGAACAGGAGCACGGAGTACTCCTCGAAGGCGGCGCGGATCTCGGCCCACTCCTCGTCCTTCACGGGCCGAGTGATGTCCACGCCGTCGACCCGGGCGGCGAAGACCGGGGTGAGCGGGGTCACGCTGAGCGTCATCGCGCCTCCTTCAGGCCGACCGAGAGTGCGCCGAGGGGCCGGGTGCGGTCAAGCGGCACGCCGGGTGACAATCGGTCGGGCCGGCGATCCAACGTGTACTACACTACCGCCGCCGATGACCCGTGTCGTCTCACTGGAGGAGACATGCCGAACGTGAAGAGAGTGATGCTCGTTGCGCTGATCGCCGGTGTCGTCGCCGTCGCGCAGCCGGCGCTGGCCCAGACCACCACCCTGACGATGTCGTCGTGGGTGTCCCCCCAGCACCACCTGACCGCCAACGTGCTGCAGGGCTGGGCCACCGAGGTCGAGAAGGCCACCAACGGGCGCGTGAAGTTCACGATGCTGCCCAAGCATCCCTCGGCGCCTCCGGGCACCTTCGATGCGGTCCGCGACGGCCTGGTGGATCTGTCGTTCGTCACCGCCAGCTACACGCCGGCCCGGCACATCCTGCCCCTCATGCCCGAGCTGCCCGGTAGCGGTGAGACGGCGCTGATCAACTCGGTCGCCTACTCCCGCATCTACTGGAAGCACTTCCACAAGGTCGGCGAGTACAAGGGCGTGAAGCAGCTGGGTGTCTTCACGCACGGCCCGGGCCAGATGTTCACCAAGAAGCCGGTGGCGTCCATCGCGGATGTGCAGGGACTGAAGATCCGGACCGGCGGCGGCGTGGCCGAGGCAGTGGCCAAGGCGCTGGGCGCCTCCGCCTTCGTGAAGCCGGCTCCCGAATCCTACGAGCTGCTCAGCTCCGGGGTGGCCGACGGGGTGTTCTTCCCGATGGAATCCATCATCTCGTTCAAGCTCGACACCGTGCTGGAGCAGGCCACACTCTTCCCCGGCGGCATGTACAGCTCGGCGTTCGGCTTCTTCATGAACGAGGACAAGTGGAACAAGCTGCCCAAGCAGGATCAGGAGGCGATCGAGAAGCTCTCCGGTGAGCACATCGCGCGGCTGGCCGGGAACTCGTGGGACGAGGCGGACCGGAAGGGGATGGACGCGCTGAAGAAGTCCGGCGTCAAGATCGTCGAGGCCAACTCCGCGTTCGTGGCCGAGGTGAAGAAGCGCTCGGCGCCCATCGTCGAGGACTGGATCACCAAGGCCAACGCCAAGGGGCTCGACGCGGTCAAGATCCTGGCCGAGTTTCGTGAAGAGCTGAAGAAGGTCGCCGCCGGCAAGTGAACGCGCCCGTCCCCGGGTGGGAGCGGCGCGTCGAGGGCCTCCTCGGCGTCGCCGCCTCCGCCATCCTCATGGGGATGATGCTGCTCACCTTCACCGACGTCGTCGCCCGCTACGTCTTCAGCCGTCCGCTGCGAGGCGCCTTCGAGGTCACCGAGCTGATGCTGCTCGTGCTGATCTTCGCCGGCCTGCCGCTCGTGTCGTTCACCGACGAGCACGCGGTGATGGACTTCATCGACCGGGTGCTCGGGGCGGGGGCGCGGCGGGGGCTGCAGCGCCTCGTGCAGGCCGTCAGCGCAGCCTTCATGTTCCTGCTGGCCTGGCTCGTCTGGCTCAAGGCCGACCGCGTCTGGGCGTATCGCGATTCCACCGACGTGCTGCGCATCGTCTACGGGCCCTTCGTGTACTTCATGGCCATCACGCTGGGGCTGGCCGGCGTCATCCACCTGTACAAGATCGTGCAGCGCCGATGATCGAGGGGCTCGTCGGCCTGCTCGCGATGATGCTGCTGTGCTGCCTGCGCGTGCCGATCTCCTTCTCGATGGCCATCGTCGGGATCGTCGGCTACGCCTACATGCGCGACTGGAACTGGACGGTCGCCTTCGCGATGACCCAGACCAAGCTCTACGAGACGGGACGCAACTACACGCTGTCGGTGGTGCCGTTGTTCATCCTGATGGGCAACTTCGTCACGCGGGCCGGCATGTCGCAGGAGCTGTTCCGGGCCGCCTACGCCTTCATCGGCCACCTGCGGGGCGGGCTGGCCATGGCCACCGTCTGGGCCTCGGCCGGCTTCGGCGGCATCTGCGGCTCGTCCATTGCCACCGCGGCCACCTTCGCCAAGGTGGCGTATCCGTCGATGAAGAACTTCGGCTACTCCGACCGGTTGGCCGCCGGCGTGGTGGCGGGTGGCGGCACACTCGGCATCATGATCCCGCCCTCGACCATCATGGTCATCTACGGCATCTTCACCGAGACCAACATCGGCAAGCTCTTCGCGGCCGGCGTCATCCCCGGGATCCTGGGCGCGATCTTGCTGTGCGGGGCGGTGCAGTACATGACCTGGCGCGACCCGCGGTCGGGGCCGCCGGGCGAGCGCTCCTCGTGGCGCGAGCGTGGGCGGGCCCTCAAGGACGTGTGGGCGGTGGCCGCGCTCTTCTTCTTCGTGATGGGCGGCATCTACGGCGGCTTCTTCACGGCCACCGAGGGCGCGGCGATGGGCGCCTTCGGGGCCATGATCTTCGCGCTCGGGCGGCGCGCGCTGACCTGGCGCACCCTCTACGCGGCCCTGCTGGAGAGCGCGCGCACCACCGCCATGCTGTTCATGATCCTCATCGGCGCGCTGATGTTCGCGGAATTCGTGAACATCACCACGATGCCGGCCGACCTCAAGGGCTTCGTCACACGCTTCAACGTGAGCCCCACCACGGTGGTGGCCGCGATCTGTGCGATCTACGTCCTGCTGGGCACCGCCATGGAAGAGCTGTCGATGATCTTGCTCACCATCCCGGTGTTCTTCCCGGTGATCGTGCATCTGGGCTTCGACGCGATCTGGTTCGGCATCATCATCGTGTGCGTGGTCGAGATCGGGCTCATCAGCCCCCCGGTGGGCATGAACATGTTCGTGCTGCGCACGCTGCTGCCCGGGGTGAGCACGGGCAGCATATTCAGCGGCGTGCTGCCGTTCATGTGGGCGGACGTGCTCCGCCTGGCGATCCTGGTGGCGTTCCCGATCCTCTCGCTCTGGCTGCCCAGCTTCATGCGATGAGCCGGGCGGCCGCGCTTCGCTACTCGCCCCGGATCTCCTTCAGCCGCTTCTTCAGCGAGGTCATGCGGTCGTTCATCTTGTCCGACAGCGGCGTGGGCCGGGCCCGTTTCTTCGTCCCCCCCGTCTTGGGCACCATGGTCGGCGCCGGCGCGTGGCAGTAGACACATCCCGACTTCATCCCGTGCTTGCACTCACTCTCACTCACCGAGCGAACCTCGCGATCACGTCCTTGCCGTAGCGAAGGACATCGTCCGGCGTCTTCACCTGGGCTGGAAGCCCGGCACCGGAGCTGACGGGAACGGCAACGCGCGTGATGCCGCGCTTGGCCAGCACCTCCATCTCCGCGAGATCGGTCGGTGCGGACACGGTGAGCTCGATCTCGGCCGGGTTGCGGCCGGCTTCTTCGGCGGCGCGGCGCATCTCGTCGAACAGCTCGGGCGACGCGCCGCGCGCCGGGAAGTATCCGTCGCCGAGACGCCCGGCCCGCCGTGCGGCCGCCTTGGTGTCCCCGCCGACGATGATCGGAATCCGGCCCGCGGGCGGCAGTGGGCGGCAGAAGACCTCGTTGAACGAGACGAAGCGGCCCTTGAAGCTGGCGCGCTCCTGGCTCCAGAGCGTCCGCATGGCCGCGACGTACTCGTCGGTGCGCGGCCCGCGGTCCTCGAACGGCACGCCGAGCGTGGCGAACTCCTCGGCCAGCCAGCCCACGCCGATCCCCAGCAGCACGCGGCCGCCGCCGGCCAGGTGGTCGAGCGTCGCCACGGCCTTGGCGGTGACCACCGGGTTGCGCTGCGGCAGGATCAGGATCGCGGTCCCCAGCTTGATCTTTCGCGTGGCGGAGGCGATGTAGGCCAACCAGATCAGCGGATCCGGGATCGGGAAGTCCTCGAGACCCGAGCCCATCTTGCCGCTCGGCGAGTACGGATACTTTGATTGGTACTGGGCGGGCACGACCACATGCTCGACCGTCCAGATCGAATCGAAGCCGGCGGCCTCGGCGGCCTGAGCCAGCTCCACCGCCGCGGGCCCGTTGCTGTACTTTCCGAGACTGGCGTAGCGCAGTCCGAATTTCATTCGCGGGCTCCTGCCGTGGATGGCATGCGTGAGGGCCTAGCGCCAGAGCTGTGTGGTGGCGATTTCGGCACCCTGAGCGAGCGACTGCAGCTTCGCCCACGCCAGCTGGGGATGCACGCGTCCGCCGAGACCGCAATCGGTGCCGGCGATGACGGCCTCGCGCCCCACGAGACGGGCGAAGCGTCCGATACGGTCGGCCACCAGCTCGGGATGCTCGATCACGTTGGTGGCGTGACTGACGACGCCGGGGATGAGGATCTTGCCGGCCGGCAGCTTGACGTCCTCCCACACCCGCCATTCGTGCTCGTGGCGGACGTTACCGGCCTCGAAGGAGTACGCCTGGCAGTTCACCGCCAGCATGACGTCCACGATATCGCGCATGGGAATGTCCGTGACGTGCGGGCCGTGCCAGCTGCCCCAGCACAGGTGGAAGCGGATGCGCTCGGCGGGCAGCCCGCGCAGCGCGTGGTTGAGCGCCTCCACGCGGATCATCGAGAACTTCCGGTACGCCTCGACGGAGGGCGCCGGGTTGATCATGTCCCAGTTCTCGGCGATCGACGGATCGTCGAGCTGCAGCACCAGTCCGGCGTCGACGATGGCCTTGTACTCCTCGCGCATCGCCTCGGCGCACGCGTGGATGAACTCCTCCTCGGTCTTGTAGTACTCGTTGCCGATCCGGGAGGCGCTGCCCGGCGCGATCGAGGTCATGAACCCCTCCTCGACCCCGGCAGCCTTCAGTCCGGCCTTGAAGTGCGCGATGTCGGCGGCGATCGCGGCCCGGCCGGTGTAGGTGAGTGGGCCGCGGCACACGGGCAGACGCATGCCCCCGCTGCCGGGCCGTACGGTCGAGCATCCCGAGTCGGGATCGGCATAGGCTTCGGGGAACAGCTGGCGGTCGCGCCGATCGGGAAAGCTGGTCAGGCGCACCTGGCCGGGATCGGAGCGCTGGGGCGGCGCCTTGTAGATCTCCACCCCCAGCTCCAGCCCGCCGAGCCGCTGGAACGAATAGCTCCACCACGCCCCGTAGTTCACGCGCTGGCCCATGGCCTTGCCGTACTCGCCGTCGCCCGCGATGTCGATGCCCGCGGCTTTCTGCCGGCGCACGACGTCCTCGACCGCCAGACGCAGTCGCTCCTGGTAGCCGGCCTCGTCCCGGGATTCGCCGGCCTGCCGGGCGCGATTGAGCTCGATCAGCTCGTCGGGACGCGGCAAGCTGCCGGCGTGACTGGTGAGGATACGCTGGGCGCTTCGCTTCATCCGGTCACCCATCCGTACCAGCGATGGCTCGGCATGACCCCTTCGTCCAGGTAGGCCATCTTGATCTGGCTGAGATAGTCCTTGGGAATCTCGTTGCGCTTGGCGTTGACGTCGACGCCGAAGACCCGCGCGCCGTTGAGGCCGAAGATCTGCTCCTTCACGGAACGCGTGAGCGGCGCGTACTTGTGCGCGGCGATCAGCGCGTCCGGGATCTCGAAACGCCGGAAGGCGTCGATCTGCCACTGGGGCGTGCCGTACCAGATCGAGTCCGTCCCCCACAGCACGTGATCGGCGCCGAAGGCGTCGATGACCTGGCCGAGCAGGTGGGCGCACGCGGTCGGGTTGGTCGTGACCAGCTGCCCGAAGGTGGAGCCCAGCTCCATGTAGATGTTGCGGAGCCCCGGCTCCTTCTTCTTCATCTCGCAGAACTCGGTGGTCCACGGTACCTCGCCCGTCGGCTTCGCAGCGCTCACGCCGAGCAGGCCCGCGTGGTAGAGCAGGAAGTCGATGTCGGGAAAGTCCTTGGCCGCCTTGATGATGTCGCGAGGATGATTGTAGTCGGCCACCGGCCCCAGCGGCAGTCCTTTGTGCACGCAGAAGCGCTTGACGCCGAGCTTGCGGGCGCGCTCCAGCATCGGGTAGGAGATCTTCTCGTCGTCCACGAACCAGCCGCGGTCGAAGCCCTTGGCCGCCGCACCCGTGTAGGCCTTCCAGGCGTCGACCTTGAGCGTGGCTGCCTGCTGGTCCATGTAGTCGAGATCGGCCTGGCCCAGCTGCGGGCTCACCAGGCCGTGGGCCAGCATGCGTCGCGACTGGGTCACGCGGTTGATCTCGTCGCGGATGTGCGTCATCTCCTTGGGCGGCACGACCGCCTCCTGGGGATAGGGCCCGGGCGGCGTGGAGATGAGGCCGATCGCCGTCTCGCTGTCGAGGAACACTTCCTTGATCATGTTGGCCCAGGACAGATCGGCCATCGTGCCGCTGTCTCCGGCCAGCTTGGGATTCAGCCGGCGGGAGCTCTGGCGCAGCCGGAGCAGCCCCTGCTTGGTGACGCCCTTGCGGGCGGCTTCCTCGTCGTGGGGGTCGTAGCCGGCGCCGACGTAGTGCAGCTGCACGTCGAAGATGAAGAACGGTGCGCCGGAACGCTCCTGGAAGGCCGCGGCCTCGGCCGCCTCGATCGGCAGCACGTCGAAGAACCGTCCGAAGACGGCGTTCATGGCGAGCAGTGACGCCGCCATCCCACCGCTCGTCCTGAGGAAGCCGCGCCGGCTCAGCCCCAGGCGAGGCGCCAGCCGGCCGGCCGCATCGATGATGTGATGCTCGACCCGCTGCTGCTCCGGCGTCTGGGGCAGCGGGGGGAACTCCTCGTTGGAGATGAGCCGGGTCGGGATGGGCGTCTCGGTGGCAAGTCCCTGACGCATGCCCGGGCAGACACGGAACGCGTAACGATTGCCAGTCGCCATGGAGGCCTCCCCGTGTGCGATCATATCGCACCGATGAAGCGGCGAGCGCGAGTGATGGCGGCGTTGCGCGGCGAGGCGGTGGACCGGGTCCCGCTCTCGTTCTGGCTGCACAACTTCGCTACCGAGAACGCCGTCGACACGTTCGTTGCCGAAACGCTGCGGCTGGCCCGGGAGTTCGACTGGGACTATCTCAAGCCGCAGTCGCGCGCCCAGTGCTTTGCCGAGGCGTGGGGATTCACGTTCACTCCTTCCGGCGAGCGGGCGACGCCGTTCACGCCCACCCACGAACCCTGCGCCGGCGCCGCTGACCTGAGCCGCCTGCAGCCGGCCAGCCCGTCGACCGGCGTCCTGGGCGAGCAGCTCGAGGCGCTGCGCCGCATCCGCGCCGGCGTCGGCGTCGATCCGCCCATTATCTGGACGGTGTTCTCGCCGATGATGGTGGTGCCCTATCTGCTGACCGGCGGCGTCGAGCAGGCGCTCGCCATCGCGCGCGAGGAGCCGAAGGCGCTCGAGGCCGCGCTGGATGCCATTGCTTACACGCTGACGGAGTATGCGCGCCTGGCGCTGGCCGCCGGTGCCGACGGCCTGTTCTATGCGACCAACGTGGCCCGGCGCGGCCTGCTCTCCGCCGAGGAGTGCCGGCGCTTCCAGCGCCCGTATGATCTGCGCGTGCTCCACGCTGTCGCGTCGGCGCCCTTCAACGCGCTGCACGTCTGTGGCGCCGGCGTGCACTTCGACGAGTTCGTGGACTATCCGGCGCAGGCGCTGTCGTGGGCGCTGGGCGACGGCAATCCAACGCTGCGCGAGGCGCATCGCCGGACCGGGCGGGCGGTGATGGGCGGATTGCCGGCCAAGCCGTTCATCGCGAGCCTGACGCCGGCGGTCATCGCGGAGCGCACCCGCGCCGCGGTGAGCGAGATGAACGGCCGCGCGCTGCTGCTCGGTCCCGACTGCTCGATCAACCCCGACACGCCCGAGGCGCTGCTGCACGCCGCGCGCGCGGCGCTCGAGGCGCGCTGAGCGTCAGCGGGGCAGGGCGTCAGGTCTGACTGATTCGCAGACCTGCTTGAGCTTCTCCAGCACGCCACCCCAGGCGAAGCTGCAGAAGCCCAGATACTCGCTGCGCTCGTCCCATCCCGAGTGACGAAAGTCGAGCACCCGGGTCGTGGTCGGCCCATCGGGGGCCTGCGCCCAGGTCGGGAGCGGGCGCTCGGAGATCTCGAAGCTGATGTGCGTGCCTATCCATCCGAACGCCGGGCTCGTCGGGGGATGCGTGCTGATGCACTCCCACTCCACGCGCGCGTCACGCACCAGCTGGCGCACCTTCAGGCGCACGACGCCGTGGGCCGGCCCGGGGGAGTGCTCGAGGATGACGCCGTCGGGTGCCTCGACGGCGGTCTGCGGAGCCCACCACGTACCGATCGCCTCGGGGCGGGCGATCGCCGCGTATAGCGTCGCCGCGGGCGCGCTGGTCCAGAGTTGGTGATAGATCGTGGCCATGGCGGGTCTCCTTCGAACGGCCCGCGGGGATTCTCAGACCAGGTACGGGTCCCAGAACCCCGGCGCCGGCTCGATCTGCTGAATGACGTCGACCCAGGCGCCCGAGGGATCGTGGACGGCAAAGCGGCGCTGCCCCCACGGCTCGTCATGCAGGGGATACGCGAATGCCAGCCCCGCCTCCCGCAGGCGGGCGTACTCGGCGGCGGCATCCTCGACCTGAAGGGTGATGAGCAGGCCCTTGCCGTTGAACGCGTCGCGGCCCGGCGGCTGAGAGGGATGATCGGGAGCCATGAACGCCAGCCCGAACGGATGCTCGCCGGCGGAGGCGAGGTAGACGAACCAGGACGCCTCGAACACCACCTGGAAGCCGAACCACCGGACGTAGAAGTCGCGACACTCGACGCGCCGGTCGGTCACGACGATCGTGTACAGATCTTTGAGATGCATACGCGCTGTTCCCGACACGACCGATTCCGGCCGTCGATGCCGTCCAGCGGGCTGCTGCGCCGCGCTAGGCGTCGAGGGCCTGGGCGAGGTCGGCGATCAGGTCGTCGGCGTCTTCCACGCCGACCGAGTAGCGGATGAGATTGTCCTTGATGCCGATCTCCAGGCGCTCCTCGGTCGTGAGCTCGTAGAAGCTCATGATGGCGGGCTGCTCGATGAGCGTCTCTACCCCGCCCAGCGAGACCGCCAGGTGGGGAATCGTGCACGCGTCGACCACGCGGGCCGTCGTGTCGAGATCGCCGTGGACCTCGAAGGACACCACGCCGCCGTAGCCGCGCATCTGCCGCTTGGCCACGTCGTGCTCGCGATGGCTGGGCAGCCCGGGGTAGTGCACCGCCGCGATGCGCGGGTGCGCGGCGAGAAACTCCGCGATGGCCTGGGCGTTGGTGTTCTGCCGCTCCATGCGCAGCGCGAAGGTCTTCAGCCCGCGGATCAGCAAATAGGCGGCGAAGGGATCGATGATGGCGCCGGTGATCCCCTGCATGCCCCGGAGCGCGCCCACCAGCTCGCGGGAGCCCAGCACCGCGCCGGCCAGGAAGTCGTTGTGGCCACCGAGGTACTTGGTGGCCGAGTGCATGACCAGGTCCACGCCCCACTCCAGCGGCCGGACGTTGTACGGGGTGGCGAAGGTGGCGTCGATGACCGTCTTCACCCGGTGCTCGCGCCCGAGGGCGGCGAACCGCTCGAGATCGAGCACGCGGTTGTAGGGATTGGTCGGCGACTCGCTCAGCAGCACGCGTGTCGTCGGGCGGATGGCATCCTCCAGCGCCTCGTAGTCGCCGGCCGGCACGGTGGAGACTTCGATGCCGTAGCGGCTGAGCGTCTGGTTGAGGAACTGACGCGTGCGCCGGTAGCTGTCGTCGGTGACGACCACGTGCGTACCGCGCGACAGCATGGCGAAGAGCGCGGTCGTCATCGCGGCCATGCCGCTGGCGAAGAGCAGGCAATCGCCGGCGCCCTCGAGCGCGGCCAGCTTGGCCTCGGCGATCTTCTGCGTGGGGTTGCCGTAGCGGCCGTACTCGACGCGCTCGATCTTGCCGTCGAAGTGGTCCTTCAGCTCTTGCGTGTTGGCGAAGGTGAAGGTGGCCGTCTGCACGATGGGCGTGGCCAGGGAGTAGGCGGGCTTGGGACGCGGCTCGCCGCCATGCACTGACAGCGTGCTCGGCCCCAGCGGCTTCTTCGGCAATTCCCTTTCACCCACTACGACACCAGCAGGCGCGCCTTCTCGACGTGGCGCGCGATGGCCCGCGCGACCCGCTTGGGGTCGGCCGGCAGCTCGACGGGCTTGTTGCGGTGCGTGGCCTTGATGCCCTCGATGGCGCCCATGTGGTAGGAGGCCTTCTGGTCGGCGAACTTGAGCCCGTTCGCCGTGGAGATGACGACGACCCGCTCATTCGAGCGGATGACCTTGCGATCGACCAGCTTGCGCAGCGCGGCCAGGGCCACCCCGGTGTGCGGGCAGTTGAACATGCCGGTGCGATCCGCCCGCGCGGCCTCGTCGGCCAGCTCCTGCTCGCTGGCCTGCTCGACGACGCCGTTGAACTTCTGCAGCGTGCGGATGGCGCGCTTGACGCTGACCGGGTTGCCGATCTGGATCGCCATGGCCAGTGTCGGCTGTGCGGTGATCGGCTCGAACTTCTTGAAGTCGTCCTGGAACGACCGGTAGAGCGGGTTGGCCCGCTCGGCCTGGGCCAGGCAGATCCGCGGCAGCTTGTTGACCAGCCCCAGCTCCTGCATCATCACGAAGCCCTGGCCGAGGGCGTGGACGTTGCCGAGGTTGCCGCCGGGGATGATGATCCAGTCCGGCACTTCCCAGTCGAACTGCTGGACGATCTCGATGGCCACCGTCTTCTGCCCCTCGATGCGCAGGCTGTTCATCGAGTTGGCCAGATAGATCGTCTTCTCCTTGGTGATCTCCTGGACGACGGCCATGCAGCCGTCGAAGTCGGTATCGAGCGAGAGCACCAGCGCCCCGTTGGCCAGGGGCTGCACCAGCTGGGCGATCGACACCTTGTCCTTCGGCAGGAGCACCACCGAGGGGATGCCGGCGGCCGCGCAGTAGGCGCCGAGCGCGGCGGAGGTGTCGCCGGTCGAGGCGCAGGCAACGGCGTCGATGGGCTGGCCGCCCGCCATCATCTGCTTGACCACCGAGACCAGCACCGTCATGCCGAGGTCCTTGAACGACCCGGTGTGGGAGTTGCCGCACTGCTTGACCCACAGGTCCTCGACGCGAAGCTGCTTGCCGTAACGGTCGGCCCAGAGCAGGTTCGAGTTGCCCTCGTACATCGACACGATGTTCTCGTTGTCGATGAAGGGCAGCACCCACTCCTTCTTGCCCCACACGCCCGAGCCGTAGGGGTACATGTTGCGGCGATAGCGCTCGTCGAAGAGCTGGATCCAGGCCGCGGCCGACCGCGACTTGAGCGCCTCCATGTCGTGCTGGACCTCGAGCAGGTCCCCGCAGGTGGGGCATCGGTAGATGACCTCGCGGAGGTCGAACTCCCCGGGGCATCCGTTGATGCACTGGAACCAAGCGTTGTAGGCCATGGAGATGCCAGTATAGCGCGTCATGTTGTCTTTGAACGCGGGCGCCCTGGCCGCCGCCGTGGCCTTTGCGCTGGCGTCCGGCGCCGGGGGCCGGACGAGCCATCTGTGCCTGGCCACGCTCGCCGGCTATCTCGTCATCGTCCATTCGACGGTGCTGCTGACAGGTCTGGTCGGTCATCTGAGCGTGCAGGTGCTCACGGGGGTGGTGTGGGTCGTCTTCCTGATCGCCACCTGGCTGGCCGAGTTTCCGGGGCGGCACGGCGACCCCGAGCGGCCGGCGAGCCGGACGGCCTACAACGCCGCGGCGCTGTTCCCGCCACTTGCCGCGACGGCCGCCTTCCTCGTCTGGCTGTGGCCCCACCTCCTCGAGGCGACGCGGCTCTGGGTCTGGGACGACTACACCTATCACCTGGTCTATCCCGTGCTCTGGTTGCGCGAGCACGCGATCGCCGCGCCGCCGGCCCTTCACGCATTCACCATGCAGGCCTGGTACCCGCTCTCGGCCAGCGCGGTCGGCAGCTGGTTCATGGCGCCATACCCCGACAGTCGCGCCGAGGCGCTGGCCTGGGCCAGCCTGACCGGCCCGCTCTACGCCGGGCTCTTCGTGGCCGGCGTGGCCGAGCTCTTCGTCCGCCTGCGGTGTCGCCCCGGCGCCTGGGCGGTGCCCGTGGTCCTGTTCGCGACGTCATCGCGGACCGCGATCATGGCCTCGAGCTTCTCGGATGCCGATCTCGCCCACGCCGCCGCGCTCTTCGCCGCGCTCGTCTTCGCGGTGCCCCGGGGCGAGATCGAGCGCCGGGCTGACGTCTTCGCCGACACGTGGTACGCCGCGCTGCTCACCGGCTTCGCGCTGGGCGTGAAGGTGAGCGCGATGCCGGCCGGTTTGATCATTCTCGCGATCATGGTGCTGCGGGCGCGAGTCGACATCCTGGCGGTGCGTCCAGGGCGACGGTCCATGCTCGTGACGGCCTCGATCTTCGCCGCCTCGTGGGCCGTGACGGCCGGCTACTGGTATGCGCGCAACGTGCTGCACACCGGGAACCCCGCGTACCCGGCGGCCTTCCTCTTCTGGTCGGGCACCACGTTTCCCGAGACGACGCTGCTCCAGTACGCAAGCCACTATGGGCTCCGTCGCACCCTGGCGGACGCACTTGGCGTCTATCTGAACTGGCCTGTGACCCACGCCACGCTCGCCGCACTCGGCCTCGGCGGACTGGCCGCCTGCCTGGCGGTTGGACGAGGCGCGGTGATACGGCCGGCGCGGTACTTCGCCTGGGGCGCCCTGGCCCTCGCGGCAGCGATCCTGGTCCTGCTGCCGTCGATGCCGTACTCCGCGGGCAACGCGATGACGTTCCGCTCCGGCTTCATCCACTGGGACAGCATGCGCTACGTGGCACTGCTTCCCCTGATCGGCTGGGCCGCGCTGGGATTCCTGATCGACGGAGGCGCCGGAGCCGGGCCGTGGCGAGTGCTGATGGCCGTGCTGATCAGTGCAGGCGCGCCGCTGCTGACGTTCGGGGATGCGCGCGGCCCCGCACCGCTTTCCTTGCTCGGATGGGTGGCAGCCGCTGCTTGTCTGCTTTTCGTCGGTTGCCGCGTCGTCTCGTGGCGGTGGCGTCCTCGTCTGGGCCCACTCCTCGCCGTGAGCCTCGGCGCGCTCGCGCTGGGCGGAATCGTTGTCCTCACACATGACGCCAAGGCCACCGCCACCGCCGCGGCGATCTACCGCGATCCACTCTTCGGCGCCGCCGCCCGCGTGCTCGACGAGCAGCCTGCCGGCACGCGAGTGGCCGTGTTCGGAGACCAGTGGATCTATCCGGCCTTTGGCGCCCGTCATCACCTGGTGCCCATCCGGCTGGACCGCGACGGCCGCGTGGCGACCCGACCGATTGCCGACGCGATGGAGCCAGGAGAGCTGACGGTCGATCCCGCCACCTTCCGCGCCAACCTCCGGGACGCCGGGGTGCGGATCGTGGTCGTCCTGCGTCAGCCCCACCCCGCGCGGTCAGGCGAGCGACCGAGCCAGGAGATCGCGCTCGAGGCGCTTGGCGCCCGCCTGCTGCACCGCGACCGCGCGACGACCATCCTCGCGCTTGAGCCTTGAGGCATAATCCACGGCGAAGAGGGGGATCAAGATGAAGATCGCGAAGGTGGAGGCGCTGCACTGCGACGGCGGCTGGCGGCCGTGGACGTTCGTGCGGATCGAGACCGACGGCGGCCTCGTCGGGTGGGGGGAGTGCAGCGACAACCGGAGCCCCTGGGGCCTGTCCGGCTGCGTCCGTGACCTGGCCGACCTGCTGATCGGCCAGGATCCGCGCCCGGTCGAGCGGATCTGGTGGGACATGCTGCGCCGCGTGCGACAGAACTTTGGCGGTGTCACGCACAAGGCCATGGCCGGCATCGAGCTGGCGCTGTGGGATCTGAAGGCCAAGGCGCTCGGCGTACCCGTCTACGAGCTGTTCGGCGGCCCGCTGCGCGACCGCATGCGCCTCTACTGGTCGCACTGCGGCACCACGCGCGCGCGCATGGGCAGCATGCTCGGCACGCCGCCGCTGAAAACGTATGACGACATCGCCGCGCTGGGGCGTGAGGTCGTCTCCCGCGGCTTCACTGCGCTCAAGACCAACATGGTCATCCCGGGCGATCCGGCGACGGTGTACTTCCCCGGCTTTGCCAGCGGCATCAACACCACTGACGGCGCGCCCACGGTGGAGATCCTGGACGTCATCGACCGGCTCATCGGGACCTTCCGCGATTCGGTGGGCCCGAAGGTCGGGCTCTGCCTCGATCTCAACTACAACTTCCGCACCGAGGGCGTCCTGCGCATCGCCAAGCTGCTGGAGAAGTACGACATGCAGTGGGTGGAGTACGACAACTGGGACGCCGACGCCCTGCTGCAGATCAAGCAGTCGACCTCCACCCGCCTGGCCTCCTGCGAGAGCCTGATCGGACTGCGGCAGTACCGGCCGTTCCTCGAGAAGCACGCGGTGGACGTGGCCATCATCGACGTGCCGTGGAACGGGTTCTCGCAGTCGGTGCAGATCGGCCGGACGGCTGAGGCGTACGAGATCAACATCGCCCCGCACAACTACTACAGCCACCTGGCCGACCTGCACGCTCTGCACCTCTGCGCGGTGCTGCCCAACGTGCGAATCATGGAGATCGACATCGACGACGTGCCGTGGAAGGGCGCGCTCGTCACCAAGCCGCCGCAGATCCGCGACGGCCACATCTGGCTCAGCGACGCGCCGGGCTGGGGTGCGGACATCGACGAGCGCGTGCTGAAGGAGCATCCGTGGCCGCGCCCCGGCGACAAGGGCACGCCGCTGTTCTATGGTATGGATCCCCGACAGATGACGACGCGGCCATAGCCCGCGACCACACACGATCGCTTTCGTGATCCAACAAGGAGAGCTCGCATGCTGATGCGCAAGCTGGGCGGCACCGGAATGAAGGTCGCCGCGCTGTGCCTGGGCGGCAACACGTTCGGCTGGACGACCGACCAGAAGGCCTCCGAGGCCGTGCTGGACGCCTACATGGAAGCCGGCGGCAACTTCATCGACACCGCCGACGTCTACTCGCGGTGGGCGCCGGGCAACAAGGGCGGTGAGTCCGAAATCGCGCTGGGCATCTGGATGGCCGCGCGCAAGAACCGCCAGGCGGTCATCATGGCCACCAAGGTGTGCGGCCCGATGGGCACCGGACCCAACGACGGCGGCCTCTCGCGTCTGCACATCATGCAGGCGGTGGAGGCGTCGCTGACCCGCCTCAAGACCGACTACATCGATCTGTACCAGGCGCACTGGGACGACAAGGACACGCCGCTGGAGGAGACGCTGCGCGCGTTCGACGACCTGGTGCGCCAGGGTAAAGTGCGCTACATCGGCGCTTCGAACCACTCGGCGTGGCGGCTCACTCGCGCGCTGTGGGAGTCGAGCCGCGGCGGCTACGTGCGGTACGAGTGTCTGCAGCCCAAGTACAAC
>Ga0111538_10002665_pt1 | contig 25010 bp, 24 predicted proteins | sample SoiMethybrSBSTD1_FD_79669 | JGI IMG/M metagenome (GOLD analysis project Ga0111538, IMG submission 79669) | Bulk soil microbial communities from a Populus tree surrounding site in Tennessee, USA - Soil MetaG P. TD hybrid SBSTD1 (version 2)... | ecosystem: Environmental > Terrestrial > Soil >...
ACACGGAGCGCGACCGGTCTTTCATGCGAAAGTGTCCTTTCAACAGCAGGATGGTTTTGAACTATAGAACGAGTGCCTTAGAAATTAGGCTAGATGAACGTGCGGAATATAAACCAAAACGCGTCTGAGATCCAATTACTCGTACTCTTAGCCACAAAATGGCACAGAAAGGAGTAGCCACAAAAAGGCATAAAAGCACATAACGGTGAGTTTGAAGGTCCGCAAGATCCAATGCGCCTTCAAACTCACCCGTTATGTGCTTTTTGTGCCTTTTTGTGGCGACTGCTTTTTTGTGGCTAGCCTTGGAAGACGGTGCTGTGGCTCGTGTCGGCAAGACGTTTCGCATCCGGCAGGGCATCGACCGCGCGCAGCACTTGCGGATCGCTGTCGAGCAGCACGCGAGCGCCGGCGTCGTTTGAAAATGCTGCCGTGATGATTTCCTGCCTCAGTCGCAGTTTTGCAAACTCCAGCTCTTCGTCGACCTGAGCCGGTGGTACCTGTAACTCGGGTTGGCTTCGAACGAAATTGCGGAAGGCTTCAACTACGCGATCGGTGATGGGAAAATCCGCAGGCTTAGCATTCTTCCCATACTGAACCTTGTCGACCCTATACGACTCCAAACCCGGAACAATTCCCGCCGCCAACTGGCGCGTGAATTGAAACGCAGCTTCGGCAATACGGAAGCGCATGGGCGTGTTGAGTGCTTCCTTAACTTCAATATCCGGCGTTATCCCACCGCCGCCGTAAAAAACGCGGCCGGCAGCAGTTTGAACCGGCGGTCCAGTGTGCAGATGCGGAGTCGGCGACGCCAGTGAGAGCGGCGCTTCGATATTGTGTGGTCCATTCGCTGCGGCGGGGGGAGTTTGATTTTCAATCGCCTCGTGGCGGTTGTAGTAGTCGTAAAGTGAACCGCTCGAATAGTCACGTTGCAGTGAACGCCCATAAGGCGTGTAGTAACGCGCGGTCGTCAGCGTGAGCCCGGTATTGAAAGGCAACTGAAATATGCGCTGCACGAGGCCCTTGCCGAAACTGGTTTCACCGACAATCAGACCACGCCCGTGATCCTGAATGGCTCCGGCAACTATCTCTGAAGCCGAGGCGCTGTTTTGATTAATGAGAACTACGAGAGGCACAGTCGCCGGCTCTGAGCCGGTTGACTTGTAAACAATCGGTTCGCTGTATTCCGTGCGACCTTTTACCGAAACGATAACTTTGCCGCGCGGCAGAAACTCACTGGCAACATCAATCGCCTGATCCAGCAGACCACCGGGATTGCCGCGCAAATCGAGAATAAGCTGCCGCATTCCCTGCTCCGACAGGCGCTTCATCGCCTTCGCCAGCTCTTCGTCACTCGATCTCTGAAAGCCCCCGGTCAGACCGATGTAGGCGGTGCCCGGACGAATCATGTAAGAGTTACGAATGGTTGGCAGCGGTACGGCATCTCGCACGATCGTGAAATACAACGGCGCTTCAGAACCGGCGCGCTCGACTTTGATCGTTACCGGTTCACCCAGTCCGCCACGAACATTCTTAGAGACCTGATCGCTGCCCCAATCCCTTGCATCCTTCCCATCAACCTCGACGATGCGATCGCCATACTTGAGACCGAGCTTCGCCGCCGGGGTCCCTTCAACGGACGACTGCACATAGACGCCATCGCGATGCTTCACGATCGTGACGCCGATGCCGTAGAACCGAGAATCCTGGTCCTCTTTTAGCTTTTTGAACTCGCTGTAAGGGAAGTAGGCGGAATGCGGATCGAGCGTTGAAAGCATTCCCTGAATGGCAGCCTGCGTCGCTTTCTCGTAATCAATATCGCCGAAGTAGTTCGAGCCGAGCGTGGAGACTGCTTCGTTGTAATCCTTTTCAATCTCATCAGCGACGCGATAGGAATTCTTGGCGTTGTTGGAGGTGAAGCTGCCGAGATTTCGACCACTGCCGATCGTCCCGCCGAAAATTGCAGCCAGCAGAATCAATCCCGCCGCGCCGATGGCGAACTTCCTGCTCATCCATGATTGGCTGTATGACGGGGATTCCGGTAATTGGCGTGCAACTTCCATTGCCAAAATATAGCACAGACTCATCAGTGGAAAGGAGCAGCAAGCAGGGCAGCGTTGGAGTTGGAAACGACAACAACCTGCTCCTGCTTGTTGCGCCTGCCGGCTGAACTCTCTTCTGCGGACCGCCACAATTCGGCTATGTTATATTGCAAATGACGATGCCTGCTTCCCTTTCGATCATCATTCCCGCATACAATGAGGCAGCCCGGCTGGAAAAGACGCTTCGGGCTGTTGTGGATTACCTGCACCAGAAACGTCCCCACGCGGAAGTGATCGTGGTCGACGATGGATCAGCGGATGACACCGCCGATCTTGCGCGACGTGTTTTCCAGGATTCCGGAGATCTGCGCACCTCGGTTATCAGTTACAAATCGAATCTTGGTAAAGGCAGGGCCGTCAGGCTGGGCCTGCTGGCTGCGCGTGGTGACGTCGCGCTGTTTTCCGATGCAGATCTTTCGACACCCATCGCCGAAGAGCCGAAGCTCGTCGAGCCGATTGTCAACGGAGAATGTGACGTAGCTTTTGGATCGCGAGCGCTGGACCGCAGCTTGATCGGAGTGCATCAGTCGTGGCGCCGCGAACAAGGTGGACGAGTCTTCAATCTGGTCGTGCGTTTGGCGACGGGATTGCCGTTCTGGGACACGCAGTGCGGCTTCAAGGCCTTTCGCATGAGCGTGTGCCGGCCGCTTATCGAAGCAGCCACGATCGATCGGTTTGGATTTGATGTGGAACTGCTGTATTTGGCGTTTCGCGCGGGCTTAAATCTCAAAGAGGTCCCGGTGCGATGGGATCACAACGAAGGCAGCAAGATTACCTTGTTTACCGACAGCTTTAAGATGGTGAACGAGGTGGGCTTGATCCGGCAACAGGCGCGCCGTGGGGTCTACGACACCGCGATTCGCGCCGTGCATGAGCTGAAGAGAGAACTATAATTAGAGGCATGACTGCTCGTCTCAATGTCAACATCGATCATGTCGCCACGGTGCGACAAGCGCGTCGCGCGCCTGAACCGAGCGTGATCGCGGCGGCGATGGCTTGTGAACAGGCCGGAGTCGATGGGATCACGGTCCACCTCCGCGGAGACCGCCGTCACATTCAGGATCTCGATGTCGAGCTGCTGCGCAAATCAGTTACGACTTATCTGAATCTTGAAATGGCGGCGACTGAAGAAATGTTGGGAATCGCTCTCGACGCAAAACCTGACGCCGTCACGCTCGTGGCCGAGAAACCAAACGAGATAACTACTGAAGGCGGTCTCGATGCGAAGGCAAACATTGCCATCGTCCGCGCGACCGTTTCGAAACTGCGGCTCGGCAACATTCTTGCCAGCTTGTTTATCGATCCCGATCCCGAACAGATCGAAGTCGCACACGACGTTGGCGCACAACAGGTGGAATTGTGCACTGCCGCATACTGCGAAGCGACACTCGGCGCGCGCGGCATTCATGGTGAAGGAGCCGCTCACGCTGCGCATGAGTTACGGAGATTGAGAGAAGCAGCGGAACTGGCAACTCAATATGGATTGGCTGTCGCTGCCGGGCACGGGCTTACCTATCGAAACGTTGGGGCAGTGGCCGGGATCAAACAAATCACCGAGTTCAACATCGGGCACAACATCATTGCGCGCGCGATATTTGTAGGCCTCGATGATGCCGTCCGCGAAATGCGCGCCGCAATAAGAAGTTAGCCACAAAAAGGCACAAAGAACACAAAACAGGAAAATCATTTATAAGAAATCCTTTTTGTGTTTTTTGTGCCTTTTGAGGCTAACTATCTTGTGGCGAGTTGTAGGCGCACCATCGAGCGATCGAGCTTCGTTTTCGCGATCTCGAAGTCCTCTTCCGATCCGGTCCAGCCGTTCAGTTGTTTCTCGACTTTGTCGCGTGAGAGCTTTGCACGCGCGGCGTCGATCTCGTCAGGTCGCTCGGCAACTTCCGCCAGCACGGAAACGTGATCATCTCTGACCTCAACAAAACCGCCTGACACGTGCATCTGCGAACTCTTGCCGTCCTGTGTGTAGGTCAGCACGCCGGTTTGAAGTTGCGAGATCAACGGCGTGTGGCCCGGGAGGATTCCTAACTCACCTCCGAAACCAGGCACCGTCACCATATCAACCGGCTCCGCAATCACGCGTCGCTCCGGGGTGACAACTTCGAGTTGAATCTTTTCTGCCATAGCCCTATTGAGCGAACGTCTTCGCCTTCTCGATTGCTTCTTCGATCGTGCCGACCATGTAGAACGCCTGCTCAGGCAAATCGTCGTGTTTGCCATCAACCAGTTCGCGGAAACCTCTGACAGTGTCTTCGAGCTTGACGTACTTGCCTTCGAGACCGGTGAACTGCGCGGCAACGAAGAACGGCTGCGAGAAGAACCTTTGAATCTTGCGCGCGCGCGAAACCGTCAGCTTGTCTTCGTCTGACAATTCATCGAGACCGAGAATCGCGATGATGTCCTGAAGATCCTTGTAACGCTGCAGAACGCGCTTCACATCCTGAGCAGTGTCGTAGTGCTCCTGACCGATGATGCGCGGATCGAGAATGCGCGACGATGAAGAGAGCGGATCGACTGCGGGGTAAATTCCGAGTTCCACAATCTGTCGCGAGAGGGCCGTCACTGCGTCGAGGTGCGCGAAGGTCGTTGCCGGTGCCGGGTCAGTGTAGTCGTCGGCAGGCACGTAAACAGCCTGAATCGAAGTGACTGAACCGGTCTTGGTCGACGTAATGCGTTCCTGCATTTCGCCCATCTCGGTTGCGAGGTTTGGTTGATAACCCACCGCGGATGGCATACGGCCGAGCAGTGCGGACACTTCGGAACCCGCTTGCGTGAAGCGGAAGATGTTGTCGATGAAGAGCAGCACGTCGAGTCCCTGATCGCGGAAATACTCGGCGACCGTCAGACCCGAAAGAGCAACTCGCAGACGCGCTCCGGGCGGTTCCGTCATCTGCCCGTAAATAAGCGCCACTTTCGATTGTCCGATGGTCTTCATGTCGACCTTCGTGAGATCGAACGCGCCGGTATCGTGGAAGTTTTTATTAAACTCTTCGCCGAATTGGATAACCTGCGACTCGACCATTTCGCGCAGCAGGTCGTTTCCTTCACGCGTGCGTTCGCCGACGCCCGCGAACACCGAGAAGCCGGAACGCGCTTTCGCGATGTTGTTAATCAACTCCATCACGATAACGGTCTTGCCGACACCCGCGCCGCCGAACAAGCCAATCTTTCCACCGCGCAGGAACGGCTGGATCAGGTCGATGACCTTGATGCCGGTTTCAAACATCTGCAGTTCGGTCGACTGCTCTTCAAACGTCGGCGCATGACGGTGGATCGGGTAACGCTGCTCATGTTTCACCGGGCCGAGCGTGTCGACCGGTTCACCGACAACGTTGAGCACGCGACCGAGCGTGCCTTCGCCGACAGGCATCGTGATCGGACCGCCGGTGTCGATGGCCTTCATGCCACGCACCATGCCGTCTGTCGGTGTCATCGAAACGGTTCGCACGCGGCCTTCGCCAAGATGTTGCTGAACTTCGGCGATGACGTCGATCGGAGTCGGGACGTCGAAACCGTCCGACGTGACTCTCAGCGCCTGGTAGATTGGTGGCAGGTAGCCTCCCTGAAATTCGACGTCGAGCACGGGTCCGATGATTTGTACGACTTTACCGACTTGAGAGCCGGCGTTTCCATTAGGCGTAGCCATACTGTCTATGAACTCCTCTTTCCACCTATAAAGGCGAACAAAACTGGCAGGATTGAAAGCCGGATAAGATAGCACAGGCCACAAAGAAGCACAAAAAGCACTTAGCCACAAAAAAGCACATAAAGCACAAAACGAGAGAGACTGTTTGGGGCGCGCAAAATGATTCAGGAGAACCTTTGTGCTTTATGTGCCTTTTTGTGGCTACTCTTCTCTTTGTGGCAAGAATTCTGAAACCCTAGTTGTACTAGTGGCGTAGTACAATCCGAGATGAGTCAGATTTTCTCATTGAGCCCTTCGCACCCCATGCCGCTTTACGCGCAGTTGACGCGAGCGATTCGCTTTGCGATTGCAACGGGACGGCTACGGGTCGGGGAACAACTGCCAACGGTGCGTCAGTTGGCGGTTGATTTGCGCGTGAATGCCAACACGGTCGCCAAAGTTTATGCGGAGTTGGAACGCTCAGGAATCCTCGAAACACGAAGAGGCGTGGGAACATTTGTCAGCGCCCTCCATCTCAATCCAGGCCATCGCGAAGAGCACGAAAAGCACTTAGGAGAGTTAGTCGATCGCTTCCTTGAAGAAGCAAGTGCAATGGGTTTTTCGCTCGACGATTTGCTGGACCAACTTCAGAGCCGGCGCAAGAAGGAGACTAATAATGTCTAGTTCTACAACGAGTTTGATTCAAACCAGGAGTAATTTGCCCGCTTCGGAAATGCCGCGCGTCAATGTAGTCTCCGCGGTAACTTTCCTGGTGCCGGTTCTTCTCGGCGGCCTGATTTCGTGGCTCATGTTTAATCCCGCTGCCGTCGTGGTGGGTTTGCTATTGGGATTTTTCCTGGCGCAAGCGCCGAAGATCGCGCGGCAATGGGAACGCGCAGTTGTTTTGCGCCTCGGAAAATATGTGGGCCTGCGTGGTCCAGGTCTGTTCTGGATCATTCCTTTTGTCGATTCGATTTCGGCGTGGGTGGACCAGCGAGTCATTACCACGAGTTTCGCTGCTGAAGAGACGCTGACGTCTGACACGGTGCCCGTAAACGTCGACGCAGTGCTCTTCTGGATGGTCTACGATCCGGAGAAAGCAGCGCTTGAAGTTCAGAACTATCCCCAGGCTGTCAGTTGGGCTGCACAAACCGCACTACGCGACATCATCGGCAGAACATCGCTTACTGATCTGTTGCGCGGTCGCGAACGGATTGAAGAAGAGTTGCAGCAACTGATTGATGAGCGTTCGAATCCGTGGGGCGTCACAGTGCAATCAGTCGAGATGCGCGACGTGATCATTCCGGCGGCCCTCCAGGATGCGATGTCACGCGAAGCACAGGCAGCGCGCGAGAAACAGGCGCGCATCATCCTCGGTCAGGCCGAAGTCGAGATTGCCCACTCGTTTGAGACTGCGGCTAAATCGTATCGCGACAATCCAACAGCTCTTCACCTGCGAGCGATGAACATGTTGTACGAAGGCTTGAAGGAGAAAGGCGCCTTGATGCTCGTGCCCAGCAGCGCCGTTGAGTCGATGGGAATGGGTGGCTTGCTTGGCGCGGCAGCACTGCGACAGCAGACGCTAACCGGAAGCGATGAAGTCCCTGAATAGTAAAAAGCGGCAGGAGCAAACAGCAGGGGCAGGTGCTTCGTGAACACCTGCCCCTGTCGTTTGGCTCCTGCCAACTATTTTCTTCAGTGCTCAGGATCGATGCGGATCTTCATTCGCTGCAGCACCTGCAGATCTTCTTCAGTGAGTTCGAGGTTCGTGCCATCAGTGGCGCTTTCATCGTCGCCGGCATGAGGTCTTAAGCCGATCTCGAGACGAAGCGTCAATTCCATTTCGTATCCGGCTTCACGCAGACGTTCAATTGCTTCTGCGACCTTGGTCGAATTCTCCACCGACTCATTTATTGCAGTGCCGATCTCGCGAACTATCTCTTTTGCGTCGTCATCGATTTCCATTTTGTTGGTATGCTACGCCAGTTTGAGAAGATTGCCAATTGCTGATTGTAGCAATTAGACTGAGGTCTATGTTCGGAACTATTGGGATCCTGACAGGCGGCGGTGATGCGCCCGGGCTCAACGCTGTTATCCGTGCCGTAGTGAAAACTGCCACGTGCGAGCACGGCATGCGCGTGATCGGTATTGAAGACGGTTTCGAGGGTTTGCTGGATGCAACCCGAACTCGTTTGTTGTCGCCAAGCGACGTTCGCGGACTGTTGCCGCGCGGTGGCACGATCCTGGGAACGCGCAACAAGGGAAACTTTGTCGAACGCGCCTGTGAGGGCAAACCAAGAGACGTCGAAAGCGTCTACCAGGAAGCTATCTCAAACATGAAGATCGTCGGCATCGACGCCCTCGTGGTGCTGGGAGGTGAAGGCACACTGACGATCGCAAATGAGTTTGCCAAACGCGGCGTTCCGGTCTGCGGCGTGCCGAAGACGATCGACAACGATCTCGCCTGCACGGAACTAACGTTTGGCTTTGTCACCGCTCTCGACATTGCCACGGAAGCGCTCGATCGTTTGCACACTACTGCCGAGTCACACGATCGCGTCATGATTCTCGAGGTGATGGGCCGGCATGCCGGCTGGATTGCGCTGCATTCCGGAATCGCGGGCGGCGCGGACGTGATCCTGATTCCGGAAATTCCATTTTCACTCGACGTAGTGGCCGAAAAGATTCGCGCCCGCGACATCAGCGGGTCAAATTTTAGTATTATCGTCGTCGCTGAAGGAGCTCTGGAGATCGGGCACGACCTCGTTTATCAAGACAAGGGTGATGCACTTCGTGCACCCCGGCTCGGTGGTATCGGTCAACACCTGCAGCAGGATTTGGAAAACGTAACGGGTCGCGAAACCCGCTGCGTGGTGCTCGGACACCTCCAGAGAGGAGGCCGTCCGAACGCTTTTGACCGGATGCTGGCGACCAATTTTGGCTCGGCAGCAGTGCGGACGCTTTCCAAAGGAGAGACCGGCGTAATGGTCGCTTTACAGGCTGGAGACGTGGTAACGGTTCCGTTGACTGAGGCCATCAAAGGTATCAAGAGTGTGCCTCCGGGCGGACAGTTGGTCAGGACGGCTCGTGATACGGGTATTTCTTTTGGTGCTCCTGACGAGCCCAGTCATCATAAACCCCAGTAGTTTGAAGCACGGTTGGCATTGAATTTGCTGAACCAGTTGAGGCTTTGGCCGAAAAAGGCTTGCCGGATAAGGATGTGAGTGGTGTCATCACAGGGAATCAAAGAAAAACTCCAGGGCGAACTCGACGAACTGGAAAGTGAACTGCGCGTTCACCTGCCAAAAGAGATCAAGCGGGCGCTCGAATTTGGCGATCTTCGTGAGAATTCCGAGTATCGTGCCGCGCTCGATCGGCAGAACGTCGTCAAAGCACGAATCGTGGAACTGAGGCAGCGGATAAGTGAGATAGCCTCGATCGATCCCAACAAAGTGCCACGCGACAAGGCTTCCTACGGATCGACTCTGGTCCTTTACGATGGCGAGAAGGATGAGGAAGTAACGTACCGTTTGGTGACACCGGAAGAGAGCGATCCGGCGCAGGGGTTGATTTCGACGACGTCGCCCGTCGGCAAGAGCCTGATGGGGAAACAGGAAGGCGACGAGGTAGTAGTGCGAACTCCAGCCGCGGTTCGCACCTTCGAGATCCGGCAGTTGCGTACGCTACACGACGAACTCGAAGCCAAATGACGGGAGCACGAGCAGAACGCAGGAGCAGGTTTCCAGTCCTGCTCCTGTAACCTGTTCCTGCCACTGATTTTTAGGCATAATGCGACGGGAGAAACCAACTTAAAAGATGTTTGGCGCCAGTATCGGACGGGCAGCACAGCGGATTATTGACGCGATAGTACGCTGGCTAGCCCACGGTCACATCAATCCAAATATTCTGACCGTCATTGGCGTTGCTTTGAACGTCGGTTGCGGTCTTCTTTTTGGGATGGGCCGTTTTTTCGCGGCTGGAATCACACTGGTGGTCGCTAATCTGTTTGACATGCTGGACGGTCAGGTGGCCCGGCTGTCGGGCCGGGTGACGCGATTCGGGGGTTTTCTCGATTCGTCGTTGGACCGCCTGTCGGATATGGTGGTTTTTGTGGGCCTGATGGTCTTTTATGCCCGTGATACTGAGTTTCACTCAACTCTTAACGTTTTTCTTGCGGGTGCCGGACTAATGGGTTCAGTTATGGTAAGCTACGCCAGCGCCCGGGCAGAGAGCCTGATACCGAAGTGTGATGTTGGCTTTCTTCGGCGCCCGGAACGGGTTGTACTCTTTATTATCGGGGCGCTCAGTACTCATCCAGGCTCGACTAATTTCTTTGCCAATCGCATGCCCGCCGTTCTGTGGGTGCTTGCGGTTGGCTCTTATTGGACCTTCGCCCATCGCATGTATCACACATGGCGCGAGCTGACCATTCAATCATTGCCAATTGCCGATTGCCAATTGCCAACTGATCAGGTAAAAGGACCAGCGGTTGATAGCAATGATGAACGTCTGAGTGAAAAAGCGAAATCGGCAATTCGCAATCGGCAATTGGAAATTAATTGAGGTACTTGCTTGACTACCTGTCCGTGCTGCGGTTTTAAATTCCACGGCGCATTGACCAGTGGTTGTAAAGAGTGTGGAGCCCGCGCTGTCGGTGAGCCGCTTCCCAGGCCGGCTCGTGAACTCCCTTCTTACGGTCGCGCTTTAGTTCTGGCGGTCACCGGTTCATTGGTGGCCCTGATTTTTGTGGTCCAGGTCCTTATCGCCTTCGTACAAAAGTGGACGGGTTCGTTTGGGTTCTGGACCTGGGTCGCTGCCGGTGAAACTGCCTCCTGGCGCTTGAAGTGGATTGCGATTCCCAGTCTCTTCCTCCTCCTCTGGTTCGGACGCAAGCTCTATCGGTCCATACTCGCGCAACCTGAAAAATTCTGTGGAGTCACTTATGCACGCCGCGGACTGCTCGCATCTGCTACGGTTGCAATGCTGATCGCGCTGCTGATCGGAATCACCGTACCGGCTCGTTTGGAACACCGTAGACTCGCGAGAGAAGCAGGCGTCCTCGCGCAGGGATATACGATCGAACGGGCGCTCTTCGAATACAGAATCAAGTACCACTCGCTTCCGGCTGACTTTAAAACTCTCCAGGAACGCGTTTCCGATCCCGATGGCTCCCTGGCGGAAGCTTTGAAGGACCTCGATCCACTTGCTTACAAGCCGAGCGTCGACGTAGCCGCAAACACCGCCGAGAGATCGCGTAAGCTGCGCGGCGTCGTCATTCGTAATGCATCCTTATCGGCGACCGACGATACACCGCCTGGCGGTTTGGCGTTCACAAATTACGTGCTTCGATTACCGGGTGCCGACCAGATCCCCGGCAATGAAGACGATTGGATCGTTGATAATGGCGTGCTCAAGCGATATTCAGACAGTGCTAAAGGCAGTGTCGGGATGTCAGTCTCGGCTGGAGCTCTGCAACCATAGCGACTTCAATGTCGTTTCTCGACCGATTCCGTAAAAAGCCTGAAGACGAAGCCTCACGTATCGAGCGTCTCTCAAAAACCGGCCGCATGGCCGACGGCAGGATTATCGACGCAGTCTCCGACAACGAAGGTCGCATCACTCAGGTAACGTACACCTACATGCTCGCGGGAGTTCTCTACGAGTCCTCGCAGCTACTCAGCCCTTCGCAGCAGCAACGCTCCAACGACTACGCCCCCGGAAAACAAATCGTGATTCGTTACGATCCGAGGAGGCCTGCGAATTCGATCGTCGTGTGATTTGCCGCAAAGAGGCACAAAAAGCACAATACAACCATGTTTCGCAAAATCCTGATTGCCAACCGAGGCGAAATCGCCATTCGCATCATTCGCACCTGCCGCGAGATGGGCATCAGGACTGTGGCCATTTATTCAGAGCCCGACGTTGAGAGCCTGCACGTGCGCATGGCTGATGAAGCAGTTTGTGTTGGACCGGCAGCGTCAACGCACAGCTACCTCAAGATCGATACAGTTGTTGCGGCAGCAAAAGAATTAAACGCGGAGGCGATTCACCCCGGTTACGGTTTTCTTGCGGAGAGCGCAGAGTTCGCCCGTGCCGTCAACGCTGCGGGCCTGGTTTTCATTGGACCCTCGCCGGAAGCGATGGAGATCATGGGCTCCAAAACGAGCGCCCGTCGCGCGGCCGTTGCAGCGGGCGTCCCGATCGTGCCGGGCACAGTTGAACCGCTCGTTTCCTTCGACGAAGCAAGCGCGACGGCGGAGAAGTTTGGCTATCCCGTCATGCTCAAAGCTGCGGCCGGCGGCGGCGGCAAGGGCATGCGGTTGGTTGCGCAGAGTAGCGATCTGCGTTCCGCATTTGAAACAGCTCAAGCTGAAGCGGCCGCTGCTTTTGGCGACTCTTCGCTTTACCTCGAAAAGGCAGTCGAACGACCGCGGCATATTGAGATTCAGATCTTTGGTGACCAGCACGGCAATCTCGTCCATCTCGGTGAGCGTGAGTGTTCTATTCAGCGTAGGCACCAAAAAGTAATCGAGGAATGCCCATCACCGATAAACGATCCCGATCTGCGCCGCCGCATGGGCGAAGAGGTGGTGAAGATTGGCCGCGCCGTGAATTACACCGGCGCCGGTACGGTCGAGTTTCTTTTCTCGGACGCGACTCACGATTTCTATTTCCTCGAGATGAACACGCGATTGCAGGTCGAACATCCGGTGACGGAGCTCGTCACCGGACGCGATCTGGTGCGCGAACAGTTTCGAGTCGCAACCGGCGAGCGGCTGTCGTTTACGCAGGAGGACATCGACTGGCACGGGCACGCGATTGAATGTCGAATCTACGCAGAAGATCCGGCGAACAACTTCTTTCCCAGTCCCGGAACGATCACACACCTGCGCGAGCCTGCCGGGCCAGGAGTAAGAATCGACAGCGGTGTCACGCGGCTGTCGGAAGTGTCGATTCATTACGATCCGATGATTGCAAAGCTCGCCGTTTGGGGCCGCTCGCGTGATGAAGCGATCGATCGATTGAAGCGCGCGCTTGATGAATACGAGGTTTCAGGAATCACGACCACGCTCTCATTCTTTCGCGAAGTGGTTAAAGACGAGGAGTTTGTTTCCGGCCAACTCGATACCGGTTTCATCACTCGCTTCAACGAGCGTCGCGCCGCGCGCGAAGTGGAGACAAATCAGGTCGAGAGTGATCTGGCGACGATCGCTGCGGCACTCAGTTATGCACTGCAAAGACAGCGGGCAGCCGCCGGGCAAACTTCCACGGTTAATAGTCGTTGGAAAATGGAGGGACGAAGCGCGCGACTAAGATCGCAGGGATCGCAGGGATCGCAGGGATCGCAAGGGAGGAAACAATGAAACTCAAAGCGATCGTTGGTGAACGCGAAGAGGATCTGCTGCTGAAGATCGAAGACGGTCGCGTGTCGGCCGAAATTGGCAATCGCGTGTACAACCTCGACGTGCGTGAGATCGAGCCTGACAGTTACATGTTTTTGCTGAACACGAATGTGCACGAGTGCCGGGTCAGCGCTTCGAAGAATACTTTCGACGTCAGTGTCCACGGTCGCAATTACTCGGTAACGATCGTCGATCCGAAACGATTACGCAGCGGGCAAAATTCTGATCGTCATCATCACGGTGTAACGGAGATCCTCGCGCCAATGCCCGGCAAGGTAGTGCGGGTGCAAACTCAAACCGGGGCGACGGTCGAAAAGGGTGCGGGAGTTGTGGTGGTGGAAGCAATGAAAATGCAAAACGAGATGAAGTCGCCGCGAGACGGCATTGTGGTATCGATCAATGTGGAACCTGGCGATACTGTGAATGCAGGTGACGTGCTGGCGGTGATCGAATAGACGCCACAAAAAGGCACACAAAACACAAAAATGAACTACTCAGTTCTTGAATCAAATTTTCTTCCGGTTTTCTCTTTTGTAATCCTTGTGCCTTTTTGTGGCTAAAAATATGCGCATACTGCTTTGGGACATCGATGGGACGTTGATTCACTCGGTGAAAACGGGTGGGTACAAGGAATACATGATTCCGGTGCTTGAAGAGATCTTTGGCACGTCCGGGCGCCTGCCCGAGATGCGCGTGTCGGGTATGACTGATCTGCAGATTGTTTATGAAGCGTTGAGTGTCGAAGGCATCAGCCAGGACGACATCCTAGCTCGTGCTGAAGTGCTGGTTTCGCGATTGACGGAAGAAGCGAGACGAGTCACCGGGAATGGAATAAAGTTTTTCGAAGTGCTTCCGGGTGTTCGCGAGACCCTCGAAGCTCTGGCTGCGCATCCGCGATACGAGTCAGCGCTTGTTACCGGCAATATCAAACCGATGGCGGAACTGAAAATGGAACTGGTTGGTCTCGATCAGTTTTTCACACTACCGGGCGCGTTTGGCGACGAGTCGCACAATCGTCGCGATCTGCCGGCGAGAGCCGCGCAGCGCATTCGATCGTATCTGCAACTCGATCTGGCACCTGAGCAGTTCATCGTCATCGGCGACACTCCAAACGACATCGATTGCGCACGACACTTCGGCGCAAGGGCGGTTGCTGTCGGGACCGGAAGATTTTATTCGAGGGAAGAGATCATGGCTTGTGAGCCCGACGCGCTGTTGGCGGATCTCGTAGACACTCAGATGGTCGTGGAGACGTTGGGTAAGCTTTAGACAGGATTTACAAGATGTTTCAGGATTTACAGGATGTATCTTGTCAATCCTGAAACATCCTGTAAATCCTGTCTCAGATTCGATGGAAGCCCTTCAGAATATCGCGCATCCCCAGACGCAGGATTACCGGCCTGCCATGCGGGCATGTTGTAGGCGACGATGTCTGCAGCAATCGATCAATCAGCCACCTCATCTTTTCGGGCGCGAGGGGCATGTTCACCTTGATCGCCGCGTGACACGCGAGTGAGGCAGCTATCTCGTCGCGCAAGGTTTCGCGCGCGGAGCTTTTCTTTTCAGCATCGACAGTATCGAGTAACTCGGCCAGCATGTTTCGCGCTTCACCGCTCGGTAGATCCGCGGGTATCGCCTTCACCGCTACTGTGCGTCCCGAGAGACGCATCAATTCAAATCCGTATTTCTCCAGCTCCGGGGCGAGATCGTCGAAAACTGCCGCCTGTGCGGGAGTGAGATCAAAAGTCTCCGGTACGAGTAACTGCTGCGAGTCCGTGCGCCGCTCCGCTTCCAAAGCACGATACTTATCGAAGAGCACACGCTCGTGCGCAACGTGCTGATCGATCAAGAGCAACCCTTCGTCGTCAGTTGCGATGATGAAACTCTCCTCGAGCTGGCCCAATGGACGGATGTTCGTTGAAAGTGATTCGGGCGTGACTTCCCGTGCAAGCTTCTCCGCTGAGTTCAATGGAGGAAACGCAGATTTCACAGATTGATAGGATTGCGCAGATTGGATCATCACCTCGATGTCCCGCGCGATCTCTTCGCCGGAAGCTTCGACCGGAGGTCTTTGAATAATCGGAGGTGGCGGGACAAATTCGATGCGTGGCTGTGGAGCGATCGCACTTACTGCTGCGGACGCCGCGGCGATTGGCGCGGGTTCGGATGGCGGTGTGTAACTGGCACTGGCGAGCGCTGCTCTCACCGCTTCACGAACGGCGTCAGCAACTGCCGCTGACCGGCGGAACCGCACCTCCGTCTTAGCCGGATGCACGTTCACATCCACCTCTTCCAAAGGCGTTTCGATAAAAAGCAGCGCCGCCGGATAAACACCGTGCGGCAGGATCGACCGGTACCCTTCGGAAAGCGAACGCCCGATCATCCGATCGCGCACAAACCTGCGATTGACAAACAAGTATTGCGAATCGCGCGAGGTGCGCCGGTCGCGTGGCGCGGAAACATAGCCGGTGACTCGTGCGACTTGAGCGTCTCCGCTATTCACCTCCAGCAGGTTTTCGAGAAATTCAGCGCCAAAGATCTGGTAGGCACGCTCGCGCAGATCTTTCGCCGGCGTCGCGCGCACCACTTCCCTGCCGTTGTTAACAAACGTGAACGCGATCTCCGGGTGGGCGAGAGCGTAATGAGTCACGAGATTCGTGAGGTGATAAGTCTCGGTAGCTTCTGATCGCAGGAACTTCCGGCGCGCCGGAATATTGAAGAAAAGATCGCGCACGGCGATCGTAGTCCCACGCGGATGAGCCGCGTCTTTTACGTCGCGCATCCGGCCGCCATCGATCGTGACGCGCGTCGCCGCACTTGCGCCGTCGACGCAGGTTGTCAGTTCAACTTTCGCGACCGACGCAATCGATGCGAGCGCTTCGCCGCGAAATCCTAACGTACCGATGGCTCCGAGATCCTCAGTCTCTCGAATCTTCGACGTCGCATGTCGTTCGAAAGCGAGCACCGCATCGTCGCGCACCATGCCTTCGCCGTCGTCAGACACTTTCAACAGACGCCGGCCGCCGGCTTCGATCTCGATCGTGATGCGCGTAGCGCCGGCATCGATCGAATTCTCGACCAGCTCTTTGGCAACTGAAGCCGGGCGCTCAACAACTTCACCGGCGGCGATTTGATTGGCGACGTGATCTGCGAGGACGCGGATTTTAGACATTAATCTTAAAGAGAAACCACCTGGTGTTCATTCGATCCGATATTGATCGCATTAAAGATCCACTCGATCACGTATGTGCCGTGGCGGGCCAGCAGCGAAGTGATGTTGATGTGACGCTCCTGTAGATCCTTGTTCGGATAAAGCTGATCGAAAGCTCGTTGCAACTGGCGGTGCACGGCCTCGTCGCGCGTCATTTGGGCACGCACGAAGCGCGTTTTGAGGCCGTCGAGCTGGTAGTTGATCTTCTTTCGTCCCGTGTCGAGTGCACTCGCGAGGGTCGGGTCGATCGATTGGAGCTCCTGTCGCAAACGATCGAGCTCATGATTGACGTTCTGCTCGGCATTCATAAAAAGCTTTGCCGTGTCTGCGCCAAGATACTCTTCGACGACGCGCTTCATTACCGGCTCGAGTCCTTCGAAGAAATCTGCGAGGTTCAGATCGTATCTCTCCAGCACGCGCCCGGTATGGCGCTCGATCATGGTCAGACTCGAACGCGGCAGGATGGGTGTCGCAGGACGTTCGAGCACGCGATAAGCCTCGGCAGTTTGCGCGAAGTACGCGATCTCAGCAGCGCCGCCGTAGTAAGCAATCGTCGGCAACAGGTAATCCTGGACCACAGCGCGTAGCGTCACGTTCGGACTGAATCGCTGCGGCGTTTCGAGCGCCATGTGGGCAAGCTCCTCGGCTGTGTATTCCTGTTCGTTCTCTTTTGCTTTGTACTTACCATTCTCAAGACGTGCAACTGCGTGTCGAGCACCGTTCTCGTCATGGAGAAAGAGTGGAAAAGAATTTGCGGTGGCGAGCACTTGCGCGTGATAGCCGGCGCTTTCCAATTCGCTGCTGCGCTGTTCGATTGCCGCAGCAATCTCAGGCGCACGGCGGGCGGCTTCGGAATAGAGGGGCGCGGCCAGTCGCTTCAGCTCCGCATCGAGTGGATCGAGGAAGATCAGACCGTAACGACCCAGCAGCGACGTCATCATGATCCCGAAACATTCAGCGTAACCACGACCCGGCTGCCAGGCGTTCTTGACCAGCGACTTTATGTCATCCGCGAACTCCGAGTTCGGTAACAACTCGAATAACTGCTCGATGACCGTAGCAATCGAATCATCAGTGACGACGTGTCCGACTGGCTGTCCGTCACGGTGCCACGAGCTGGAAACTTCGACATTCTTTAGCTGGCAGTCACGACCGATAAACTCCGCTTTCGCGACCTCTGCGAAATCGCCGTCTTCAGAAGCCATCCAAAAGACGGGCACCGCCTTGGTGCCTCGCTGGCTCAAACAACCCGCCAGCTTCACTGCCGATAGAGCTTTGTAGATTGTGTAGAGTGGACCAGTAAACAAACCTGCCTGCTGACCGGAGACAACGGCGATGCTGTCTGACTCACGCAGCACCTGAATGTTTTTGAGTGTGGCCTCGCCGGCTCCCCAGCGCTGATTCATCGCCGCGAGTGCGTCGCAGACTGCGTTTCGATCGACTCGATACGCCGCGAGCACTTCGGGTGTCCGTTGTGGTAGTTCGTGATGAAAGCGAACGGCGGAAGGATAAAAACGACGTAGTGCTACCGGATCTTTCAGGTAGTCGAGAAATAGACGCGTCTGCTGCGGGATTCGATCAAAGCTCAGAGTCTCGACTTGCAGTCCTGACTCTTCAGGGGTGCTATAACAAGCGGGTTCGGCGGTACTCAAGATGGTTCAGGCTCCTGTCCGGTCATTCTACAGGTCTGAGTCCAACGCGCAAAGTAGACAGGATTAACAAGATTCACAGAATGGATCAGGTTAATCCTGTAATCCTGTCTAAGGCTGCCTTGATTTCGGTGCGCGCAGCTTCATCCGGGCCGAGCAAGGGCGCCCGCACTGAACCGCCAATAAATCCAGCGAGGTCGAGGGCGGCTTTTAGTCCACCGATTCCGAAGCGCGTGGTGACTGCAGCGGCGAGAGGAGTTAGTTTGGATTGCAACATCGCGGCGCGTTCTTCGTCGCCGGCTTTCAACGCTCGGAAGATCTCCACGCAGACTTCCGGAACCACGCAACCAACGGCGAGAATCGCGCCGGTCGCGCCAGCGCGTAAAGCATCGAATAAGACAGTTCCATTGCCCGTCATGACTGCAAAATCATTCGGACACAAACTCACTGTCTTACTAAATCCCGCCACATCGTTTGAACTATCTTTTACGCCGACGATGTTTGGGTGCTCACTCAAACGAGCGACTGTCTCCGGTTCAATCTTGATCCCCGTGAGCGGAGGCATGCTGTAGAGCAACACGGGTACCGGCGCCTCATCCGCAACTGCCGTGTAGAAACTGACGAGCGTCTCCTGTGTGATCGCAGTGCGATAGAAATACGGCGTGATAACTAGCACCGCGTCAGCTCCTGCTCGGGCAGCATTTTTTACTTCCTTGATCGTGCCGACGGTGCTTTGCTGTCCCGCACCAACGATGAAGACAGAATCGCTTGGCGTCGCTGCGCGTGAAATTTCAATCGTCTCCAGATACTCACGTTCGTCGAGATGCACACGCTCGCCGGTCGAACCGAGCACGACAAATCCGATCACGCCTTTCGCTGTCCAGTCTTTTATGTTCGAGCTGATCGCGCTCGCTAAGATCTTTCCGTTCTGATCGAACGGCGTCGTGGTCGGAAGCAGGATGCCCTTCAGATTCTTCATGTGTCAGAACAAGTTCGTAAACACCAAACGAAATACCAGGTTGCCACGCTTCTCACCTTCGAAACGATTGATGGCATGCATGTATCCCGCTTGAAACTTTGCGATCACAACCGTTAGCTCCAAGCCACCGCCGACAGAGTAACGGGATTGCGAATCGTTGCTATCGTTTCGAGTCATGCGCGCCTCATCAAACATCACTAACGGTTTCAATGAGTAAATCTTCGCGTAATGGGTCAGATACTTAATACCGGGGTTTATCTGTGAAAAGACCTTCGCGGCTTTTGCGTCGGCTTCATCACTGGAAAGTCCTTCATCCTCAAAACTCGCACTGAGTGCTTCCTCGCCAGAATTAACGGCAAATTCAACCAGGTCTCTGAGAGTGGTCCTTGGATTATCGTTCACCACTTCGTCTGGAATCAGCGGAGCAGAGAGAGACGAAATCGGAATCGCGAGTGAAAGATTGAAATGGTGGTAACTATGCGCGCCGCGTGTTTCTCCGCTCGGGAATCTAAAACCCGCCTGGTTACGTCCGTAGCCTCGCAAGACCGGTCCTGCCGGAAGAATGGAAAGCGTCTCAGGGTCGATTATTTCACTGTAGATGAAGTTGCTGAGCGTGTTTCCGCCATAAAACAGACTGTACTCGGGTGTATGTTTCGATGCCTTCCCCGCTCCGAACATAGCCTCAATTCCAATCGTCTGTTCACCAATGGGCAACTCCTTTTGGTAGCCAATCAATGCAGCAATGCGATGATAAGAGTCACTGTTTTCCGGTTTCCCGCCCTCGAGCCACAGTCCGGCCCGCGTAAATCCATTGAGAATTCGACCGTCGAGGAGTGCCGTGCCCTCGTAAGAATTCTCAGTCACGGACAGCCGATTGGAGCCACCCAGGCGATTGCTGGAACGCCTGTAACCACCATTGAGAGCCACTCGGTTAACGAATCCGATCGCCGGATTGAAGGCGGCATGTCCATCAACGCGAATCGCATTTCTAAGGTACGAAGCATCAAGTTGTGGTTGATGGTCAGCCGTGTAGCTCGCTTCAACTCCGAGACTCTCAATCGATGGAGTTGGTTGTTTTAAGACAAGTGAGAGGTTTACTTCCGAGGTATAGAAAGGTTCGGAAATTGACTTACTTCCGCGAGCTTTCAGCAATAGCTCTACCGGTCTGCCTTTAGCCGGTTCTCCCTGTGCAACTTCGCCGGTCGAAAGCAAGTCTGTCGAGATTTCAAAATCGGGAGCAGCGCCAAGCTCTCCATCTGCACCAACCCCAAACTTAGGGTCGAATATGCGTAGCAGACGAGGAACGCCACTGAGAAACGTCTGCGAGTTTGAACGCGGAAGCGGGAGCAACGTGGCACCCATGAAGATCGGGTTCGTACTTAGCGCCAGCGGCTTCAGCTCCAAGTCGACGCAGTTGTCGCCCAACCCTTCAGCCTGACAAGTCGTCGCGGGCAACTTGCGACCACACCCGCGAACGAAATTGATGTCTACCAGTTGTAATCTGTTGAGCTTTACAAACTCGACGGCGTATTTGTCCTGCTCGTCATTGATGGCTTTGATAACGGCCAGTCTGGTCTCGCGCAGCTTATCGGGTGTGAAGTCGTCTCCCTTTTTGAGTGGCAGGTTTAAGTCCGACGGCAACCAGCGTGCTTTGATCTTTACTGATCGGACCTTATGTCCTGGCCATTCGTCCCGGCATTCTCCCGTTTGCGACAAGCTAACGCCCGCGCTAATCAAAATCCATATGCCCGTCACCAGAAACCTGGTGACCTGAGATCTGTTTCCCATCATGCTCTACGGATTCACGGGAAAGCTTGGTGCAACCTCTGTGTCTCTAACGCAGAGGTTGCACAGGAGAAATCCAAAACAGGTTATATCAGCCGCCGATTTCCGCGACAACAACCTTGCGCGCACCAGCCTCGATCTGCTTCGCCTGATCTTTCGTTGGACCGTCGGTGCCTTCAAGCTGAGATGTGGCTGGAATTAAGTTGTCCTTAATGATCTGTTGCTGGTTTTTCGTGACTTTCTTGTCGGAAAGCATCTTCTGAATGCCTTGTTGAGCCTGGAGGTCATCAATCTTCGGCTTGTAATTCACGAACACAACCTGTGTCCATTCGCCGTCGATGTTCCGGTCGAGTTCGAAGATAAGTCCCCAAACAGCCTGGTTGTTCACGCAGGTCTTATCAATTATGACGTGCAGTCTCAAGTCCTTTTTAGGAACGACTTTTATTTCGAGCGTGAAGCCTTTGCACATCTGAGGCGTTGCATCGGTTACTGGTACGGCTTTAATTGGCATTGTAGTTTTCCTTTGCTTTTATTCGTTCCGCTTTTGGGAACCTGTTTTCCATAACCAAAGGATAGTGTGCTGTTTCAAGAAAACATCACTCCCTGGGCTGCCCGGTTCCGCTTTGGGTCTCAATATTTTGAGTTGCACTCTTCTGCCGGAGCAGGTTCTTGATACCGAAGAGCGACTCTAACGCGTCCTGCCAGAATGGTGCGCCGACACTTAATAACATGACCATCATGGCCCAACCAACGATGGTGACGAGATTATCCTTGCGACTCTCCCACCACTCGGCGCCGCTTTGCGCCCGCCAGGTGGAAGCCTCACTGCCATTTTCCAATTCTTTGGTGAATCCGGCCCAACTGCCCCACGGTTTGGTCCAAACGCCGGTACTCCAGAGAAATACCTGCAGTTGTTCACTGCTGAGCGGTTTGAAGCCAAAACTCTCATACGTGCCGACGAGCGAATCGATGTCCTGAAGATCCTTTTTTAAATCCGCCACCGTGTTTGGCGATGGCGAAGCATTGGGACTGGGCGATGGCAACGCCGTTGGAGTTCGGACTGCATTCGGGTTGTTATCCTTTACGAGATCCGCACCCGCGTCGACAAGCATCTTCCGCTGAATGTCATTCTTGGAGAGACTCTTATAAACCTGAAAGAAGTTTGCATTCAAGACAATTACCACAACGATGCTGATGGCGATTGAAATCGTCCGCATGTGACGCGTGTAACGTTCGTCGAAACTCTGCGTGACCGTGTCGAACCAGAGCTCGACCTGATCGATCTTGTTGCGCAACGGTGAAATCGCATCCACGAACTTCTGACTGAGGTCGCCAATGAGTTTTGCAACTTCCGCGAGCTCTGACGACAGCTTTTGCAGCGCTGCGACTTCACCCGTGTTACCGGCTGCGGTCGCAACCTCTGTCTCCTTCGTGATTGCCTGTTGAGCCTGGTCGAGCAGGTTGAGCAGACCGTGAACGTCGATTTGTCCGAGCCGCAGCAAGTCGGCAAAGAGGACTTTCGGTTTCACCTGTTTGCCGTCGAGAATTGATTCGACGTTGTTGAAGATGGGCGCGAGGATCGAGCGAATCTCGGCAATTTTGGTGCTCGCTGCGCCACGCAACATCGGATCGTTGGTGATGTCGTCGATCGCCTTGCGCAGGTTCGCAATTTGATCGCACAGCAACTGAAACTTCTGCACGTAGTCCGGGAAAAAGTCTTCCGATTCGAGTTTCCCCATGACTTTGAAGAGGTCGGTTTTGGAGAGCGAGTCGAGAACGGCGTTTCCAAAGAGAGTCTGTCTGCCAATACTCTTAAACTGATCCAGTACTTTGTTTTTGAATACCTCGGCGGGTGTCGCGACAGCCACAGGCTTCCGCCCCAGCCAGCTCTTCAGTGTCGACCAGACATTCGATAAGACGGGGGTTGAAGGTGTGGTCTCGGTGGATGCGCCGACAACCTGTTCATAAAGGTCTTTCAACGAGTCTTCAATCTGGCGCGACTTGAGCTTTAGTATTTTTTTCAACAGCGTTTGAATCGCCTGCACCAGCAAACTCAGAACGAGCAGCACAACCACGAGGGCGATTACTGTGTTGAGGATACCCAGATCCATAGGAGCTCCTTGGGGAAGTTGAACTCGACAATGCGGAGGGCACGATACCACGGATAAAACAGATCTGTGTAAATCGATTTACGCAGATCAGCATTATCCGTGGTTTGCACCTTTATGACGACTGATTTAACTTCTAGACCATGCGTCCATATCAATTTCTACAGTACGACGTTTTTACTGACCGCAAGTTCTGCGGCAACCCGTTAGCGGTTTTTCCCGAGGCGGAAGGAATCACCGACGAGCAGATGATGAAGATCGCTCGCGAGATGAATCTGTCAGAAACAGTTTTCGTGCTCAAATCTGAATCTGACGAGGTACTGAGACGCCTGCGCATCTTCACACCCATTCGTGAAATTCCATTTGCGGGTCACCCGATTGTCGGCACGTGGACTGCCCTCGCGCAGCAAGGTGTGGTTCCCATTCCGGAAGGCGGAAGTGGCTGGCAACGCATCTTTCACGAGGTCGGCATCGGAATCCTGCCGGTTGATATCGAGTTTCAAGACGGCAAAGCGGTTCAGGTGGTTATGACTCAGGGAACTTTCGAGATCATCCACGAGATCGACGACGCGCTCGAACAGGCTGAAGTCGCGCGCGCTCTGGGACTCGCGCGTGAAGATCTCGACGAGAGTCTGCCGATCCAGGTGATCACGACCGGTTTGTCGTGTTTGGCGGTGCCGATTCGTTCACTTGCCGATCTGCGTGACACTCATGTTGACGCGACACTGCTGGCTGACATTTACAAGCGTCACGGCGGTACGGGATGTCACGCGTTCACGCGTGAGACGGTGGAAGTTGGCGCCTCCCGAGCGCACGCTCGCTTCTTCGCTCCCGCAGATAACATCCCCGAAGATCCGGCGACGGGCAGTGCGTGCGGAGCACTGGGCGGTTACCTCGTTCATCACGGCGCGTTGTCATTGGAGCCGGAGAACGGCAGGTATAAGTTTGTGATCGAGCAGGGCGACTTCATTCACCGGCCGAGCCGCATTAATCTCGACGTGAAGGGGCAGGCGGGCAAGGTTGAAGAAGTGAAGGTTGGCGGGTTGGCTGTTCTTGTTGCGCGCGGGGAAGTGTTTGTTGAATAGGACCTATGTTGGATCTTCTAATCATTGGTGCCGGTCCGGCGGGATTGTCGGCTGCTGAAGCGGCGGCGCAGGCCGGGCTTGATTATCTCGTCATCGAAAAAGGAACGATCGCCAATACGATCCGGCAGTATCCCGTGGGGCGCGCGATGTTCTCGACTCCCAACGAAGTGGAGATGCACGAAGGCGCGCTGAAGCCTGTGCGGGAGAAGCCCACGCGCGAAGAGATGCTGTCGCACTACATTCACTTCGTGCTCGATCTCGATCTGCGAATCAACACTGCGGAAAAAGTCGTTTCAGTGAACGGGAACATGAACGAAGGCTTCGTTGTCAAAACAGACGTGAGTGAATACAAAGCCCGACGTGTGTTGTTTGCTATCGGCGCGATGGAGAAACCGCGGCGGCTAAGCGTTCCCGGCGAAGAACTTCCGAAAGTTCATCATCTGTTTGTCGAACCGTACGCCTACGTGCGCAAACAGGCGCTCGTAGTCGGGGGCGGGAATAGCGCCGCCGAAGCAGCGTTGTTTCTTTCGGAAGAAGGCGCTCGCACAACCATGGCAATCTGGCGTGACGACTGGGAGAACCGCGACCCAAAAGCAGGCGCAATGAAGCACTGGGTGCGGACGCCGCTCGAAGCCGAGGTAAAAGCAGGCCGCCTCAGAGTCGTGCTTTACAAGCACGTCGACGAGATTCGCGAAGCCGACGTTACGTTAACAACTGAGACAGGCGAGTCGCTGACGATTCCGAATGATGTCGTTTTTGTCCTTGTCGGCAGTGATGCCGATCTCACTATCCTAAAAAAGCTGGGTGTGCAAACTGAACGGGGCAAACTTGCGGAAGTTCCCGTGTACGATCCGGAAACTTTCGAGACGAACGTGCGTGGGATCTATGTCGCCGGACACTTCACGCATGCTCGTCATATCAAAGCTGCGATCGACGTGCCGCGCCGCATAGTTCCACTCATCGCCCGGGAGTTAAAGGGTTAATTAGACAGGATGTGAGGATGCACAGAATTAACAAGATTTCATCCAGCAAATCTTGAGAATCCTGTAATCCT
>Ga0111538_10002667_pt1 | contig 25006 bp, 15 predicted proteins | sample SoiMethybrSBSTD1_FD_79669 | JGI IMG/M metagenome (GOLD analysis project Ga0111538, IMG submission 79669) | Bulk soil microbial communities from a Populus tree surrounding site in Tennessee, USA - Soil MetaG P. TD hybrid SBSTD1 (version 2)... | ecosystem: Environmental > Terrestrial > Soil >...
CACGGAGGTACACGGAGGGTTGATCGTCCGAACGACTTCGAGACTCGAGGCGCTGGGCGCGCGCTCTGCGCGCGCGAGGGAGGGAGTCCGATCCCCGGGGAACACAAGCGGGCCGTGGTCTTCTGAACCCGCTTGCGTTCCCCGGGGATCGGACTCCCTCCCTCCAGCCGGCCGCAATGCGGCCGGCGCCAGCGCCGCGCCGCGAGCGGTCGAATAACCCGATCGGCGACCGCGTGCACCCTCCGTGAAACTCCGTGAGCTCCGTGGCTCCCTGTTGAAATCCGTGTTCTCTTTAGCCTCCGTTGCCTACTCGCCCCGTAGCGACCCCTACCACTCCATCCGAAGACCAAGGCGAATCGCCCGCATCCCCGCCTGCTGAATCGCACCCGCCGAGCCGCCGACGGCGCTGATGCGGCCTGCGCTGACGTTTGTCGGGGTGACATTCACGTTCGGCGACGCCCACTGCGGGTGATTGAAGATGTTCGTGGCGGTAGCCTCGATCCGGAACAGCGGTGTGCCCGGGCGATCGCTGAACCGGAATCGCTTGAGCAGACCGAAGTGCCAGAGATTGAGCCCTGGCGACTCGATGGCACCCCGCTCCGCCGAGCCGAAGCGTCCGATCGGAGGCGCACCGAACGCGCTGACGTCGAACCAGCGGTCGATGGTCGGATCGGCGAGCTGCGGATCGCGCAGCTGGTCGGGACGGATCGAGATGACCGGCCGCGTCGCCGCGGTCGTGAATCGGGTGCCGGTTGGATCCGGCACCGAGATCGTCGGCGTCAGGAAGTTGCCGGACTGCAGGTAGCCGACCAGCGAGATCTCCCAGCCGCCGAGCGCCAGATCGACCGCCGTTGGTGCGGTGCTCAGCCAGCGCTTCCCGTGCCCGAAAGGCAGCTCATAGATCACGGCCGTGGTCAGCCGGTGCAACGGTGTGGCTGAATCGCGTCCACGCTCGCGCGTCAGATCGAAGGGATTCTCGATCGCGTTCGTCCATTCGACGGTCTCGGTGGTGTCTTTCGCGGCGGTGTAGGCGGCCTGAAAGAACAGGCCTGCCGAGAACCGCCGCTCCGCCTCGATCGTGACGCCGTGATAGTCGTGGCCCGCGCCATTGTCCGCATAAGTGATGCTCGGATACTGCGGGAACGGGCGCGGCTTTTCGTTGTAGAGCCGCTCGTCGGCTACCGGCGAGTTGACGTCCCGGGTGTACCACATGTCGCGGCCGAGCGTGGCGACATACGACACGCGGAACCCGGTATTCCATCGCTCGTGCTCGACGGTGGCGCTGAACTGGTGGCTGTAAGGCAGGGTCACGTTCGGGTTGACCGCGAGCGGCAGCGCGATCGATGACGGACCGGCGGTGCCGGCCGCGGGAAACACCGTCGGCAGCACGAGGCTCGGGGCAGCGGGGTTCGTGAACGCCGTTTCCGAGAACACGAACGGCGCGCGGGCAGCCTGCAGCTCGATCGGCAACAGGTCGTAATACAGCCCGTAGCCGGCCCGGAGCACCGTCCGTACGTCGTTGAATGGACGCCAGGCGACGCCGAGGCGCGGTGCGAAGTTGTTCCGATCGGTTCGCACGAGCGTGTTCGACGGCAACCCCTGGCTGCTGGCAGTCACGATGCCCACGTAGCTCGATGGCATCAGCGGCGAGACCTTGTTCGACCCATCGTCAGCGATGACGATCGCGCCGCTCGTGACGTCGAAGAACGCCAGCCGGCCCTCGCGCTCGACCCAGCCGGGATGCAGGTCGTAGCGGAGTCCGAGGTTGAGGGTGAGGTCGCGACGAATCTTCCAGTCGTCCTGCACGAAGAAGTCGTAGGTCCACCGGCGGCGAAGCGTGGGCACCGGTGGAAACGCGCGTTGCGCGGTGTTCGGCAGACCGAGCAGGAAGTCGGCATACGGATGGCCGGCGAAGCGTCCGGTGAAGTCGATCTGCCCGAACAGGCTCGCGGGCGCGATCATCTCTTCCCAGTCGACACGCCGGATGTCGGTCCCGAACTTCAGGCTGTGCGTGCCGGCGAGCCATGTCACCTGATCCTGGACCTGGTGGATCCGGTTCAGGAACCCCGGATTCTGGACATCGATCTGAGAGAGCCCGGTGAGGGCCGTTCCGGGGAAGCTGACTTTCAGGATTCCACCGATATCGGGCAGGCCGGGTGCGAGCCCGCGCAGTCCCAGAGAGTCCACGAGCTCGAGGCCGCGAATCGGCCCGGAGAACGGGTTGTTGTTGTAAGCGTGGCCGTACCTGAGCTCGTTGATGAGCGAAGGACCGAGAATGCGCGTGTACGAGAAGGTGAGCGCCTTGTTCTGGCGAAGCTGCTGACGCATCCCGATCGTGGGCAGGTTGCCTTCCCAGACGGGGTTGGTCGACTGGTGAAAGGTGAAGCGGCCGAAGATGCGATCGTTATTGCCGAAGTTGTGGTCGAACCGGGCGGTCGCGTACCACGGCTTCGATCGCTCCGTGTCGACGGTCTCACGATAGTTGTTGGCGGTGAGCGTGGTCGTGCCGCCGGTGTTCGGCAACGGATAGAACCGATCCTGCAGGCGCAGGGCAACGGGATTCAGGGCTGATTGTGGAATCCGGCCGTCGGCGTAGACCTCGCCGGTGAGCGGGTTGCGAATCGGGATGCCCAGCGCAGAGAAGTCGCCGCGCCGCCAGGCCTCGAGCGGGACGGTCGGGTTGAGATCGGCCGACGCCGAGCTGCCGTTCACCGTCTCGCCCGACACGTACCAGAACGTGCGGCCGCGTCCATCGTACAGCCGCGGAATCACCGCCGGGCCGCCGAGCGCCAGACCGGGGAAATGAATGACGCCGCGCCCCCTCTGCATCGAGAACGGGTTCTTCACCCGGAGGATCGGGCTCTGGTAGTAATCGAAGACCGCGCCCGCGAAACGGTTGGTGCCGGACTTCGACACGATCGTGACCTGCCCGAGGCCAGCCGATTCAGCGCTGTTGTTGGCGATATCAATCTTCACTTCCTTGAAGGACTCGATGTAGTTGGCGAGTGGGCCGATCGGCGTCTCGTTGACACCATCACTCATCGACGTACCGTCGATCGCGAACTGCGCCTGGTTCAACTTGCTGCCGGCAAACGTATAGGTCCCGCCTCGGAACGACATCATCGGCGTGATCGCGAGGGTCGAATAGAGGCCGGGGTCGTTGAGAGGCAGCGTGCGGAGCTGATCCGCGGTGCGCACGTCGCTGACCCGCGCCGTCTCGAGCTCGATCGGCGTGCTCCCGGCGGTCACCTTGACCGCCGCCTCGAAGGCGCCGGCCTGGAGCACGGCATCGATGCGCCGGAGGTCGCGCGTGACAAGGACGACATCCGTGGCAATGAACTCACGGAATCCGGGCGCCGTGATGCTCAGGAGATATGGTCCTTCCCGCAACTGTCCGACCGTGTACACGCCGTCGTCATTGGTTGTCGTCTTCGTGGAGACGGAGGTTTCAACGTTCGTGGCGGTGACCGCCGCCCCGCGAATCACCGCGCCGCTGCTGTCGGTGACAGTGCCGGTGATGGTGGCGAAGGTCGTTTGAGCTCCAATTGCTGCGGGCGTGAGCGTGACAAGGATCAGCGACAGCGCTGCGAGAACGGACCGACGTTCGGGCATGGCAGTCTCCCAAGAGTAGTGTTCGGAGGGCTAGACCTTACCGCGAACACAGTGCTGCTTCATCCCGCTTTGTTTCATACTGCTGGGGTCGAGGCGTCACCTCACGACGAACATCAGCGCCCGTGCTCGGCCGCGAACGGTTCCAGCCTTGCGGCGAACCCCCAGCCGCCGAATTTCTCGGACACGGCCAGCACGATCTCGTTCGGACCGGGACGTAGATCGACATAGATCGCGTCCGCGCCGAGAGAGGCGGTCCCGAGGAACGACGGATCTCGTGACTGGAACGTGCTGTTACCGGCGAACAGCAGGCGGCCGTTCACGAAGAGGTGCACCTGATCGCTGTAGGCGAATACGAGCTTCATCTGCTGCGCCCGCGAGGCCGTGATCGTCGATCGCGCGAACACGAGCGCCAGGCTGGAGGCCGACGAGCGAGTCCTGCGCCGGTACTCGGCGATATTGACGAGCCCGGAGCTCTCGGCGGTCACCGGTGTCCAGGCGGACGCGTTCAACTCGCCGTGATCAGGCACGACGTCATCCTTGACCTGGGTCGTCTCGAACGCGGGACTCAGCTCCCATTTGGTCAATGTGTGAGGGACGGCCGGCGGCTCCGCCGGACGCGCTGCCGGCGCGATCGTATCGGCCGGCGAGACGATCACGTTGGAGAAGTTGGCGCCGCCGAGAGAGCCCCACAATCCGATCCTGCCGCGAGTCCAGGGGCGCCTCAGCGACGTGACCGTCAACTGCGGGTTCGCCGCGCCATCGACGAACAGGCGTGCCGCGTAACCCGAGACGACCAGCTTCACGTGCAGCCACCGGTTCAACGGCAGCTCCGCCTCGGCGGTGTAGCCGGGACCGCTATAAAGCTGCCACGCCTCCAAGCCGTTGTTGATGGGCGTGTACTGCAGCGCGTCGGGCCGTCGCGAGAGGTGGGGCCGCAGGTAGATCAGCTCGTAGTCGTCCTCGGAAGCGCCGCGGAACGCGACACCGGCAAAACTGGCGTGCCCGTGCAGGGCCACGTCGAACTCGATCGTGCCGTCGCCGAACGACGAGTCGCGCAGCCAGGCCACGCCATTGTCGATGAAGAGGGACGGACGATCGAGGTAGACCATGCTCGTGGCGCCATGACCGACGAGCGTCCATTGCGAGGCGTCGAATTGAATCGGCTGGGCCGCTGCGAGCGCGAGTACGAGTGGAAGATATGTGAGCATGGCGCCAGTGTGGCGCCGCGCAGCTAGGCGGGATTGGATAAAGCGGACATCCCGTGATCGTCAATGACCTGGCGGCGGCGTTCCGCGTGCAGGGCGGCTGGTGAGATGCCGGCGAGCGCGATGCAATCGCGGATGAAATGCGACTGGTCGAAGTAGCCGGCCGATAACGCGACGTCGGCCCACACCGGGTGGTCGGATCTATCGGCGGTCCACGTGGCATCGACGAACCGCAGCAGGCGCGAATAGGTCTTGGGCGGGAACCCGGTCGAATCGCGGACGTAGCGGCGGAAATGGCGGTCCGACAGTCCGAGCCTCGTGGCGAGCCGCCCGCACGACACCCGGCCCGCGCGGCGCCTGACGGCGTCGAGCCCGACGCACGCCACCGTGGACGGCGACGTTCTCGACGCGCGGCGCGCCGCGAGCATCGCCGTCATCAGCGCGCGCAGCGCGGCTTCGGCCGAGCGGGTCCGCGCCAGGACGTCATGCAGCCGGTCGGCCTGGGCCGGCGCCACGGTGACGAGGTCGACCACCTGGCTCTCCACCGCCAGAGGATCGATATCGAGCAGCGGTCCCACCCACTCGGGCTTGATCTTGATCGCGGCGAGCTCGCGGCCTGGCACCAGATCGAACACCTGCGCCCGCAGCTTCGGGCCGGCAAGGATCGCAGACCAGGGCCGCGGACGGCCTTCCGCATCACGAAATCCCTGGAATGCAAGGCTGACGCCCATCTCGGGCAGGACGCGATGGGCCGCACCCGCGGGCGCGGGACCGTACGGCGTCTGATGAATCCACACCGATTCGCAGAAGCCCGAGGCTTCAGCGCCCGGCGCGAACTCGCGATAGCCCCCGATGACGTGCGTAGGGTTCAACGGCCAGCCTCGCCAGCTACAACCAGGCAACCCCCGCGAAAATTCCAGTGCCGACCTTTTGAGCCCGGAAGGATTCTGAGCCCCGGCCCCACGGCTCAGGTCGCGACAGTTGCAGGGCGGAGGCGATGGAGGATTCGAGGAGAAGAGGCAATCGAGGATTGAGGAATGGAGGCGATGGAGGTCACGGATTCAACACGGAGCCACGGAGCCCACGGAGGTACACGGAGGGTTGATCGTCCGAACGACTTCGAGACTTGAGGCGCTGGGCGCGCGCTCTGCGCGCCCTCCAGCCGGCCGCAATGCGGCCGGCGCCAGCGCCGCACCGCGAGTGGTCGAATTACCCCGGTCGCCTAGCGCGTGCACCCTCCGTGAAACTCCGTGAGCTCCGTGGCTCCGTGTTGAAATCCGTGATCTCTATGGCCTCCGCTTCTCGAATCCTCTCCGAAGCGATCGAGACCTGATCAAACCCACGGCGCCGATCCCGAGCAATAGCAGCGTCGATGGTTCTGGCACTGGTTGTGGAACTTGCGCCCCGTACTGCAGGTGATCGACTTCCCAGTCGCCGTTGTTCGTTCCCACGCGAATGGCAGAAATCCCGCGAGCATCCGATACTCCGAGGAACCGATCTTCAGCGGTCTGGCCAGTGTCGAATCCATCTCCGAACAGGAAGGGGCCGAGTAGTCCCAGCGATGTACCGTCGAAACCGAATGCCTCAAAGGTCACCGGCCCCCAGTATGAGGTCGGAGCGTTGTAGCCAATGTCTGTCCACACGATCCCGACGTCAGTGGGCAACCCGCCAAGGAGCAAAGGATTGAACGTAAACGTGACGACGTGCGCACCGTTCGAGTACCAGGAATGCCCGCTGGCGCCGCCCATGCCGTCAAGAGTTCCGTCATCGGCATCAACGGAATCCACGAACCGATCCCAGCCGATCGTCAATCCTCCCGAGGCGGTAACGCCGGGCGTGTTCAGACCATCCTCGAATGTCTCAAAAAAGAGGTACTCGTAACTCGAGGTATTGAACGGACTGTCAGCCGTACTGCTATACGCAGTCGGCCCGTAGAAGATGGGGCCCGCCACAGCCTGACCACCGTAAAGGGTGAGGGCGAACACGACGCCACATGTGAACGATTTGGTGCTCATGTGCATGCCTGGGGTGATGGGGACGAGTCCGGTATCGACGGTCTCTATCTCCAAAGTCCGTACCCCAGCCATTCCCCCCTATTCTTGGGAACTTCTGCATCACATGGCGCGATTTGTCCCCCTCTCAGCGGTTTTTTGTAGTGAGGTTGCCACAATTGCCCGGTACCTGATTTGAGCGACTGAATCCTGCGAGTTGCCAGCGGCGTCGGCGGCCGTCGAGGACCGGCTGGAAACCGCCTCCTGTGTTTCACTCCTGTCGCAAAGCAATCATCGGGTCGACGCTCGCGGCGCGCCGCGCCGGGACGTAGCATGCGACGAGCGTGACGAGGGCGAGCAATGTGACGACCGCGGCATAGGCGAGCGGATCGCCGGCCTCGACGCCAAACAGCTGGCTGCGCAACAGGCGTGTCGAGGCGATGCTCGCGGCGACGCCGATGACGAGGCCGATCAGCACCAGCCGTCCGCCCATCTTCAGCATCAGGCCGAGGATGTGACGGCGCGGGGCGCCAAGGGCCATGCGCACCCCGAGCTCGTGGGTGCGCCGTGTGACGTGGAACGAAAGGACGCTGTAAATTCCGGCGGCGGCGAGCGCGAGTCCGAGGGCCGCGAACGCGCTGAACAGCGCCATCGTGAACCGTGGCTGCACCACTTCCTGACCCATGATCTCGCTGAGCGTGATGGGGCGGCCGAGCGGCTGTTCGGCGTCCATGGCCCGCACCTCGCCCCGCACCGGGTTGAGCAGCAGGTTGGGATCGCCGGCGGCGCGAATCGCGAGCGTGCGGCCGAGTGTGGCGACAACCGTGTACGGAATCATCACCGCCGGTGCAGGGTCGGCGCGAAGACCTGCGTTGCGCGTGTTCCCGACGATCCCGACGATGGTCACCTCGGGTGGACGGGAGGTATCGATGAACGTCCGTGCCGGCGGGCGTTCGAGGACGCCGAGGCGAAGCCGGGAGCCAATCGGGTTTTCACCAGCAGGCCACAGCTTCGCGGCGGCCTCGTTGATCACGGCAACACGATCCGCGCGCCGCACCTCCGACACGTCGAACATGCGGCCGCCGCGCAGCGGAATCTGGAATGCACGAAGGTGATCGGCCGCCGACAGATTGACGTTGATCCGCTTCGAATCATCTGGCGTCTGCCCGGCGATCGTGTACGGGGACTGGTTGCCGCCCAGGGGCAGGCCAATGCCAACCGCTTCGACGCCCGGCAGTCCGCCAACCCGTTCCAGCAGCTCGAGGAAGAAACGGTTCCGCTTGTCCGCAGTGTCGTACTTCGCCGGCGGCAGCGGCACTCCCATGACGAGCACGCGGTCGGGATTGATCCCGGCATCCATGTTCTGCAGGACGAGGAACGTGCGGACCGTGAGGCTCGCGCTGACGAGCAGCACGACAGAGAGGGCGACCTCGATCACCACCAGCAGGTTGCGCGTCCGGCCGCCCTCGGCGCCGGCGCCGGTGCTGCGCGAGGCCTTGAGCGTATCGGTGACGTCCGCCTTCGACGACTGCAGCGCCGGTGCGAGCCCGAACACGATCCCGGTGATCACCGATATGCCAAATGCGAAGAGCAGCACGGGCGTATTGATCTCCACCCTCGACTCGTTCGGAACGTAGAACTCCGGCATCAATGCGACGATCGACCGGATGGCGGCAAAGGCGAAGAGCACGCCCGAAATCCCGCCAGCCACCGAGAGCAGCACGTTCTCCGTGAGCAGCTGGCGCACCAGCCGTCGGCGCCCGGCTCCGATCGACATCCGCACCGCCATCTCGCGCGCGCGCGTCGTCCCGCGCGCCAGCTGCAGGTTCGCGACGTTTGCGCACGCGATGAGCAGCAGGAACGCGACTGCCCCGAGCAGCAGGCGCAAGCTGGTTCGCATCTCACCGCTCGCGACGGTGACGTCGAGATAGTTCCGCAGCCTCGTCGTGTATCCCTGTGACGGAAACGTCGCCGGCTTCTCGGATGCGATCCGCTTGATCACCGCGGCGAATTGCTCTTCGGCGACCGCCTTCGTGGCGCCCGGGTTGAGCCGCATGATCGGATTCATGAATGGCAGGTCGGTTCGGGTCGGCGACAGCGGAAGCCAGAACCCGTCGTTGCCATACCAGCCGAACCGCGGCGGCATCACCCCGATGATCGTGTGCGGGCGGCCGTTCAAGTGGAGCGTGCGGCCGATCGCCGACGGGCTGCCTTCGAACAGCCGGAGCCACAGCCGATGGCTGAGCACCACGACAGGTTCTGCCTGGCCGTCGGGGCCGATGTCCGAGGGTTGAATCGTGCGGCCGATGACGGGCGGGACGCCGAGGAAATTGAAGGCGTTGCCGGTCAACAGCACGCCGTTGAAGGTCTCGGGAGAAAACTCGCCGGTCATCAGCACCGGCTGCATGGAGGTCGCCATCACGGATGTGAACGCCGGAACCTCGGAAAGCGCTCGAAGCTCGTCGAGCGTATACCCGTGTCCCCCACGACCATCCACCGCCCTGACCTCAGGCGCCCAGATCTCGGCGGGTTTCGCATAGGGATACGGCGCGATCAGGACGCCGTAGATCACGCTGAAAATCGCCGAAGTCGCACCGATGCCGAGCGTGAGCGACAACAGCGCCACCAGCACGAACGCCGGGCTGCGCCGGAACGACCGAAGCGCATAGCCGAGATCCTGAACGAGGGGTTCCAGCCGGTGGAGCATGGTGAAGGCCTCCTGAGGTGATTTCGATTAGACGGCTGGAACAGCGACTGGGTTGGTGACTGGCAACTGGCAACTGGAAACTACGTTTCCACTCGCAGCATAATTCCCTAGCCGCCGCCCCGCGTGCCAGCGCCCCGGCGGTGGATGAGAGGAACGCCGCCATGGCCGCTCCACGCATGCCCGTGCTCCTCGTGCTGGCTCTCCTTGTTCCAGCGTGTTCCGAACCGCTCGAGATTCTGGGCCCGACCCCGGCGGGCGAGGGCATCACGATCTATCTCCATGCCGATTACGCCGGACCATCGCAGGCGGTCAACCATGACGTCAGCGACCTGGAGAAAGTGGAGGGCCCGTGCACGCATGGCGCAGAAGGCGAGAAGCCGACCTGGACCGATTGCCTGTCGTCCCTGCGTGTCGAGCCCGGTTGGGCAGTGACGCTCTACCGGGACGACGACTTCAAGGGCCGGAGCGTGACGCTGACTGCCGATACGCCAAACCTGAGGGAGCTGCCGGGGCCGTGCGACGGCAGCTTCAATGATTGTGTGTCATCGATCAGGGTGATGAAGCAGTAAGTCAGCGGAAACGCTTCGCTGACCCAGGCTTCGGCGTGACCGCGGGGATCTCAATCGATCGCACCAGCCGCTGGCGACGGTCGATCGCGAAGATCGTCCGTCCGGTCTTCGCCCACGAGAAGGCCTGGCCCTCGGCTTCGAGCGCAATCGTCGCGACGTGGCTCAGGGCCGGCCCCATCGGGGGGCGGCCGACCACGTACATCTCGGGCCGGTCGTGGCCGAGGAGATACAGCCACCCATCCGGGCCAATGGCGCCCCCCGACGACGCGTACGGCGCCATTCGTTCGAGCGTGCTCGCGGGCAGCAGCCAGCCGCCGGTGCGTCGCCACTCCGAGTCGAACGTCACGACGCTCGAGAATGTGTGGTTCTTGAAAGGAACGCCGCCGTTCGCGTCGTAGTGAGAGAATCCGGCGATCCATCCCGTGCCGTAGCGGTCGAACCAGGTCAGCGATCCTTCGTCGCGCATGCCGAGGCTGCGGCTGACGGCGTGCTTCATCGTGGCCGCGTCGAACACCTCGATCGACGAACCCATCGGCGTCTCCGGATAGTTCGAGTTTGCGCACCAGAGCCGTCCGGCGTCGGCAAGGCAGCTGTTCATGTGACGGATCAGCCCGTTGCGCGGACCGATCCAGCGATCGATGAGCTTTCCGGACGCGATCGCGTACTTCGCGAGCACGCTGTTGTCGACGGCGTAGAAATGCCGTGTGTCGACGGCGACCCCCTGCGAGGCCTCGGCCGCCTGGTAGACGCGAACCGTCCGCGCGGTCAGTTCCACGATTGGTGGAGCTTCGTATTCGGGAACGATCGGCGGCGTGGCGTCCTTCTGGGTCGACGACGGTGACTGCGCGCTCGCGGCCGCGACGCACGCGACCGCAACCATCGCGACGAGACTGCGGAGAATCTTCACGCGCGGCGTCACTCTTCGGCTGCGAACCGCCGGAAGAAGCTGGTGGGCTTCCATCGCGGTCTCGCCGTGTGATTGGCCACTTCGGCGGACAAGGCGCCAACCAGCCGTGTGAAGCTGACGGCTGCATCGAGATCGACGGGCTGCTGCACATCGTCTGAAGGCGCGTGATACCGCTCCTTCGTCCATGTGGCGTCGATTTCCGCTTCCGGCGATCCAGGCGCGAAGCCGACCTTGAGCGCCAGTGCAGGAATGCCCTGGCGAATGAAGCTGTACTGATCGGACCGCGTGAACCGGTTGCGTTCGGGCTGCGGATCCGGAATCACGCCAAGCCCGCTGCGGTTCGCGACGTCGCGGATCCGGTCGCCGAGGTCCGACTCCTCCAGCCCGAGCACCATCACCGACTTCATCGGGAAGAGCGGCAGGAACATGTCCATATTGATGTTGGCGACGATGCTGGCTCTGGACACGGTCGGGTTGCCCGCGAAGTAGCGGGAACCGAGGAGGCCATGTTCTTCGGCGGTGACGGCAACGAAGACGATCGACCGCTTCGGCCGCGGCGTCGTAGGGCTGAGTGCACGCGCGACCTCGATCAGCGTGGCGATGCCTGACGCATTGTCCATCGCACCGTTGTAGATGCGATCTCCGTTGACTGCCGCTCCGATGCCGACGTGATCGAGGTGCGCGGTGAGCACAACGTGTTCGCGGGCGAGCGCCGGGTCGCTTCCGGGCAGCACGGCGACGAGGTTGTCCGACTGGAGCGCGGAGGACTCGAGCGCGACGCGCGCACGAAGCGAGGCGGGGAGCGCGAACCGCGGCAGCGCTTTCCTGGCATCAGCAACAGCGAACAGCTCTTCCAGCGTGTGACCGGATCCGGCGAACAAACGCCCGGCGCTGGCCGGGTTCATTGTCGCGCCCACCTGCATGCCGGCGAGATCGTTGAAGCGGGGATCGACGAGCGTCAACACGGGATTCAGGCGGCTGCGCGCGATCCTTTCCCAGGATTGTTCGCTGGTCTTCGGGTTGGGAATGGCGATGCTGCCGATTGCGCCCGCCGCCTCGAGCGCCCGCCAGCGGACGCCTGCCTGCTGATAGTGCGCCGCCAGAGTGCCAGTGACCGAGGCGGGAGTGCCCGCGATGTAGACGGCGATCTTTCCTTTGAGATCGATGTCGGCCAGATCGTTGTGTCCTGCCTCTGGCGCGGACAACCCGTACCCGGCGAACACCAGCGGAGCCTCGACCGAAGGCGCCAGCACCGCACGCAGGTTGATTGTCACCTCGTCACCGAACCGAAGCACGTCTTCCTTGCCGTCACGGACGAGCGCCAGCTGCGACTTGTCTTCGAGGATCCGCCGCTCGGAAAAAGCCACGCTCTGCGTGTATCCCTTGACGCCGGCCGGCTTCAGCCCGATTTTCTCGAACTCGGAGACGACGTAGGCCGCCGCCTTCCGGTAGCCGTCGCTTCCGGCTTGTCGCCCGGCCATCGAGTCGTCCGCAAGCGTGCTGACGTGACGCCACCAGCGCGCCTGTTCTTCGTTCGCCGGCTTGTTGCCTCGAGCGAGAAGCGGGGCTGTCACGAGCACAGCTATAAGGGCAACCGAGGGTGCGAGGCGTTGGACTTTCATGTGTTGATCATATGTGGTTCTCGCGGGCCGACCGAGGTAACCGAGCAGAGAGCGGAGACAAGCGAGATAGAGGAGCGGAGACAAGCGAGATAGAGGAGGGGAGACAGGCGAGATAGAGGAGCGAAGACAAGCGAGATAACGGATTTCAATAACGGAGCAACGGAGTCAACGGAGAGAACGGATCTTTCGCTCGGCAGGCTCCGAATTCGACGCGGCGCCGGCCCGCAGGGCCGGCTGGAGGGAGGGCAAGATCCCACCGAACACGCAAGCACGGTGATCAAGGGTGCTTGTGTGTTCGGTGGGATCTTGCCCTCCCTCGCGCGCAAAGCGCGCCCGCGTCGAATTGGAAAGTCGCTCGGAGAGCGGATCCGTTTCCTCCGTTGGCTCCGTTGCTCCGTTGTTGAGATCCGTTGTCTCATTTGCCTCCGTTGTCTCATTTGCCTCCGGCGCTTGAAGCTCGATCCCAAATTGACACGCCCCCCACAACAAACGGACACTCTGTCTCAGCGCGCGCTGGGGCGCCTCCTGTCCGCGGCAAGGGAGCCTGCTCCCACCCAACCGGTTCGCAACCGAAGACGAACCTTCTTCCGGCCCTGATTAAGCGGACTCCGGGCGTAACGGAAGGAAGGTCCACATGCCGCGCAGGATCTCGTCGGCCACATCAGCCGACACTCTTCGAAAACAAGCGAGGCGATGGCTGAAGGCGCTCGGCACCGGTGACGCCGACGCGCGCGCGCGTTTCGAGCATGCCTACCCGGCCGCGCCGCGCGAGCCGGTGCTGCGGGACGTACAGCATGCGCTCGCGCGCGAGTACGGGCACGAAAGCTGGAAGGCCTTGCTGGAGGCGGTCGCGGCGATCTCGGTTCATGTCGAACCGCCGCCGGATCGGCCGCTGCTCCCGGCCGATGATTACGAGGCGCTGGCGCGAAACTACGTGCTGGCTTTCAATTCGCGCGACGAGTCCGCACTCGATCGGCTGAACCGCTACTACCAGCGGTCTTTCACTTTCGACGATCTGTGGGCCGAGATCTGGCGCCGCGTCTACTCGTTCCGCCAGCGCGCCTTCCGCGCGCCGCAACAGAACCTCGAGCTGGACGAGGCCCGCTCGATGCTGGCGCAGGACGTGGGCTTCAGCAGCTGGGCGGCGCTGCTCGATGCGATCCGCACCGGCGCTCCCGCCGTTCCTGCTTTTGCCATCGACGCTCCCGAGAACCGCATTGCACCACGACGGCAGCTGAGCGACCACGAATGGGACCGGCTGATTGCGGTCATGAAGGAGCGCCGCATCACCGCGCTCGACGCGGGCGGGCTGATGACCGACGACGTCCTCGCACGAATGGCGCAGCTGGATCACGTCACGTCGTTGTCGCTCGGTGGATCGCGGCAGCTCACCGACGATGGCCTGCTGCATCTCGCTCGCATGCCGCAACTGGAGCAGCTCGATCTCAGCGAGTATCCCGGCGGGCGCCTGACGGATCGCGGCCTCGAAGTGCTCAGGCACCTTTCGAACCTGCGGAGGTTCGAGATGACCTGGCAGGGCGGCGTGAGCGACAAGGGCATCGCCAACCTGAAGTTCTGCGATCGGCTCGAGCAGGTCAACCTGATGGGGTCGCCAACCGGCGACGGGGCGATCCAGGCGCTGGCCGGTAAACCCCATCTGCGTCGATTCAGCACCGGGCGTCTCGTCACCGACGCCGGCCTGCCGCTGTTGCACGATTTTCCGCGTCTGAAGACCTGGCACGGACCGCCTGCGGCGACCCTCGATCCGGGCAGTGCGGACGAGGTCGCCCACCTTCTTATAGATGGTCCCTTCACCGATCGCGGCTTCGCCGGCATCGCCGGGCTCGAGGGCGTTGCCGATCTCGATCTCTTCTGGCACGTGAGCGGACTCACGTCCTCCGGCTTCGCGGCTCTGCGCGGATTGCCGAATCTCCTGTCCTTCGCCGCCGACGGCCGCCTCAGTGATGACGAAGCGATGCGTCATATTGCGGCGATTCCGCGGCTCCGCAACCTGCGCGCGCAGGAATCAGTCGCAACGGACGAGGGGTTCGAGGCGCTGGGCCGGTCATCCACACTCGAGGGCTTCTGGGGTCGTGTCTGCCCGAATTTCGGCAACCGCGCCTTTCGTGCGTTCTCGAGAATGCCTGCGCTGAAGCGGATGGGGGTTGGCCTCGCGAATGTCGATGACGATGCGCTGGCGGCGTTTCCCGATTTTCCGGCGCTGCGCGAGCTGACCCCGATCGGCGTGCAGGACCCCGGCTTCACCCACATCGGCCGCTGCGAGCGCCTCGAGCGCCTTACGTGTATGTACTGCCGTGAGACGACAGACGAGGCGACGGTCCATATTGCCGGCTTGAAGATCCGGTATTACTACGCCGGCCTGACACTCATCACCGATCGCAGCCTCGAAATCCTCGGGCGGATGCCGTCGCTCGAGCAGGTCGAGTTCTACGAGTGCAATCACGTCACTGATGCGGGCCTTCCGTTCCTGGCGGCGCTGCCGCGCCTGCGCGAGGTCGCGCTGGAGGGTCTGCCCGGCGTCACGCTCGAGGGAACGAAGGTGTTCGCGGCTGGCGTTCGGGTCAGGTACTCGACGTAGCGTGACCGATGTTGGGACAAGATGGGCAGGAGAAGGATCATTCTTAACGGGAGGATAGGAGATCGGGAGAAGAACATACGAGTCCGAGCGCATCCCGCGGACGAGATCGGTCGTCATCGCATCACGACGGGTAGGGGCCCTGTTTCAGGTCGAGTCGCGAGCGTTCTGCCGGCTGCGGGATCTGATGCTCCGACTGATGCCGGGAGAAATGAGCTACCGGCGCCTGAGACCGCTCGCCGGCTACGAGGGCCACTTGAATCGGTAGCCCCCACCTTCGCGCTTCGCGCTACGGTGGGGAAGCCGAATCGCCGACCGCTACTCCGCCCTCAACGCGACAGTAGGATCGACACCGGCAGCGCGTCGCGCCGGGATCGCGCTGGCGATCAGCGCCGCCACGAGCAGCGTGATGCCGGCGATCGCGAAGGCGCGCGCATCGTTCGGCTGCACGCCGTACACGAACGACTCCACGGTCCCGGTCAGGTTCCAGGCAACGATGCCGCCGAGCACCACTCCGATCGCGGCCAGCGCGCCAGCCTGCGAGACGACCATCCTCGTGACCTGCGTCCGTGTCGCGCCGAGCGCCATCCGGACGCCGATCTCGCGGGTTCGTTGCGACACGAGATAGGCCATCACGCCATAGACGCCGACCGCAGCGATCAGCAGGCCGAGCACGCCGAACAGACCGAGCAGCAGCATGGTGAGGCGCCGTTGTGCGGTTTGCCGCGCGATCAACTCGTTCATGGTGGCCACGTAGCGAACCGGGACGCTCGGCAGCACGGCAAGAACCGCGGTCCTGGCCGCCGGCAGGAGGTCGTACGCGTCGCCGCTGGTGCGGATGATGACGAAGCCAGAGCTCCGGCGCCCCTCGCCGAGTTGCAGGTACGCCTCGGGCATCGGCACGGCCTCGAGGCGACCCTGGACAGTGTCGGCCACCACGCCAACGATCGTGCGATCCGCGCGATTGATGATCGCCACCTGGCCGACTGGATCCTCTGCCCCGAAGAATTTTCGGGCCGCCGTCTCGTTGATCACGGCGACACCGGCGCCGTCCGCCTCACTGAGCAGCCGTCCGCGTTTCAGCGGGACGCCGAGGGCCTCGTGATAACCGGGAGTCACCAGCTTCAGGCTGATGGCCCGCTCCATGGGATGTTCATTGTCAATCGGGCGGCCTTTCACGTCGAAGCTGTTGATCGAGAGGTTGAAACGAAGCGGCATCCCGCTGCTGATCGCCGCGTGCAACACGCCAGGCGTGTGAGCGAGCCGATCGCGGATCTCCGCGAACGCAGCAGTGAAATCGGCCGGCGGCTGACCCGGGATCCCGGGTCGATAGACCTGCAGTGTCAGAACGCCATGAGGGTTCAGGCCCGGGTCGATCCGCATGACGCGGATGAAACTCGCGAGAAAGAGCGCGGACCCGACAACGAGGACGACCGCGAGCGCGATCTCGCCGACCACCAGCAGGCTGCGCAGCCGGACGCGGGCGCGGCCATGGCCGCTGCGGACGCCCTGGCTGAGAGCTTCCGTGAGGTTGGGCGAGGAAGACTGCAACGCCGGCATGATGCCGAACAGGGCGGCTGTCATCACCGCGAGGACGGAAGCCGAGAGCAGCACGCGCAGGTTGAGGCCGATGGTCGTGACACGCGGCACGCCCTCCGGCATCGCACTCCTCAGCACTTCCACAGCCCACCACGCCACGCCGATCGCGAGCGCCGTTCCCAGCGCCGACAGCAAGAGGCTCTCGACCAGGGACTGGCGCACGAGCCGCCACCGGCTGGCGCCGAGCGCGGCGCGCACGGCGGTATCGCGGTGGCTGGCGGTGGCGCGCGCCAGCAGCAGGTTCGCCACGTTGATGCAGGCGATCAGCAGCACGATAGCGACGCTCGCGAGCAGCATCAGCATCCAGGAGCGCATGCTCGCGCCGACGAGATGATCGCGGAGCGGGCGGACCCCGATGCGGCCGGCTCGATTCCACGCCGGGTTCTCGGCCTCGAGTGCCGCAGCCACCTGGGCCATCTGCGACTGTGCCTGGTCCAGCGAAATGCCCGGCTTGAGTCGTGCGATGACCTGGAGAGTGAACCCCATTCCCCGGCCGCGCGTCCGGTCGTTCTCCGATGGCACGTAAGGAACCCAGAGATCAGTCTCTCTCACGGCTCCGACCGGATAGGTCACGCCAGCAGGCAGCACGCCCACCACTTCATACGGGCCGTCGTCGAGCGCGATGGTCTTACCGACGATCGCCGAATCGTTCCCGAAGCGCCGATTCCACAACGAGTGGCTCAGCACGGCCAGCCGGGGGCGCTGGTCGACTTCCTGCTCGCTGCTGAATACCCGGCCGAGAGCGGGGTGGATCCGCAGCACGTCGAAGAACGCGGGACTCACGCGCTGCATCGAAAGATCTTCAGGCTCGCCGCCCGGGACGATCAGGGTCTGCTCGCTGACGACAGATATGGCGGCCATCGACTCGAACACCTGTTGCCGGCTGACCCAGTCCAGATAGTTCTGCGGCCGGACCAGGTTGAGGGCCTCAGGGTCGCGCGGATCGGCGCCCGGTGGGCCGGGAAACCCCTTCGGAATCGCCTTCCCTGATGGTGCGGCCGCGCGCTCGCCGATCGCGACGATCCGATCCGCGTCCGCGAACGGCAGGGCGCGGAGGACAACGGCGTCCACGACCGAGAAAATCGCCGTCGTGGCGCCGATGCCGAGGGCCAGCACGAGCAGCGCAGCCGCCGTGAAGCTCGGGGCCGACCGCAGCGAGCGGACCGCCTGCCGGAGATCAGCCTTCAGGCCGTCGATGGACAAGGCTCGAGCGGCGGCCGGTGGAGCAGGATCCACCCAGCGAGCCTGGCGCAGCGCGCTGATCCTCCGCGCGAGCATGTCGCTCGCGGCGAGCTCGGTCCGGACGGTGCGGGTCGCCTCGTCCTCCGAAGCACCGCCGGCGACGAGCTCCCGCCACCGTTCTTCGAGATGGGCGTTCAGTTCTTCGACGACGTCCGCTTCACGTGCCGGCGACAGCCGCACCATCGAGAGACGGGCGCGAATGGCTCGAGTCCAGTCAGGCATGTTCTTCTCCCGTGACCAGCCGGACCGCCTCGACGAACGCATTCCAGGTTTCACGCTGGCGCGCCAGCACGCGGCGCCCGTCGGCGGTAAGGCGATAGAAGCGTCGGCGGCGCTCGCCGGGCTTTTCGACCCAGGACCCTTTGATCCAGCCGCGCTCCTCGAGGCGATAGAGGAGCGGATACAGGGAATCGATGTGGAAGACGAGCTTGCCTCCCGAACGCGATTCGATCAGCTTGCTCAACTCGTACCCGTGCCGCGCCCGCGCCTCCAGCAGTGAGAGCAGCAGCAGCTCGGCGGCGCCCTTCTTGAGCTCCCGATCGAATACCGACAGGTCGATGTCTGTCATAGGCAGATATGTTATCAGGCGATTGGACGCTCGGTCGGGGAGTTTGGTTGACTCGCTCGCGGCCCGCGGCCCGCGGCCCGCAGCCCGGCCCGCGGACTGCGGACTGCTGACTGCTGACTGCGGACAGAAGATATTCTGGTCAGCCTCGGATGCTCACCACCCTGGCCGTTGCAGGCTACCGCTCGCTTCGTGATTTCGTCGTCAGGCTCGACGCGCTCAATCTCGTGACCGGGCCGAATGGCAGCGGCAAGTCCAACCTGTACCGCGCCTTGCGTCTGCTGGCCGATGCTGCGCAGGGGCGCGTGATCGCGTCGCTCGCCCGCGAAGGGGGCCTGCAGTCGACGCTGTGGGCGGGGCCGGAAACGATTTCGAGGGCAATGCGGAGCGGTGACCAGCCGGTGCAGGGAGGCGGCCGGCGACATCCCGTCAGCCTTCGGCTTGGATTCGGCAGCGACGAATTCAGCTACGCGATTGATCTCGGCCTGCCCCCGCCGCCATTCGGATCGTTCGGACACGATCCCGAGATCAAGCGCGAGTGTGTGTGGAGCGGCCTCACGCTGCGTCCGTCGTGCGTGCTGGTCGATCGCCGCGGTCCGCTCGTGAGGACGCGGGAAGACAAGAGTGACTGGGCGATCGTCACGACGCAGCTCGCGACGTTCGACAGCATGATGACGCACTGCGCCGACCCCCGGAACACGCCGGAGATGCTGATGCTGCGCGAGCAGATGCGGGCATGGCGTTTCTACGATCACTTCCGCACGGATGCCGCGGCTCCATCACGGGTGCCGCAGATTGGTACCCATACGCCGGTCCTGAGCCACGACGGGACCGACCTCGCCGCCGCGCTCGAGACGATTCGATGGATCGGAGAGGATGAAGCACTTGACGGTGCCGTGGCCGACGCATTCCCCGGATCGCGTGTGGCCGTAACCGTCAATGCGGGATCGTTCGAAGTCGAGATGCAGCAGCAGGGCCTGCTCCGGCCGCTCAAGGCCGCCGAACTGTCGGACGGGACGCTCCGCTACCTGCTGTGGATCGCCGCCCTGCTGACCCCGCGGCCACCCGCCCTGCTCGTGCTGAACGAACCGGAAACCAGTCTTCACCCCGATCTGCTGCCGGCGCTCGGCCGTCTGATTGCCCAGGCGGCCACGCGATCGCAGGTGATCGTCGTCTCCCACGCGCCGCCACTCATCGACGCGCTGCAGGCGATGCCGGAGTGTCATTCGATCATGCTGGAGAAGACGTTGGGGGAGACGACGGCAATCGGGCAGGACAGGCCGGCCTGGAAATGGCCGGAGCGGTAGGGGGTCTGCGAGCGTCAAAACCGGGCGTAGCGTTCGACTATCGCCCGACCGCGGACCACAGGTGACGCAATTCGTCCTCGACCTCGGCGGGCGATGAGACCGTTTGCGCGATCTCGTCGCGCACGATGTCGCGGAACTTCCTCCGCAGGCGATGCACCGCTACTTTGACGGCTCCCTCTGACATTCCGAGGGCGCTCGCGGTCTGCGAGTAGCTGAGCTGCGGCTCCTCGCCGGTGAGAAACGGCTTCAGCGCTTCGAAATGGTCGAATTTGCTCTTTTGGACCGCCTCGTTTCCCAGCCGAGCCATCACCCGATCGAGTAGTGTCAGCGCCCACCTCCTGTCGAACGTCCGTTCTGGTGTCTCCCCGGTCGACGCCTCGAGCCGAAAACGACCTTCTGCCTGCTCGAACTCCAGCGACAAGGGGGCAACAGCGCCGCCGCGTTTACCAGCCGTGTTCCTGGCGTGCACGTTCGCGACGAAATTCTGGAGGGACTTCAGCAGGAACGACCGGAATCGCCCCCGTGCCGGGTCGGCCTGGCGGATGACTTGCTTCTCGAGCAGCAGTGCGAAGAAGGCCTGGGTCAGGTCTTCGGCATCCGCCGGGCTCCGCCCGCGCCCGCGCAGAAAGGCGTACAGCGGATACCAATAGATTTCGCACAGGGTGGTGAGCGCCTCGCGCGCGTGACCTGATGGACGCTGCTCGCCGGCGGCGAGCACGAGGCTCCAGTGGGTCGTGGCGAAGAGTCTGCGCTCTCCGCGTTCGGACACCGCCGGAGTATAGCATCGCGAGGCGGCGGTATTCCCGTCGAAGGAGAGACAATCGATGATCCAGGCGATGCTGCGAGTGCTCGCTCTGTTGGCGGCGGGTACGACCGGCACCGGCGTGGAACCGCAGTCTCCGCCGCAGGTTCGCGAGGTCGCCCGGCCGACGGGTGACGTGCCTGCCGACGAAATCGTCGTGGTCACCGCGTCGCGCCGTGAAGAGCAGCTGCGGAACGCCCCGGCGACGATGAGCGTGGTCACGGGCGAGAAGATCACGCATGGCTCCGGACAGACCGTGACGGATCTCCTGCGACTCGTGCCGGGCGTCAACGTGTCTCAGACATCCGCGCGCGATGTCAACGTCACCCCGCGTGCCGCCACAGGCACGCTTTCAGACTCCCTGCTGGTGCTCCTGGACGGCCGCTCCATCTATCAGGACTTCTTCGGGGCCGTCTTGTGGGATTTCGTCCCGATCGAACTGCACGAGATCGAACAGCTCGAAGTGATTCGCGGTCCGGCCTCGGCCGTGTGGGGCGCGAACGCGATGAACGGCGTTGTCAACGTCATCTCGAAGCCGCCGCGCGAGATGCGAGGCACGAGTCTCGGGATCCGATTCGGGCAGTTCGATCGCACGCCGCCTGGAGAGCCATTCGACGGCGGGGGACTCTTTTCCATCGATGTCACGCACGCGGCGGCGACCAGTGACAGGTTCGCCTACAAGGTCTCGGCAGGATTCCTGACACAGGAGGCCTTCCTGCGCCCGACCGGCACCATCGCCGGCACCGGCGTGGCCTATCCCGTCTTCCCCAATACCGGTACCACCCAGCCGAGACTGGACGCACGGGTCGACTACGATCTCGCCGATCGGCGCGGGAGCCTGGTGCTCGCCGGTGGAATCACGGGAACCCAGGGGATGTCCCATTCCGGTCTCGGCCCCCTCGACATCCAGCGCGGCTCGACCTTCAAATACGGCCGGATGGCGTACAGCGACGGCAGGCTGAAGCTGCGGGCGTTCGTCAACGCACTCGACGGGGAGGCTCGCGCCGCCCTGGTGAAGGCGGTAGGCGGGGATGCTTTCGAGTCGAGTTTCGAGGATCAAGCCTACGACCTGGAAGTCTCCAACGTGAACGTGTTCGGGACACGACACGTGCTGTCCTACGGCGGCAATTACCGCTTCAACAATTTCGATCTCTCCATTGCGCCACGCGGCACTCACCGGAACGAGGCGGGCGCCTACGTTCAGGATGAGATCCTGTTGTCCGACCGGTACCGGTGGATTGTCGGCGTGCGCCTCGACGGAGTCGACGTGCTGCGGAAGGTGGTGCTGTCACCCCGGACCACCCTCCTCCTGAGGCCCCGTCCCGCGCACACGATCCGACTCTCGTACAATCGCGCGTTCCGCGCACCTTCGTTCGTCAACAGTTACCTGGACACCAGCTTTCAGATTGAAGTGCCGCTCGGCGCCGCCGGCCCGTTTCCAGTGCCGGTCGTTGCCGTCGGCAACGATCAGTTGAGGGAAGAGGCCCTCACGGCCTACGAAGTGGCCTATAGCGCGGCGCTTGGCCGGGTCACGGCGGGTGGGGCCGTGTACGTCAACCGTGTGAGGAACGCAATCCAGTTCACGCAAACGGGCAGTTACACCAGCGACGCTCCACCTCCGGGCTGGCCGCTGCCGCCGAGCGCGCTCGACGAATTGATCGCTCGGGGACTCGGGCTCCCGTCCAGCTTTTCGTACCTGAATTTCGAGCGCATCACCGATCGCGGTCTCGAGCTGAGCGGTGACGTCCGCGTGACGTCGGCGCTGTCGGTGTTTGCCAACTATTCGTGGCAGGACCAGCCCCGTGCGAAAGGGGTCGACATCGCCGAGTTGAACCTGCCGCCGCGGCATCGTGTCAACGCAGGCATCAACGCCGTCCACGGGCGCTACTTCGGCAGCCTGTCAGGGAGCTTCGTGGATGCCGCTTTCTGGCAGGACGTCCTGACGCCATACAAGGGCCTCACTGCGTCTTACACCCTCGTCGATGGTGCCTTCGGGGTTTACTCGACCGACCGCCTCATGACGGTGACCGTACGTGGCACCAACCTGCTCAACACGCCCGTGCAGCAACACGCGTTCGGCGATGTCATCCGGCGGGCGGTGACGGGGGAGATCCGGTTCCGGTTTTGACCGCCCGACCTGAGCAGGTGTCAGTGATACCGTGACGTTCAACACGAGACTGCCAGGGAGGCACGGGTGACAGCTTCGGCATGCGGGAAATGCGGCGCTCCCCACACCCCGGAATCATCTCCGGGCGGGCTGTGCCCGGCATGTCTGCTCACGGCGGCCTTCTCGGATTCGGCGACACTCGGGGTCGGCGAAGGCGATCCGGTTGACGGGCTGCCGCCCGGGACGACGTTCGGCCCCTTCTTCATTCGACGGCCCCTCGGCCGCGGCGGCATGGCCACGGTCTACGAAGCGCTGGACACGCGGCTGGACCGAGCGGTTGCGCTGAAAGTCCTTCCGGCCGAGTTCCTGCACGACCAGACGTTTGGCCGGCGGTTCGAAACAGAAGGCCGCCTGGTTGCCAGGCTCGAGCATCCGAACATCGTGCCGATCTACGCCAGCGGCATCGACGCGGGGATTCCGTGGATGAGCATGCGACTGCTCACGGGGAATACCCTGAGCGTGCTTCTCGAACACCGAAGGCCTGCACCGTCCGAGACCGTGGAGTTGCTGCGACAGGTCGCGTCAGCTCTGGATTACGCGCATGGGCTCGGCGTGGTGCACCGCGACATCAAACCCGGCAACATCCTCCTCGACGCCGCTGGCGTGGCCTGTGTTGCGGATTTCGGGCTCGCCCAGATGATGCATTCAGGCAACAGGTTGACGCAGACCGGGATGCTGACGGGCACGCCGCACTACATGGCCCCCGAACAGGCGCTCGGACAGCGGGTCGATCATCGCTGCGACATCTACAGCCTCGGCATCGTGGCCTACGAAATGCTTGCGGGCAGCACGCCGTTCAGGGCGCAGTCGCCGGTGGCCCTGCTTCTCCAACACGTCCACGAACCTCTGCCCGAACCGGCGGACCGGTTTTCCGCATCGCGGTGGATGGACGCGATCCGGAAGGCGACCGCCAAGAACCCGGCGGAGCGCTGGGCCTCCGCCGGCGCCTTCGTGGCGGCCCTCGAATCGAGTATTGGCAAGGCATCAGCACGTCCCGGAACGACACGAGTGCCGGAGCCGCTCATCCCATGGCGGAGGATGGCTCTGGCCGGCGGAGCGATCGTGAGCGTGGCCGCAGCCGTCTGGATGACGGTCCAACAGCCGCCCGGTCTTTCCCCTGACGCTCCATCCTCCGCGCCCGTCCCGCGGAAAGAAGAGGTCGCGCCTGCGGCGAGTCCTGCGCCGACATCGCCGCCAGACCGCGCCGGCGGAGCGATTGGAGTACGCGGAACGGCGTTGGGCCGCGAGTCGAGCGGCATGCCTCGCCGTCCGCCCGCGAGCATCTCCCCCCAGGCGGCGCCGCTCCCGCAGCCATCCGGGGACCTTGCAGCCGCGGGCTCAGCGCCCGCGTCGAACCAGCCGTCAACGCCGGTGGTGGTGGAGAGTCCGCTCGTGATGGAGCCGCTGACAAGGATGCCTGGGGTGCCCGCGTCGTCTCCGGCTGCGGACGTCGTGACGGAGCCCGAGGTCATTCGCAGCGTGACGCCTCTCTATCCAGCAGCGGCTACGGCCGCCGGGCTGGAGGGCGAGGTTCTTCTTGCGGGTGTGGTCGGCATCGACGGGAAAGTCAGCGGCGTCACCGTCGAGCGTTCGACGCATGCGCTCTTCGCCGAGGCCGCAAAAAAAGCCTGGCTCCAATATCAATACAAGCCAGCTCGCCGCAACGGGATACCTGCACCCGCCCGGGTCCGACTGCCGTTCAAATTCGTGTTGCAATCGCACTGACCCGCCTCGCCTGTAACCTTTCGCTCCTTTTCCTGAAGTAGCTGACGACGGCGGCTGGTGATCACCACCGGCGCTGCAACCCGTCCTTATCAGGAGCATAGCCATGCGATTCCGAACACCGTCCCTCTTCCTGGCGGCGGCACTGGCCGTCGCTGCCACCACGGTTCCGACCGCCGCGAAAGCACCATTTGCGCGGATCGTGGTCTTCGGAACCAGCCTCTCTGATTCCGGTAATGCCTTTGCCCTCAGAGGGGCAACGAGCACACCGCCTGACTACCAGCTCGATCCGCTGCTGGTGCCAGGCGCACCGTATGCCCGCGGCGGCCTGCACTTCAGCAATGGCGCCACCTGGGTCGAGCAGCTCGCCCGCTCTCTGGGCCTCGCCGGCAC
>Ga0111538_10002669_pt1 | contig 24999 bp, 22 predicted proteins | sample SoiMethybrSBSTD1_FD_79669 | JGI IMG/M metagenome (GOLD analysis project Ga0111538, IMG submission 79669) | Bulk soil microbial communities from a Populus tree surrounding site in Tennessee, USA - Soil MetaG P. TD hybrid SBSTD1 (version 2)... | ecosystem: Environmental > Terrestrial > Soil >...
CCGCCGCGGCGGGCGTGGACACGGGCGCGCGCCCGCGCCACCGCCGGCAGGAGCCGCAGCGCCAGCGCATCCGTGGTGTCGTCGCCGGCGCTGATGCGCGCGAGCCGGAACGGATCGCCACCGCCGCGGTTGATCCCCTCGATCGTCGTCACCGCCGAGGCGAAGCCGGCCGCGCGGACGTCCTCCGCCACGGCGGCGTCCCAGTCCGCCGCCCGCCCGTTCGGGTAGGCGAGGTGCACGACCGGCGATCCCAGGATCCGCTCGAGCCCCCGCCGCGAGGCGGCGAGATCGGCGCGGCGCTCCTCCGCGCCGAGGCGCGACAGCACGGCGTGGCGGTGGGTGTGCGAACCGACCTCCATGCCGGCGTCGCGCCAGGCGCGCAGTTCCTCCGCCGACAGCATCTCGGGCCGGGGCGCGTCGTCTCCGGCGAGCCGCTCGACCTCCGCCACGATGCGGGCGCAGACGGGGGCCGGCCAGCGCTTCGCCTCCGAGACGATCCGTGAGGCGCGCCGGGCGATCTCCTCCGGGGCCATCCCGGACGCCCGCGCCAACGCGGCGAGCGGCTCGGGCCACGTGTCCGGGACGGCGACGCCGCGCCCGGCGAGGCACCGGAGATCCCGCGCGAGCCGGTGCGGCCACGGGGCGCGCCCCTCCTCGATCGCCTCGAGCGTGGGGTACAACGTGGCACGGCACCCTTCCGCCAGGAGGATCGGCAGGGCCTGCAGGACGTTGTCCCGGTAGCCGTCGTCGAACGTCAGGCTCGCCATCGGGCGGCGTCCCCCGCCCCGTCGCAGCGCGTCGAGACCCTCCCCGACGGTCACGACGTCATAGCGCGCCTTCAGCCAGCGCAGGTGATCGCGGAAGCGCTCCGGGCGGACCGCGTCCGGCCCGCCGTCGCCGGACCCGGCACCGACCCGGTGGTAGCCGAGGATGGTCCAGGTCCCGCCGGCGCCGCGGCGCCACCACGCGCCGGCGGCGGGGCCGATCCCGCTGAGAGAGGCGGCCCGGGCGATCACCGGCCAGAGGCGGCCGCGGCGGTTGGTCACGCGCGCATCCCCCGGCTCCTCAGGGGGTCTCGGTCTTCCGCGAGTAGTAGGCGGCGTGGTAGTAGACCGGGAGGTACTGCGACGACGCCCAGCGGGCGCCGGTGCCGTTGAGGATCGCCCCGAGGAGCCGCGTGCGCGCCATCGCGAGGTGCTGCCGGACCGAGTCGAGGACCGGCGCGGGGACCCAGCCGGGCCGGTGCACCAGGAGCACCGTGCCGCCGGCGCGCCCCAGCTCGGTGACGCCCGGCGCGATCATCAGGACCGGCAGGTCGACGATGATCCGGTCGTAGCGATCGCGCCCCCAGGCGAAGAGCTTCTTGAACGACTCGGTGGTCTTGCTGCCGTCCGGGATCTTGCCGTTGACGCGGTGCCCGATGAAGTCGAGGTCCGGGATCCCCGAGTCGAGGATCACCTTCTCCGGGGGCTTCGAGCCGCTCAGGACGAGCGACAGCTGATGGTCCTCGGGGAGCTCCACCCCGAGCACCTTGCGCAGCGTCGGACGGCGGAAGTCGGCGTCGATCAGGAGCACGCGGCGCCCCGACTCGGCGAAGGCGGCGGCCAGGTTGGCGGCGGTGGTGGATTTCCCCTCCCCGGCCACGGCGCTCGTCAGAATGAGGATGCGGGACTCCTCGGGGGTCAGCGTCCCTTCGATGTGCGAGCGCAGGACGCGGTACGCCTCGGCGCTCACCGTCTCCTCGCCATGGCCGACGTACATCCGCGTCCCCTTGCGCGGCTCCGGCCGGCCGATGATCGATCGGTGGTCCGGGATGATCCCCAGAACCGGCGCGCGCAGCAGGTCGTTGGCCTGCCCCGGGTCGCGCAGCGACTGATCCATGTGGTCCCGCAGCGCCGCCGCGGCCAGCCCCAGCAGCAACCCGCCCATGAGCCCGAGCAGGATCGTCTGGGTGTGCTGCGGCGAGAACGGGGCGCGCGGGATGCGCGCGGCCTCGAAGGTCTCGGCGGAGCCGGGGTCGAGCCCGGCGGCGATGGTGATCTCGTTCAGCCGGGTCAGCATCTCGTTGTAGAGGGACCGGTTGATCTCCACCTCCTTCTTGATGATGGCGTAGCGCATCGCCGCCTCCCCCTTCGCCGAGCTCGCATGGAGAGTGGCATCGAGCTGCTGCTGCAGCAGGCGCTCCTGCGCCTTCAACGCCTGGGAGTCGGCGGCGCTGAGCCGACCGCTCAGATCGTTCCCGCGCGGCCTCGGCGCGAGCGCCTCCAGGCGATCCAGATCGGCGCGCAGCTGCTTCTCCTTCTCGGCCGCTGCCAGGACGTCGGGGTGGTTCTCGCCGTAGGTGCGGCGCAGCCGCGAGAGGGTCGAGACCGTGTCCACGAGCTCCTGCTGTGCCTTGTCCCGGAGCGCGCCGTTGACCGCGTCGTCCACGCTGGCGTTCGCCGGGGGCGGCGCCGCCCCCCCGCCGGTGGCGGGGCTGCCGGTCTCGGCGCGCAGCATCATCAACCGGACGTCCAGCAGCGCCGCCTGGATGCGGCCCATCTCCTGCACGGTCAGGCGGTCCATGTCCTCGGCCTGCGGGGCCGGGCCGGACAGGGTCCGGAGGCGCTCCTCGGACTCGAGCAGCTTGTCGCGCTGCTCGCGCAGCTTGCCGCCGAGCCACTCGACCGCGTCGTCGGCGCTGCGGCGCAGCAGCTCGCGGGTGTTCTTGAGGTAGGCGTTGGTGATGGCGTTGGCGGCCTCGGCCGCCATCTCCGGGTTGCGGCTCGTCACCGAGACCGCGAGGAAGGCGTTGCCGCCGCGCGTTCCGGCCGACATCCGATCCTTGAGATCGCGCAGGTAGCCGCGGCGGCGCGCGTCGGGAGTGGGCGGCGGCTCCGGCGAGCGCAGATGCAGGGCGATGAGGATCCGGCTGACGAGCGGCGGCTTGTCCCCTGCGTCCGGCTGGTCGAAGTGCAGCAGGCCCTTCTCCTCCAGGTCCTTCACCGCCCGCTCGAGGACCGCCGAGCTCCTGAGGATCTCCATCTGCGCCGCCATCAACTCGTTGGGACGGGCCTGCGACTGCTTGGTGTACAGGTCCTGCGCGTCGAAGGCCTGCACCCGCTGGCGGGTAAGGAGGAGCGTGCTCGTCGCCTCGTACAGATTGGGTCGCATGAGGCTGAAGGTGGTGGCGGACACGAACACCCCGGCGGTGCAGCCGAGGATGAGCCAGCGCCGCCGCGACGCCAGCTCGGTCCAGTACGACAGATTGAGAAGCCGATCGTCCTGCATCAGGCTGCTCCTCCCCGTGCTCCCGCCGACACCGGCGGCCGCGCCGCGGCGGCCGGGGCCGCCGCCGACCAACGCTCGTGCCACAGCTGGAACATCACCAGGGCCCAGAGCAGCCGTGCGTGGTCGGCGCGCCCCGCCAGGTGGTCCGCCAGGATCGCCGCGGTCCGCGGCGCGTCGAACAGCCCCTGCCGCGCGATCCGCCCGGGGTCGAGGAGATCGCGCGCCATGTCGCGCAGACCGCCGCGCAGCCAGGCGGCGATGGGCACCGAGAAGCCGCTCTTGCGGCGCCTCAGGATCGACGCGGGAAGCCGATCGCGGAAGGCGCGGCGCAGGATCCACTTGCCGACGAGCCCGCGCAGCTTCAGCCCCGGCGCCAGTCGGAAGGCGAACTCGACCAGCTCGTGGTCGAGGTACGGCACCCGCGCCTCGAGGGACACCGCCATGCTCGCCCGATCGGTCTTGAACAGGATGTCCTCGGCGAGGAAGGTCTTCAGGTCGATGAACTGCTGGTGCGCCAGCCCGGGCGGGTACGGATTGTCGCGTACCACGGCCGCGAACGGCTCGGCCCACCCCGACGCCGCGTCCTCCGGTCCCGGGTCCAGCAGCAGCCCCTGCCGCACCTCGTCGCGGCTGCGCACCATGAAGCGGGCCTGCGCCAGGAAGCCGGGCTGCGCCAGCGCCTCCTCCAGGCGGCGCAGCCGCCGCCGCACGCCTCCCCGCTTGGTCGGGCGCCGCTCGACGTCGCGACCCAGGAAGGAGAGGGCGCCGCGGCGCAAAGGCCCGGGGATGCGCGCGTACCCTTCGAGGAGCCGCTCCGCCTTGTAGTGGTCGTATCCGGCGAACAATTCGTCCCCGCCGTCCCCCGACAGCGCCACCTTGACCGACTCGCGCGCCACGCGCGACACGAGATACGTGGGCAGGATCGAGTTGTCCGCGAACGGCTCGTCGAGGAAGCCGGCCGCCTGCTGCACCAGGTCGAGGCAATCGGGCCGGAGGATCTCCTCGCGGTGCACCGTACCGAGCGTCGCGGCCACTTTGCGGGCGTGATCGGTCTCGTCGAACTCGGCCTCGCCGAAGCCGATCGAGAAGGTGTGCACCGGGCCGCCGCGCACGGCGCACAGCGTCGCCACGAGCGCGCTGCTGTCGAGACCGCCGGAAAGGAACGCCCCGACCGGCACGTCCGCCTCCATCTGCAGCCGCACCGATCGCTCGAGGTGCGCCCGCAGTCCCTCCTCCGCCTCGCGGGCGTCGCGGATCTCCGGCCCCGGCTGCAGCCGCCACCAGGTCTCCTGGCGCACACCCGAGGCGTCGACGGTCAGTCGAGCCGCCGGCGGCAGCTTGTGGATCCCCTCGAACGGGGTGCGCGGCGCGGGGATGTACTCCCAGGCGAGGTACTGGCGGAGCGACTCCTTGTCGAAGCGCCGCTCCACCTCCGGGTGGAGGAGGAGCGCCTTGAGCTCGGAGGCAAAGGCGATCCCCTCCGGCAGGCGGGTCCAGTAGAGCGGCTTGATCCCCAGGCGGTCGCGCGCCAGGAGCAGGCGCCGCGCCGGCGCGTCCCAGAGCGCCAGGCCGAACATGCCGTTCAGGCGGTCGAGGACGCGGTCGCCGTGGATCTCGTAGCCGTGCACCACGACCTCGGTGTCGGCGCGGGTGCGGAACCGGTGCCCGGCCGCCTCCTGCTCGCGGCGCAGCGCGCGGTGGTTGTAGATCTCCCCGTTGAAGACCAGCTGCACACGGCCGTCCTCGTTGCCGATCGGCTGGTGGCCCCCCGCGAGATCGACGATGCTCAGGCGGCGCATCCCGAGCGCCAGCGATCCCTCGACGAGGAACCCCTCGTCATCGGGCCCGCGGTGCCGGAGCGCCCGCGTCATCGCCTCGACGATGCCGCGCTCCGCCGGGCGGCCGCTGCGGACGTTCCAGTACCCCGCGATGCCGCACATCAGTCGATCCTCGCCGGGGCCACGGCCCGACCCGCGGGCGCCGTCTGGGGTTGGAGCAGCCGCCGGTACTCGGCGAGCGTCGCGTCGGCCATCCGCTCGAGGGTGAAACGGCGCCGGGCCTCACGCGCCGCCTCCGCCCCGAGCGCGCGGCGGTGCCCGGCGTCCGCGACCAGTCCGGCGAGGGCCTGCGCCAGCGCCGCGTCGTCCTCCGGCGGCACGAGGAGGCCGGTGCGGCCGTCCTCGACGACCTCCGGCGTCCCGCCGACCGCCGTGCCGACCACCGGCCGGCCGAGCATCATCGCCTCGAGCGCCGCCACCGGCATCCCCTCCTCGCGCGACGGCAGCGCCAGCAGGTCGGCGGCGTCGAGCCAGGGGGAAACGAAGCGCCGCGCCCCCGGGAAGAGGACCTGCCCCCCGAAACCGAGGGCGGCCGCCCGCCGCGCGAGATCGATCCGCATCGGGCCGTCGCCGACGAGGGCGGCCCGCCACCCGGTGGGCTGGAGCCGGCGCAGACGGTCGAGGGCGAGGAGCAGGCGATCCGGTCCCTTCTCGTGATGCAGCCGCCCGAGGAAGAGGATCAGCGCGTCGTCTTCCGCGAGGCCGAGCGCGCGGCGCATCCGGGCGCGCCGGCGCACGTCGACCTCCGCCTCCTCGATCCCGTTCGGGATGACCGTCACGCTCTCCTCCGGCACCCGATCCCGGCGCACCACGGTCTCCGCGACGGCGCGCGACACGGCCAGGATCCGATCGCTCAGCCCACCGGTGACGCGGTTGACGGCGCGGATCCCCCAGCCGCGGTTGTCCCCGAGACAGCGCTCCGAGGAGATCAGCGGCGGCGCCGGCCGCGCGCCGAGACGCGCCAGCCGGCAGGCGGAGTGCGAACGATACAGGAAGCTGTGGATCAGGTCGAACCGCTCCGAGCGCAGGAGCCGTCGCAGCGCCCGGCGGCCGCCGAGGATCTGCCGCAGCGCGCCGCCTTCGAGGCGCAGCGGGCGGAGATCGCATCCCTCCCGGCGCAGCCGCGTCCCGATCGGCCCGCTCCCCTCCAGCGTCACGATGGTGTAGCGCACGTCGCCGCGTCGCTCGAGGGTGCGGACCAGACGCTCCACCATGCGCTCGGTGCCGCCGTAGCCGAGGCTGTTCACGACCAGCAGCACGCGCGGCAGGCTCATCGCGACACCCGCTGGCGCACGAGCCAGCCGAGCAGATCGCTGCGCAGGTAGCGCAGCGACGAGGTCCGGCCCTCGCCGATGCGGTAGGCCGGGATGATCTGCCGGCGCGTCATCTCGTGGAGCTTCGTCCGTCCGATGCGCAGGAAGGCGCGCGCCTCGCGGCTCGTGAGGATCTCGGAGCCCTCCGGCGCCGGCGCCGAGCCGTTGCGCCCGTGACCGGCGGAGGACGCATTGTCCCCGTTCGTGCCGTTTTGGCCCGCGTTCGCTCCGGATCGCGCCGTCATGGTCCGTTTTGTTCTGATCATGCTCGGAAAGTGGGGACGGGGTCTAGAGGCCCTTCGCCAGGGCCAGGATGGTGCGCACGACGATCTTGATGTCGAGGAAAAACGACTGGGTCCGCACGTAGCGCAGGTCGTGCTGGATCCAGTCCTGGAACCGCCCCTTCTCGCGCGACGACACCTGCCACAGACCCGTGAGCCCCGGCTTGACGCGCAGCCGCGCCTCGCGCCACGCGGGGCAGACGCGCATCTCGGCGTCCTGCAGCGGGCGCGGTCCGACGACGCTCATGTCGCCGCACAGCACATTCCAGAGCTGCGGCAGCTCGTCCAGGCTGTAGCGCCGCAGGAACCGCCCCACGCGGGTGAAGCGCGGGTCGTTGGAGATCTTGAAGACCGGCCCGTCCATCTCGTTGCGCTCGCGCAGCCCCTGCCGGAGCCGCTCGGCGTCCGGACGCATCGAGCGGAACTTGAGCATCATGAAGGGGCGCCCACCGCGCCCGCAGCGGCGCTGCCGGAACAGGATCGGGAACCCGGAGTCCCAGTAGGTGACCAGCGCCACCACCACCATGATCGGCAGCGACGCGACCAGCGCCAGCGCGCCGAAGACCATGTCGAAGGCGCGCTTGATGGCGGAGTAGCCGCGCCGCCGCACCCCCAGGCCGAGGTACCGCTCGAACGGCAGCGAGGCGACCTTGATGCGCAGGTCCCGCTCGACCAGGTTGAGATCCCCGACCGACAGCGGCTGCGACGTCGCGAGGCTGTCCTTCAGCACCGCCCCCTCGCCCACCCGCAGGCCGTCCGCCAGGATCGAGCGCTCGACGCGCGCCCGCGGCCCGATGCTCACCTCTTCTCCGATCACCGACTCGCGCAGGTGCGCCCCCTCGCCGATCTCCGAGCCGCGGCCGATGACGAGCGGCCCGACGAGCCGCGCCCCCGACCCGACGACCACACCGGGCCCGAGCACCACCGGTCCGACGACGATGACGTCGGGCGGCAGATCGACCACGCCCTGCACCCACATCCCGTCGGCCAGCTCCTCGCCGATGCGCGTCGATCCGGTGCGGCCGTTGCAGAGATCGAAGTGCGCCAGCAGGTAGTCCTCGGCGCTGTTCAGCTCGCGCAGGTACCCTTCGAGCGGATGCGCGTGCACCTGTCGGCCGCGCGCGAGGAGCGCCGGCAGGAACTGCTCCTTGAGGTCGAAGTACACCCCCGGCGGAATCTCCCGGAGGCTCGCCCTGTCGAAGAGATAGATCCCCGCCATCCGGTACGCGGGGTCCTGGGGCGCCCGCTCGTAGTCCACCTCGAGCCGTCGCAGGGAGCCGTCCTCGCCGAGGTGCACGCGCTCGCGCTGCGGGCGCGGGTTCTGGCCGCCATGGAGCGGCACCACGCCGACGGTCGCCGCGGCCCCCGACTCACGGTGGGCGCGGATCATCTGGCGCAGGTCGACACCCATCAGGAGGTTGGCGTTCACCACGAGCAGCGGGTCGTCGCGATCGGTGTCGAGCGCCGCGCGCAGACACCCCGCGGTGCCGAGCGGCGCCGGCTCGTGCAGGTACGTGAGAGACACGCCGAGACCGGAGCCGTCCCCGAGCAGCCGGCGGTAGTGCTGCTCGTCGCCGTTGACGGTGATGGCGACGCGGCGGAAGCCGGAGTCGCGCAGCGCCTCGATCATGTAGGCCAGCCCGGGACGGTTGACGATCGAAAGGAGATGCTTCGGCCTGCGGGCCGTGAGCGGATTCAGATCCGTCCCGTGCCCTGCGGCCAGGATCAACGCGTCCATCTGTGCCCAACCCCCACTTCCCGTCCCGACTACCCGGGCCCCCGCGCAACGGCTTCCGCGTCCTCCGGCATCCGGCCGGCGACCCGGGCCCCTGCACCCGTCAGAACTAGGGCGAGAAGTGCCCGTAATATATGACGAAATGCAGCCCTGACAACAGATAATCGTGTAAGTGCTTCTGCGAACAATCTGTAAGGATTTTCGGAACCGCCAATCTACGTGGAGGGACGGGCGGGACGGGGGGCCGGGGCGGGCGGCTTGTAGCGGACGCCGATCGAGCCTTCGATGAAGTGCAGGTTGTTGACGCCGCCGCCCGAGGCCGATTCCTGCTGGTGCAGGTAGCCGGCGCTGGCCGTCAGGCTGAGGCCGTTGCGCCACTGCCGTCCGAGCGACGCGTCGAAGTGGTAGCCGTACAGGGTGTCACCGCCGCCGGTGACCGGGACGCTCTCCGCCGGAACGATTTCGTCATTCAGCGGCCGGCGCCGCAGCGTGCTGCCGGAGGCGCCGAACAGCCAGCCGCGCTGCGACGTGACGTTGTAGTTCAGGGTCACCGACTGGCTCTGCTCGGTGGTGGTGATCCCGCCGCCGCTGCTGTAGCCGAGCACGTACCCGAGGCGCAGGGCCTTGCGGACCCACAGCCAGGACCCGGAGAGATCGGCGGTCGGCTTGAAGACGTCCTCGACCCCCCCGCCGCTGGCGCGGTAGGCGCCGGCCGAGCCGAAGAGCTCGAACCGGTCCGGATGCCGCAGGCTCCAGCTCACCCCGAGGTTGAAGAACTGGTCGTAGGCCCCGTTCTCGATGGCGACGGAGTCCTCGCTGAAGCGGTAACGGTCCCCTTTGATCTTTCCGCCGAGGGTCTGCGACCGGCCGAGCGGCACGTCGTACTGTGCCTGCAGGCCGAACTGGTCCGAGTCCACGAAGCCGGTGCCGGTCAAGGCGTCGTCGCCGGAGTACGACTCGGAGCGGTACAGCGCCCCGAGGGTGAAGGTGTGGAGCTGTTTCGGATGGAAGATCCAGCGCGGCTCGGCGTCCCACACCGTGCGCTCCGTCCGGGCGGTGACCGGCTGCCCGATCCCCCCGCCGGCGCCGGCCAGGTCCGAGAACCCCACCTGCCTGCTGGCCAGCGAGAATCCCTGGCGGATCTGGAACTCGGAGCGCTCGCCGGGACGCACGAACCAGCGCGCGTACTCGTGGTGGTCGAGGTGGTTGAACTCGTCGAACTCCGCGTACTGGAGGAGCTCGGGGGAATAGCCGAAGGCGCTCTCGGAGCGCGGGGTGCGGAACTGCATCTCCGCCGTGGCGGTGAGGCTGGTGATGAAGTCGTCCTGCCCCGCATCCCCGACGCGCTGCACGTCCTGGGAGTAGATCTCGCGCAAGTCCGTGCTCCACACGAAGTTCCCCTCGGCGGCCTCGAGCGGGCGGGCGACCCCGATGAGACCGGCGCCGAGCCCCAGCAGGAGGCGCAGGGAGGCGCGGCGGCGCTCAGCGGACGACGACCGTGTCACCCGGTTCCAGCACGAGGTTGTCTTCGGGCTTGCGGCCGCCGACGATCTCCCGGTAGGACAGCTCGATCACCTTCTCCCCCGTCGCCGTCTTCCGGTACAGGACCACGCTGCCGCGGCCGCCGTAGGGCGTCAGTCCGCCGGCGAGGGAGATCCCCTGCAGGAGCCTCACCTGAGACCGGAGGAGGATGGGACCGGGCTTCAGGACCTCCCCCAGGAGGTACGCCTTGAGGCTGTTCACCTCGCGCACGATGACCGTCACCGAGGGATTGCTGAGGAATTCCTTGAGGCGCCGCTGGATTTCCAGGGCCAGCTCCTTCGGGGTCTTTCCGGCGGCGTCGATGTCCTGCAGGAGGGGCAGCGAGATGCGCCCGTCGGGTCGCACCGGGACTTCGCGGCTCAGGTCGGGGTCGCGCCAGACGGAGATAACCAGCAGGTCCTCGACGCCGATGCGGTACTCGTTGTCGTCCACCGGCGCGGACTTCACGGCCGCCGGGGCCGCGGCCGGCGCCGGCGCTTCGGGGGCAGGGTTCGGCTCCGCGGCGACCGCCTCCCGGAGGAATCCGCCCGGAAGCCCCGCGGTCGAGACGACCGCGACCAGCACGACCGCCCACCGTCCCAGCCCGTCGTTCTTCAGCATGGCCACGCGTCCTTTGTCCGCCCATCGGGGCGTCGATCGCTCTCGCCCGGAGCGGGCGGCGGGAATATAGTCCGAAGCGTTCCGGTGCGCACGCAGCAGCCGTTGCGTCAGCATCGGGTTCCTTGTTGACAGGGTAGGGCCGTGGTGCTATCTAGGCGTTGGTGGTCAACCAGTTGAAAGGAGGTTTCCTCATGAAGAGTGCGATCCGGAGCGGCATGGCCATGGCCGTGGCGCTGGGGGTCGTGGCGCTCATCCCGGTTCTCGCGGGTGAGAGCCAGGGGGATCAAGTCCTCGTCACGAAACCCGGGGTGGTATTTCACAAAGTCGGCTCGGAAGACATCCGAGGCCGCAGCGTGGAAAAGACCATCGACGGGGCGCTCGAGGCCGGTTACACCCCCTGCCCGGTCTGCTTCGCCAAGGAAATTCAGGCGGCGAAGACGGGTACGTCCGTCAAGTCCGGCGCCGCGGCGACGGCCAGTTATGGCGCGTCCGGCGAGTCGATCCCCGCACCACCCGTGAGCACCGTCACCCAGCCGTTCGGGCTCCGCTTCGCGAGCGATCACACGCGCAGCCCGAAGGACTCGGTCAGGAATCCCTACGAAGAGCTCTACACGGTGGTGCAGGGACGGGCGGAGCAGGGAGCCTACAACCAGAGGTAGTTCGGCGTATCGAGCGGGCGCGACCGGCCGGGTCGCGCCCGAGCCGTTCCGCCGGTGATCATCGAGCGCGGTTCCTGGTGATGCGGGCCACCAGGACCGCGTCGTAGACGCTCAGCAGCCACAGGAGCGCGGTGGCTCCGAGTGTGATCTGCCCTCCCTGGATGACCGCACGCAGCAACGTCTGGTTCGGATCGAGATCCGACACCACCCTGTACAGCGGCGTCATCAAGTAGAACGCCAGCACCCATCCCTGAGTCAGGAACGCGAACAGGAACCCCAGCCCCTTCCACCGCTGGCCGTTGAGGATCTGTCCCCACCCCGGGATCAGCAGGGACGCCATCCCCGAGAGCCACCAGCGCCGCAGCCCCGTGAACACGCCACGGCGCCGCTCGGCGCTCCGATAGGCCTGCGAGACGTTGAACAGCCACAGGAAGATGAACCAGAAGTCGAGCGAGGCGCACGCCAGGAGCATCTCCCACTCGCTGACGAAGAACAGGTGCCCCAGGCGGGTCAGGCTCCCCCAGGTCATGCAGACGAGGTAGTGCAGCGCGGCGATCTGCACCTGCCACAGCGCCAGGAGCACCGCCAGATCGCGATCGCCGTTGAGGAGCTGTCCGCTTCCCCAGACCCACATCGATAGCGTCGCGGCTGCGGCCGGCCGGGCCGAGCGGCGCCCGTCCCCCGCCGCGGCGCGCGGTTCCGCCAGGGTCGCCGTCTGCGCCCCGTTCGGGACCCCCGCCGGGCGTGCGCCGGTCGCGGTGCGCTTCATCACCGCGTCGCCGTCGATCAGAAAAATCTCGTTCGTACGTGCCATGGCCTGGCCCTCCGAGCGAGCCATGTGCTGCCCCGCGCCGATCGAGCAACCTCCATACCAGGGACAGGTCCGGATTCAGGCGCAAAGGAACGGCCGGCGCGGTGCAGACGTGACGATACGGTCAGGCGCGATACGGAATCGTCGCCGGCGTTGTCGTGGAGGTCAGTCGCGGTCGCGGTCGAAGAGCGCGGCGACGGCGCGGACGTCCTTGACGAGTCGCGCGAAATCGCCCGGCAGGATCGCCTGCGGCCCGTCGCTCAGGGCGCGGTGCGGCTCGTGGTGGACCTCCACCATGATGCCGTCGGCGCCGGCGGCGACCGCGGCGCAGGAGAGCGGCAGGACCTTGTCGCGCCGGCCGGTGCCGTGGCTCGGGTCGACGAGGATCGGCAGGTGGCTGACCGATTTCACGCTCGGGATGATGGCGAGGTCGAGCGTGTTGCGCGAGTGATCGGCGAAGGTGCGCACCCCGCGCTCGCACAGGAAGACGCGGTAGTTCCCCTCGGAGACGATGTACTCCGCCGCCATGAGCAGCTCTTCGAGCGTCGCCGACAGACCGCGCTTCAGGAAGATCGGCAGGCGCGCCCGGCCGGCCCGCTTGAGGAGCGAGAAGTTCTGCATGTTGCGGGCGCCGATCTGCGCCGCGTCGGCGTACTCCTCCACCATCGCCATCGACTCCTCGTCCACCGCCTCGGTGATGACGGGGAGTCCCGTCTCCTTGCGGACCGCGGCGAGGATCTTCAGCCCCTCGAGACCGAGCCCCTGGAAGGAGTACGGCGAGGTGCGCGGCTTGAAGGCCCCGCCGCGGAAGAAATCGGCGCCGGCTTCCGCCACGGCGGCCGCGATGGTGCGGGTCTGCGCCTCCGACTCGATGGCGCAGGGACCGGCGATGATGGCGACGCGCCGTCCGCCGATCGGCTTCCCCCCCACATCGATGATGGAATCGGCGGCCTTCACCTCGCGGCTGACCAGCTTGTAGGGACGGGTGACCCGGATCGCCTCTTTGACCCCGGGCAGCCCCTCGAACTCGGCCGGGTCGATGGCCCCTTGGTTTCCGGTGACGCCGATCGCGGTGCGCTCCGAGCCGGGGATCCGGTTCGGCCTGAACCCGAGGGTCCGGACGCGCTCCTCGACGTCCTGCACCTCCTCCGCGGTCGCGTCGACCTTCATCACGATGAGCACTGGAGCGCCTCCTCCGGGGCCGGGAAGGGGGGATGATACCCGCCGGGGACCGGCCCCTGCAACCTGCACTCTTTCCAAGAGTTGACAATGCGACGGAGGGGATCCTAGACTACGCGCTTCGCAGAAGAACCGAGGGCCGCGATCCGCGGCTTTCCTGGACACGAGGTGCAGGCGCGTAGCTCAGGGGGAGAGCGCTACCTTGACACGGTAGAAGTCAGCGGTTCAAATCCGCTCGCGCCTACCACCCCCGGCCGCCCCCTCCCGGGGCCCGCCGCCCGCGGCGACCGGTCGCCGCGCGCTTCCCGCATCGCCATGAAAGGTTGATCGCTGTGGATCAGATTCAGGTCACCTTCCCCGACGGCAGCGTCCGCGCGTTCCCGCGCGGCACCACCTTCGAGGGGCTGGCGCGCGCCTGGGACCCGAAGGTTGCGGAGCGGCTGATCGCCGCCTCGGAGAACGGGACCGAGCGGGACGTCTACCTGCCGCTGCAGCAGGACGCGAAGGTGGACTTCATCACCCCGGACTCCCCCAAAGCACTGGAGATCTACCGCCACACCACCTCGCACCTGCTGGCGCATGCGGTGAAGGAGCTGTTCCCCGAGGTGAAGATCGGCATCGGCCCGGCGACCGAGGAGGGCTTCTTCTACGACTTCGAGCGCTCCGAGCCGTTCACCCCCGAAGACCTGACGCGGATCGAGGCGCGCATGCGTGAGATCAAGGGGCGCGATTTCCCGATCCGGCGGCTGGAGCAGCCGAAGGCGGAAGCGCTCCGCTACTTCGAGGGGCTGGGCGACAACCTCAAGGTCGAGCTGGTGCGCGAGAAGGGCGGGGACGTCGTCTCCTGCTACCGGCAGGACTCCTTCATGGACTTCTGCACCGGCCCGCACGTCCCCTCGACCGGCCGGCTCGGCGCCTTCAAGCTGCTGTCGATCGCCGGGGCCTACTGGAAGGGGTCCGAGGAGAACCAGCAGCTGCAGCGCATCTACGGCACCGCCTTCGCCACCGACGATCAGCTGGCGCAGCACCTGGCGATGCTCGAGGAGGCGAAGAAGCGCGACCACCGCCGTCTCGGGCCGGCGCTCGACCTGTTCAGCATCGAGGAGACGGCGGGGCCGGGGCTCATCTTCTGGCACCCGCACGGCACGGTGCTGCGGCAGGTGCTGGAGGATTTCTGGAAGGAGGAGCACCGCCGGCGCGGCTACCAGCTCGTCACCACGCCGCACATCGCCAAAGACGAGCTGTGGCGGCGCTCCGGCCACCTCGACTATTACAAGGACAACATGTACACGTTCCCCATCGACGAGATGGGCTATGTGCTGAAGCCGATGAACTGCCCGGGCCACTCGCTCATCTACAAGTCGCGACTGCGCTCCTATCGCGAGCTGCCGATGCGGATCGGCGAGCTCGGCACCGTCTACCGGTACGAGCGCAGCGGTGTCCTGCACGGGATGATGCGGGTGCGCGGCTTCACCCAGGACGACGCGCACATCTTCTGCACTCCCGACCAGGTGGACGGCGAGATCCTCGGCGTGCTCGATCTCTGTCTCGACTTCCTGAAGACGTTCGGCTACGAGCGCTACGACCTCGACCTGTCGGTCTGGGACCCGGCGAAGCCGCAGGCGTACGCCGGCGACGCGGCCGGCTGGGAGATGGGCGAGCGGGCTCTGCGTCATGCGCTCGATGCGCGCTCCCTCCCCTTCACCCGGCGCGAGGGGGAGGCGGCCTTCTACGGCCCGAAGATCGACATCAAGATGTACGACGCCATCGGGCGGGCGTGGCAGGGCCCGACGGTGCAGTTCGACTTCAACCTCCCGAAGCGGCTCGACATCACCTACGTCGGATCCGACTCCGCCCCCGCCCCGGTCATCATGGTTCACCGGGCCATCTACGGGTCGCTGGAGCGCTTCGTCGGGGGCCTCGTGGAGCACTACGCCGGCGCCTTCCCGCTCTGGCTCGCCCCGGTGCAGGCGGTGGTGCTGCCGATCGCCGACCGGCACCGGGAGTATGCCGTGAAGGTGAAGGACGAACTCACCGGCGCCGGCCTGCGCGTCGAAGTCGACGCGCGGAACGAGAAGATCGGTGCGAAGATCCGCGACGCGCAGATGAAGAAGATCCCGTTCATGCTGATCGCCGGAGATCGCGAGGCGCAGGCCGGGACGGTCGCGGTGCGGAATCGGAAGGAAGGAGAGGTCGGCGCCAAGCCTCTGGCCGAGGTGCGCGATCTCATGGTGCGGATGCAGACCGAGCGGGTCATCGGGCCCTAGGTCGTCAGGAGGAGCCATCGAGAAAAAGCTGAGAATCAACGAGAAGATCCGCACGCGCGAGGTGCGGGTCATCGCCGACAACGGAGAGCAGCTGGGGATCATGACCCCGGAGCAGGCGCTCAAGATGGCGATGGAGGCGGGGCTCGACCTGGTGGAAGTCTCGCCGGACGCGGTCCCGCCGGTCTGCCGTATTCTCGACTACGGCAAGTACCGGTACCAGCTGAACAAGAAGGCGCAGGACGCCAAGAAGCGCCAGCGCATCATCCAGGTCAAGGAGGTGAAGTTCCGCCCCAAGACCGACGAGCACGACTACGAGTTCAAGCGCAACAACATGATCCGCTTCCTGACCAAGGGGAAGAAGGTGAAGGCCACGGTGATCTTCCGTGGCCGCGAGAACATGCACCGCGACATCGGCCACAAGATCCTGAGGCGGCTGCGACAGGAGGTCGAGGAGTTCGGCCTCGTCGAATCCGAGCCGCGCCAGGAAGGTCCGTTCCTGTACATGATCCTCGCCCCGAAGAAATGGTCCGGAGCGGCGCCGCCGCCCCCGGCGCCCACGGCGGCGCCGGCTGCGCCGAAGCGATAGGAGCCCGAGCCATGCCCAAGCAGAAGACCAAGAGAGGTGCCGCGAAACGATTCCGCATGTCGTCGCGCGGCAAATTGAAACGCAGCAAGGCGTACAAGCGCCACATCCTGACGTCGAAGAGCACCAAGCGGAAGCGCCAGCTGGACATGGACACGCTCGTCAGCAAGTCCGACGTGCGCCGGGTGAAGTCGATGCTGCCCTACGGCCGTCCCTAGGAGAACACCGTGCCGAGAGTCAAACGAGGAACGAAGCGCCGCGCGCGGCGCAAGAAGATACTGAAGCTCGCGAAGGGCTTCTACATCGGCAAGAGCAAGCTCTACCGCATCGCGCAGCAGGCGGTGGAGAAGTCGCTCGGCTACGCCTATCGCGACCGGCGGCAGCGCAAGCGCCAGTTCCGCACCCTCTGGACGGTGCGGATCAACGCGGCGGCCCGGCTCAACGACCTCTCCTACAGCCGCTTCATGGAAGGGCTGAAGAAGGCCGGGGTCGATCTCGACCGCAAGATGCTCGCCGAGCTGGCGGTCGCGGACCCGGACGGCTTCTCGGCCCTGGCGAAGACCGCCCGCACCGCCCTCGGCCGGTAGGTTTCCCGGGGATGCAGGAGCGCGTCCGCGACCTGCGCCGGGCGTTCGACGCCGATCTCGCGGCGGCGGGCGACGCCCCGGCGGTGGCGGGCCTGCGCGCCCGCTGGCTCGGCCGCAAGGACGGCCTGCTGACCGTTCTCCTGCGCGACCTGCGCGACGTCCCGCCCGCCGAGCGGGCCGGGGCCGGGCAGGCGGTCAACGCGCTCAAGCAGCACGTCGAGCAGGCGCTCGAGGAGGCCGCGGCGGCTCAGGCCTCCTCCCCCGTGACGGCGTCCCTGGTTCCGCTCGAGATGTCGCTCCCCGGCCGGCGGCTGCCGCCCGGGGCGCCGCACCCCCTGGCCCAGGTGCGGGCCCGCATCGAGGCGACCTTCCTCGCGATGGGGTTCGCGCTCGAGGTCGGGCCCGAGGTCGAGTCGGACCGCTATAACTTCACCGCCCTCAACATCCCCCCGCACCACCCGGCGCGCGACGCCCAGGACACCTTCTACGTCGAGGGGGGGCTGCTCCTGCGCACCCACACCTCCCCGGTGCAGATCCGCACCATGGAGCGGCAGCGGCCGCCGATCCGGATCGTGGCGATCGGCAAGGTGTTCCGGCGCGACCCGTTCGACGCCACGCACTCGCCGATGTTCCACCAGGTCGAAGGGCTGGTGGTCGCCGAGGGGATCGCCTTCAGCCACCTCAAGGGCACGCTCGAGCGGTTCTGCCGGCAGGTGCTGCGGGAGGACGTGCGGCTGCGGCTGCGGCCGTCGTACTTCCCCTTCGTCGAGCCGGGGGCCGAGTACGACGTCTCCTGCATCTTCTGCACCGGGACCGGCTGCGGCCGCTGCAAGGGGAGCGGCTGGATCGAGCTGGGCGGCGCCGGCATGGTCCATCCGGCCGTCTTCGAGCAGGTCGGCATCGATCCCGAGCGCTACACCGGCTTCGCCTTCGGACTGGGGATCGAACGCATCGCGATGCTGACGCTCGGCATCGACGACATCCGCCTGTTCTTCGAGAACGACCTCCGGTTCCTGGGACAGTTCCCCGGATGATCGGGCCGCGCCGATGAAGTTCAGCCACGGGTGGCTGCGCGACTACGTGGATCTCCCGGACGACCCTCGAGAGATCGGCCGGCGCCTGACGGCTGCCGGCATCCCCCTCGAAGGGATCGAGGGGGACGCCACCGACCCCGCCGGCATCGTCTACGACTTCGACATCTTCGGAAACCGGCCCGACTGCATGAACCACGTCGGCCTGGCGCGCGAGATCGCCGCGCTCTTCGGCGTGCCTCTGCGCCGCCCCGCCTCCGACCTGAAGAACACCGGAGACGCCACCACGCAGCACGCCACCGTCGCGATCGCGTCCCCGCAGCGGTGCCGCCGCTATGCGGCGCGCTCGGTCCTCGGGGTGCGGATCGGCCCCTCTCCCGACTGGCTGCGGCGGCGCCTCGAGCAGCTCGGGCACCGGTCGATCAACAACGTGGTCGACGCCACGAATTTCGTCCTGTGGGAGCAGGGACAGCCGCTGCACCCGTTCGACCTCGACCGGGTCGAGAAGGGGCGCATCGTCGTGCGCGAGGCGCGCCCGGGCGAAAGCCTGGTCACGCTCGACGGCGTGGCGCGCCGCCTGTCGCCGGAGATCCTGGTGATCGCCGATGCCCACCGCCCCATCGCGCTGGCCGGCATCATGGGGGGGCAGTCGTCGGAGATCCGCGACGGCACGAAGAACGTCCTGATCGAGAGCGCCTGGTTCGACCCGGTGACGGTGCGGCGCGGCGCCAAGAGCCTGGGGATGCACACCGACGCCTCGCACCGCTTCGAGCGCGGCGTCGATCCCGAGGGGGTCCTGCCCGCCCTCGATCGGGCCGCGGCCCTCGTCGCCGCGATCGCCGGGGGGCGCGTCAGCGATCCGCCGATCGACCTCCACCCCGAGCCGGAGCCCGCCCGCATGGCGACGCTGCGTCCGGGCCGGGCGGCGGCGCTCCTCGGCAGCGACCCGGGACGGGAGCGCATGCGCGTCATCCTGGAGCGCCTGGAGTTCGTCCTCACCGAGGACACCGGGGAACGCCTCACGGTCCGCGTCCCATCCTTCCGGCGCGACATCGAGCGGGAGGTGGACCTCATCGAGGAGGTGGCGCGCCACAGCGGATACGACGCCATCCCCTCGCTGCTGCCGCGGCTCGACCCGGCGGAGGCGGGGCGGCCCGCGGTGCTGGCGCGCCTCGACGACGCGCGCCGGGCGCTCCTGCAGGCGGGCTATTCCGAGGCGGTGAACTTCGATCTCGCCGAGGCGGAGGACTGCCGGGCGTTCGAGCCGGCGATCCGCCCGGTCGTCATCGAGAACCCGCTGCAGTCCCAGGCGGCTTCGCTGCGGACCACGCTCCTGCCGGGCCTGCTGCGCAACGTCGCCCACAACCTCAACCGCGGCCTTCCGGGAGCGCAGCTCTTCGAGGTCGGCTCGGTCTTCCACCCCGGGAAGGAGCGTCCGGACGAGCGCACCCGCGCCGCCGCGGTCGTCGCCGGCCGCTCCCCCGCCTCGCACTGGAGCGCCGGCCGGCGGGAGGCGGACCTGTTCGACGCCAAGGGCGCGGTCGAGTCGCTCGCCGCCGCGCTGAACGTCTCCCGGCTCCGGTTCGCTTCGGATAGAATCGCGGCCGGCGCGGCGCTCGCCGGGCCGGCGATCGCGTCGGACGGCCTGACGCGGGGCCGGCTGGGCGAGGTGGCGCCGGAGGTGCTGCGGCGCTTCGAGATCGATCGTCCGGTCTACGCGTTCGAAGTGGACCTCGACGACTGGCTCGCGGCCCGCAGCGCGGAGCGGACCTTCCGGCCGCTGCCGCGGGTCCCGGCGGTCCGCCGCGACCTGGCGCTGGTGGTGCCGGATCGGCTGACGATCGAAGAGATGGAGGAGGCGATGCGGCGGGCCAGTCCGCTGCCGGTCGCCGAGATGACGGTGTTCGACCGGTACCGGGGGAAAGGGGTCCCCGCCGGGCACGCCAGCGTGGCGCTGCAGCTGGTGTTCCAGGATCCCGGGCGGACGCTCGAGGCCGAGGCGGTGCAGAAGGCGGTCGAGGCGATCGTGGCGGAGGCGGAGCGGCACGGGGCGCGCCTGCGCGGCGCGTGAAGGCTCGGGAGGAGGGACGGATGGAGGCGAAGAAGGTGGTGGTCGACCTGCAGCAGCTCGATCTGCTCGAGGAGCGGATCCAGCGCACCGTCGAGATCCTGGCGGGCCTGCGCCGGGAGCGCGACACGGCGCGCGCCGAGGCGAAGGAGCTGCGCGAGCGCTGCGATCGGCTGCAGGCGGAGCATCGCCGGCTGGAGCAGGAGCACCAGGGGACGCGCGGGCTGAGCGAGCAGCTGGATGTCCTCAAGGAGGAGCGCCAGGCCATCCGCGGCCGCGTCGGCCGGCTCCTGGAGATGATGGCGGAGTTGGAGGAGACCGGAGCGCCGGCGCGCGCCGATCATTGAAATCGCCGGGCAACGAGCGGGAGGCTGCATGGATCGCCCCACCAACCACCTCATCCAGGTCGAGATTTACGGCCAGTCGTACAACCTGCGCGGCGAGGGGGACACCTCCTACCTGCAGGAGCTCGCGGGCTACGTCGATCGCCGCATGCGGGAGGTCTCCGAGGCGACCGCCACCGTCGACTCGCTGAAGGTGGCGATCCTGGCGGCGCTCAACATCGCCGACGAGGGGCGGCGCGAGCGGCCGGACGCGGCGTCGCGGCTGCCGGCGGCGAACGAGCGCATCGCCCGCATGATCGATCGACTCGATCGCGGCCTCGCCGAGGCGTGACGGGACGGCCCCCGCCGCCCCCGGATCCCCTCCGCACCACCGGCCGGCCCGCCGCGGAACGACGCGAGGCGCGGCGGAGAAAACGATGAGCACCATCCTGATCGCGATGGCCCTGGCGCTGGTCGCCGGCGCGGCCGTGTGGCTCGTCCTGCGCGCCGGCCGGCAGGCGGTGGCGGCCGCCGCCGCGCGGGCCCGGAGCCTCGAAGAGGAGGCCGAGACGCGCGTCCGGCTGCGCCAGAAGGAGGCCGAGCTCGAGATCGAGGAGCGGCGCGCCGCCGTCGAGGCCCAGGCGGAGCGGCAGGCGCTGGCGCGACGGGGCGAGCTGCGCGCCCAGGAGGAGCGGGTGCGCGACCAGGAGCGCAATCTGCAGCGCCGGTTGCAGCTCCTCGGGCAGAAGGAGCGCGAGGTGGAGGGGCGCGAGGCGGCGGTGAAGGAGCGCGAGGCGGCGGCGACGGAGCGGGAGCGCGAGGTGCAGAGCGCACTGCAGCGCCAGCGCCAGGCCCTCGAGCGGATCGCCGGGCTGACGGCGAAGGAGGCGCGCCAGGAGCTCGTGCAGCAGATCGAGTCGGAGGCGCGCCAGGAGGCCGCCCTGTCGGTGCGCCGCATCGAGGAGGAGGCGCGCGACCTGGCGATGACGGCGGCGCGGCGGCTCACCGCCGAGGCGGTGCAGCGCCTCCCCACCGGCGACATCGTCGACAACGTCGTGACCGTCGTGAAGCTGCCGAACGAGGAGATGAAGGGGCGCATCATCGGCCGCGAGGGCCGCAACATCCGCGCCCTGGAGATGGCCACCGGGGTGGACCTGATCGTCGACGAGACGCCGAACGCGATCGTCCTGTCGTGCTACGACCCGTTCCGGCGCGCCGTGGCGCAGGCGGCGCTCGACCGCCTCATCGAGGACGGCCGCATCCACCCGGCCCGCATCGAGGAGGTGGTCCTGAAGATGAAGAGCGACCTCGAGGAGGGGCTGGAGGCCGCGGGCGAGTCGGCGGCGTTCGACCTCGGGCTCACCGGGCTGCCGCCGCGGCTGACGCGGCTGCTCGGCCGTCTGCGCTACCGGGTGGTGCTGGGATACAACCTCCTGCACCATTCGACGACGGTGGCGCGACTGGCGCAGCAGATGGCGGCGCTGCTCGGCGCGCGCGGCGATGTGGTGCTGCGCGCCGGTCTCCTGCACGAGATCGGCCACGCCGAGGAGGCCCAGGACGGCGCCCCGCACCCCTGGGCGCTCTCCGCCGATCTCGCCGCGCGATCGGGCGAGGACCCCCGGGTGGTGCAGGCGATCCGCGCCCTGCACGCGCAGGACGCCGCCCCTTCCGTCGAGGCGGTGCTCCTCCAGGTCGCCGAGCGCGCGGTGGTGGCGCGGCCGGGCGAGCGGGACGACAACCTGGAGGTCTTCATCGAGCGGTTGCGCAAGCTCGAGGAGATCGGCGCCTCGTTCAGCGGCGTCGCCAGGGTCTTCGCCATGCGGGCCGGCCGTGAGGTGCGCGTCATCGTCGAGCCGGAGACCGTCGGCGACGCCGAGGTGGCGTGGCTCTCGAAGGACATCAGCCGGCGGATCGCGCAGGAGGTGCAGTACCCGGGGAGCGTCCGGGTGAGCGTGATCCGCGAGACGCGCGCCGTGGACTACGCGACCTGAGGACGGCGAGGACCTCCCGATGCGCATCCTGATGGTGGGGGACGTGTACGGCCGGCCCGGGCGGCGCGTCCTGCAGGAGCACCTGCCGCGGCTGCGGGCCGAGCGGGGCCTCGACTTCGTCGTGGCCAACATCGAGAACGCCGCCGACGGGTTCGGCATCACGCCCGATCTGGCGGAACAGCTGCGCTCCGCCGGCGTCGACTGCCTGACGAGCGGCAACCACATCTGGGACAAGCCGGAGATCCTCGACTACCTGCGCGCCGAGCCGCGGCTCCTGCGCCCTTACAACTACCCGGAGACCTCCCCCGGCGCCGGGATCTACGAAGGGACGGCGCGGGACGGCACCCCCGTGGCGGTGATCAACCTCATGGGGCGGCTCTTCATGCCGCCGTGCGACGATCCGTTCCGCGCGGCGGAGCGGGCCCTCGACGCGATCGCCGGGCGGGCGAAGGTGATCCTCGTGGACATGCACGCGGAAGCGACCTCCGAGAAGCAGGCGATCGCGGTCTTACTCGACGGCCGGGTCACGGCGGTGGTGGGGACCCATACGCACGTGCAGACCGCCGACGAGCGCGTGTTGCCCGGCGGCACCGCCTACCTGTCGGATCTCGGGATGACCGGCCCGTACGACTCGGTCATCGGCATCGACAAGGAGATCGCGCTCCGGCGCTTCACCAGCGGGATGCCGGTCCGCTTCACCGTGGCGAAGGCCGACCCGCGGCTGTGCGGCGCTTTCATCGAGGTCGATCCGGCGACCGGACGGGCCACCGCGATCGAGCGCGTGCAGCATCGGCCGGCCGAGGAGGGGGGCGATGACCGGGCTCTTTGACGCCGCGCCGCAGGGAGAGGCCGCGCGCCCGGTCAAGCGGCCGCTCACCGTGAGCGAGCTGAACGCCTGGGTCGGGGCTCTCCTCGAGGAAGGGGTCCCGCAGGTCCGGGTCGAGGGGGAGATCAGCAACCTGCGCCGCTATCCGAGCGGCCACACCTACTTCACGCTCAAGGACGCGGAGGCGCAGGTGGCGGCGGTGCTGTTCCGCGGCAATGCGCTCTCCCTGCGCTTCCGCCCGGCGGACGGGGCGCACGTCGTCGTGCGCGGCCGCGTCGGGCTGTACCAGGCGCGGGGCGCCTACCAGATCGTCGTCGAGACGATGGAGCCGGCGGGGCTCGGGGCGCTGCAGCGCGCCCTCGAGGCGCTGCGCGAGCGCCTGCGCGCCGAGGGGCTGTTCGACGCGGCCCGCAAGCGGCCGCTGCCGCGCCTGCCGCGCTGCATCGGGGTCGTCACCTCGCCGCGCGGCGCGGCCATCCGGGACATCCTGCAGGTCCTCGAGCGGCGCTTCGACGGCCTGCGCGTCGTGGTGGCGCCGGCGCGCGTGCAGGGGGACGGGGCGGCGCGCGAGATCGCCACGGCACTGCGCGACCTCGGCCGGATCGAGGAGATCGACGTCGTGATCGTGGCGCGCGGCGGCGGCTCGGCCGAGGATCTGTGGGCCTTCAACGAGGAGGCGGTGGCGCGGGCGATCGCCCTCAGCCGCGCGCCGGTGATCTCGGCGGTCGGCCACGAGATCGACGTCACCCTGGCCGACCTGGCGGCCGACCTGCGCGCGCCCACCCCGTCCGCCGCGGCGGAGATGGTGGTGCTGTCGCGCCTGGAGCTCGCCGAACGGCTCGCGTCGCTGCGCGCCCGGCTGGGCTCGTCGGCCCGCTACCTCCTGGCGGAGGCGCGGCGGCGCCTCGATCGGGTGCGCACCGACCGGGCGCTGCGCGAGGCGGCGGCGCGGCTGCGGCAGGCGGTCCTCCGCGCCGACGATCTGGGCGCCCGGCTGCGGGCCGCCGCCTCGGCGCGGACCCGCGACGGCCGCCACCGGCTCGAGCGCCTGGCCGGCCGGCTGGGGGCCCTCTCCCCGCTCGCGGTCCTGTCGCGCGGCTACGCCGTCTGCACCGACGGATCGGGGACGATTCTGCGCGAGGCGGGCGCGGTCGCGTCCGGCGCGCCGGTGCGCGTCCGCCTGCACCGCGGCCGCCTGGTGTGCGAGGTGAAGGAGGTCGACGATGTCGCTCCCCCCGAAGGACTCTGAGGAGCCGCGCCCGAAGCGGGCGCGCGCGAAGGAACCGACGTTCGAGGCGGCGCTCGAGCGCCTCGAGGAGATCGTCGTCGCCCTCGAGGGGGGGGATCGCAGCCTGCACGAATCCCTGAAGCTCTTCGAGGAGGGGATCGCCCTGACGCGGCAGTGCTCCGACCGCCTCGATTTCGCGCAGCGGCGCATCGATCTCCTGACGCGCGACGCGCAGGGGCGGCCGGTGCTCCTCCCCTTCTCTCCCGGAGACGACCCCGGGGAGACGGGCCTTCCCCCGGAGGAGCCCGGCGGCGCGGGGGCCGACGACGACGGGGTCGAATCGTGAGCGAGGCGGCGCCGCGATGGATGGAGGCGGACCGGCGCGTCGTGGACGCCGCGCTGCGGCGCCTCCTCCCCCGCCCCGGCGCGGTCCCGCCGACCGTGCGGCGCGCCATGGCGTACTCGCTCTTCCCCGGCGGCAAGCGCCTGCGCCCGGTGCTGGCGCTCGAGGCCTGCCGCGTCGTCGGCGGGCGGCAGCGCGACGTGCTGCCGGCGGCGGCCGCGATCGAGATGATCCACACCTACTCGCTGGTCCACGACGACCTCCCCGCCCTCGACAACGACGACCTGCGGCGCGGGCGCGCGGCGAGCCACCGCATGTTCGGCGAGGCGATGGCGATCCTCGCCGGGGACGCGCTCCTGACGCACGCCTTCGAGGTGCTCGCCTCCGCCCCCGGGGCGCACCGCGACGGGGCGCGCCGGGTGCGGGCGATCGGCGCCCTGGCGCGCGCCGCCGGCGTGGGAGGGATGATCGCCGGGCAGGTGCTCGATCTCGAGGCGGAGGGGCGGCCTTACTCGCTCCCCTCC
>Ga0111538_10002670_pt1 | contig 24994 bp, 19 predicted proteins | sample SoiMethybrSBSTD1_FD_79669 | JGI IMG/M metagenome (GOLD analysis project Ga0111538, IMG submission 79669) | Bulk soil microbial communities from a Populus tree surrounding site in Tennessee, USA - Soil MetaG P. TD hybrid SBSTD1 (version 2)... | ecosystem: Environmental > Terrestrial > Soil >...
CGCGACGAGGGCGAAGCCTACGCCGCCGCGCTACAGACGGCGGGCACACCCGCGTTCTTGAAGCGAGAAGACGGCATGCTGCACGGGTTCGTGAACATGGTGGGGGTGAGCCGAGCGGCCCGCGAGGCGGTGAAGGGGATTGCGCGCCTGCTTCGCGTTCGATTGCGGGACGCCCGCTTCGATTAATGTCCCGCCCGCCCACCCCCTGCGAAACCGACGGAGTCTGCGCCAGCGAAGCTGGCGCTACGGAGGTGCGCGCCGAAGGCGTGCCAATCCTCCGCCGGGGGCAAGCCCCCGGTCCCCCAACGCGATTCGCTGCGCTCATCGCGGGCTCGCTTCGCTCGCAGTAGTTCCTCAACTCACGTTCTCTCGTGGACGACGCTCGCGTCGATGAGGAACTCCTGATTGGCAGCGGGGGGTCGACACGACTATCCTCACCGGGCCGATGGGACCGCCGCGCTGGGGCATGGTGTGCGCGCTCCTGTGTTGCGCAGTAGACGCGTGCTCGAGCTCGAGCTCCGACTCGCTTTCCGCGGCCGGCACAGGCAGCGGAGGATACGCAGCGATCGGCGGCGGCGGGCGCGGCGGGCGCGGCGGGCGCGGGGGCAGCGCTGGCGGTGCCGCCGGCAGCGGGCGCGACGGCAGCGCGGGATCAGGCGGCGCCGGGGGGAGCACCGGCTCCGGAGCCGCCGGCAGCGGTGGCAGCGACGCCGGCACCGGATGCAACCCGGAAGCGATTCCCGGTGCGGGAGTGTTCGTATCGCCCGGCGGTTCGGATGCGACGGGCGACGGCTCGATCGATGCGCCGGTCGCAACCATCGCGCGCGGCCTCGAGATCGCAGCGACCAAGGGAGAATCGACGGTCTACCTGGCTCAGGGGACGTACGCGGAATCGGTGCGCTTCTTCGCGCGCCACGCCGGGATCTTCATCGAAGGCGGCTGGTCGCATGCAAGCGCGGCGTGGACACGTGACTGCTCGAGCGAAGCCCGCAAAAAGACGTGGATCGTTTCGCCGACGGCGATCGGCGTGCAAGTCGATCAGATCGCCGAGCGCAGCGGATTGCGCTCGCTCTCGGTGGCGACCAAGGCTCTGGGAAAAACCGCCGCCGACTCGGCGGGCGAAAGCCTGTACGGCGTCCACGTCAGCGGAGCGAACACGCTTTTTTCACTGGAAGACGTCGCGATCGAGGCGGGCGACGCGGGCGACGGCGGTCCGGCGACCGCGGGCTCAGCGGGCCCGAAGGCGAACTGCACCGATCTGCCGGCCCAATGCGGCGACGGTGCGCACGGCGTCACCGGCACGGACGGGAGCCCCGCATCGGCCGGCACATTCAGCGCAAGCGGCTACGTCGCGGGCGACGGACATCAAGGAAAGCCCGGCGGAGCGGGCAAGAACGGCCATCCCGGAATCGCCGGCCAGTCGGCGTCGTGTTACCTGCAAGAAGGATGTCGCTGTGACGCCGCGTCGAGCAGCTGCGCGGCGACCGGAACGCGCGGCACGAAACAGGCGGCGCCGGGCGCGTGCGGCTGTGGCGGTGACGGCGGAAACGGTGGCGCAGCAGGCCGCGGCGGTGGGGCGTCGATCGGAATCTATGCCTCGGGAAGCGGCGTGATCGTGAGCGTCACCTCCAGCGCGATCGGCGCCGGCAACGGCGGCGCCGGATCGGCAGGCGCGGCCGGCGGCGCGGGAGCAGCCGGCCGGGTTGGCACCAAGGGACAAGCCGCTTCCTGCGCGGTCGACTGCGTCAAGGGCGGCTCGAGCTGCGATTACGGCTGTACCCAAGCGATTGCGATGCTCGCCGGAGGAGAAGCGGGCAGCACGGGCGGCAATGGCGCGGCAGGCGGCCGCGGTAGCGACGGCGCCGGAGGCCCTTCGTACGCGGTGGTGCCCATCGAAGGCGCATCCGTGATTGCCAGTGACAGCACGCTCACTCATGGCACATCCGGCCGCGGCGCGGGCAGCGCGCCAGCAGGCCTGTCCGGCGACCGCTTCTCTCCTTGAGCCTCGGCACTCGCGCGCGCAGGCCGTCCCACGTCGAGACATGCCGCTCGCCGTTGCGACCTCAGTGTTGGCTTGGACAAAATCAAACTCTTCTGACCTTCCGTCCTTCCTGTGAATCTCTGAACACGTCACAGGTCGGAATCGAACTTACAGGAAGGCGGAAGATCGGAAGGGATTTTGGGGTCGAACCTCTTCGCGTCCCACCGCGTCGCCTCACGCGCGGGCCGTCCCCGACCAGCGCCTCACGACGACGTCCCGCCGACGGTTTTGACGATCATGGCTCACCCCCAAAAATCAGAGCATCGGACCAGCGTCGCCGTCGCCGTCAACGTCAACGACCACTAATTGGATGCGACCAGATCGTTGCGGACCAAGAGTACGAGCATCGTCGTCAGGGCGGCGAACAGGAGCGCGCTCGCGAGATAGAAATGCAGCGCGAGATCAGAGACGAGCACGGTGAAGTACTGGGCGGCGCAAAGCGCGAGCAGCGTCGCCCAGACACCGGTGCGCGTGAGCTCGGCACCGGGCTCGTCGGGCACGCCGCTCGGTGGCGGGGCCACGATCAGGGGCAACAGGAACACGAAGTGAATGTAGTAGTTCGCCGGATAGAGAATCACCGGGACCAGCGTGAGCGCGATCAACGCCGCTTGCTCGGGGCGCCGGTGCCGGCACGCGGCGAGCACGATGCCGACGTAGAACACGATGAGCGCCGCGTAGAGCGGCGCCCGCGCGCGTAGCGTCGGGCCCTGTTGTTCCCAGCCGGCGATCAGATTGCGGAGGCCCACCACCGCGGGGTGCGGATCGGCTTCGAGCTGCGAAACCTTTCGCCACCAGTCGCCCCAGGCTTCGAATGGCCCGACTGCCAGCGAAAATGCAAACGTCACCGCGACGCTGAGCGCCGCGCCCAGTACGATCCGCATTAATGCCGGCTGCCGTTCCACGAGCTCGCGCCAGGTGGGCTGCCGCCGCTCGCGCCACGCCTGGACGATCAGCGCGGAGAGCGCGGGCAAACACGCGCCGGCCACGCAAAGCGCGGGGAAGGCGCGAATCATCGCCGAAAGGCCCAGCAGCGCGCCGCCCAAGAGCCAACGCTCGCGCCGCAACGCGCAAACGCCGAAACCGATGTACGCGAGCCAGTCGTGGCGCAGCGTCGCGCCGCTCCAGTTCGTGCCGTACATCACGAAATCGTTGGCGCCGAACACGACCAGCGAGACCAGGCCCGCGCGCGTGCCGAAGCTCCGGAAAATCGCCACGAACATCCCGGCCAGAAGCGCGAGATCCAGCGCGCCGGTCAGCGTGAACGCGCGCTCGCCCGGAGCAAACAGGCTGAACAACACGTGCGCGATGCCGATCCAGACCGGCGTGGCGTTGCCGCCGAAGTCGAGCAGCGAGTCCCAGTAGTCCTTCTGCCCCATCGCGCCGCGAAACCAGCGCGCGTCGCGCTTGTACTCCTGCCAGCGCGGCTCGTCGAAGCGCGCCCGCGCCGCCTCGATCTCGCGGACGCTCTGGCCGACCGTGGTCTCGTTCAGCGAACGCAGGTCGCGCATCGGCAGATTCTTCAAGGTCTCGATGCTGGTCGAGTTGTCCTCGAGATAGGCGGCGATGTCGGCCTCGTACAGACGCCGGTAGCCGAGCTCGCGGAAATATTTTGCCGTCGGATAGTACTGCCGCAGATCGAGATGGTGTGCGTACGTCCAGCGGCCGCTCGCCACGCTGTAGAATTGAGGCTGACCGAGGTTGTAAAAGGCCGCGAATGCCAGCGCTCCGCACACCGCGAGCACGCCCGTGATCGCCGGCGCGTGCGGAGGAAAACGGATCGGAGGCGCGAACGAGCGCAGCACGGCGATCACGGCCACGCCCGCGACCATGCCGCGCACCAGCGCCACTTCGCGGGACTCGACCGGGACCGCGCCCATCCACGCGGCGACGAACTGCCAGGCGCCGAGCAACACCACGAGCGCCGAAGCGACGATCCAGCCGGTGCGCGATCCCCGGCGCAGCACGAGCACGGGAATCAGCAGCGCGAGCCCGAAAAGCAGCGTCTTGTCGCGCAGGCGGCGGTCGGCCGAGACGCCGCGCAGCTCGGGCAGCGCGGGCGGGAATTGCACGGGCGCCGCGGCGAACAGCATGAGCTCCGAGATCGCGAAGTGGCCGTCGCCGCTGGTCGGACGGACCCTGACGTAGCGTCCCGCGCCGCCGAGATCGCGGGCGCTGCGCAGCTGCAGACCCGCGGCGGGCACCGGACCCGCCGTCCAGAGCGATGTGAAGTGCTCGCCGTCGTTCGACACCGCCAGCTCGTAACTGTCGTTGGCGTCGCCCTGGAGCAGCGCTGCGCCGAACGTACGCTCGGCGCCGAGATCGAAAACCACCGAGGCAGCGGTGTCGAAAAATACCGCGCTGTGCTCGACCTTCCACGAGCTGCCCTGATCGCCGATTTTGCCGTCGGTCAATACGTCGGCACGCCACACCCCGCTCGAGCGCGCGGGCCGGGCCTGCGCCAGCAAGTTCTCGCTCGGCTGGGCCGAAGCGAGCGCCGGCGCGATCAAGAGGGCGATCGCGATCGAGAGTCGCAGCAGCGTGGAAATCGCGAAGCCGTTCACTGGGGGCCCTGTTCTCGCACGGGACGCGGACCGAAGTCAGCGGTATACCGTGGGCCGCTCCATGACCAAGCCTCCCCGTTCGAGCAGACCGCCGCCGCTCGGCGAGCGCACACTGATCGTCACCCCGACTTACAACGAGCGCCACAATCTGCCGCTTTTCGTGCGTGCCGTGCTCGGCGTAGCGCCCTCGGCGAACCTCTTGATCGTCGATGACGGGTCACCCGACGGAACCGGGGCGGTGGCCGACCAGATCGCCCGCGAGGACCGGCGCGTACACGTCATGCACCGCGGCAAGAAGCTCGGCCTCGGCACCGCCTACATTCAGGGGTTCGAGTGGGGGCGCACCCAGGAGTACGACTATTTTTTCGAGATGGACGCCGACCTCTCGCACGACCCAAACTACCTCCCGCGCTTCTTTCTCGCTTTCAAGGAAGGCGCGGACGTCGTGGTCGGCTCGCGCAACGTGGAGGGCGGCGGCGTGGAAGGTTGGGGCATCGGTCGTCACGTCCTGAGCAAGGGCGGCTCGCTGTATTCGCGGATGATCCTCGGCGTCGGCGTGCGCGACTTGACCACCGGCTACAAGGCATTTTCACGGCGTGCGCTCGACACGATCGATCTCAGCTCCGTGCGCTCGAACGGTTACTCGTTCCAGATCGAAACCACCTACCGCGCGCTCCGCGCCGGCCTCAAGGTGGTCGAGGTGCCGATCGTGTTCGTCGACCGGCAGGCCGGCGAGAGCAAGATGAGCTCGCGGATCTTTCTCGAAGCCGTGGGGATGGTGTGGAAGCTCCGGCTCGCGGCCGAGCGCGGACAGCGCTGAAGCGTCAACCCGGCGGTACGCTCGCGGCCCGCCGCTCGTACAGCTCGAAATCCTCGATCGAGTCGACGAGCTGGTAGTCGTTCTGGATCAGCGCCGAGAGCTCGGGGAAGGTTTCCAGCGCGCGCCGCGAGTCGAGATCGTCGCCGGTGACCGAGGGAAACACGTCGTTGCGCTGCACGGCGATCAGCTGCGGCGGCCGCTGCGCCAGATCCTGCATCAGCGTATTTCGCGCGCGATCGCGCGCCCACTGCACGCGCTGCGGCACGTTGTAGATGAAGCGCGACGCCGGGCGGCGATCGGCCAGGATGTACACCACCGGCTCGAATCCCCAGACGAACACCGTCGCCGCCTCGCCGGTGCGGCGGCGCATTTCGGACGCCAGCCGGCGATCGGCGTCGAGGTTGTAGTCGGCCACCGCCGCGAGCTCGCGGTCCAGAATTTCGCGCGTGTAGTAGGGGCTCGCCCGGACCAGATACTTCATGCGCGCGGAGCTGCGCTCCCAGAACGAATCCAGATCGCGCGCCGCGGTGCGCATGATCGCGGTGACGACCACGAACAGCACGAACACGGTGGCGCCCGCGAGTCCGCCCATCAAGCAGCGGCGCCACAGCTTGTACAGGCCGAGCCCCGCGATGAAAGCGACGAGCGGGATCGTCGCGCCGTAGTGGTAGGGGAAGAATTTCCCCTGCATGCACACGCCGGCAAGCTCCACGCTGATGATTCCGAGCAGCAAGAACAGCCCTTCGCGCTCGCGGCCGTGCATGGGCGAAATCAGCAGCGCGGCCAAGAATCCCGCGGCGTTCAGCGCCGAAAATTTGAAAAAGAGCTCTTCGAGCGCCCAGTAGAAAGTCTGGGGAGCGCCCCGACCCTCCCAGCTCAAGAGCGTGTAGCCGGGAGTGAATTCGAACATCGTCCAGCGCAGATCGGGGAGCGCGCCCCGGAACCGAAACCACAGCGCGCAAACGATGATTGGCAGCGCGGCGCCCGCCACGAGCACCCCGAGCGGCAGCATGATCCCCCGCAAGTCTTTCCCGGGCCGCCGCGCTTGCTCGGCGCGCGCGAGGTACGCCGCGCAAACCATCGCGCCACCCGCGAGCGGCGGCTTGAGCAGGAACGCACACCCGAAAAGCGCGCCGGCGCCGGCCCAGTACAGCCAGCGCCTCTTGTCCGGCTTGTCGGCCACGGTCAGCACGAGCGCCCACACGGTCACGAAGCCACCGAAGCTCTCTGGCTGCCCGGTGTGCCAAAACTCGAGCTCGGCGTGCACGAGCGCGGCGAGCGCGCCGCCCACCAGACCGACGCGCTGCAAGCCGAAAAACACGCGGCCGAGCCGCATGAATCCCACGACCATCAGCAACAGGCCGGCCACTTCTACGAGCCGCGGCGCGATCATGTTGTGGCCGAACACGCCTCGCCCCAGAGCGAAAATCAGAAAGATCCCCGGTGGCTTGAAGTCCCACGCGTCTCGATACGGCATTTCGCCGCGCAGCACCGCATCGGCCACCGCCGCGTAAATGCCCTGATCGCGTCCGAAGGCGAACAGCAAGATCTGAAGACAGCTGAATGCGATCACCGCCCAGGCGCTGATCGTGAGCCAGAAGTCCGGATCCCTCGCGCCCACCCGAGGCAGCACGTCCGCGGTCGCGGGCGGCGGGAACGACGACGCCCCGGGCATAGATGGGTCGGGAGGTTAGCCAACGCCGCGGATGCTAAGCAACGACCAGGAAGGCCTCGGCGCCCTTGACTCCCGCTTCGCGAAGCACAAAGCTTCGCGCGCTTTTCGCACGTGTCTTCGGGCACTTGCAATCGCTCGCGCCCCTAGCTCAGCTGGATAGAGCATCGGACTTCGAATCCGCAGGTCGCCCGTTCGAATCGGGCGGGGCGCGCCAAACTTCGTCTGGCTTCCACGCCCTCTTCCGGCCAGTCGCTTGCGCTCCTTGGCTCGAATCGGGCGGGGCGCGCCAAACTTGCCGATGTGGGGCGCGAGTCCCATGCATCGCGCGTGACCAGGGTTCGCCGGGTGCCGAAAGAGACGTTCCGCGCGCTGCCGCTGCGCGTCCACTCGGTGCTCGAAGGGGTCCCCTTGCGGGACGTCACTGTCACGGACCTGCCGGGCGGCGGGCCGGGCCGTAGCGTGGCGGATGCCCGCGCGCTCCTCGACTCCGCGTCGCGGAGTCGAAGCGTTTCAGCGTTGTTTGCTCTCCGTCGATCGATGGGCAAGCTCTTCGGCTGGGATCGTGTGCCCGGCGGTTCAAAAGGCCCCTTTCGCACGGTGTACGAGAGCGAAACCGAGGGCCTGGTCGAAGCGAGGAATGCGACTGTTCACGCGTTTCTCGCCTTCGCGCTCGAGCCGACGGAACGCGGATATCGCCTGTACTGGGCCGTCTACGTGGAGCCGGTTTCGTGGCTGACGCCGGTGTACATGGCATTGATCGAGCCGTTCCGCCGCTTCGTCGTTTACCCGTCGCTGCTCGGCCGAGTTTCCGACGCCTGGGCCGAACGCTACGCGAGCGCGCACACAGCTCACTACATAGGACCCGACTGAGCGCGAGGAGCGCCGGAGGCGCGACCGCGTAGAGCGCGGCGTGACCGCGTAGGCTGACGGCTTTGCGCGCGTGGCCGTTGGCTCGGCAATGCGCGAAAGATCAGCGCGCGATTCGGCGAAAACGAGATACGCTTCTAAGATGGCGTTTTCTCGCGCCCGGCGGCGGTTTGCACGCGTCTCGAGCGCGCTGGTCGTGCTTGGTGCGTCGCTGCTCGGGGGCTTCGCCGCGTGCTCCGGCGATCCCGATGTCGTGCAGAACGCCGGAAGCGGCGGCAGCGGTGGAAGCGCAGGCAACGACGCGGGGCTGTGCATTCCCGGTCAGTTCCGTTGCGAGGGCAACGTGGCGCGGCGTTGCGAGGCTTCAGGCGCGCTGTCGGAGGGCGTCGATTGCCAGGCGAGCGGCGCGGTTTGTTACGAGCTTCTCGGCTGTGTCACGTGCCTTCCCGGGGCTGCGAGTTGCAAGGACGGCATCGGCAGCTTCTGCCGCAACGATGGAACGAAGAGCACGTTCGACTGCGATGCCGCGCAGGGAATGGTGTGCGAAGCCGACGGCTGCAAGGGCGCGTGCGCGGCGCCCGAGCTCGCCGACACTTATCTCGGCTGCGACTACTATCCGACGGTCACGCTGAACCCGGTGTGGAGCGGCTTTCCGTTCGCGGTCGCGGTGGCCAACGCAGGCAAGACCAAGACGCGTGTCACCGTGACGCGAGGCGCGGACGAAGTCGAGCGCGTCGAGGTCGAACCCGGCAAGCTCGGCGTGATCGAGCTGCCCTGGGTGCCGGAGCTCAAGGGCGGCGACGAAAACGCGTGCCGCGTGCCGCCCGCGCCCGGCGCGACGCGGATCGTGAAAAGCGGCGCTTACCGGTTGCGCACCGATCAGCCGGTCACCGTGTACCAGTTGAGCCCGCTCACGTATCAGGTCGATCCCGCGCCCGCAGCGTGCCCGGTCGGCACCAAGTGCCCCGGCGGCGTCGTTCCGCAGTGTTTTTCCTACACCAACGACGCTTCGTTGCTGCTGCCCGCGACGGCGCTTTCGGGCAACTACACGACGCTCGGCTGGCCCGCTTCGAGAGACCGCGCCGGCTTCGTCGCGATCACCGCGACGCGCGACGGCACTCAGGTGGAGTTGTTCGGCAAAGGAGAGGTCGCGGCCGGCGCCGGCATCGACGGCACCGGTCACGGTACGGTGACGCTCGACCGCGGCGACGTGCTCGAGCTGATCTCGAAGAGCGACGGGGGCAGTGCCGATCTGAGCGGCTCGCGAATTCGCGCCTCGGCGCCGGTGCAGGTGCTGGCCGGCCACTCGTGTGGCAACGTCCCCACGCCCACCACCGGCGCCTGTGATCACCTGGAAGACGCGGTCTTGCCGAGTGAAACGCTGGGCAAGGAATACTACGTGACGTTTCCGGCGGCGGTGGCCAGCGAGTCGCCGCACGTGGTGCGGATCACGGCCGTCGCGCCGAACACCGAGCTCACGTTCGATCCGCCGAGCGTTTCCGCGCCGGCGACGATCGGTCCCGACTCGCCGCCGTTCGAGCTTCGCGACGTGACCCGCGATTTCAAGGTCAGCGCGAGCGGTCCGATCCTGGTCGCGCACTACATGCAAGGCCAGGACTCGGTGCCGAGCCATTCCGGCGATCCGTCGCTCGCGTTCGCGGTTCCGGCCGCTCAGTATCGGAGCCAGTACCTGTTCGTCGCGTCGAAGACCTACGACTCGAATTTCGTCAACGTGGTCGCGCCCGCGGGTGTCGGCGTGACCCTCGATGGCAGCGTGATCGCGGCGGCGAAGTTCGCGCCGATCGGCGCTTCCGGCTACGGCGTCGCGCGCGTTGAGCTGAATGCGACCGAAGTGCACACCATGGATGCAGCGCAGCCGTTCGGCATCGTCGTCTACGGCTACGGCCTTTACACCAGCTACATGTACCCGGGGGGCCTGGACCTGAAACGGATCAGTCCGCCGCCGATCTTTTGATGGAGGAACAGCGATGAAGTCGAAGCTGCCTAGTTGGTCGAAGCGCCGTATTTTTAGCGTGGCGGCGCTGGTCAGCGCCTTCGCGGCATTCGTCGCATGCGGCGGAGCCGACGAGGCGAACGGCGGCGCCGGTGGGGCTTCGGCCTCGAGCGGCAGCGCCGGCTCGGCTGCAACGGGTGACGGCTCGGGCGGAAGCAGCGCCGGCTCGGGCGATTCGGGCAGCGCCGCCAGCGGAGGCAGCAGCGGCGCGTCGGGCGCGAGCGGCTCCGCCGGCAGCGGCCCGATCGGCTCGGGCGGCAGCAGCACCTGTACTCCCAAGACCTGCGCGCTGCTCGACGCCGCGTGCGGCGCCGTGCCCGACGGCTGCGGCGGCGTGCTGCGCTGCGGCACGTGCACGTCCGGCAACCTGTGCGACGCGATGACCCACAAGTGCGTCAAAAAGAGCGATGCCTGCAGCGCGCTCAGCGCCGACTGCGGCTTGATCAGCGACGCGTGCGGCAACCCGACCGACTGCGGAAGCTGCCCCAACAACGAGGTCTGCGACGGCGCCACGCACACCTGCGGCCCGTGCCGGCCCAGGACCTGCCAGGAGCGCGGATGCGGATCGGGGCCGGACGGCTGCGGCGGGACGCTCACCTGCGGCGCGTGTGGATCGGGCCTGGCCTGCGACTTCGCAACCCAGACCTGCGAGCCCTGCAAGACCACAACCTGCGCCGCACAGGGCGCCGAGTGCGGCACGATCAGCGACGGCTGCGGCAAGAGCCTCAACTGCGGGAGCTGCACCGGAGGACGCCAGTGCACGAACGGCGCTTGCCTGCCGCCGCCACCGCCGCCGGCTTGCGACGCACAGGGATTCAACTGCGGACAGGCGAGCGACCCCTGCACGGGCGGGACGCTGCAGTGCGGCAGCTGCTTGCCCGGCGAAGTCTGCCGGGGCAACCACTGTGAAGCCTGCATCCCCAAGTCGTGCGCCGAGCTAGGCGTCGAATGCGGCTCGGCCAGCGACGGCTGCGGCGGCACGCTGACCTGCGGCGTGTGCCCGGTCAACGGCGTCTGCCACGAGCGGCAGTGCTGCACGCCCAAGACCTGCCAGCAGCTCGGCAAGAACTGCGGCAAGGTCGACGACGGCTGCGGCCGCGAGCTCGACTGCGGCGCCTGTCCCAGCGGGCAGCTCTGCGGCGGCGGCGGCACCGCCAACGTCTGTACGCCGTGCACGCCGCTCAGCTGTGAGGCGATCGGCGCGGTCTGCGGCGAGCACAGCAACCGCTGCGGCGGCAAGCTCGACTGCGGCACCTGCGCCACCAACCAGGTGTGCAAGGACGGCCAGTGCTGCACGCCGCTCGACTGCCCGACGCTCGAAGCCGAGTGCGGCACGGTCGACGACGGTTGCGGTAACCCGATCAACTGCGGCAGCTGTCAGACCAACGAACGCTGCGACGCCAGCGGCACCGCGAACATCTGCGTCCCATGCGTTCCCAAGACCTGTGCCGAGCTCGGCAAGCAGTGCGGTACGACCAGCAACGGTTGCGGCGGGCAGGTCGACTGCGGGCCGTGCCAGATCGGGGTCTGCGTCAACAACAGCTGTTGCACGCCGCAACCCTGCACCACAGGGTGCGGGCAGGTCGACGACGGGTGCGGCGGGCTCGCGCAGTGCCCGAACTGCCCGACGGGACAGCTTTGCAACGGCAACCGCTGCTGCCAGCCCTCGACCTGCGCCGAGCTCGGGCGCAGCTGCGGCAGCGCGTCGAACGGGTGCGGCGGCACGCTCACCTGCGGCACCTGTCCGGGCAGCCAGGTGTGCCTGAGCAACGGCACGTGCTGCGTCCCCGCGGTCTGCACCGCCGCCACCTGCAGCAAGACGATCTCGGACGGCTGCGGTGGCTCCCTGGTGTGCCCGCCTTGCATCCCGAACTGACGCGAAGGGAGCACGAAGTGAAGTACTCGACGACGTGCAGCCTGGGCGCGGCTCTGACCGCGATGGTCATGGCCGTGCTCGCTCCCGCGTGCGGCGACGACGCCCCGCCACCCGCCGGAAGCGCGGCCAGCGCGGGAACGGGCGGCGGCGCAAACGATGCCGCCGCCGGCACCGGCGGAACCGCCCCCGACAGCGGGGTCGACAGCGGCGCGGACAGCGCGCCCGACTACAGTTCGTGCAGCAAGGACGGGTGGTGCTGGGCGCTGCCGGAGCCGCAAGGCAACGACCTGCTCGCCGCGTGGGCGAACTCGCCGACCGACGTGTGGGTGGCCGGCGTGCACGGCACGGTGCTCCACCACGACGGTCAGCGCTGGTCGAACGCGCTCGTGCCGACCACGGTCACCTTGCGCGGCGTGTGGGCAAGCGCTCCGAACGACATCTGGCTCGTGGGGGATGACGGCGTAGTGCTGCGCTTCGACGGCCAGACCTGGAAGCAGCCGGCCCTTTCGCTCGGGAGCGACGGCGGCGCGCTGACCACGGATCTGACCGCGGTTTACGGCACCGCGACGAACGACGTGTGGATCACCGGCGCGGGCGGCACGCTCGTCCACTGGGACGGCGCGAGCTTCTCCAATCCGACCAGCGGCACCACGCGAAAGCTGAACGCCGTCTGGGCGGCCAGCGCCACCGAAGTGTGGGCGGTGGGAGAAGCCGGAACGGTGCTCCACTACGACGGCGTGGAGTGGGCCGCGCAGGTAAGCGGCGCCGGTTCGGCGTTGAACTCGGTGCACGGTACGGGGCCGAGTGACGTGTGGGCCGTCGGCGTGGGCATCCTTCACTACGACGGGAAGCGCTGGAGCGACGCCCGCGCCGGAACCACGACGACGACCCTGTGGGAGGTCGTCGCCGAGGGAACCGACTCGGTGTGGTTGTTCGGAGACGGCGGCGGCGTGTGGCACCGCGAGACGACGTCGTGGCAGAAGCGTCCCTCGGGAACCCAAAGCTCGCTCTTGGGCGTAGCGCGGCTCGACACCGGGAAGCTGCTCAGCGCGGGTCAGACCGGTACGCTCCTGTACTGGGACGGCGCCGGCCGCGCGCTGCTCACCCGCGGCTCGACCAAGAATCACCTGGCGATCGGTGGCAGCTCAGCGACCAACATCTGGGCCGTCGGCGACGAGATCGTGCGTTTCGACGGCTTGCAGTGGTCCGAAGTGAAGCTCGAATCGCGGCCGCTTTTCGGCCTCACCGTGCCCGGGCCGAACGAGACCTGGGCGGTGGGAAGCGGAGGCACGATCCTGCGCTGGAGCGACGCCGTGCCGCTCGGAGCGGCAGTGCCGAGCGGCACCAGCGCCTGGTTGCGCAGCTTGTGGCTCGATGCCGAGGGGCACGGCTGGATCGTCGGAGCGGCAGGCGCGCTGTTCGAGGTCGCGGACGGCGCCCTCACCAAGAAAGTGAGCGGCACCACACAGGACCTCGTCGACATCTGGGCCGCGAGCGCCACGGCGGCCTGGGCCGTCGGCGAAGGCGGAGTCGTCGCTCAGTACGACGGCACGGCGTGGAGAACGTTCAAGCCCGCGGGATCGACCGCCGCGCTGCGCGGCATCTGGGGCTCCGCCGCCAACGACGTCTGGATCGTCGGCGCCGAAGCCACGATCTTGCACTTCGACGGGAGCACGTGGTCCGCGGTCGCCCCCGGCGACGGAGGTGTCTATTCCTTGAACGACATCTGGGGCAGCGCTGCCAACGACGTGTACGCCGTCGGAAGCGGAGGAACGATCCTGCATTTCGACGGCAGCTCGTGGTCGGCACAGGAAAGCGGCACCGGGACCACGCTCAACGGCGTGTGGGGCGCGCGCCGCGACGACATTTGGGTCGTCGGCGAGAGCGGAGCGATCCTGCGGCGCCTGCGCTGAGCGCGACGCGGCTCAGTGCAACATCGGCGGCGGGCTCGAGCTCGTCGCGAGCGGAAACAACACTCGCAGCACGACGTCGCCTTCGCGGTTCGCGTCGAGACGGAGCTCGCCGCCCGCGCGCCGGACGCGCGCTCGCGCAAGGGCCAGCGTCAGGCCCGCGCTGGCGTCGGCCGGGGACGGCTCGGGGGCGCTCACCGCTTGTTCTTCGGCGATCTGCGCGCCGTTGTCCGAGACCTCGATCACTGCGTGACGGTCGAGAACGTAGAGCGAAAGCGCGATCAGCGGATCGGGTAGGGCCGTCTGCGTTCCGAGCCGGCTCATGCGTTCGACCGCGTTGCCGACGAGCGCGGTGACCACTTCGGTGACCAGGCCGTGCTGAATGCGCACCCGGCAAGTGTAGTCCGGCAAATCGAGCTGGAAGCCGGCTACCGTCTCCACCCCGGGGCGCAGGAATTGCCAGAGCTTGTCCAGGAGCTCGCGCAGATCGTGAATGCGTGCGGGGTGCCCTGCATCGACCAGACCGTGGAGCCGCGTCGTGACGGTGACAGCGTGACGCAGCACGCCGAGCACGGCCTCGGCCTTGCGCCGCAGATCCTCGTCGCCGTTGACGTCGACCGAAACGCCGCGCAGGAGCGCCTTGGCATCGAGCTCTGCCTCGACCAAAGGTGGAATCAAGCGCCGCCCGAGCGCGCTCGAAAGGAGCTCGACCGCGAGCGCGTCGTCTTGCTTCAGCAAATCGACCAGCCGCACCTGCCACTGCTTTCTGCCTTCGGCACGCGCGCTCGCGCGCTCGAGGGCGCGCGCAAACTGCCCGGTTTCGAGCTCGTCGTAGCGCACGGCATCGTCCGCACCCATCACCAGCGCCCTCCTGACGGCATCATCGTCTTCGACGACTGCGAGCACCGCTCCATTGACACCCGCGGAAGGAATTGCCGCAGCAGCACAGCGCGGCGCGGTCCGCGTCTGTACGACGCCCAAGCGGCCGCACAGCGACGACACCCAACCCGGCGGGTCGGAATCGACGAGCCACAGCAGCGTGAGGGAACTCCGAGCAGCCACGGGGGCCACCCCTATCGCAGCGCGCGGCGCTGGGCGCAAGTGGCAGTCAGCCGCGAAAAATTTACTAGCCGCTCTATTGAAGGCCTGAGCGCGAAACGCGGATGTAACCGCACTCTGGAGCGACGTTTCCTTACAGTCTCACGCGAGTACCGCGGCCTAGAGAAAATGCCTATTGCGCAACGTCTTCGTCAGAGCCGCTCGATCTGCGCCTTCGCGAGCTCGGCGAGCTGTGGCGTTTCGACCGCCGGCCCGTGAGCGGGGACGATCACCGCAGGCGGGTCCTTCTCCACACGCTCGATCGCCCAGGCGTGAACGGCGCGCTTGTCCTTCACTAAGAGCGGCACGCCCAGCCGGAACAGCTTGAGCCCTGGCGCCGAGCCCGTGAGCGTGAACAGCCACTTCAACGGCGGCTTCGGTAGCTCGGTGATGTTCGTCAAAAGGTCGCTCGTGAACCAGACCGAGCCCTTCTTGGTGCCGACGCTGACGATGGTGTCGCCAGTCCTGAAACCGGGCGGGTCGTCGCAGCGCACGTGCTTCGGCAGACGCAGCTCGGCCAGCGACCGAAAGCCGAACCCGCCCGTCTTTTTCTCCAAGGTCCCGAGCGCGCCGGCCGGTGCGTAGCTCACGGCGTCCTTGAAGTGCGCGCGCCACGGACCCTGTCCGAGATGATGCAGCACATTGTTGGAAACGAGCGCGCTCACGCTGCCGAACTCGCGGAGCGCGTCGTACTCGGCTGCACCCAGACCGCACGCGGGACTCACCACGACCAGACCGTCCGCACCGCGAAACACGAGCGTGGTGGCCTTCGCGCCCTTCGTGAAGTGGTACTCGCGCCAGAGCACACCGGCATCGGCATCGATGACGTTCCAACCTCGAAGTTCCATGACTTTTCAACTCCTTCCACGCGCGCCGCCCGATCCGCGCACGGAGTGTAAGCTTGCTCGGCCCCGTGCGGCAGCCGATGATTGCTCGATGCGGGCTCGGCTTTTCTGGACGGGGGTCCTCGCGCTCGGAGCGTACGGTGCGCCGCTTTCCGCCGCGCCGGTGTCCTCGATTTCGCAGTACGGAATCACCTGGACCTTCGACAAACCCTACGAAGCCGGCCAGTTCGCCACGGGTGACTACTGGGTCGTCGGCCCGGTGACGATCACCGCGGTGTCGCCCGCTCCGGCCGGCGGCCGCAACGGTTCCGCCGTCGACCCGCGCGGCGGCCACCAGGGCTACGACGATCGCGGCGGCGAGTACGACACGGCGGAAAACGTGAGCTTCCCCCACACGTTCGCGCCAGACCTTTCGTTGGTGTCGAGCGTCAGCAAGCCCGAAGGCGCGGAGATCAAGAACGCCGGCTGCTTGCAGTCCCAGGCCGTGCTCACGATCGTCGCCGCGCCGCAGCCCGAAGGAACGCTGCGCCCGTCTTACGCCGGCACGTTCAAGCGCTACTTTCCGGTCGCGCGCGTCGACTTCAGCATCCTGCCCAAGCTGCCGGCGCCCGGCTCGAAGCCGAGCGGCGCGAACCTGCTCCGCTACGCGGATCGACCGCACATCGATCACCTGAGCTCGTGGACGATCCAGAACAGCTGCGCCGAGGACAATTGGCCCAACGGCGTCGGCCACCCGTGTTACGGCCGCGACTACGCCGACTTCGTCAGCCAGGCCGCGCTTTACGTGATGCTCGACACGCCCGAGCGCAACGAGCTCGCTCTGAGCATGATCCAGATCGGCATCGACAACTACGGCGTGCTCAAGGCGGGCGGCAACTGGGCGCCGAACGGCGGGCACCACAGCGGCCGCAAGTGGCCAGTCGTGTTCGCCGCTCGCCTGCTGAACGATTGCGACATGCTGAACGTGAGCCGCGACTTCGATGCCGACGTCTTCGGCGAAGACGGCCACACCTATTACAGCGCGAGCTCGAAGGCGCTTTTCGGCTGGGATTGCGGGGGCGGCCAGGGCTCGTACTTCGAGAACGGCTGCTCGGGCAGCGGCGCCAAGGACTGCCGCGATCCGGCCGGCCAGGTCGACGCGTGCCCCGACTATCGCAACTGCTGCACGAGCAGCGTCTGGGTCGGCGAGATGCTGAGTGCCCTGATGCTCGGCACCAAACCGATCTGGAACCACGACGCCTTCTTCGACTACGTCGACCGCTGGATGAGCGGCGACGTGAGCGGCGGCGGCTCGGCCGCGGGCGCGTTCGTCGGCCAGATGTGGACGCAGTATCGCAACGCGCTCCCGCCCGCTCCCCCGCTGCCCGCGAGCTGCGGCAGCGACGCCGGAACCGGCGGCAGCGCGGGAACGGGATCGGGTGGTGCAAGCGGCGGTGACGGCGGTACCGGCGGAGCGACGGGCGGGAACGGTGGCTCGAGCGGTTCGGCGAGTCCCGGCGGTTCGAGCTCGAGCGGCACGGGTCAAGGTGCTCGAGCCGGCACTGGAGCGACGTCCGACGCCGGCATCGCGGGATCGAGCGGCGGCAATGCCGCTCCCAGCGCCGAAGACGAGGGCGGATGCGGCTGCCGGGTGATCGCTCCCACGAGACCCGGTGCAGCGCTGCTCGCGATTTCCGGACTCGTGCTCGCGCTGTTTTCCCGCCGGCGCCGAAAGCGACTTTGATCGATAATTATTACTTATCGATTTGATTAAAACTAATTGCTGGCAGTGGTCACTGGCAGCGCCCATCCTGAACCCCGGGACGAACATTCGTCCGAGAGGGAGTTTCTCGATGCCATCGAATTTCAGGCTCTTCGCCGCGTTCGCCGCCGTTTGCATCGCCATCGCGCCCGCGCCTGCGCGAGCGCTCGCGCCGGTACCCGTGCCGCCCGAGGATCAGCCTGATCCCGCGTTCGAGCAGCGCGAACCACCGACTCGATGGTACGGCTGGCAGACCTTGATCACCGACGGTGTGGCGCTCGGATCGCTTGCCGGCGTCATCGCGACCTACCGCTTCTGCTGGGACGGCGCGTGCGACAACACGGACGCGGCGCTCTTCGCAGCGACGATGGTGCTGAGCTACGGCGCCGGCGCCCCGCTGGTCCACGGCGCCCACGGACGCTGGGGAATCGCCGCGGCGAGCCTGGGGATGCGCGCATTTCCGATCCTAGCGACCGTTCCTCTTTACAACGCGGGTCAAGACGACACTGCTCGTGCGCTACTGTTCAGCGGCATCGGCGCCGCCATGGCCGTCGACGCCGCCGTGCTTGCTCGAGAACCCGTGCCCGAGAGCGAAACCAGGACGATGATCTTGCCCGGCGTCGATCCCGCGATGCGGTCGGGCTCGCTCACGCTCGTCGGACGCTTCTGACAAAGACCTCGATCCCCCTCAAAGAACCGAAAATACGCGCGGTTATCGGGATCTGGAGGGAGCCACACGCGGCGCGTCACGGTTCGTCTTGCCCGGACCAGCACAGGGCGGCAGGAAGCGCGACGCGACGGCGTGGCGTAGTAATAAGCGCGCGTGCGAAGCGTTTCGGCGATCGCGGCGGCGGGCCTCGGCCTCGTTGCAACCCACGTTAGCGCGGCGGGTCGCTTGCCGCTCGAGTACTCCGCGCCGCCGCGCTGCCTCGATCGCGCGGCATTTCTGCGCGAGGTCGAGCAGCGTTTGCCGCGCGCCACCATCGACGTCCGCTCGCTGCGCGTCGCGATCGAACCGGGGAGCCAGGAGTTCGTCGCGCGCCTGGCGATCGCCGACTCCACCGGCGCCGTCGCCGAGCGGGAGATCAACGGCGCCCGCTGCGACGAGGTCGCGTCCGCGATGGCCATCGTCGTGGCCCTCGTGTTGTCCGAGCTCGCCGGACAGAAATCGACGCTACCGCCTCCGCGGCCCGCGCCCGAAACGCGCACGAGCGCTCCCGCGTCAACGCAGCCGGGTTCCGAGCTGCGCTCTTCGAGCGCCGGGTCGCCCGCGGTCGACGTGGGGCGAGCTCCGACTGGTCTGCCCGCGGCCGGCCCTGATTCGAGGACCCCTTCGAAGACGAGCTCCGGCCTTCCGTGGGGAGTCGGCGTGCTCGGGACCGCAACCGGCGGCATGGCCCCCGACGTCGCGTGGGGTGGGTTCGGATACGTCGAGCTCGGCGGCTGGGCTCGGCCCGCGGTACGCCTCAACCTCGGAGCACGCGCGGCGCCGTCGGTCGCACGCGGGCCAGGGCGTGCCAGCTTCGACTGGCTTGGCGGGCGGCTGGACGGATGCTGGCCGATCTTGGCGTGGCGAGCGGATTTCACCGCGGGCGGCTGCGGCACGGTCGAAGCCGGCGTGCTTCGCGGCCGCGGCGAGGACATCGATACGGCCTACTCCACGCTGGATCCTTGGCTCGCACTGGGACTTTCGCTGCGCCCGAGCGTGCGCACCGGACGGCTCACACTTCAGGCCGACTTCGGCCCCACGTTCCCGATCTTCCGGCGAACCTTCGTGTTCGGAACGAAAACCGTGCACGAAGCCGTGGTCCACGAGGTTCCGTACGTTTCGTGGCAGGCCGGCGTCGGGGCGGGCGTCGAGTTGTGACGGGCCCGAGCAGAAGCCGATCTTTTCGTGATCGATCGTTCTCGGAGCGGGGATACCGCCTGTGGTGAGCTGGGCCTCGATTCCCGAGCCGTCCGAACAGGTGGAAGCCGGAGCAGCTCACGCACCGGTTCCGGGGAGCGAAGCGCCGGCGTCCCGCGAACGCGCCCTGGTCCTCGCTCATTTCCCCGCGGTATGGCGGGCGCTGCGCCGCTTCGGCCTCTCCGCGGCAGACGCCGATGACGCCGCGCAGCAGGTCTTTCTGAGCGCCGTGCGGCGCCTCGATCAGATCGAGCCCGGACGCGAGCGCGCCTTTCTGTGCGGCGTGGCCGCGAACGTTGCGTTCAAGGCACGACGCAGCGCCGCGCGCCGCCGCGAAGAGCTCGATGACTTCGAAAACCGCGCCGGCTCGGAACCGAGCGCCGAACAGCTGCTGGAGCAGCGCCGCGCGCGCGAGCTTCTGGATCGACTGCTCGCGACCCTGGAGCAAGACGTGCGCATCGTCTTCGTGCTGCACGAGCTCGAAGAGTTGACCGCGCCCGACATCGCCGAGGCGCTGGCGATTCCACTCGGAACCGTCGCGAGCCGGCTCCGGCGTGGCCGCGAGCAGTTCGCGCGAGGTCTCGCGCGCTACCGAATCCGGACTGGAGCAAAGCGATGAGCGAACAGTCACGTTACGACCGCGACGATCCGCTGGTGGGCGCGCTGTTCGCCGCGAGCCACGCGGAGCGTCCGTCGGATCGAGCCGTCGAGAAAACACTCGCGGCCATGGGCGCCACGGCGAGCGTGCTCACTGCCACCGCGGCAACGCATGCGGCCACGTCGGCGCTGGCGACGAAACCCGCTGCTTCGGTAGTCGGCTGGGCGCTGCTCGCCAAGTGGACCGGCATCGGCGTGAGCGCCGGGCTCGTGACCGTCGCGGCCGCGGGTGCTGCCGAACGCTGGGTCGCTCCGCCTACGAGCGCCGTTGTTCCAGTCGTCAGCGCCGCCGCTCCGCTCGCGCCTCGTCCCGCCCCTCGCGCACCGGCGCCGCGGCTCGGCGCGGAGCAACCGGTGCACGCCGACGAAACTACGAATGCGGCCCCGCGCCGCAGCGACCTCGCGCTCTCGCGCCCGACTCCGAACAGCAGCCCCGCGGCAGCGCCGGACGCCGTCACGGACGCGCTGCAAGAAGAGCTACTTTGCATTGACGGCGCGCGCGCGGCGCTCGAATCCGGCCGCGCGAGCGACGCTCTGTCACGGAGCGAGCGCTGTGAGCGCGAGCACCCGGGCGGGCGGCTCTCGCTCGAAGCGCTTTTGATCCGCATGTACGCGCTCCAGAAGCTCGGTCAGGGCGCGGCCGCGCGCACGATCGCAGAGCGGCTGATCGCGATCGCGCCGAAGAGCCCGCACGCGGCCCGCGCCCGCGCCCTGCTCGAGAGCGGCGATGAAAATTCCGTGATCGATCCGCCGCCGGCCGGGGAACACGGATCGAGGACAAACTGATGCACACGCTGCGAAACTTGGCTTCGGGGCTGATCCTTTCGTGCGCTCTCGCCGGCTGTGAAGGGACGTCGGTGCTCGGCAAGAGCAACCAGTCGGCGACTCCGCACGACGACGCTGGATCCGATCCCGGCACGGGCGGCATTTCCGGCGACGGTGGGAGCGCAGGGAGCGGCGACGGCGGCAGCGCCGGCAATGGTGGCGATGGGAGCGGCGGCAGCAACAGCGGCAGCAGCGGCAGCGGCAGCGGGGGCGGGGGCGAGGACGGGTCGCCCGGCCCTGCCTGCACCACGACGAACCAGTGCATTATCTTTTTTCCGAATTGCTCACCATGCGACGACGGCACGACGCGGTGCCCGCATTACGAGTGCATCCAGGGAAGCTGTGTGATCGTCGAACCGCCCGAACCGCCCTGTGCACCACCCATTCATTGCGACACGGCCAATGAATGCCCCATCACCGACGCGACCTGTGACGTCTGCGCCGACGGCTCCCAGTCGTGCCCGCACTACGCTTGTGAATCGCACCGGTGCGTGATCAAGCAGCCGGAGTGCCCCACGATCGCGTGCAGTGATTCCGGGGGATGCCAGCTTCCCAATCTGCCCATCTGTCGGGCTTGCGCGGACGGCGCCCACACGACGTGCGCGCACAACACGTGCGAAGCGAACGTGTGCGTGGTCCACTGGACCTCGTGCAGCCCCGAGTGCGACGGTAAATCGTGCGGGGACGAGTGCTTTCCGCCCTGCACCGACAACGCCGCGTGCACCCAGACGTTCTGCGACGCGACCGGGCAGTGCGTCGCGCATCAGGTGGATTGCCGCTAAGGGCTCGGACTAGGGAGCTCCGACGCCCGGTCCGCGCGGGGCGGGGGGTACACCGGGAGCCGTCGGTGCGACTGGCGGCGCCGCGTAGGGAGCGAAAGCGGGCGCGGGCGGCGCCATCATCAAGTGCGCGAGCGGCGTCCAGATCGCCGACTGGAGCCACTGCGCGCGCCGCTCCCAGTCCTGGTAACCGAGAACCGCGAGAATCACCGCCACCGGGAAGAAGAACAGCCACGCCACGACCAGGATCACGATCGAGTTGCTTTCGAAATCCGGCGACACGGCGACGTCGACACAGAAACCCTCCGGAAACGGCGTGACCGTGACTGCCACTTTGGGAGCCATGCCGTAGCTCGCCTGGGTACCGCGACCGACCCACATGTTCGGCCCGGTCTGCTGCAACTGGATCCCGAGCTGATAGACGACCCCCTGGATGCTGCCGACGATCGCCGTCGGGTCCGAACCGCGGAGGTAACGACGGTCGTTCTTGTCGAGCATCGTCGGAGTGTACCCGAAGCGTCACTTGACAGCGACCGAGCCTGCCAGTGAAGCTCGCGGCCAATGGAGGGGCCGACGACGAACCCGTACGCACCGCCGGGACGCGACGCAGGCACGCGGCCGAGCCTGCGGCCCGAGCGCGTCAGCTCCGAGCGCGCGCTCGAGATCAAGCGTCGCGTCGCCAGCCTGAATCAACGAAGTTTTCTGTTCGGCGTTCCCGGCATCGTGCTGCAAACGGCCGGCAACTTCACGCAACAGCCCCTGGTCACGCTGCTCGGCGTCGTGCTGCTGGTGATCGGCCTCGTGAACTATGCGCAGATGCGCGGCCGGCACCCCGCGCTCGGCCTGCTCGGGCTCCTCAGTTGCCTCGGCCTGGTGATCCTCACGTTCTTGCCGAAAGCGTGCCTGAACTGCGCGACGAAAAACTCGTCCCGCGCCAAGCGCTGCGAACATTGTGGCGCCCCGCTCGGAGCATGAATCCGCAAGGCACAGCGCCAGGGCGCCGGCGATTCCCGGAAGGAGGAGGCGTCGTCACGGTGTCCTCGCGACACCGTGAACGACGGACCACCCGGCAAGCTTACGGTGCGCCGTCCCCGATTGACTCGGGCGCGCTCGTGACCGCGATTCTCGTCAGTTGGCACCGATCGAGCAGCAGAGCACCGAGCGCGGCTTGCCGCTCGCGTCCTTGCTGATGCCAACGATCTGTCGACCGCCCTCGCATTGGCCCCGGTAGTCTCCCGGTGACCAATTGCCGCCGCCGAGAGAGCCGCGGGCGTCCCCACTGGCGAACGTCATCGTCTGGCAGTCGAAGGCAACGTCCGCGACCCCCTGTGGGCCGCACCGCGCCTTGTTCACGACACCCGTGCTGGTCTGAGCCACGCCCGTGATGACGCTGCCGTCGGGGCACTGGCCCTTGATGAATGTGGGATCCCAGTCCCCTCCCGCAGTGGAGCGCCGGTCGTTACCGCTCGTGATGTTGAGCGTCAGATTGCCGGGCTCCTGCCCGGAATTCGGAGTACCGCAGAACAGGTTTCGAATCGCATGGTTGCCCGTGGGAATGCGCGACACGCCTTCGACGGCCCTTCCGGACGCGCATTCACCTTTGAAAAGGCCCGGGGCCCAATCGCCGTCGCCCGTATACCCTCGGTCGTTTTGCGTCGACATGTTGCGCGTTTCGGCGGGATAGGTGCCGACGTTGACCTGCTCGTAATTGAAGACGAACCCGGCCTGCCCGATGATCTTGTAAGTTCCGGTCGACGGAATCTGAAGCTCCGCGGAGGGGATCAGGCACGCGGTGTTGCTGGGGTTCGCAATGCCGGCCTGGAGCCCAGTTTCACCGACCTTGGTGTAGCTATTTGCCGATACCTGCTTCCAGAGGCTCATGGCGGCCCAGGCGCCGTTGCATCCCCATGACAACGGCACGTCATCAGGCCTCCAGTTGACGGCGGCAGCGCGATAAGCGGAGGTCGTCGCGTTGATTTTTACGACGAAAGCATGCGCGCAGTTTCCATCATCGTAGGTCCCGTCGAGGCTGTTATCCATGCGTTCCGGGCCTGCAAACGTGCGGTCAGGAGCTGCGTTGCCGCACGACGCTTCGCCGAAAGCTTCTCTCGCGATTCCCGCGGTGCCTTCTTCACCCTCCGCGCCCACGCCTCCGCACGCGACCGCGCCACACGGAAGCGCTACCAGTGACACCAGCTTCCACATGTCGACCCCGATGATTCTTTTCATTGTCGGCTCCCCTTCGTTGGTGATTGCGAGCGCGCCGACAAAGCACTCCGCGTGCCACGTCCCAGACGTTCGCTAAACACGCGCGACGGAAGACGAGCGCCACTTCTGGCGCTGCTGCGTGCCGCTCCTGGCACCGAACGGTGCCGTTTCCGGCACTCCAGCACGGACGCACCGCGACGCGAGCGCGGGTGTCCGGGCAAAACGCAACGCGACGCGAAGCGGGTGGCTTCTCAAACTAGGAGAGGCTCAGATCCGTTCGAGCACCGCGCCCGCACCGAGGCCGCCCGCAGCGCAAATCCCGAGCAGGGCCGTGGCCTTGCCGGTACGCGCCAGCTCGTTGGCCACGGTGGTCACCATGCGTGCGCCGGTGGCGCCAAAGGGATGGCCGATCGCGAGCGAGCCGCCGTGGATGTTGAGCTCGTCCGGGTCAATTTCGCCGACGGCGTCGCGTTTGCCGAGCCGCTCCTCGGCGAAGGCTTTGCTGCCGAGCGCCTTGAGCACGCTGAGCACCTGGGCCGCGAAGGCCTCGTGCATGTCGACGAGCTCGATGTCCTTGAGCGTCATCCGCGCGCGGTCGAGCGCCTTCGGCATCGCGATCGCGGGACCGATCAAGAGCTGATCGGCGGGGTCGACGCCCACGTAGCTGAAGCTCCGGAAGGCGGCGAGCGGCTGGAGACCGAGCGAGCGCGCCTTTTCCTCGCTCATGAGCAGCACCGCGGCGGCGCCGTCGGTGAGCGGGCTCGCGTTGCCGGCCGTCACCGTGCCGTCGCTCGCGAACACCGGCTTCAGCTTGGACAGCTTCTCGACGCTGGTGTTCGCGCGGACGAGGCCGTCCGAGTGGACGGTGGCGCCCCCGGGCGTCGTCACGGGCACGACCTCCGTCGCGAACCGGCCCGTCTCGATCGCCCGCGCGGCGCGGTGGTGCGACCGCTCGGCGAAGGCGTCCTGCGCCTCGCGAGTGATGCCGTTGCGCTTCGCCATTCGCTCGGCGCTCTCCCCCATGACCTCGCCGGTGGTGCGCTCGGCGATCTTCGGCATCTTCGGCAGGATGTCGGTGATCGGATTGAGCTGCGAGAGCACGCCGAGGTAGTCCATCGGCGTCCCGCCCTTGCCGAGGGCGAGGGGCCCGAACTTCTGCACCAGCTTCGAC
>Ga0111538_10002671_pt1 | contig 24993 bp, 26 predicted proteins | sample SoiMethybrSBSTD1_FD_79669 | JGI IMG/M metagenome (GOLD analysis project Ga0111538, IMG submission 79669) | Bulk soil microbial communities from a Populus tree surrounding site in Tennessee, USA - Soil MetaG P. TD hybrid SBSTD1 (version 2)... | ecosystem: Environmental > Terrestrial > Soil >...
AGCTTCGAATCGCAGCCCCGCACCGGCGACAAAGTCTTTGAGCGCGACGGCGTCAAACTGTTTTGTGACCTCAAGAGCTATATCTACCTGAACGGCACCGTGTTGGACTACGACAGCGGATTGATGGGCAAAGGATTCGTTTTCATGAATCCTAATGCCAAAAAAAGCTGCGGCTGCGGAAGCTCGTTCTCGACATAAAGCGAGTGCGCGGAAGAATGCCGCGCACAGCCTGGAAAAGACCCCAACCGCACAATGAACTATTTCGACGTCTTCGGCCTGCCGAAACGCCTTAATCTCGATCTAAAACAACTTGAGCGGACGTTTCACGAACTGAGCCGAAAATACCACCCCGACTACTTCACAACGGCGGCAGCCGACGATCGTCTTCGCGCATTGCAGATGACTGCAACGCTCAACGATGCCTATCGAACTCTGCGCCATCCTGTACGGCGCGTGGAGTACCTGGTCGAAATCGAAGGATTCAAACCCGATGGCAGCAAGGTTCCGCAGTCGTTTCTCATGGAAATCTTCGAGATCAATGAGCAACTCGAGGAAGTAAAGGCAGGAAGAGCAAGTAAGGAACAGGTCGCGAACTTGCGCAGGGAAATCGAAGAGCGAGCGCTTGCGTTTGAGTCCCAGCTTCAGGCTGCAGCTGTCGAATGGGACAGGCTCGAGACATCGGGCACCGACGAAGAGCAGCAAAAACAACAACTCTCGCGGTTGACAGAGATTCTCTCGGAATCCTCGTACATCCGCAATTTGGAACGGGAGTTGGAGGAGAAGGCATAATGCCCCGAATCGTTGGCATTGATCTGGGAACTACAAACAGTTTGGTCGCCATTGTTGAAGACGGAAAGCCGCGGGTTATTCCAGGCGCTGACGGCAGCAATCTTGTCCCTTCCGTTGTGTACTTCGATGAAAACGGAACGGTTCTCGTCGGCAATCCCGCTCGCGAAAAGATGGTCGAGAAACCGAAGAACACCATTTTCTCGATCAAGCGCTTCATGGGGAAAGGGCTGGCGGATGTACGGAACGATCTTTCCCTGCTCCCTTTCGAGGTAGCCCCTTCGAGCGATGCGATCATCCGGCTGAAGGCCTTTGGACGTGAATACACGCCGCCACAGATCTCTGCATTCATTCTTCGCGAGCTGAAACAAAACGCGGAACGCGCGCTGGGCGAGGAAGTAATCAACGCGGTAATTACGGTTCCAGCCTATTTCAACGACGCGCAACGTCAGGCCACTAAGGACGCAGGACGCATTGCCGGGCTGGATGTATTGCGAATCGTCAACGAGCCCACCGCAGCGTCACTGGCTTACGGCCTTCAGGAACGGAGGCAGGGGACCATCGCCGTTTATGACTTTGGCGGCGGGACGTTTGATATCTCGATTCTCAAACTGAGTGAAGGCATTTTTGAAGTGTTGTCCACGAATGGGGACACGCATCTGGGCGGCGACGATATCGACGAACAGCTGATCCGTCTCATCCTGAGCGAACTGAAACTCTCTCCTGAGACTCCGCATCTGGCGGCTATTCGAAAAGCCGCGAGAGCGGCAAAGGAGCAACTGTCATCTGCAGAGACCGTCGAGATGACGGTTGAGCCTCTCGGGTTCCGGCGCAAAATCACTCGAGCCGAATTCGACGTCCTGATTGAGCCCACCGTGGAACGCACGCTTCGATCGTGCCGGCAAGCTCTTCAAGACGCCGGCCTCGCTGCAAGCGCCATCGAAGAGGTCGTAATGGTGGGCGGATCGACGAGGATCCCTCTGGTCCGCAGTAGAGTTCAGGCGCTCTATGGCCGCGTACCGCACACGGATCTCAATCCGGACGAAGTGGTCGCTTTAGGCGCTGCAGTCCAGGCGGATATCCTTGCGGGCGGAAAACGCGACATGCTGCTGCTGGATGTTACGCCGCTGTCTCTGGGAATCGAAACGATGGGCGGGGTGGTGTCCAAGATCATTCCGAGAAACTCCACCATTCCCGCAAGTGCCAGCGAGAAGTTCACCACTTTCGTTGACGGCCAGACGAATGTCAGAGTCCATGTTCTCCAGGGAGAGCGGGAACTCGTCAAGGATTGCCGAAGCCTCGCGCAGTTCGACCTCAAAGGTATTCCTCCGATGCCGGCCGGCTTGCCGTTAATTGAGGTGAAATTCCTGATCGACGCCGACGGCATTCTCAGCGTATCGGCACAGGAACAGCGCACAGGCCAATACCAATCGGTCGCTGTCAAACCGACCTATGGCCTCACGGATGACGAAGTCGAACAGATGATTCTGGACTCCTTTGAACACGCCGAAGCCGACATCGAAGCACGCGAAGTCATCGAGGCGCGAAACGAAGCGGAGAGAGTTCTTCTTGCGACGACGAAAAGCATCGCAAAGAAAGAGTTCGCGGACCTTCCTGCTGAGGAGCAGGCTGGCATTACAGCCGCAGCCGATTATTTGCGTGACATCGTCAAGGCCCCCGATCACCGGGCAATCCGCGAAGCAACCGAGCGTCTCGACCAGGCGACGCATCACTTCGCTGAAATTCTCATGAACGCTTCTATTGCTGAAAAACTGAAGGATAAGCGAGTGAGGGAAATCGAATGAGCCGACCACTCACATGGACGAGCACTGAAGATATCGCGATCGCGTTAGCGGATCGACATCCGGAAGTTGATCCTTTGTCTGTTCGCTTCACGGATCTTCACAAATGGGTTATGGCGCTCGACGGATTCAAGGACGACGCCAAGAATTCCAACGAGAAGAAACTGGAAGCGATTCAAATGGCCTGGCACGAGGAGTGGCAGGATCGAAAGGCGTAACTCGTTGACTCATGCCGAAAGCGCCCCGACGTTATCGATAAGGCGGGTTTTTCCAATCCAGATGGCCGCCGCGACGCGTACTTCCCCGCGGATCTCCGTCACAGGCTGCAACTCGATCGGATCGACAATTTCAAAATACTCCGGACGTATTCTCGGCTCGGCAGCCAGAATCCACATGGACGCGTCTTTCACGACGCGAATGTCTCTTTCCCCTTCTTCCACCATCTTCTTTGCTGCCAGCAAGGCGCGAAACAGAGCGGGCGCTGCGGTTCTCTCCTCGGCATCGAGGTAAACGTTTCGCGAACTCAAAGCCAGTCCATCCGCATCCCTGTAGATGGGAACACTGACAACTTCAACGCCGAAGTTGAGGTCTTCGGCCATCTTCCGGATGATGCGCAGCTGTTGGTAGTCCTTCTCTCCGAAGTACGCCTTGTGCGGCTGAATCACATTGAAGAGTTTCGCGACGACCGTCGCCACGCCGCGAAAGTGGCCGGGACGGAAAGGTCCACATAAGTGGTCGCCCAGCTGCGTCACTTCGATGAAAATTCTCTGCTCGGAGAGGTACAAGTCTTCACGGGACGGCACCCAGACCAGATCCGCTCCCACCCGCTCGCAGACTTCCAAATCCTTTTCGAGCGGCCGGGGATAACGCTGGTAGTCTTCGTTCGGCCCGAACTGCAAAGGATTCACAAAAATGCTCACAACGACGAAGTCGCACTGGGCGCGTGCATTCTCGATGAGACTGGCATGTCCGGCGTGCAACGCTCCCATCGTCGGCACCAGGCCGATGGTCTTCCCGCCACGACGAATCGCGTCCAGTTGTTGACGGACTTGAGGAACAGTGCTGACTGTGGAAAGTTTCACTGACGCGGGGGGGCCTGTGGAAACTGGCCTGAGCGCACCTCTTCGATATAGGTCTGCGTCGCTTTAACAATGGTGCTGGCAAGATGGGCGTATTGATGTACGAATGACGGAATCGCCTGATCGTTTAGCCCGAACGCGTCGTAGCTGACGAGAACCTGTCCGTCGCAGTGTGGGCCGGCACCAATGCCGATCGTGGGGATACTGACGGCTGCGGTGACGGCGGAAGCCACATCCGATGGGATGGATTCCAGCACGATTGCAAAAGCACCAGCCTGCTCGAGTTCTTTTGCATCGGCCAGGAGTCTGGATGCAGATTCTTCATCGCGCGCCTGCTGGCGAAATCCGCCCATCGCGTGAACCGATTGAGGCGTCAGCCCCAGATGTCCCATCACCGGAATGCCGTAGTCGGTGAGGCGCCGGACCACATCGAGAATGGCATGCCCGCCTTCCACTTTGACTGCCGCCGCGCCTCCCTCCTGTATCAGCCGTCCTGCGTTTCGAATCGCTTCGTCCGCGCTGACCTGGTAAGTGAGGAATGGCATGTCCGCGACAACCAAAGCGCGCGTCGTGCCACGTCTCACCGCCTGCGTGTGATGAATCATCATTTCGAGCGTGACGGGAATCGTGGTGTCGTACCCGAGGACGACCATTCCCAGAGAGTCTCCGACGAGGATCACGTCGATGCCGGCGCCGTCGAGCAAGCGCGCCATGGTGGCCTCATAGGCCGTGAGAACCGCGATCTTCCTCCCTGCCGCCTTCATTGCTCGCAGGTCGGGTATGCGGACAGACTTCATGATGCCCTAAAGAGTACCGCAAAACGCAAAACGGAGTGAATCACTTCACTCCGCTTCACAATCCTAAGAAGGCTTTATCCGAGGCGTCCCTGCCTCAGAGGGTCATACCTACCACTGGCTCTGTATGGAAGTCACAGCGTAGGTTGCCAGGCAAAGAATCATTAGAATCAAGCCCGTCACGACAGTCCGCATCTGCTACCCCCCTTCTTCAATCTCGATTTTCAGGAACGCTTCCAAAAGAGCATGTAAAAGGCCAAAAAGAGTTGCTTGAGGCCACATCGTAAATCAGCAAGTTAGGAAACCGGCCCGCGAGCGAACCCATCAACTTGCTTGGCAAAAGTGACGCTTTTAAACCTCTTTTAACAAAACTTTAAGTACGCCGGGCTCGCGAGCCAATCGAAATGCCGCCGTGGCCTTGGATAAAGGCAATTCCTCGGAAATCAGATCCGCAACATGGACCTTTGCGGAAGAGAGTAGGTTCAATGCTGGCTCAAAACGTCCGCAACGCGAACCCACAAGGCTGATCTCGTTGACGATAACAGGCGCCGTGTCGAGCGGGACGTTGCCATGCACCGTGGATTTAAGAACCACCGAGCCACGAGGACGCGTCATTTTTATGGCCTGCGCCAAACCGTTGACAGAGCCGGTCGCCTCGACAACATAGTTGTACGCGGCGACGGGAAAGCGCTTACCCGCGATTTCGGTCGAGACACCCGCCTTTTCAGAGATGCGTAGTTTCGATTTGTGGCGCCCATACTGATGAACGCGATGCCCCGCCGCTTGCAGCACCTGGGCAACAAGCAATCCCAGCTTCCCGTCGCCCAATACCGCAATCTCCGCGCGGCGTGGAAGCGAAACCTGATCGAGGATCTCACAGGCCGCCGCGAGCGGCTCCACGAACACCGCCGCTTGATCCGTAACAGATGCCGGAACCGTGTGGAGATTCACTTCGGGTAGCGTCAGGAATTCCCGGAAAGCACCAGGATGCCCCACGATCCCCAGAACCTTACGCGTGGGACAGTGCCGCTCCAGGCCACGCTTGCACCACTCGCAGCGCCGACATGCAAGATTGATTTCACCGACGACGCGCCGACCGAGAAGACGGGAATTGTCCGACTCTACAACCTCGCCGACGAATTCATGGCCTGGCGTGCCGGAAAAATCATAGTAGCCGCGAAGGAGTTCCAGGTCGGTGTTACAGATGCCGCCGTACAGCAGTCGTACCACGGCATAGCCTTCAGGACGCCGTGGCTTTGCAGTCTTTCGAATCGATGCACGTCGCTTTTCAAAGTGGACCGCAATCATGCGGGTTAGCGTATCATCATCGTTTCTACAAAGTGAGGCCGAGAACATGAGAGCCATTCGCGTGCACGAATTTGGTCCCCCATCGGTAATGAAGGTTGAAGATGTCTCCGATCCAAAGGCCGGGCCGAAACAACTCGTCATAACGGTCCGCGCAGCCGGCGTGAATCCCGTGGATACCTACATTCGTGCCGGCACCTATGCGAAAAAGCCTGCGCTTCCCTACACGCCGGGTTTTGACGCAGCCGGTGTCGTCGACTCCGTCGGCCCGGACGTGACCCGCTTCAAACCCGGCGATCGCGTGTACATGAACGGAAACGTCAGCGGCGCGTACGCGCAGAAAACTCTGTGCCTCGAGGATTCGGTCTTCCCTCTTCCCGAACGTCTTACATTTGCACAGGGCGCCGGTATCTGGGTTCCCTATGCAACTGCATACTACGCACTGCACGATGTCGCGAAAGTGGGGCCCGCAGAAACCGTCCTTGTTCATGGAGCTAGCGGAGGCGTTGGCAGCGCCGCCGTGCAAATCGCTCGCGCCGCGGGCCTGCGAGTCCTCGGAACGGCCGGAACAGACAAGGGCCTGGAGCTGGTTTCGAGCCTTGGCGCGGCGGCGTTCAATCATCGCGACAGTGGATACCTGGATCGCATCTCCGAAGCGACACAGGGACGCGGTCCCGATGTGATTCTCGAAATGCTTGCAAACGTCAACCTCGCGAAAGACCTGGGCATGATTGCACCGCGAGGAAGAATTGTTGTCATCGGAAATCGTGGAACCATCGAGATCAATCCACGAGACGCGATGGCGAAGGCTGCCTCCGTGATCGGCATGCTGTTGATGAATACGACAGCGGAGGATGCCCGACGCATCAGCGCCGCCGTAAACGCCGGTTTCGAGAACGGAACTTTGACTCCCGTTGTGGGCCGAGAATTTCCGTTGAGCGACGCGGTGCAAGCGCACGAAGCTGTGCTTGCACCAGGAGCGCTTGGCAAAATTGTCTTGATTCCTTAATCCAACCAGGAGAAACAGAAATGAATGGCATAGCTCGCGGCCTCTTACAGGAATTGGAGTTCGAAGCGCCGAGTACGCGAAAGACTCTCGAGCGCATACCCGAGAAGTTCGATTGGAAACCTCACGCGAAGTCGATGCCCCTCGGCAGGCTCGCTCAACATCTTGCGGAGATTCCACACTGGACAGTGGAGTCGATTTCGAAAGATGAGCTGGACCTTGCGCCTCCGGGCGGTCCTCCACATGCGCCGCCGCCACCCATGACGAGTCGAAGTGAGATTCTCGAATTATTCGACAAGAATCTGGCCAAAGCCAAAGCCGCGCTGGAAGGAGCAAGCGATGAGCATCTGCTGAAACCATGGTCGTTGAAGATGGGCGGGAAAACTGTGCTGACACTGCCGCGAGTTGCGGTGGTGCGGAACTTCGTCTTGAATCACACCGTGCATCACCGCGCGCAGCTGGGAGTCTATCTCCGGCTGAACGATGTCCCCGTGCCCTCGGTATATGGCCCTTCAGCTGACGAAGGATCGATGGGATAGGGCCCAAAAAATATAAGGGGGCCGCAGAGGCCCCTTTTCATCAGAGCGAATTCGCGCCGACCTACCGTCCGCGATTCACCGCTTTCTTCAACTCGGCACCAGCAGCAAATTTCGTGACTTTCTTCGCGGCGATCTTCAAAGGCTGTCCGTTCTGCGGATTTCTGCCGGTTCGCGCCTTTCGTGAGCTGACCGAGAAAGTGCCGAATCCAACCAGTGTGACCTTCCCTCCGCGCCTCAGCGCCCCCGTTACTCCTTCGATTGCGGAGTTCAATGCACTACCAGCCTGGACCTTGGAAATCCTGGCATCTTTCGCGATCTTCTCAATCAACTCGCCCTTGTTCATATCGATATCCTTTCTCGTAGGCTTGATCTGTTGGAAAGTTTTTGACGACAGCAGCGACCGACTCTACATGTCGTTTCGCAAACCTGTCAACAGTGTTTTGCCCGCTGAAACTCAGTGCTGGCGCGGGATTTCAAAAATGGAGGAGGGAAGTTACTTGACAAGATGAACTACATAATGTGTCTGCCACCGTCAACGTGAATCACTTCTCCCGTGATGTAGTCGTTCTCGATTAAGAAGACGATAGCGCTCACAATGTCGCGCGCGTCACCAGCTCTTTTGAGGAGAGTGCGATCGATAGCAAGATGTTTTTGATCCTGCGTGTAGTGTTCCGGAAACAGAACCGGACCGGGCGCAACGCCGTTCACCTGGATTCTCGGCGCGAGTACTTTTGCCAATCCACGATTCACTGCAATCAGCGCCGCCTTCGATATGCTGTACGCCAGGTAGCCCGGCCAGATGGTGTCACCCGCAACGTCGACAAGGTTCACGATCTTTCCTTGTTCCTGCCGGTTCATCAGAGTTGCCGCTCGTTGGGCGATGAAGAATGGCGCCCTGGCATTCGAATCCATCTGCACGTCCCACAAATCCGGAGTCGTTTCGGAAAATGTCGCGGGATCGAATGCGGACGCATTGTTCACAAGAATGTCCAGACGGCCCATTTTCTTTTCGAGATCTGAAAACATGGCGTCGACCTCGTGGAGATCTGTGAGTTCCGCGTGAAAGATCTCACCCGAACCGCCTGCGGCATTGACGAGGCGAAGCGTCTCCTGCGCTCCCGGTTCGTCAGAACGATAATGAACTGCAACACGCGCTCCACGGCGAGCGAGCGCCACAGCCGTTTCCCGGCCGATGCGTTTGGAGGAACCTGTAATTAATGCTACCTTCCCCGCTATGTTCATAGGATTGGCCGTCATTATAGCTGCGAGCGCGTGAGCGAAGGAGAGAGACGATGAACGTGGGTCAAAAGGCTCCGGATTTCAATGTTAAGGATGACTCCGGAAAGACAGCGAAGCTGTCTGACTTCAAGGGGAAGAAGGTTGTTCTCTACTTCTATCCGAAGGACGACACGCCGGGGTGTACGAAGGAAGCCTGCAACTTCCGCGATGGCCTTGACGCGATTCGCAAGAAAGGCGCTGTCGTTATCGGCGTCAGTGCAGATTCCGTAGAGTCACACAAGAAATTCAAAGCGAAGTTCGATCTGAATTTTCCGCTACTGGCGGACACCGAACGAAAAATCATTGAGGACTACGACGTCTGGAAGGAAAAGTCGATGTACGGCAGGAAGTACATGGGAATCGAACGCACGACCTTCATCATCGGCAAGAATGGGAAGATTACGCACGTGTTTCCGAAAGTGAAGGTGACAGAGCATGCAGACGAAGTGCTGGAAGCCTTAAACGAGGAGTAGTTCCCTCTAGCGACGTTGGCCGCCGCCGGGTTGACCGCCAAATGGAGCCCCACCTGCGCCCGGGCCGCTATTCGGGGCCCCGCCACCCGGACCACCTGCTGGGCCGCCCCGAGGCCCACCAAATCCGCCACCAATTCCACCAACGCCGGTGCCGCCAATACCGCCGATTCCGCCGCCGGCACCAACGCCTCCGATCCCGGTGCCCGGACCCGTTCCGCCTCCACGTCCATCAGCAGAACGTCCGCCGCCGGCTCCTCCAGCTCCTCCACCACCACCGCCACCTGAATTTGCGGCCAGCATCGGCGCGACGAATTCCCACTCGTTGTACTTCTCTTTCTCGTTATAGATCATGACGCTGTCTCGCGTGCTTTCCGAAGCGACACCCGCGATGCCTGGTGAGATCTGAATCCCGGCAGGAGCGCCAAAGCCGGCGCCCGTAATTGCTGAGGGGGCGCCCGCTGTGGGCGCGCCCGCAGCGGGCGCACCAGCGCCACCCGTCGAACCGCCCGGAAAGGGACTAGCGCCTCCTCCGGTTCCCGTGCCACCTGTTCCATTACGATTGTTTCCCGTGGTAGAGGAAGACGAACTCACTCCAAGAGGATTCCCCATCGTGCCGAGGCCGCTTAGGGAACCTGGCGTCACGTTTCCGCCCAACGACGCTCCGCCGAATGCGCCACCAAGCGTACCGCCCTGCGAACTGGCGCCACTGCCGACACCACCTACGCCTGCGCGACCTGTGTTATTCGTTGCTCCGCCGGCAAATGAGCTGACACCACCGTTTCCACCCGTTCCCATGCTGGATCCAACCCCCGCGATGGTGCCCGTACTCCCGGAACCTCCGGTCGAAGTCCCAGCGGGTGGACGACCGCCACCTGCTGCAGGCCCTGCGCCTCCACCAGACAAACTACCCGGAGTGCCGGCAACGCCACCCGGTATGCCGCTCGCCATGTTCGTGGACACAGGCAACGTCATCATCGTCAGCGAACCCGTCAGCGATCCATCCGCGTTGACATTGATCAGCCGAAACTCCTGGCCGGTGACGGGATCAAGGTACTGCTTGCGAATAAACCGAAAGCCATCGCGAGAGATCAGATCTTCAACGCTCGACGGATAGGCGCCGCCGTACTTGCGCTGGTATTTCTGAATGGCACGGATGTATTCCTGACCGCGAAATATCAACTCCTGCTCGGTTTCGCGTCGAGTCTGCATGACACGAAGAGGAATGACAACGGCGGTAAGCACCGCCGCGGCAGTCAGCATGCAAATCAATGCCGCCAGTGCAAAACCTGCGTCCTGACGAGCGCGTTTCATTATTGAGTCCTGGTGAAAGTCTGCTTCCGTTTCAGGTTAAGGTCTTCGATCTCGACAAGATTCTCGGTCAGTTTGCTGATGCAATACTGCCCCATCAGGCACTCGCCTTCCGTCACGGTGTACGTCGTGCCGGCTTCGGTAATCGATCCCAGAAGTTTGCCGCCGCCCTTGGCCACGGAAAACCCTTCGTAACGGAATGCCTTGAAGGGTGGTGGGGGCGGTGGTGGAGGCGGGGCCACAGGACCCGGAGGAACAGAGGTAGTCGGTATGGACACCGGAATCACGGGCTGCACGGGCTTCGGGACGGGCTTCTGTCCATAACTAAAGGGATTCTTTCGCCCCACTTCATTCGAAGCAATGTCCTTAACCCAGCCGAGTTGAATCTTTGCACCCTGTCCTGGTTTTATCGGAGTACTTTTAGCTCCCGTCTTCGTTGCCTCTGCCGTATTCGAGGCAACGGCGTCGGCCCGGTACATCCAGGTGTAGGCACCCACACCAATAGCCATCAGGATCACAAGCAATGCGGTTTTCCGTTTGTCCGAGGTCGTCATTGGTAAAAGTACGTCTCCAAAGCGAGAGAAAGTCCTACGGACCCTCCCGAGGCTACAGCCACGGGCTGCTGACCAGGTTGAGTAACAGCGGCTTGATCCGAACTCGCCAGCTCTATATTGGTGATCAGAAAAAACGTATCCGACTCCTCGAGTTCGCGAATAAAGTCGACGACGTTCTTGTATCCGCCTTCGAGAGGAATCGTAATCGCAACGGAATTCAACCCCGCCGTCGGTTTCGGGTCCAGATTGAAAGCCACCTTCGTCTTCTTTACACCGGAGCGTTGCACCATACTATCCAAACTCGAGACGATGTGCGAATAACCGGAATTGCGCTGGATGAGATGCATCATCAGCAGCGCGTCTTTGTCTTTTTCGAAATGATCGAGATCGGTACTGGTGTTCTTCAGACTCGCGAGGTAGCTTTTGTTGGTTCCGATCTGAGCCTTCAACCCTTGCATGGACTGCTGCAACTGTTCGTACTCCGTGCGAGCGGGCCGATTGAGAATGAAGAAGAACAAAACATTGACGACGCCGAGCACTGCGAGCAATGCCGCAAAAATGTATTGTTGACGTTGCCGACGATAGATCATTTCGCGCCACCTTTGGATTTCGCGCCGCTTTCGGCTTTCGCGACGCCTTTAGGTTTCGCGACGCCTTCGGCTTTGGTGGGGTCTTCGGGTTTAACGCCACCTTCGGGTTTATACGCCGCGCTTAGCGTGAACTCCACTTCGCTCGTTGTCGTGGCGCCCTTCTTTTCCTCCACGGCAAGGGTTACATCCTCAAAGACCTTCGAGGTTTCCAGGGCCCGCAGGAACTGTGTCGCATCGGCAAGGCTGCGTCCGCGGATGTGCATGTTGAGATACATCCTGCCTTGCTCGCTGAGAACGGGCTGAAGCGCCACCAAACGGACATCATCCGGCACCAGCTTCTCCAGCTGCGCCAGAAGACGCGTCCACGAAAAACTCTTGCGCAGCAGGAGCTGGTTCAACTGCTCCACTTCCGACAGCTTCGCGGTGGCATTGCTGCGACCCATTTTGGCATTGAGGGAGCGCATGTTTTCGCTCAGACTGTCCGCTTCTTTTCGAAAGACTCTCTCTTCCTCGCGGCTCGCGGCGGCGAGGGTTGAATACCGCTGGTACCCATAAAACTGCACAACGCTAACCGCGATGAGAATCAACAGGAGTGCGAACAGACCGAGGTTTGCCGCACGATAGGGTCTAAACGGACGAGTGGATAGATTTAAATCGAATTGGCCCATACAAAACCTACGGCGCCGAGAGCCGGCTTAAAAATGTCCTCTACAGTGTCCGGTCCCATGGAGCGGACAGGAACGCCAAGCTTTTCTTCAAGTTCATCCATCTCTCTGTGAATCGCTCTGTCATATCCGCATACCGTGGCGTTGGCGAGAGAGCGTCCGCCAAGCTTGTCCTGGTAATACATCATTGTGGGATAGACAGCGTCGTACAACGGCATATCGGTGACGCGCCGATAGAAGCGCGGCCGATGGTTCTGGAAGATCGTGGTCGCAACCGAATCGGGCGCGATCTTCACAAACAGGACATCTTCGGAGCGTTTTCCCGGAACCGCGGCCGGATGCAGGTCCATGACAGCGACGCCGGACGGAACGATGTAGCCCGCATGAATATCAAGCTTCTCCAGAAGATCCTCATACTCCTGAACAATGGCCCGCGGGGAGAGAGCGACAATCACATCAAACCCTTTTCCCTCGGGTCCTTCATGTGGACCCAGGACCTGGTACGCCAATTGTGCGGTGTCCACATCGAAGGGAACGCTTTTCTTGAGTTTCCATCGAATGAAGGCTTCGCGATCCTGAGCCTTTCCGGCCAGGCTTTCTACGGTGACGAATGCGATTCGGCTCGATTCGTCCGGGATCACGACACTCATCTCAAAACCTTTGGCGCCCGCGCGCCGTATGGCGTCCTTCGTGATGTCACGAACGGCCGCAACGTCAACCATGTTCCTCTCCGCAAGCGAGCCCACGATGGCGCCGCTCGGCAGGGATTCCACAATTTTCCCCACAACTTTTTTGTGGGCTGAATCCACACCCGCCACGATGACGTGACGCGCGGTAAACTCACAGGACCAGAGTGGCCGTGGAGACCCGAACAACTTTTTTATGGGGTCGAGAACGCTTCTACTCAATGAACGTCACCTTATTGATTTCCCGCAGTGTGGTTTCGCCGGCCAGCACTTTGGCCACGGCACTTTCACGCAGGGAAGTCATTCCTTCTTCATACGCCGCTCGTTTGATTTCCGATGTCGGCTTCTTCTCGATGATCAGATCGCGAATCTTGTCGGAGAGATCGAGCAGTTCGTGGATTGCAGTTCGTCCGTGATATCCGGTACCGTTGCATTCCAGACATCCGACGCCCTCCTTGAACTGGAACTTGCCATACTTGACCGGGTCCAGGCCCGCCTCCTTTAGCACCTCCGCCGAATACGTAACCGACCGCTGACAGTTCGTACACACCATGCGCACGAGACGCTGTGCCAGGATGCAGTTCAGGGCGGACACGAAGTTGTACGGATCCACGCCCATGTTCAGGAACCGCCCCAAAACGTCGACTACATTATTAGCGTGAACTGTGGTGAAAACTAAATGGCCAGTTAGTGCTGATTGGATGGCTATTTGTGCCGTTTCCATGTCTCGGATTTCTCCAACCATGATTTTGTCGGGGTCATGACGCAGAATGGATCGCAGCCCGCGAGCGAACGTTAGCCCTTTCTTTTCATTGACCGGGATCTGGGTGATGCCCTGCAGCTGATACTCGACGGGATCTTCAATCGTGATGATCTTGTCTTCCGAATTGCGGATTTCCATGATGGCGCCATAGAGCGTGGTCGTCTTGCCGCTTCCGGTCGGGCCGGTGACGAGGACCATCCCGTAAGGCTCCTTGATGTACCGTCGGAACTTTCGGATATCACTTTCCGCAAAGCCCACAACGTCCAGGCTCAGCGTCCGAAATTTTTCGCTGATCGTTTCCTTGTCGAGAATACGGATCACCGCATCTTCGCCATGGATGGACGGCATGATGGAAACGCGGAAGTCGATCGAGCGGCCCCCCTTGTATCGGGTCTTGAATCGGCCGTCCTGGGGAACGCGGCGTTCGGAGATGTCGAGCTCCGACATGATCTTGATACGCGAAAGGATCGTCGAATGGTGCTCTTTTGCGATCGGCGCCATAGCCTCGGTCAACGCACCGTCGATGCGGTACTTAACCCCGACTTCGGTATCCCGAGTCTCGATGTGAATATCACTCGCCCGGCGCTCCAGCGCGGTAAAGATAATCGTGTCGACCAGGCGGATGATCGGGCTGGATTCTTCCTGGGTGATCTTCTCGATCGTGATGGTTTCATCGCCGCTCTCATTTTCGCGGATAAGCTGAAGCTTGAAACCCTCGGTCGCTTCTTCGAGCATCCGCTGCGAAGATTCGGACTTCTTCAATAGATCCTGAATCTCCGATTGGGGCGCAACGCGTATCACCAGGTCTCGTCCCAGCAAGGCGGAGACTTCGTCGATGAGCACCAGATCGCTGGGATCCGCCATCGCAACGACGAGGGCTTCACCTTCCATCCGCAGAGGAACGAAGTTGTATCGGAACATCAGCTCTGCCTGGATCGATCTGAAGAGATCGAGATCCAGGTCTGTGCCGCTTAATTCAACAAACTCGCAACGGTAACGCTCCGCCAGTTGTCTTGCGACGAGCCGATCATCGCTGATCGTGAGTTGTTCTTTCATGATCTGATCTGTGACCCCAGACTGAAGATCGGTAAGTACAAGGAGACGAGAATATACGCGACGAATGCCGCGACGAAGATCAGGATCGCCGGTTCGATGTAACTCAGTAACGCGGTCGACTTGATGTTCACATCCTCGTCATAGAAATCGGCGACATGATTCAACATTTCGGGAAGAGAACCTGTCTGTTCTCCCACCCGCATCATTTCAATAGACAGAGACGGAAAGTGCCCGCTTTTCTCGAGGCTGTCCGACAACGACTTCCCTTCTCGAACCTCACCGATCGCATGCGCAATAGACTTCTCAATCACGGCATTTCCCGATGCATCGCGTGTTACTTCGAGAGCCGAAAGCAGCGGCGTACCTCCCTGGAGCAGCATCGACAAAGTGCGCGACAACTGAGCCATGGAGAACATCGTCCAGAGATTGCCAAGGATCGGTAGATCGAGCTTGAGGCCGTCAAAGCGGCTACGGCCGGCTTCCGTTCCGGACCAAAACCAGAGACCAACGCCGACAAGAATAAGCGCCGGCAATACATAGAAAATGTTGGCCTGCGCGGCCATCGCAACCTGAATCAGAATCTTTGTGGGAAGCGGAAGCTCGACGTTGAGATCGCGGTACAGGTCGGCGAACTTCGGAATGACGAAAGTCATAATCACCGCGACCATCACAAGGGATAACAGAATCAGAAATGCCGGATAAATCAGCGAGTTGATGAACCGCTTTCGCACCGACATGATCGTTTTTTCGTAGTGAATGTGCCGATGGATCACGTTTACCAGGTCGCCGCTTCGCTCCCCCGCGAATATAGACGCCGTATACACCGTCGGGAAGACACCCTGAGCCCGCATTGCATCCGATAGCATCGCCCCCGAATGGACTCGCTCTCGCACATCCGCGATATGGCGCTGAAGAATCGGGTTCTTGATTTGTGATTTCAGCAGATCCAGCGATCGCAGGATGGGCAGTCCGGCTTTGATCAGCGCCGCGAATTGCTGGTTGAAGATGATGAAATCTTCAGTCTTGATTCGCACACGGCGTTGCCTCTTTCCGGGTGCGAGATTCCAGCCCTTCTGCCTGACGGAAATGGGGAGCAGACCCTGCTCCTGCAGATGATGCCGAACTTCTTCCAGGTTCTGACCGACCAGAGTGGCCGTGATCACTTCACCGCTTGGTTTTGCGTACTTGCAGTCGAATTCCATGCTCGAACTGACCTACTGTTTGACGACTTGTGCTCCGGCTGGAATCTTGAAGATCGACTGGTCCAGCCTTTGGGTATCGATGTTGGTAAACCTGAACTCGTTACGCTGACCGTCCGCCGCCGTTAACGACAGGCGGAGGATAAAAAAATTCGGGTCGACCTCGATCATTACCTCTTTCAAGTCCTTGTTCTTTGTTGGGCGCATCTGCACCACTCGATTGCCGTCCTTTGGTGGCAAACCGTAAAACCGGTCGAACTGATTCTTCCACGGGGTCTCACGATTTCCCACAACCTGAATAATCGTAAGGAGGTCCCCGCTCGCATTATCGATCGGAAGCACCAGTGCCTGATTTATCGGCTCGGGCGTATAAATCGTGTAGTTCTTCCCGTCGAAATACTCTGTCTTCTTTTGCGGACTGAGATACTCGAAACGCGCCCTCCGCCCGGTTTTCAGATATACATGACCCCGCGAAACCACCTTTTGGTTCGAAGAATCTTGCTGAATCTGTTCGAAATCCGCGGAAAAGCTGTCGAGACGGCCATAGGTCCGGCTGACCCGGTCCACGACTTCGCTGGGCGCAAGTTGTTGCTGGGGTAGCAGTACCAGTAACAGAAGAAGGAAATTAGGCATGAAGTCAGGGTAAGACAAGTACATACGGGGATTGAAGGAGGAAATGAGGGGATTAACACGCTTGACTCTGAACGATCAGAAATCTCGAAATCGGACAAACGGAAACCTCAGATCCGAGATTGGAAACGGAACCGGTCCAATCTGCAATCTCGGACTTCGGATCCGAGGTTTCCGTTCGTCCGATTTCGAGATTTCTCCATTTTTTGAGCCAGTTAGATTGGTGCTGGACGTTGGGGGGAAGGAACCGCAAAAAAACGGGGGGAACGAATTCCCCCCTTGGTTTCGACGCTACTGAACCGGATATCCGGTCAATCCTCCAGGTGCCCTACTCGAGAACATCGAGTATCGAACGACAAAGTCCGGACCGCTGTAGTAGTCGTATCGGGAAGTCGCCGGTGACACGCCATTTGCGAAGGCTGAGTAGTTCAGATTACCGCCCGACAGGGTAATCGTGAACGCGTAACCGTTAAAATTCGGGTTGTCATAGCGGTCATCCAGCAACCGTGCTGTGATGAGATCGCCCATCGTTCCATAGTTGCCGTTCGTCGAAGAGTAGCTGACCTGCGCCGTATTCAGATTCCGCATGTTTGCCACTGCGGCTGATTCGTTCGACGCCTGCCGTGATCGCAGAAGGCTCGGGATCGCGATCGTCGCAATGATCAGGATGATCGCAATCACAATCAAAAGTTCTAGTAACGAGAAGCCATTCGTCTTGTTCAAGTTACCCCCAAATGTCGCTGGGCCGCACTTCTCCCGTAGTCTTTACGAGAGGGGAAAGTGAAACCCGAAAGGTTGGAGAGGAGACGCGTCCCTCGTCTCCTCTCCGGGCCTCACGACAAATCCGTGTTCTTACTGAACGGATCTGCCGGACTGACCGGTAGGAGCCAACGTCGCAGTCGTCGAATACCGCACGACGGCGTCCGGAGTACTGTAGTACCCATAACGGCCGGTGTTCGAAGAAGCCGGGTTGGCTGTAACCGTATAGTCCTGTTTCAAGGCGTCGAGCACGATCGAATAGGTGTACCCTGCCTTGGTGCCCGTAAACGTGTCGTCAACCAGCTTGGTGGCGATCAAACCTGCCATGTCGCCATAGCTACCAGCCGCTGAGGACAGATAAGTGACTTGCGCTGTATTGATCGTTCGCACGTTTGCGACCGCAGCAGACTCATTGGCCGCCTGGCGCGAACGGAGCAAGCTCGGGATCGCGATAGTGGCAATGATGAGAATGATCGCAACGACGATCAAAAGTTCCAACAGCGAAAATCCTTTGTTATTGTTCTTCATTCCATTCCCTCCGTGAAATTCGAATCTCATGAGTAAGAAACCAACCGGTCACTTGCCTTACAAGGAACGTAAGGCGATGCCATCCTTTGCAATCCCGAGACCAGTAGGGGGGCGATTGAAAACAAAGGGGATGTATGGGGGCGAGTCCGCAAAAAGTAACAAACTTTGTCACTCGCCCTAACGAAAAAGGTTATTTCGCTCCCCTGCCGGGGGCGGCAGCGGACCACCGGGTGTCGATGGGCTTGGCTGGATCCGCCGTAATCTGCAAATCCGCACAATGATGGTAAGAAAAATCACCATCGCGATTCAGGCCGTGTTCCGCCATGAATTGAATGATCTGCAGGGTGCACTTCTCGCAGTTGATATTGGGAATGTCGACATCCGTCTCGAACATCTCTTCTCCGCGTGCCGTGTGCGCAAAGAGGCCGTCCGCCAGGATTGGCGGCCGAGCGGGGTTTTGAATAACGGCCGAAACGGACATCGGCCCTCGCGCACCCTCTTTCGTCGTCACTTCAGGATCCTTGGGGAGTTCTGCCCTCGAGCTTACCGCAAGCGCAACGCGGTAATGGCCCGGATGGTGCACGGTTTCCTGAATCTTCAAGTGCAGTTTCGTGCCGCCCCGAATCTTCGTTACAGCACCGGATGGCGTGCCAGGATTGGCAGAAGTTCCGCCGCACGGCGCCATCTTTTGCGGATCTCCGTTCGTTGCCTCGTTCAGCCATGATGCGGGCTCGAGCAATTTGAAGTGAGCCGCCGTGAATGGCGCGAATGCCGCAGTTGCGAGGAGCGCCGTCGCTATCAAGTACGCCAGATGTCTCATGTTAAACCTCCGTTCAGTGCAAGGAATCATAGAAGGGCATTTCAGTACAACAGCTTTGTCCTTCCTTCGTCAAAAACCGGGGCCCTGGGCGGCAATCGCCAACCAAAAAGCCAAAAACAATCGACATGTCGTGGTGTTAGAGTGTGCCCATGTTCGATCGTCTGGGCATCCGGGACCGTCATGAACTCCTCGTTTGGCTCTGCCTCGTTCTTCTGGTTGCCATAACGCCCGCAGGCAAGGAATCGACGCAACCCCTGGTTCTGTGGATGTATCGAACGCTTCTTCTCGTTCTCATCGCTTCGTACTTCCTTTGGACGGACAGATCCCGATTACAGCGCCTGCCTTTGTACTTCTTAGCCGCACTCACGATTGTGGCGGGCGTCATGGCGATCTCCGTTTTGCGGTGGGATGGATCGTCATTTGAGGGCTGGTATGTCTTTTACGAGAACATCCTGTTTATCGCAGCCTTCGTTGTACTGGCTCACGGCGGAAAAGCGCGATCCACTGCATGGAAGCACGGAATACTTGCTGCTGTCGTTCTCATCAACGTTGCCTATATCGCTGGAACACTGATCATCGGCAAGCGTCCGTTGCTGGGGCCCTTTGTGAATCCGAATTATCTCGCGTCCTTTGTGCTGCCGGGAATCGCGGTGTGCGCGGCAGTCGTGCTGCTGGGATCTTCAAAGGCTCTGCGAATTGCCGCGGCCGCGGCAGGACTATTCCTCTATTACGGCATCGGGCAAGCATCATCACGCGGGGCAACTCTCGCCGGGCTGGCGCTGCTCAGTCTTGCGGCGTACCGTGCGGCGCGCCGGCGCGGAGTTTCGATCGCGTGGATGGCGTTGGCCGCAGTGGTCCTGTTGACGATCACTATCAGCGTCAATACCGCGCTTGTTCAGAAGTTTCTCGATCGCGGCGGCAGGGACCCGTACAACTATCAGCGAGGAAGCATCTGGGTGGGAACGCTGAGGATGATTGCAGACCATCCTGCCATGGGTACCGGACTCGGATACTTTTCCTACATTTCGAAAGCCTACACGCCTCCGGTCGAGGCGACTGTTGCCCGGTACCGTCGCTTCGCAAACATCGCGCACTCCGAATACCTGCAGTACGTCGCAGAGATTGGCGTTCCGGGAGCGTTATTGCTCTTCACGCTGGGAGGAGGCCTCTTGCTGCTGGCCTGGCAGCGTGCGCAGAACATGGAACCTTCGAACGCCGTGATCCAGGAGTCTGCTTTGCTGGCGGCAACAGGCCTGTGCGTTCACGCGCTGGTCGACAACAACTGGACGGTTCCTGTTATGGCTGCAGGTCTCGCTGTCGTCAGCCAGGCGGACTTGCTTCCGTCTGCCGGCGACGCGATTACACGACGCAACATACCTCTCATTTGGCGTCACGCGTTTGCGCTACTGTTCGTCGGTGTCTGGATAGACTCCGCGGTCATCCCGGCCATCGGCTTCCACTTTAATGAAGTCGGTCATTTTGCCCACGACGCGGATGACTTCAAAGAAGCCGTCCGGAATCATCGACTGGCCCTCGCCACATTGCCGACGCATCCCGTGATCCTCGACAATCTCGGCCTCGTCTACCTGGACGAATTCATCAAGACTCACGAACCCGACTATCTGGACCGGGCCGAAATCCTCTTTTCGCAATCGATGGCGGTAAATCCACGGTTCGATGTCCCGGCAGGACATCTGGAATCTACCCTGGTGATGCGGCTGACTCAGGATCCGCAAAAGGATCGACTGATTCATAAAAAAATTGTGGATGTAGATCGGGCCTCGATTGCAGCGAACCCCTTCAATCCGTTCATTCGAAAAAATCTGGCAGAAGCTCTCTACAATCTCGGGGATCGCAATCAGGCGTGCGAAGAATTGCTCAAGGCCATCGAAATCGAACCCAACTACGTACCCGCCTATTTTCGATTGGCGAACTGGTACGACGAAGCGGGCAGAACCGAAGAGGCCTCGAACGTTCGAAACAAGGGAATCCAGGTTGCGAATTTCTACAAGGACTACAAGTCTCTAGACCCGTTTGACTATCTTTTGCTTGGGAGACCCCAGGCCTCGATCCAGCCATGAAACATAAGAACATCGTGATCGGCATGGCCTTCGCGGCGCTCTTCTTCGCGATATTGCTCCCTCCGGAGGCATACCCGGACGGGAAACTCGCCGTTATTCTGTGCGCGACATTTGCGTTCTTTATCTCTCTCAATGAACGACGCATCCACCCGTCGTATCTCCACGCAGGTTTAGCGCTGTTCGGGTTCCTTCTCGCTCACACGGCTTTTGTGTCTGTCGACGTTTTCAGGTCTTTGGAATTCATCTCGATGATGTGGGCTTACTACTGTCTCTTCGGATTTTTCCTTTACGCGGGATTCGAGCCCCTCAGACCGTTCGCTGTCTGCATGGTTGTCCTGTCTGTGATCGTTTCGGGTTACGGCGTGTATCAGTACTTCTGGGGTTTCGATCAACTCTATGATTACGCGTTCTACGCCAGTACCAAGCAACTGGTTCAGACTCGGGCCCTGGATCGTGTGGCGTCGGGCCGCGTGTTCTCCACGCTGGCACTGCCGGGAACGTTATGGGGCTTCTTGACGGCCGCCTTGCCCCTTCATGCGCTGCTCTGGAAGGACAACCGTTGGATAAAGCTGGCGCTGTCGGCGAGTGTTGGCCTGTTGCTGCTGACCGGTCTGCTGACCCGCTCTTTTGGCTTTCTCGTTGGATTGTTTGTACTCGCAGCCACCTGGTTGTGGATGCGCCATCGGCAACTGGCCTGGCGATTGGCGCCTCTCGTCCTCGTGCTGGCGGTAATCGGCGGCGCTTTTTATTCGATGCGTAAGGGCGGCATCGCAGAAGCGAATCCTTTCGTTCTGCGAGCAAAGAACTGGGTTTCCGCGTGGTCGATCTTCTCTGCCCACCCGATGGGGGTGGGCCTGAACAATTACGGAATCGCCTATTCCCAGCATATGCTGCCCAACGCTAACGAAACGCAGTACGCGCACAACACGCCGCTGCAGCTGCTCTCCGAACTCGGATATCCGGCGTTGATCCTTGGTGCGGTCCTGTGGTTACTGGCGATTCAGGCATGGCGCCGGGGCAGGTTTCGAACCGTCTCGCCTTATGTCGCTCTCGCGATAATCGTGTGGAGTACTCACAATCTCATCGATATCAATGTGTACTTCCCCAGCCTCGGAGTTATCGGTGCGATACTGCTCGCCCTGGCGCTGAGGCAGGAGCCTTCGGCAGCTCCACAATTCACCACCAGAATGGGATCCACGGCAACAATCGCGGTCGGCGTCACGGTGCTTCTCTTCTCCACGCTCACCATGATCTCGACCGAACTCCAGCATCGCGCTCAAATCGAATACGACGAAAACAGGCTGGGCGCGGCGTCGGCCACGCTGGAGCAGGCGCGCGTTATCATGCCGATGAATTCAAGCCTCTTTCACGACTACGGCGACATTAACCTCGCGTTGTATCACCGTCGCAAGGATGTCCGGTTGCTCGAGGCCGCAACCGCGTCTTTCCGGCAGGCCATCGCGCTCAGTCCGGAAAAAGTAGGACCGCATATCGGATTGGGGCTGTGCCTTTCCAGTGCCAGTCGAGTGGACGAAGCACTCGAGGAAATTCGTCTTGCCAAACGGCTTCAGCCGGATAGCCGGCAGGTCGAGGCTATCTCTCGACTGATGGAAAAGAGAAACGCTCGGGCGAGCAAGTAGAGAATTCGTCAACGTCACCGAAATTCCTGACCTGATACAATACGCGGCCATGAAATCGCTGGCCGTCGTTCTGTCACTCGTTGCATTGCTTCAACAGCCTCCGGTGCAACCGGGACCGCATGTCCAAAAGCTCGTCGTCACGGTTACCGACAATGCGGGACGCTACATCGTGGATCTGAAGCCAACGGATTTCATCGTGGAAGAAGGCGGCGTACAGCAGAAGATCACAGATTTCAGGGAAGGTGCAGACACCCCGATCAGCCTGGGCATCCTCGTCGACAAGAGCACCAGCATGAGACTGCCTCTCTACGTTGAAGGCCAGCAGTACGTGCCCGCGGCTCTGATCGCGGCGACCCGCATTGGCCGCGCTGTCGTGAAGATGATGAAACCCGAAGACGAGTTCATCCTGATGACCTTTGACGAGAAAGTGCAGGTCAAACAGACCTTCACCCAAGATCGAAAGAAAATCGAAGATCAACTGGAGAAGCTGCGTGAAGTCGGAAACGCCACCCATCTCTACGAGAGCGTCGCAACGGCCCTTGAACGCATGAAAAAGGCAAGGTATGCGCGTCGAGCTCTGGTCGTGATTACCGATGCCTACGACACCAGCGGGAAACAACTGGACGATCTTCGATCGAAGATTGCCGAACAGGAAATCCAGGTGTTCACCTGCGGCTTGCGCGCCGTATTTGAGCAGGTGCCGGATCCCGCCGCGGAACCGTTGTTTCAGCTCGTGCTGCGCGCCTTCTCTGTCGACACCGGCGGGATGGCTCTGGTTGTGGATCTTCCGGAACTACAGAATGCCCTGACGGTCGAAACGTTGATTGCGTTCTCGCAGATTATGGCTATTGAACTTCGTGGCCAGTACACGTTGGGTTACAGCACCGAGCAGACCGGATCGCTGGCCAGCCGGTTTGTGCGCGTCCGGTCTCCACGGCCCGAACTTCGTGTGCGCATGCGGAGAGATGCAGAAATCCCTGCAAGAGCGCCGTCAAAGTAGCACGTCCGGGTTAGCGCTGCCTGGCGTAGTAACCGGCTTTGGTCCAGGCATTCAGCTTGGGTGAGTCTGCCGACGAATCCACTTTCACCTTGAGCCCACGGCGCTTTCCATCCGGCAGCCGCGGAGACTTGAATCCCAGCAGATACTGCGTCTTCAGCCCCCGTGCAACTTCTGCCATGAGTGCTTCAACGGCTCGGGGCGCATTGGGCACGCTGTGCATCCGCCCGCCCGTCATCATAGCGAGGTCCCCCAATACGTTGGCATCGCGGTGAACCATTTCCGAGTCCGCGTCGGATATTTCGTCGGAAACAAACAACGAATAGACCTCAACGTTTTGCTTGAGCGCGAAACTCTTCAGCATCGCGTCGGTAGTTCGTTTGTTATTGTCGCTGCAACAGCGATCTCCGCCGGAGGTGATGACTACGAGCAGCTTTCGCGGGTTCGCCGCCTCCTTGATCACAGCAAGACCGACATACACGGCGTCATAGAGAGCAGTCTCGCCGATGGTGGGATAACGCAGAGGAAGGTTCTTCACATCCGTCGTGAAGCTCGCGACGACGTCGGGCAAATCCCCCATGCGTACAACGAAGAATTCGTCGCGTGGATCCCTGTTGCGCAGGAAGCTGTGCGCAGCCTCTTGAAGGACATTGACCTTATCGTTAGTCTCCATGCGTGCACTGTCATCGAAGATGAAGCCCACCGTGATGGGGCGGGAATCCTCCCAGAAATAGGTGAGCTTTTGTTCCTCACCATCCTCGAAGACATGAAACCGATCAAGAGCAATGCCCTTCACGGAATTGTTTCCAGGACCGGTAACGGAAACATTCAACAGGACGGTGTCGAGGTCGGTCAACGCCGGCGGCTGGGTCGGGATTACCGTACCGGTATCCGGCGAGAAAACCCCACGGCCCGCGGCGTTTCCGGCACCAAGTCCGGGGGCGCCCCGTTGGGCGGGAGCCGTCAGGCTGCTCAGCGTTAGCGTCGACAAAATCGCAACGGAGGCGAGAAAAACTCTAAAAACCATCAGCGCGTGATTATGTCAGTGTGAAGATGTTTTCGCCACGGATTACACGCGTCCGCAAAAGCGGCGCGAGCGGGGGTGACCCTTGGAAAACCTTGCAGGGATGCGTTGAATCGCCGACTTGACCTCATGTTATTCTTCGGCTCGTGAAGAGCGAACTGCCACGAATCAGCATCATCACGGCGTCGTACAATCAAGCGAATTTCATCGAGCAGACCATTCTCTCCGTTCTGGATCAAAACTATCCCAACCTGGAATACATCATCATCGACGGGGGGTCGACCGACGGCAGCGTCGACATCATCAAGAAATACGAAAGCCGTCTCGCTTACTGGGTGTCCGAGAAGGACGGAGGCGCTTCGGACGCGCTCAGAAAAGGGTTTGATCGCGCCACCGGTTCCATCTTCGCCTACCTCAACTCCGACGACTACTACATGCCCGGCTCTCTGCATCACGTTGCGGACGTCTTTCAGAAAACCGGCGCCGACGTCGTCTACGGTGACATGTACTGGGTCGATCAGGAAGGCAAGGTTGTCGCAGAACGACGGCAGACGCCGCTGACACGCCTTGGCATCCTCTATGGCGGATCCGATTTTTCTCAGCCGTCCACGTTCTGTACGAAAGATGCGTA